>Ga0307296_10000962_pt1 | contig 14141 bp, 9 predicted proteins | sample ER_DNA_153_FD_194467 | JGI IMG/M metagenome (GOLD analysis project Ga0307296, IMG submission 194467) | Bulk soil microbial communities from the East River watershed near Crested Butte, Colorado, United States - ER_DNA_153 | ecosystem: Environmental > Terrestrial > Soil > Floodplain | place: USA... | reverse complement strand
GCATCATATTCGGCATCGTGGGAGTCATCCTCTTTGCGCGCGTGAGAACTTGATCCGGGATCCACTCCGTCCGTTCCGCAAGGTTGGGGAGTGGAGTTACTTCGCGCGTGACATCGGGCGCGCCTTGAGCGACCCGAAGACTTACGGCGCGGAGACGATACGCCAGATGCGGAATATCGGGGTCGATTCGCTGCCCCTGGCCGCGATCGTGGCGGCGTTCATCGGCGCGGTCACCGCGTTTCAGACGCGCTACCAGCTGTTCGGCGGAGTGCAGCTCTCGGTCGTAGGGCTGATTTCCCGACAATCGATAGTTCTCGAGCTCGGTCCACTTCTGACGGGCCTGGTGCTGACCGGGCGTGTCGGGGCGCGGATCACCGCCGAGATTGGAACGATGCGCGTGACCGAGCAGATCGACGCATTGGAGACCCTGGCCTACGATCCGGTTGCATATCTGGTGGTGCCGCGACTGATCGCGGCACTGGTGATGCTGCCGGTGCTCACGATTCTCGCCGACGCGGTTGGCGTTGGCACCGCGATGTTCACAGCGATCACTGCAACGGACGTGACGAGCGCCGACTTTGCTGCCGGTCTCCGGCTGTCGTTCACGCCCTTCCAGATAGTGTATAGCATCATCAAGGCGACTATATTCGGAGCCACGATAGCCTTCTTCTGCTCCTACGAGGGCTACACCGCGAACGTCGGCGCCGAAGGCGTCGGCCGCAGCACCGCACAAGCAGTGGTTGTAACCTCGGTCGCAATCCTCGTGTTCGATGCGCTCATTGCGCTGCTACTCGCCCCTTACCTCCAGGCATGAAGACAAGAGACGAAGTACTGGTTGGTCTGATCGTCACAGCCGCCATCGTAGTGACAGTGCTCGGTTCGCTCTGGCTGGCGCGCGGAGGATTGTCGAAGGGATATCCACTGTATGCCAAGTTTCCGTGGGGCGCCGGGCTGAAGCAGGGGCAACCGGTGCTTTTGGTTGGCGTGAATGTCGGGTACGTCGACGAGGTGGAGCTGCACCAGGATGGAATCCTCGTCACCACGCTCAGGATCCAGAAGCAGTACAACGTTCCGCTCACGAGCAAAGCCGCCGTCGTGCCAAACGGCATCTTCGGCGATATGGCCGTGGCCGTCACTCCATCTCGTCCCGACCCAAGGTCTTTCAAGCCCGGTGACACCATTCCGATCGGACCATCGACCCCCGGTATCGCGGATCTCACGACCAAAGCCGATTCGATCACGCGATCGGTGAACGCGATGACCTCGGCGCTCGAGCGGGAGATGGTGGCGGGGGGCGGGATTCGCGACCTGAGGAATACCATCGCCGCGACGAATCGCATGGTGAACGAGTTCGCGGCCGTGGCGTCAGAGCAATCGCGGCAGCTGACGGCGACCATGACTGCGCTCAGGCGTACGACGGCTGCGATCGACCCGGCAAAAGTGGATTCCACCATCACGAATTTCCGCACCGCCAGCTCGAACATGGCGGCGATGAGCGCCGACCTCAAAGCGACGTCGAGCAGGCTCGACGCGATTCTCGCCAAAGTCGACAGCGGCCCGGGCAGCGCCGCGAAGCTCCTCAACGATCCGGGCGTGTACAACGACGTGCGCGGACTGTTGCAGCGGATGGATTCGCTTCTCGCTGACATCAAGAAGAATCCCAAGCGGTACATCAACGTGAAGATCTTCTAAACGGCAACTGCTAACTGCAACTGAACTGGCGGGAGGTCTCAGTAGCAGAGTCGTTAGAGCGACAGTTCACTACGTCGGGACGCCACTCAGTGGCGTGATGACACAAGCAGTTGATTGTGCCCTGACCCGCACAAGTAACATCCCGACGTAGTGAACTTGATAGCTTGCAACTCTACTTCTGGCGCCTCACGCCAGTTCAGTTGCCCTTAAACAAAAATGCTGGCGGGATCTCTCCCGCCAGCATTTTTCATTTACCTCCGTGAAGCTTAGAAGCTGTACCGCATCGATAGCTGCATCCGGTAGTTGGACGAAGCGTTGTCGGCGTTCCAGCGCTTGTAGTTTGTGTCGAAGGTGTAGACGCCGCGCGCCAACGGATCAGTCACCCCCGTCCCCATTGCGGCACCCGTCGCGCTCACGTTGCCCGTGTGAGTGAGCAGAACAGTGGCGCTGCAGATCGGGCCGCAGGTGCTGCCCTGATCTGAGAAGTTCTGCGCGCCCCACTTACTGTTGAGCAGGTTGGCGAAGTTGATTACATCGAGGCGGAGCTGAAGGTTCTGTCGTCCAAACGCTTCCAGCGACTGCGCAACGCTGACGTCGATCTCGTTCTGCCACGGATTCCGGCAGAGATTGCGGCTCAGCATCTTGCCGCGGTTCGCTCTCAGGCACTTGATGCCATCGATGAACCTGTCGAACGCATCGGCCTGCGCCTGCGCCGACAGTAGGGCCTGCGCCGCTGTCAACCCGGGGGAGACTCCGTTCCATCCCTGAAAAAGAATCTCGTTCGGGTCGTGCGCATCCGTCGGCACGTACACGAGATCGTTCTGGCTCTGGCCATCGGCATTTGCATCGCCTGAGCCGGATGCAGCGCTGGAGCCGTATACATAGTCGAACGGCGCGCCGGAGTTACCCGAGTAAATGAAGGAGATGTCCGTGAGAGTCTTCAATCTCCAGCTGCCAGTCGCGATGATCCGGTGCGGCATGTCGTTCTTGGCCCGCGTCAGGCTGCGGTCCGAGAGCAGGCCGGTGACGTCGCGCTGATACCGGTAGTTCGACCCCTGAGTGCTGCTGGTCGTCGAAGCAATGTCTCTCGCTTGCATGTAGCTGTACGCCAGGGAGCCTTGGAAGCTGTCGAAGAAGGTCTTCTGAAGGGTGCCCGTAATGCTGTAGGTCTTGTCGCCGTGAACATCGGTGACGTCGATGACCTGCTGGCGACCTCCAACGAACGTTGCGGTACCGCCGGTCCCGGTGAGAACGCCGTAGAGAGTGCGGCCATTCCTATCTACGCCCTGCGGCCCTTGAAGGGCAAGGTTGGTGTAAAACGGGTTCGACATCGCCTTGGTGAACAGACCTTCGAGGCTGCCGACGAGTCCGTTGGCGAAGCGGTGGTCGTAGCCCATCGAGATCTTCTGGTACTGAGGGAAGCGGAAGTTTGGATCGATGGTGGCAATGTTGGGATTGGCAGCAGTGCTTGCACCCGGCCGGGTCGCTCCACCTGCCGGTGTGAACGGCGCGCAGGATGTGGGCGGAGTCGCGATGTTCGCGGCGTTGAACGGCGGAGGAATCGTCGACGTCGTGTTGGTACCCTGGTTCGCAGGCGTACCGCCGCACGTGAGCGAGGCATAGCCGCTCAAACCAGAATTACCGAACGCGTTCGAGAGGTACACGAACGGTGGCGTTCCGGCGAAGTAGCCGAGTCCACCGCGGAGTTGGTTGCGTTGGTCTCCGGTCACATCCCAGTTGAACGAGACGCGGGGTGAGACCGTCTTTTTGCTCGGCACAGCTGCGGTGCTGCGGGCGTAATTCGCGAGCACCGATGGGTTTTCAGGTGGCGTGTCCTTGAAGCTCGGTTTCTCGATCCGGATCCCCCCAGTGACTACGAGGCGCTCAGTGGGCTGCCACGCGTCCTGGACATAGTACGAATACAAGTTCGCTCGGAAAGTGGCGAGTCCGTTTGCCGGATCGCTCGCCGAAGGCGCGCTCACGGAGTAGCTGGAGGGTGTGCCTGCGCCGAGCGCAGCGAGATTCGCAAATGTCCAGTTCCCCAGCGAGTTCTGCCCGAAAAGATTGATCGGTCGGTAGAAGAGATTCTTCGTCCCGAATGTCACGTGATGCGAACCAAGCGGGATCGTCAGGTTTTCGGTGATCTCGAAGGTCTTCTGGTTTAGGACGTTGCCTTGCGAGGAATTTTCGGTGCCAGCGATCAGGTTCACGGTTCCATTGCCGCCGTCGCTGCGCGGAATCCCACGCACCGTCACCATTGGAAATTGAACCGGGACCGTCCGGAAGTCGTCCGTTTTTGTCCAGTTCAGCAGGAGTTCGTTGAAAATGCCACTCGGCATGTTCGTAAGGAACTCGGCGACGGTCGAATGCGTCTTCGAAGTGAATTTGTACGCGTTCGAGGTGAGACCGAAGTTCGGGTTTGCGGAGCTTGGCGCTCCGCGGCCAAAGCTGACGTTATCGGCACTGGCGTAGTTGTGGCGCAGCACCAGCCGTGTGTTGGCTGGCAGGAACGCATCGATCCGAGCAAAAACGTTGGTGAGAGGATTCTCGCGCAGCACCTTGGCTCCGGTGCCGGCGTCCGCGAAGCCGTACTTAATGGCCAACGTATCTCTAAACTGAGTGATGGGGTCCTCTTTGATCGGCGCGTCAGGCGACCCAATCCACGGTCCACTGGTCGGAGTGCGGAACTTCTGCCACTCCGGATTCACGAAGAAAAAGAGACGATCCTTGAGAATCGGACCTGCCAACGAGAAGCCGTACTGCTGCTGACGGAACTCGGTCAGATAAGGCTGGCTGCGAGTAAGGTTCTCGTTTCGCGTATATCCGTAAGCGGTTCCGTGAAACTCGTTGGTCCCGGTCTTGGTGACTGCGTTGATCAGCAGTCCACCGAAATTCCCCTGACGGACATCGAACGGCGATAGAAGAACCTGGTACTCCTTCACGGCGTCGAGCGGAATCGATTTGGCGTTCGCCTGGCTGCCCGGCTGTCCGGTGGCGCCGAGGCCGAAGAGATCGCCAGCGGCGGCGCCGTCGATTTGGATCGCGTTCTGACGGATATTGACGCCGCCACCCGAGAGGAAGCTCGTTGAGGTCGAGACCTGCGGTACGAGCGTCACGAAATCGGCGAAGTTGCGATTGAGGGTCGGTAGGCGGCGTAGCAATGAGTCGCCGACCGTAGTACCCGTTCCGGTCTTGCTCGGGTTGATGACCGGCGTTGCTTCGGCCACAGTCACGACGGTCGAGAGGACCGTGCTCTGCTGCCTGAGGGTGAAATCTTCGCGGGTTGCCTGGCCGAGACTAACTACGCGGTTGTCGCGAGTCGTTGGCTCGAAACCGATGCGGCGGACGGTCACGGAGTAACCTGCATCAGGCTCGATGCCCTGAATCGAGTACTGCCCGTTGCCGCGCGTGATGCCGCCGGCGCTGAAACCGGTCCTCGGGTTCCTTATCTGTACCTGGGCGCCTTCAATCGGGGCACCACTTGGGTCAGTGACCGTGCCACTGACCGCGCCTGTCGTCACTCCTTGGGCGAGGAGACCGGCCGAAGCTCCGGTCAACAGCGCCAAAGATGCAGCGACAGTCACAAGCAGACGTGTCTTGAGCATGAATTCTCTTTTTTGGTGGGAGGAAGGCCAAAAGGTAGCTTCCGGAAACGGGTAACGGCAAGAGAATTCTGTCACCACTCGGCAACGAATCTGCCACTCGCCGTTTCCTAACTGCCGTCTGCCGCTCGGCCGCCTTTTGAGAGGTAAAAAATCGGAATCCCGAGGAGGATGACTCCCAGCACGGCGAGCGTCGGAATCCGGCTGGTCGGGTCGATGATCGCGTTCCCGAGGAGCAGGATCGTGGCAACTATGAAAATGGCCGGGACTACCGGATAGCCCGGAACGCGAAAGGGGGGACGAAAGTCCGGCCGGCGGCGCAGTACGAAGACCGAGGCGACCGCCAGCGCATAAAACGGAACGATCGCCGTGACGAAGGTATCGGCGAGCTGTTCGAACGTTCCGAGCAGCACGAACACGACTCCCAGGCCGGCCTCGAGCGCAATCGCAACGCTGGGGGTCTGAAATCTCTTGTCGACGATCGCAACCGGCTTGAACAGCAGCCCATCCGCAGCCATAGCAAACAGAATCCGGGACCCGGTCATAACGGAACCATTGAGCGTTCCGAACGTGGAGACCATCACGGCAACCGAGACGAACGCGACGCCGGCGGCGCCGACGAGCTTGTCCGCGACGTCCGCCGCGACGAGCTTGGAGTGCCGGATCTCCTCCACCGGCAGCACCGCGAGATAGGCGACATTCGCCAGCAGATAGAGCGCAATGATGATCAACGTCCCGGCGATGAGCACACGCGGGAGGTTCTTCTCGGGATCGACCACCTCGCCGCCGACGAAGCTGACATCGGCCCAACCGTCGTACACCCAGAGGACCGACACCAGCGCCAGACCAAACCTGGCGATCGTGAAGCTTCCCTCCGGAATCGCCGGAGTGAAATGCCCGCCCGTCTGGGGCAGGCCAAGGACGAGAGCGAGGACGATGATGACGACGACCGCACCGGTCTTCGCCAGCGTCGTAACGTTCTGAACCAGCGCGCCCCACTTGATGCCGACGTAGTTGAACGTCGCGGTCAGGAGAATCGCGACAGCCGCCACGTAGTGCACGTAGTTGCTGTACGGAGCAACACGCGGATCGTAGCCGAGTACGCGAATGAAGTACTCGGAGAAAGTCGTGGAGATCGCGCCGAGTGCAGCGGCGCGGATGAGAACGAGCTCTGCCCAGCCGAACAGAAACGCCGGCAGTCGTCCCCATGCCTCGCGTATGAACACGTAGACGCCGCCCGTGCGCGGAAACGCGCCGGCGACTTCAGCCAGCGTCAATGCGCCGCAGAGCGCAAAAATTCCACCCGTTAGCCAGATTGCGAGCAGCGGGAGCGGACCGGGGAGCTTGTCGGCGATGCCCGCGGGAGAGCGAAAAATGCCCGAGCCGATCGTTGATCCGACGAGCACTGCTATCGCGCTCCACAATCCGAGACGTCGTGGCAGCGAAGAGGCGCGCGCAAAATCCGGCTGCGTCATGCGGATACGGTAGTGCAAAGGCAGTCGTCGCGCGAGTAGCTTTATCATCGCGACGAAGCGCTCGTCGCGCATCTCCGCCACTTACCTCGCACAAATGAATCAGCCATTGGCTGAGATAGTCTTCTGGATCGCAGCGGTCGCGTGCGTCATCGCCGAAATTGCGATATTGCGGTCCACTTTTGCGTTGAGACGCAGCAATAAATCCGAGCTGGTGCCGTCATCCTCGCCGCGTGGCGAGATCGCGTGGGCAGTGATTCCCGCTCTCGCCCTCGTTGTCGTTCTGACGGCGACGTGGCGGCGGATCGAAGCGCGGCAAGCGCACATGCAGATGATGGATCATTCCGGCATGGAGCAATCCATGCCGATGTCGTCCGCATCCCCCAAGCCGCAGTCCTGAAGTGCGGATGCTGAGAGGGCTGGGACTTCTCGCGCTTGTTCTGGGATTCGCGCAGGTCGTGTTTGGCGCGATCGTGCGCATCAGCGGATCCGGAATGGGTTGCGGTGATCACTGGCCGGACTGCTACGGCTCGTTCACGCCAGCCCACAACGGAGCCAATCTTCTGGTCGAGATATCTCACCGCTACGGTGCGGCAGCGTTGTCTCTCGCGATCGTGGCACTCGCTGCCGCGGCGTGGTTCAAGCGCCGCGAGGCGGGTGTGGGAGGACCGGGTGGCGTACTGCGCGCTTCGGTTCTCGCGGTCGTGCTCGTGATCGTCGCCGCTCTCTTTGGAGCAGTGACGGTGAAGCTGGCGCTCCAACCGCTTGTAGTTGTAACCCATCTTGCGATTGCGATGGCACTGCTGGCGGTGCTGGTAGTCGCCGTCGCGCGTGCGGGTGGTCTGGGCTCACTCGCGGTGGCGGAACGCTCCGGTCGCACGTTTCGCGGCGCGATTGCCGCAGCGGTCCTCACCTTTCTCGCCCTCGTTCTTGGCGCTCTCACCGCCAACACGCCCGGCGCGCCGGTCGCCTGCCAGGGGTTTCCGTGGTGCACGGTGATTGCTGAGCGAGGTGCCCCACTCGCGATTCAGGTTTGGCACCGGATTGTCGCCTTTCTGCTGTTCGGGCACGTCGTCGGTCTCTCTCTTGGCGTGAGCAAGCGCAGAGAGCCGCGCCCAATTCGTGCGGCGGCGTGGGCGGCGCTGGGCATCGTGACGCTTCAGATCATCGTCGCCGCCACTATGGTCGAGATGAATCTCCCCGCGTCGCTTCGCTCGATTCATCAGGCGATCGGAACCGCGCTGTGGATCTCGGTGGTTGCTCTCGCTGCCTTGGCCGTGGGGCAGCGCTACATGACTGACATCGAGCGCATCGTCTTCGAATCCCCATCGCGCGGCGAATTCGCGACGCCCGAAGGAGTCAGCACCTAGATGGAAGCCTCGCTGAGGGAGCAGGCGCAGCCGTCGCTGCTTCGCGACATGGTGATGCTGACGAAGCCGCGCATCATCTCGCTGCTGCTGGTGACGACCGTCGCGCCGATGTTCGTGGCGGGGAATCCCGGTTGGCTGTTGTGCGTGGTCGTGCTCGTCGGCGGCTACCTCATGGCCGGCGGAGCTAACGCCGTCAACATGTATCTCGACCGGGACATCGACACGCAGATGGCGCGGACACGGCTCCGTCCAATTCCGAGCGGACGCATGGGTGCGCGATCCGTGCTCGCGTTCGGCGTTGCACTCGCCACCGCTGCTACGTTTCTGCTGGCGCGTTTCACCAATGTTCTCACCGCTGTGCTGGCGCTGGCCGGGTTCTATTTCTACGTCTTCGTCTACACCCGCTGGCTCAAGCGAACGACGCCGCAGAACATCGTGATCGGCGGAGCCGCCGGGGCCTTCCCTCCCCTGGTGGGTTGGGCGGCGATGACGGGTACGATCGACCTGACGGCCGTCTACTTGTTCCTGATCGTTTTCTACTGGACGCCTCCGCACTTCTGGGCGCTGGCGCTCCTCAAGCAGCGCGACTACGGGCGCGCCGGAGTTCCGATGGCGCCGCTCGTGTGGGGCGAGCGCGAGACCATGCGCCAGATGATGTGGTACAACGTAATCCTCATCGCGCTGACGCTGCTCCCGGCCACCTTCGGGGCTTTCGGCATCATCTATCTCGTCTCCGCGCTGGTGCTCGGCACGATCCTCCTCATTGGAGTGATCCGCGTCAGCACCGCGGTTGAATGGACCAAACCGGCCTGGTCCGTCTACAAGTTCTCACTCCTCTACCTCGCCCTTCTTTTCGTGGCGATGGTCGTCGATCGCAAGGTGCTCGGCTGATGACCGCGCCGTTTGCAGTCTCGGCGCAGCGCCCAACCCCGCGCGCGCAGGAACCCGTTCCTTCGCCCCGACCGCTGCGGAGATTGTTGCCGAGAATCCGGCCGTACCTCGGGCGATTGATCGCGGCGTTCGCGTGCCTGCTCGGTAGCGCGAGCATCGCTCTCGCGTTCCCTCAGGTCGTCAGGCACCTGCTTGATGCGGCTTTCATTTCCGCGGACGCCAGCCTGCTGAACCGGATCGCAGTTGGATTGCTGTTTCTCTTCGCGATCCAGGCGCTGCTCAATTTCGTACAGGTCTATCTCCTGACGTCGACATCTGAGCTGGTGATCGCCCAGCTGAGACAGGATCTGTTCGCGCACCTCGTTCGCCTGTCGCCTGGATTCTTTACGGAGCGCAGAACCGGTGAGCTCACCAGCCGGCTATCGGCTGATACGACGGTGCTGCAAACGCTGGTGAGCTACAACCTCTCGGAGTTTGCGCGGCAGACGCTGTTCCTGATCGGCGGGATTGTGCTGCTGACGCTCACGGATGTGAACCTGACCGCGACCACGCTGGCGGTGGTGCCTCTGGTAGTCGGAGCCGCGGTCGTCTTTGGACGCGCCCTGCGCCGCGCCAGCACTGGAGTGCAGGATCGGGTTGCCGAAGCGACGGGAACGGCCGATGAGGCGTTCTCCCAGATCCGAACGGTCCAGAGCTATACGGCGGAAGAAGAAGAGGTGCGCCGGTACGGCTCGCACCTTCGCGAGGTGATCTCGGCGGCTCTACGAAGAGCCCGTATTCGCGGAACGTTCTTCGGGATTCTCACGTTCTCGGGATTCGGCGGAGTCGTCGCCGTGCTCTGGCAAGGTGGCCGTCAGGTGCTGGCGGGAAGTCTCACTGCCGGCGCACTCGTCTCCTTTCTCCTGTACGCGCTGTACGTCGCTGGAGCGGTTGGCTCGCTTGCATCTCTCTTCGGCGCGTACCAGGAAGCGGTCGGTGCGGCGCGCCGCGTCTTCGATCTGCTCGAGGCCGAGTCGACGGTCAGGGATCCGGTCAAGCCGCTCCGGCTTCCGCGTCCGCTGCGCGGTGAGATCGCGATGGACAACGTCGCCTTTCAGTACAATCCGAACTTGCCCAAGGTTTTGCACGGAGTGTCACTCAGGATCAACGCCGGCGAAGTCGTGGCGCTGGTGGGACCGAGCGGCGCGGGAAAGACTACCGTCGCGTCGTTACTGCCGCGATTCTGGGACGTGACGGGAGGGCGGATCACCTTCGATGGCATCGACATCCGCGATCTCTCGCTGGCGGAGCTGCGCGGGGCGATCGGAATCGTACCGCAGGAGCCGACACTGTTCAGCGGCACGATTCGCGAGAACATCGCTTACGCCGGAATCGGTGATGACGGCTCGCGTCCGCCCGAGGAAGCGATCATTGCCGCGGCGAAGGCAGCGCACGCGGTCGAGTTCATCGAGCGGCTCCCGGAAGGCTTCGACACCAGGGTTGGGGAGCGGGGCGTGAAGCTGTCCGGTGGCCAGCGGCAGCGGATTGCAATCGCGAGAGTATTCCTCAAGGATCCAGCGTTGGTCATTCTCGACGAAGCGACATCCAGTCTCGACAGCGAGAGCGAGAGGCTGGTGGAAGAGGCGATGGAGGATCTGCTGCGTGCTCGCTCCACGCTCATCATCGCGCACCGCCTCAGCACGGTCCTGCGCGCCGACCGACTCGTCGTCATCGACCGCGGTGTGATCGTCGAGGAAGGCAGGCACCAGGAGCTGCTTGCCTCGGAGGGAGTCTACTCTCGTCTGTACCGTGGACAGTTCAGGCCGGGAGACGCGCTCGTCGGGTAGAGCTCCGACCGGCATCGGCGTCTGGCACAATTACGACAGATTTAGCACGGATGCTTCGGATTTAGGCTGATGCTTCGGATCGCTCCTGGTGGTGTGAGAGCGTATAAGACCCGGCCAGGGATTTTTTGGGGAACTGCCGCTCGGGATGCTTCAGTCGCCGAGCTGATCTCTCTTACGAAATAACAAAAAAAGAAAACCGCTCTGGCAAGAGGAGCTATACCGCCACGAGGGGGATCCGAAGCATTAGCTCAAATCCGAAGCATCCGTGCTAAGGCTGTTGCTCTCTCTGGCCCTTCGTGTAAGAGCTAGTCTCGCTACCGCGGAGGAGGAGGCCCGATCGTTCGTGGCGTGCTCGACGAAGCGGGAGTGTTCGATGCCGCCGGTGTATTCGAGACTGCCGGACCGATTGTTGGAACGGCCGACTGACCTTCGCTCGGCGGCTGGGCCGAGGGTGCCAGCGTAGGTGTCGGGCGCGGACGGATTCTGAATGCAGTGCTCACCTGTTGACCGGCCAGGACCGTCACGCTGTCGTCCGCGAAGCCCACAGCCGGATGCCACGCGCGCAGGAGATAACGGCCGGCCGGGATGCCGTCGATCGTGAAGGTGCCGTTCGCGGCCGTTTGCGCGTAGTACGGATGATCGAGAACGGCGATCCAGGCGTGCGCCCACGGATGACGGTCGGATACAACCTCGATCTGGGCCGGCTCCTTGAATCGGTCGAGCGGGACAACCTCGCCGTCGTCATTGAACGGCGCGATGCCCGCGATCTGACCGGTACCGACGTTGATGAAGCGGTTGGTGTGCAACACCCTGTCGTCGTTGCTGACATTGAGCGTGCCGCCGGTCGACATCGCCTGGACGTAGGGATCGAACATGCAATTGGCGTTGGCGAGCTCGAAGCGGCGCTCCAGCGGAAACGCTTTCCCATTGCGAATGTCGGTTACCCAGACAATCGCGCCCCCGATGCGGGTTCCGGCAAGTGCCAGGTTTTTCTCCACGATCGAGTTGCCGCAGACGTTCTGATCGGCTGTCGGGCGGATGATCGCGGCAAGGGGAGCCGATCCATCGATGTCGACAGTACCGGTGATCGTCCCGCCTCCGGCGACAGCGACAACCTTGTAAGGCTGGCTCTCCGGTGCGATTACGGACGGACGCGGTGCGACGCCATCGTCGGGCGACCGCGCACCGTCCCGCGTACGTGCCGACGCGGTGTCGTCGCGAGAGCACCCGAGAGCGGCAACGAAGAATATTGAAAAGCCGAACAACCGGCGGAGCATTAGAGTCGAGCCGAAGTGAAGTTCACAGTAATGAAAGGGCAAGCGATGTGCCGTCGAATGCCGGGTGGTTGCTATTACTATAACGCCGTCGCTTACTTCGCCTCGTACACGCGCTTTCCGCCGATCCAGGTGGAAACTACTCGAGTCGCGAGAATTTCGGTGTCGGGTATCCGCATGATGTCCCGATCCAGTACGACAAAATCGGCGTACTTGCCGGGCGTGAGGGAGCCCAGCATTGACTCCTGAAAACCCGCGTACGCGGGCCAGATCGTCATGGACTGAAGAGCTTCTTCGCGGGTCATCTTCTGCTCAGGGTACCAGCCTCCGATGGGCCAGTTGGTCGGGTCCTGCCGTGTTACTGCAGCGTGAAAGGTGAGAAGCGGGTTGACCTCTTCCACGGGGAAGTCCGTCCCGCTGGGGATCACGACTCCGGTATTGAGGAGAGAGCGCCAGGCATATGCGCCACGAATCCGCTGTGGTCCGACGCGCGCTTCGGCCCAACGCATGTCGCTCGTCTGATGCGTCGGCTGCATCGAGGGGATCACGCCGAGCTTCGCGAATCGCGGGATGTCCTCCGGGCTCAACACCTGCGCGTGCTCGACGCGGAAGCGGTGGTCGGCTGTGGGTGCGGTTCGCAACGCCGACTCGAATGCGTCGAGCACGATGCGGTTTCCGCGATCGCCGATGGCGTGGACGTTCACCTGGAATCCGCTGCGGAGCGCGGTTTCGGCCCAGGCTCGCAGATGCTCGGGCCTGGAGACCAGCAGTCCGGAGTTCGTTGGCTCGTCGGCGTACGGCGCGAGAAGAGCGGCGCCGCGCGAGCCCAGCGCACCGTCCGCGTACAGCTTGATGGCACGAACCCAGAGGTGTCCATCGTACAGAGCGCTTTGTGGTCCGCGCCGCAGGTAGGGGTTTCTGAGCGCGGCGGGCGAGCCCGGCTCTCCGGGATCACTCAGCATCACGTAATTGCGGAGGTTGTAGCTCCCCGCCTTCGCCAGCTCCTCGTAGATGCCGATCGTCTCGGCGTTCTCCCCAGCGTCGTGGACTCCGGTCAGCCCCCACCGATTGCTTTCCGCAATCGCGGCGAGAATCGCCTTGCGAGTGTCGGCACGGGTGGGCTCCGGAACCGCACGCCCGATCAGGCTCTGCGCCTTGTCGACGAAGACACCCGATGGCGCGCCCGAAGCGAGCCGCATGATACGCCCACCTTCCGGGTCCGTAGTTGCGGCCGAAACACGAGCGAGCTCCATCGCCTTCGCGTTGGCGAGGAGAGCGTGCCCGTCTATGCGCGTGAGTACGACGGGGTTGTTCGGAAAAGCGCGGGAGAGCGCATCGTGGGTCGGAAATTCCTTGCTCGTCCAGCGGTTCTGATCCCAACCCCTGCCGAGGATCCATTCTCCCGGCTTTACATCCTTCGAAAAACCTTTGACCCGATCGATTACCTCGTCGTATGAAGTCGAGCCGGCGAGATTCACTCGCGCCAGAGTATTGCCAAGTCCGAGGAGATGGGCGTGGGCGTCGACGATACCCGGGATTACCGTTTTGCCATTGAGATCGATCACTCGCGTGGATGCGTTCGCGAGCACTCTGGCTTCGGCGTTGGATCCGACGAACAGTACGCGGCCGCCACGGACCGCCAGCGCGGAAGCAATTGGGCGGGCATTGTCGACGGTGTAGATCTTTCCGTTGACGAGGACGAGGTCAGCCCTGGCCTGCGCTCCGATCACGGCTGGTGCGAACGCGGCGAGCGCAAAGTACGTTGTGAGATGTCTCATGCGCCGGAGTTTGCCGTCTGAATCGCTTCGACACAAGGATCATGAGCACTTGAAAGCGGCAACCGTGAAACGCTTCGCCGCGATCGTGTTGCTCGGTGCCTGCGCGCATTTCCCGTCACAGCCGCAGGGCTCCCCCGACTATTGGGGCCTCACCGGACCGTGGGACAGGCGCAGCGATCGCTCCGTCGAGGAGCATGGCGCCAGCCTGGCGCGCATCGTGACTGGCTGGATAGCGC
>Ga0307296_10000960_pt1 | contig 14149 bp, 16 predicted proteins | sample ER_DNA_153_FD_194467 | JGI IMG/M metagenome (GOLD analysis project Ga0307296, IMG submission 194467) | Bulk soil microbial communities from the East River watershed near Crested Butte, Colorado, United States - ER_DNA_153 | ecosystem: Environmental > Terrestrial > Soil > Floodplain | place... | reverse complement strand
AGCACGAGCACAATCAAACTTCTTTCAGCCGCTGTTAGTGTGGCAGCCCTGATAGCCACGCCATCACTTGCCGCTACAGGCCACAAAGGCAAGGCATCGCATCACTACCGATCAGATTCCGCTTATGCTCCGCAGACCCAACGATCGCCTGAGGTATACAGTTGGGATGGACGAGATCTCGGGACCGATCCCGATCCAAATATTCGCTTTCAGCTGCTGCGCGACCAAAATTGGGGCGGCTACTGATCCTCAACGCTCCAATCGCGCAACGACCAGAGAGGCCGCTGACTGAAGCGGCCTCTTTTATTTCTCAGCGAATAAGCAACGTGACCAGGATTGCAGCGAGCAGGCCGTTGCCGATGAACTGCGCGATCAGCACTTCCACGAGATGGTCCTGATGGCCGGAGACCATGTACCTCGTGAAAAAGATGCCAAGAAAGGCCGCAACGACCGCCGCTATCACCAACGTAATTTTGTCTGTCATGCTGCCCCCAACACGCGGCTATTTTTGTGGTGGAGGCGTGCGGATGCTGCCCCAGGGATCGACTTTTTGTTGTTTGACCTCCGGCATTCTGCCGATCGTGGTCTGGTAGGCCTCGTCGGTATCTTTCTCAAAGGCCCGCTTCTCCTGGATCTTGGCTTTCTCTTTTTCGCTCGGGCCTTGCGAGGGGGAGGCACGCTGCGCATGAGCACATGGCACCTGGACCAGCATTAAAGCCGCGACCGCCGCCAAACAGAATAGGTGCAAGGCGCGTCTGTTTCTTTCATCTCGCTGGACATTGAATGGCGAGGTCAGGGATGCGTGCATTATCATCTACCGCAATCGCAATGGTTTCCGGCTGAACCTTTACTATCATAGGGCGGTTCGAATGTCCGCTAAGGGTCATTGGCGGACATCGAGACGCGTCAACAGTGTTGGACATCGTGATCGAAACTCAAAGGAGGCTGCCGTGGCTGTGAGGGTCGAAAAGAACGGAACGGTTTGGACGGTCATCCACGACAGGCCGGAGGCTCGGAACGCAATGGATCCTGCAAGCGCGGATGCGCTGACCGCGGCTTTTCTCGAATTCGATGCCGACAAGAAAGCCTCGGTTGCCGTCTTCTACGGCGCGGGCGGAGCGTTCTGCGCGGGGTGGGACCTCAAATACGTCAGTACGCTCAATGCTGACTACCCGCTCGGCGAGCTCGACATTCCACCTGCGCGCCCCCAAGGCAATGGCGGGGACATTTCGCGCGGCCCCTTGGGACCCTCTCGCCTCGAGCTGGACAAACCTGTCATTGCGGCGATCGAGGGGCCCGCTGTTGCCGGTGGAATGGAATTGGGACTGTGGTGCGATTTTCGCGTCATGGCGAAAGAGTCTTACTTCGGCGTCTATTGCCGGCGCTGGGGCGTGCCATTGATCGACGGCGGGACGGTGCGATTGCCGCGCATCGTCGGGCAAGGCCGTGCGCTCGAAATTATTCTGACCGGGCGAAAAGTACCGGCTGAAGAATGCCTGACCATTGGCCTGTGCGAGTACGTGACCCCCAAAGGAGGCGCTCGCACCAAGGCAGAAGAACTGGCGCAGGAGATTGCTCGTTTCCCGCAAGTTTGTGTGCGTGCCGATCGTCGTTCGGCAATCAAGAGTCATGGGCTGACGGTGCGCGAGGCGCTGATCCAGGAATGGTACAACGGACGTGAAGCCTTGATCGAGGATGGCGTTGCGGGAGCCACACGCTTTAAGGACGGTCTCGGTCGACACGGCGACTTCGCGAAGATTCGATAGCAGTCGTCCCTCAAAACGAAGAGCCCCAATCGGTAGGCCGGGCGCGCTTGAACAGTGCGCCGTCGCGGCGCGAGAATACCTGATCATTCGCCGATCCGTCGGGACGACACAGCTTCAACGTAATATGGCCGCCGGCTTTGCGTGGGCGCGCAATAACGCGCGCGCCAACAGTCGATGCCGGCTTTCGCGCGACGGCGACATAGCTGAACTTCTCGTCTTCCAGGGAACCTCTGCGCCCTTGGTTTGCCGATGCACGCGCGAGCGGGCGACACGTTGGGCAAAATGGCACCAGTCGGGCGGCTGAAGGGGACATCCATGCGCATGCGGACATGGCGCGATCACATGACCGCCGGCCTCGATCAGTTGGCCGCGCGCGGCGAGAATCCGCTGCCATCCGGCAGGCGTTCCCGGTTCGACGATGACAAGAGTGTCGACGGTCAACTGCCAGAGCCGCAGCAAAACCGAAGGACGAACCTCCGGGGCGAGTTCGTTCAAGACGTAGGCCAGTGTGACCAGATCGTGTAGCCCGCAATCGATCGCGTCGACGGCGACATCGGCGATCCGCCAGGTGACGTTCGGCAGATCGGCCTCGGCCGCGAGCCGTTCGCCGTAGGTCCGAAATATCGGGCTTGCTTCGAGAAGCAACGCGTCGGCGAGGGTGGGCCAGCACTCGGCAGCCGCCCAAAGCGCGGTGCCCGGGCCGGCGCCGACATCGAGCGCCGTCTTTGGCACCAAATCCGGGCGGGCTTCGGCGACGGCACCAAAGCTGGTGCGGACCGCCGCGTAGGTCGCCGGCAGGCGCACGGCGAGATAAGCGAGCGCGTCCCGATCGTTTATCTGAGACTTTGCGTCATGCCGCTCTTCACGGTAGCGCTGTGACAAGGCGGCGGCCGTAGCGGCGAGATCGGACAGTGCCGTGCCGCTCAGCGCATCATCAATGGCGCGGCGCAGTAGAGGCGGTAGGTCCATCGATCACCGTTGCCAGCGAAAATCCGGGTGCCTTGTTCATCAAATGGATGATAAATCCATTGTATGGGTCTGACGATCAACTGCGACATGGGGGAGGGGTTCGGCCTTTATCGCCTCGGCGACGATGCGGCGATGATGGCCCACATCGACCTCGCCAATGTTGCCTGCGGGTTTCACGGCTCGGATCCGACGATCATGCGCGAGACAGTTCGTCTTGCGAAAAAGCACAAGGTCAAGGTCGGCGCGCACCCGTCGCTGCCCGACCTTCAGGGCTTCGGCCGCAGGGCCATGGTTATCGCTCCGGCTGAAGTCACCGACCTTGTGACCTACCAGGTCGGCGCGTTGAAAGCCTTTCTCGACGCCGAAGGGCTTCCGCTGAACCACGTGAAGCCGCACGGCGCGCTCTACGGCATGGCTGCGCGCGAGGAAAAAATCGCCGCGGCGATCGCCGATGCCGTGCTGCCGTTCGGCGTGCCGATTCTCGGAATGGCATTCACCGCGCACGAGACCGCCTACCGCGACAAGGGAGTCGAGCTGATCCCGGAATTCTATGCCGATCTCGAATACGACGGAGACGGCAACTTGATCCTCAGCCGCGTCCACGATGCGGTCGATCCCAAGAAAGCGGCGGCGAGAGTGCTGCGCGTGATGCGGGACCACGCCGTCACCACAACGGCCGGCCGGGACATTCCTGTCAAAGCCACGACAGTCTGCGTGCATTCCGATACCCCCTCGGCTGTCGCCATTGCTGCCGAGCTGGACCGCCTTCTGCGCCAGACTCCTGCCAGACCTTGATCTATTGCAGCCCTTATTCGGCTCTTGTGATGCCAAATTTGTTCGATAGCTGCCTGCCGATGACACGTCATCGTTCGATTTGCGCCCTCACGGCCCTGGGGGCCGTCCTTGGGGCTTTGGCACTTTCCGGATGTGCATCCGAAGAGGCCGCCAGCCGCTTTCTGGTCGAGCCGGACCGATACGTGCTCTACAGCTGCCTCGAGATCGCAACGGCAAGCCAGTCAAATATGAACCGGCAGCGCGAGCTTGAGGCGCTGATGACGAAAGCGGGGACGGATACCGGGGGCCAGATCGCGAGCAGCATGGCCTATCGCCCGGAATACAGCCAGTTGCGCGGGGAGATGGTCCAGCTTCACAAGGCCGCAGTCGACAAGAATTGCAGAAACGCCCCCGGTGCAGCCGCTCCCGGTGTGGGTGCGCCAGGTGCAGCGCCAGGTCCGGCCCGCATGGCCCCGAGCGATCAGATCGTCCGCTGAAGCGCGGAACTTTTTTCCGGCATGGAACTTGTCGGCGTGGAACCCGCCACGACCGTGGCCCTAACTGGGGGCGAGCATGGGCATTTTAATCAGCGTTCTCATAACCTTCCTTGTCATCGTTCTAGTACTTTATCTGATCAACATGTTGCCGATCGACGGCCGGGCAAAGCAGATCGTCCGGGTAATCGTCATCATCATCGGCGTTTTGTCGCTGCTGAAATATCTCGCCGTTTACTAGCCCGCTAAAGCCTGATTGCACGCAGGCGCAATGCGTTGGCGATGACACTGACCGAGGACAGTGCCATCGCAGCAGCTGCGATGATCGGGGACAGCAGCAGGCCGAAGGCGGGATAGAGCACGCCGGCGGCAACCGGCACGCCGAGCGCATTGTAGATGAATGCGAAGAACAGATTCTGCCGGATGTTGCGCATCACGGCGGCCGAAAGAACGCGCGCTTTGACGATGCCGGTGAGATCGCCTTGTAGCAAAGTGACGCCGGCACTTTCGATCGCCACATCGGAGCCGGTCCCCATGGCGATGCCGACTTCGGCGGCGGCGAGCGCCGGCGCGTCATTGACGCCATCGCCGGCCATGGCGACGACACGGCCCTCACGCCGCAATTTTTCGACGACGGCACTCTTCTGGTCGGGCAGCACTTCCGCCTCAACTTCGGCGATGTCCAACCGGCGCGCGACGGCCTGCGCGGTGATGCGGTTGTCGCCGGTGAGCATGACCACGCGAATGCCGTCCGCAGCGAGAGCTTTCAGCGCGTCGGGCGTGGTATCCTTGATCGGATCGGCGACGGCAATGACGCCGGCCGGCTTGCCGTTGACGGCGAGGAAAATGGCGGTGGCCCCATCGCTGCGCAGGCGTTCGGCTTCTGCTTTGAGGGCAGATGCGTTGATGTTCAATTCCGAGAGGAAACGCGCATTGCCGAGGGCGATCTTTTTGCCCTCGACCGTCCCGGTCACGCCTTTTCCCGCGGGTGAATCGAAGTCGCTGGCCGGTGCAAGTTCGAGCTTTCGCTCGCCCGCCGCCGCAACGATCGCCGCCGCCAGAGGATGCTCGCTGCCGCGCTCGGCGCTTGCCGCGAGCTTTAACACCTGTGTTTCATCGAAACCGGACGCGGGTAAAACCGACACCACCTTCGGCTTGCCTTCCGTCAGCGTGCCGGTCTTGTCGATGACAAGCGTGTCGATCTTTTCCATGCGCTCCAGCGCTTCGGCGTTCTTGATCAATACGCCGGCCTGGGCGCCGCGGCCGACACCGACCATGATCGACATCGGCGTCGCGAGCCCCAGCGCGCAGGGGCAGGCAATGATGAGCACGCTCACGGCCGCCACCAGAGCGTAGGTCAGGCGCGGCTCGGGCCCGAACATCGCCCAGGCGCCGAATGCGGCGATTGCGACCGCAATAACGGCCGGCACGAACCAGGCCGAAACCTGATCGGCCAAGCGCTGGATCGGCGCGCGGCTGCGCTGTGCCGATGCCACCATTTGCACGATCTGCGAGAGCAGCGTATCGCGCCCGACCTTGTCGGCGCGCATGATAAAGCTTCCGCTTTTGTTGATCGTGCCGCCGATCACGCGCGAATCCTTTTCTTTGGTGACCGGCATGGACTCGCCGGTGATCATCGACTCGTCGAGCTCGGAACGGCCTTCGAGCAGGATGCCGTCCACCGGCACATTGTCGCCGGGACGGACGCGCAAGCGGTCGCCTGCATGGATCTCGTCAAGAGAAACGTCTTCGTCGCTGCCATCGTCCTTGACGCGGCGCGCAGTCTTGGGCGCAAGATCGAGCAGCGCGCGGATCGCGCCGGATGTTGCCTCGCGCGCGCGCAGTTCAAGGACCTGGCCCATCAACACCAGGACTGTGATGACGCTGGCAGCCTCAAAATAAGTTGCGGGCGCGCCGCCATGGGCGCCACGAAACGCCGATGGAAAAACTCCCGGCACAAAGGTAGCAACGAGGCTGTAGGCGTAGGCGACCCCCGTGCCTATCGCGATCAGCGTGAACATGTTCAGATTGCGCGTCACAAGCGATTGCCAGCCGCGCACGAAGAAGGGCCAGCCGGCCCAGAGTACGACCGGTGTCGCGAAAGCGAATTGAATATAGTTCGAGAGAGTCGGATCGACCCAATTGTGCGCGGCGGCGAGGTGCGCGCCCATTTCGAGGACAAAGACCGGGATCGTGAGCGCAAGGCCGATCCAGAACCGGCGCGTCATGTCGACAAGCTCGGGATTCGGACCGGCGTCGCTGCTCGCGAGCTCCGGCTCGAGCGCCATGCCGCAGATCGGGCAGGAGCCCGGACCGAGCTGCCGGATCTGCGGATGCATCGGGCAGGTGTAGATAGTGCCTTCGGCAACCGGCTTAGGCTTGCGCGCGCCCAGATACTTTTGCGGATCGCTGACGAATTTCGTGCGGCAGCCGGCCGAGCAGAAATAATAGGTCTGGCCGCGATAGTCGGCATGATGCTTGGCGCTGTGCGGATCGACCGTCATGCCGCAGATGGGGTCGATAGCGCCGCCTGTCGGCGTGTGCTCATGATGGTGATGATGCTGTGCGGTCACGCCTGCACCTTGTCTATAATACCCCCAGGGGGTATATAGACGGCATGGCAAAGGACAGCAAGACGGCAACGCTCAAACGGCTCAACCGCATCGAAGGCCAAGTGAGGGGCCTCGCACGCATGGTCGAGGACGAGCGCTACTGCATCGACATCGTGACGCAGATCGGCGCGGTACGCGCCGCGTTGCGGCGGGCCGAGGAAGAGATCTTGCGAGATCACGTGGCGCATTGCGTGGATCACGCCATCAAAAGCGGCAACAAGGCCGATCAGCGGCGCAAAGTTGCCGAGCTGATGGATGTGATGGGCCGCGCCGCGCGCTGACGCTTCGAGCCCCCAGCTCTAGCATTTCAGTTGTCATGCCCGGGCCTGACCCGGGCATCCATGATGAGTGGCCGCCGCGGATGGCTTACGTAAGATTGTTCTTGGCGAAGCGCCTCGTGGATTGCCGGGTCAAGCCCGGCAATGACCGCAGAACATAAACGTCGCAGAAATTAACCGAATTTCTTCCTCGCCAGTGCCACACCTTGGCCGAGCGCCATCAGTTTCGCCGCGGCAATGTCGCGCCGCATCGGGGCCATGCCGCAATTGGTGCAGGCGACGATCTTCGCCTTGGGCACGAACTTCATCACCTCGGCGATCACCTGCTCAACCTGTTGCGGCGTCTCGACCTTGTCGGTCGCGACATCGATCACGCCGACCAGCACGTCCTTGCCCCCGAGCAACGACAAAAGCTTGAGCGGAACGTGCGAGTTGATGCACTCGACCGAAACCTGGCCGATGTGGCTTTTGGCGAGCGCCGGGAAAATCTCCTCGTACTGACGCCACTCGCTGCCGAGCGAATTCTTCCAGTCGATATTCGCCTTGATGCCGTAGCCGTAGCAGATGTGCACGGCGGTGGTGCATTTCAGCCCATCGATCGCGCGATGCAGTGCCTCGATGCCCCAGCCGGCGACTTCGCTCATGAAGACATTGAAGGCCGGCTCATCGAACTGGATGACATCGACGCCGTCTTTTTCGAGCGCGCGCGCTTCCTGATTGAGCAGGTCGGCGAAAGCCATCGCCATCTTGATCTTGTCGCCGTAATGCGCGTCGGCGATCGTGTCGGAGATTGTCATCGGTCCCGGCATCGTAATCTTGAGCTTGTGCCGCGTGTGAGCGCGTGCAAAGCGCGCTTCCGCCCGGTGCACGCGATCTTTGAGCTTCAATTCGCCGCGGACGACCGGCACCATCGCTTTGTAGCGGTCGGCGCGGATTCCCATTTCGACCTTGTGCGCGAAGTCAATGCCGTCCACGAATTCGAGAAAGCCGTGCACGAAATGCTGACGCGACATTTCTCCATCGCAGACTATGTCGATGCCGGCATCCTCCTGCCACTTGATCGCAAGCAAAGTGGCATCGAGCTTGGCCGCGGCGAGCTCGGCGCCTTGCAGCCGCCACTGCGGCCACAACTTGTTCGGCTCGGCGAGCCATGATGGCTTAGGCAGGCTGCCGGCAACGGTCGAAGGAAACATCATGCTGGAATGGTCTCGTAGCGTTGCGGAGGCCGCCAACTATAGAGCCAATCGTAGCGCGCGCGCAGTCTTTCTCCGCCCATCGCCCGCATCGCCAGATTGCGCACGAAGCCTTCGGGTCCGGTTCGTCCATAGATACGATCCTGGCGGCGGGAGAATTGTTGGGCACGCGCGGTGCGGTGCCAGCGGGCGCCTTCATAAGCCCGCAGCGCGTCGGCCGGATCGTCGATATAATTCGCCAGCATATCTGCGACCACGACGGCATCCTCGATCGCCATGCTCGCGCCCTGGGCCAGGAAGGGCATCATCGGGTGGGCTGCATCCCCGATCAGCGTGACCGGGACCTTGGCGCCACGGAACGGGTCTTTGCGATCGTACAGCGCCCATTTTAGCCAGCGATCGGGGATCGCAATGAGAGCACGCGCCTTCTCCGACCAGGCCCAGCGCGCAAAATGGCGGAGAACTTCGGCGCGGTCGCCGGCGGCCGACCAACCGGTCTCATTCCATTCGTCATGCACGATGCCGACAATGTTGATTAGCGTGCCGGACTTGACCGGATAGTGGACGAGATGTGCGTCCTGACCGAGCCACAGATGCACCAGCGGCTGACGAAATTCCGCGGGGACCGCGTCGCTCGGCACCAGCGCGCGCCAGGCGGTGCGATGACGGAACGTCGGTGGCTGCAGCCGGCGCAGACGCGCGGCGACGTTCGACCAGATTCCGTCGGCGCCGATCAAGGCGATCCCGCGTTCATCGAGCACCTGCGAACCGCGCCTGCCAAGCACGCTCACACCGCGAACATGGGCGGCGTAATCCTCGACGCGGACGCCAAGCTCGAGTGCGATATCGAGTTCGTTCCGCACGGCATCAACGAGCGCCGATTGCAGGTCGCCGCGATGGATCGACCAATAGGGCGCGCCGAAGCGGCGTTCCACTTCCGCGCCCAGCGGGATGCGCACGATCTCGCGAGCGGAACCGCCTGCCATCACCCGGATGGCCTGCGGCGCGACCGCAACCGATGCGAGACGCTCGCGCAGCCCGAGCGCGATCAGTACGCGGCTGCCGTTCGGCGAGAGCTGGACCCCGGCGCCGGTCTCTTCAAGCTTCTCGGCCTGCTCGTAAACGGTTACGCGGATGCCGGCGCGCGCAAGCGCCAGCGCGGCCGTCAATCCGGCAATGCCGGCTCCGGCGATGATGACATGACGCGGTTGCGCCATGGTCAGAAATCCCGATGAAGCTCAGGCGGCGGCGGAAAGGGGCAGCGCGCACTCCGGCGGGCGCGCCGCATGCGAATCAAGCGCCGGATTGAAGCGGTAGAGCGTCGAGCAATAGGGGCAGATGATTTCATTGTCCTCGCCTATGTCGAGGAACACGTGCGGATGGTCAAATGGCGGCGTTGCCCCGACACACATGAATTCCTTGGCGCCGATTTCGATCACCGGAACGCCTGGATCATTGTGAAAGTGGGGGACAACGTGTTCCGCCATGGAAACTCCTCGTGTTAGCCGCATAGCCGGGCGGCGAAATTTCGCGCGCACCATAGCGAGGCGGACCTGCGATGCCTAGCTTAATTGCAAAATTCAGCCGCCGCGTGCCGCCGAAACGCCTTGGTTGGCAGGCAGAGAGCGCGGAGATGGGGATTGATGGAGACGCACCGTTGGAACAGCCAGGCATAATGTGCGCACCGCGTATCGGGCCGGCTCTTGCGGCTGTGTTTTTGCTCGCCCTGGCCGCGGTCTATGCGGTGCCGCGCGCCGTCGATGCGTTCTATGGCCTCGACGATCCGTCCCGCATTGCCAATCGCGCGCTCGATGACAAATTCGATGCCGCCGTCGTGGGACGCGAGATCGAGGCGGCGCTTGCGTCCAATGACGCCGATCTCGCCCAGAGTTTTGTCGATCTTGCCGGCGCCCGCGACGTGGCGCTCGATCCGGCGCTGCAGGAAAAGGTGCAAAACGCGACGGCCGAAGCCGCGACGACCCGTCACAAGGCTCAAAGTTTCGCGCGCGGTCTGATCACCGGCGAGCCCGACGACATGGCAGCGCTCGCGGGTACCGCCGTCGGCGATCTTTTCGTGTTCGGCGATATTCGCGATGCGTTGCGCGAAGGAAAGCGGCTCGCCGCCGGCGAGCAAGCCGACGAGTTGGTTCTGGGGCTTGCCGTTGCCGGTATCGCGATTACGGCCGGGACCTATCTGACATTCGGTGCTACGGCGCCCGCGCGCGCCGGACTGACGCTTGTAAAAGTCGCGCGCAAAACCGGAAGCCTCGGCGCCGAGCTCGCCGGCAATATCGGTCGCATGGTGCGCCAGGCGGGTTTCTCAAGCGCGAGCCCGGTATTGGCCGTGCGTGCCGCGCGGGACGCCGTGAAGGTCGAGCGCGCAGGCGGCTTGCTGCACCTTGCGCGCGATGTCGGCCGGGTCGAAAGGGCGGCCGGAGGCCGCGCGGCATTCGACGGCTTGAAGGTTGCGAAGGAACCGGCCGACGTTACACGCGTGGCAAGACTTGCGGAGAAGGAAGGAAGCCGCACGCGTGCCATTCTCAAGCTCGCCGGACGCGGTGCGATTACGCTCGCCGCGCTTGCCTTCGATGCAAGCGTCTGGCTGATCGGCGCGCTGTTCGCTTTGTTTGGCTTTGTCTCCGCACTCAAGAGCACGACAGAAAGAATCGCCTTGCGATTTTTTTGCCGCCGCAGAGAAAGGCGCAGGCTGAAGCGAATGCAGCCGATTGCTGTCGCGCTCGCGCACGGCTAAACATCACGCATGCCGGGTTTCAGAAATGGTGAGGTCGAGATTGCCTATCTCGACGAAGGCGAGGGCGAGCCGATCGTGCTCGTTCATGGCTTTGCCTCGACCAAGGAAGTGAATTGGCTGCTCCCCGGTTGGTTCACGACGCTCACGAAAGCGGGCAGGCGCGTCATCGCGCTCGACAATCGCGGCCATGGAGCTTCCAGCAAGCCTTACGATCCTGCCGCCTATCACAGTGCGACGATGGCCGAGGACGTGCGGGCGCTGCTCGATCATTTGCAGATCGAGCGTGCCGACGTGATGGGCTATTCGATGGGCTCGCGCATTGCCGCATTTCTATCGCTCAAGCATTCCCCCCGCGTGCGCTCGGCGATACTCGGCGGGCTCGGCATTCGGCTCGTGGAAGGGGTTGGGCTGCCGGACAGCATTGCCGAGGGGCTCGAAGCGCCAACCGTTGCCGACGTGAAAGATCCGACGGGACGCACATTCCGTATTTTTGCCGAGCAGACGAAATCGGATCTGCGCGCGCTCGCAGCCTGCATCCGCGGGTCGCGGCAGACTTTGAGCCGTGCGGAGGTCGCCGGCATCAAGGCGCCAGTTCTGGTCGCCGTAGGCACGAAGGACACGGTTGCGGGCAATGCCCACGAATTGGCCGCGCTCATTCCTGGGGCACGCGCGCTCGATATCCCGGATCGCGACCACATGCTTGCGGTCGGGGACAATGTCTTCAAGGCCGCCGTTATCGGTTTCCTTAACCAACGCGCATGAGCCATGCGCAAGGCGCCGGTCCGATACTCTTGGCGGCTGTGAAAATGTGATAAAAGACCTATGTGGAGATCGAGAAACGTCGGGAGTACTTGATCCATGGCTCAATATCAGACGCGGCCCGCGCGGGCGCTCGATAAGGTCGATCCGGTCTGGGCGCGTATCCGCAGCGAAGCGGAGGATATCGCGCGCCGTGAGCCCGAGCTCGCAACCTTCATCTACGAGAACATTCTGCACCACGACACGCTCGAGGCGGCGATCGCGCACCGTGTCAGCCAACGGCTGGCGCACGCCGACGTCTCGGCCGATCTCATCCGTCAGGCCTATAACGATGCTTTGGAGGATCAGCCGACGCTCGGCGAGGCGTTTCGCGCCGATATCGTCGCAACGGTCGACCGGGATCCGGCCACCAGTCGCTTCATAGAGCCGGTGCTCTATTACAAGGGCTTCCACGCGATCCAGACTCATCGCCTTGCGCACTGGCTCTACGGCAAGGGCCGCAAGGATTTCGCGCTTTACCTGCAGAGCCGCGCGTCATCGGTATTCCAGTGCGACATCAACCCGGCTGCGAAAATCGGTCGCGGTATTTTCCTCGACCATGCCACCGGACTCGTCGTGGGCGAAACGGCGGTGATCGAGGATGACGTTTCGATCCTGCACGATGTGACGCTTGGCGGCACCGGCAAAGAGCACGAGGACCGCCACCCGAAGATCCGGCGCGGTGTCATGATCGGCGCCGGCGCCAAGATTCTGGGGAATATCGAGGTCGGCCATTGCGCGCGTATCGCCGCAGGCTCGGTTGTCATCAAACCGGTACCCAACAATGTCACCGTTGCCGGCGTGCCGGCGAGGGTAGTCGGCGAAGCCGGCTGCCCCGAGCCCTCCCGCGCCATGGACCAGATGCTTTACGGGATCATGCTCGACGGCTGAACTCCGGCCGGGGTCGTCACCACAATGTGCCTGTACGGCAGGGACAAATCGCTCAAAAATTATCCTGATAGCGACGAGGTTTAGACCTATAGCGACCATCGGGTAAGCAGCCGGGTAAGCATCCTATAAAGAAAAACCCCGGCGCGGAGGCCGGGGGGCGGCCCAGGAGGCGCTTGCTGAGGTTCCGGGCCCCCGGGGTGCGGCAGGTAGTTGAAAATCGCTGGGCAAAAGAAAGGCCCCGGCGCCACGCGACTGTTGAGGGGTCCCAATATGAGCAGTCAAAAGGCGCAACTCCCTGCGAACTCCGACATTCTTTTGCAGTTCGTCGATTCTGACATTTCACCTAGCTCCGATAAGTAGCGATTATCGGAAGTTCGCCCCATTGAGTACGGGATTTCTAGTGAGGAGCCCGTCTGTGCCGGCGCGGAGGGAGACCATGAAGGCGATGCTACTGATAAAGCACGGTGGGCCGGAAATGTTGAACTATGGCGAGGCGCCGGACCCGACGGCTGGCCCCGGTGAAGTGGTGATCGACATTCACGCGGCCAGTGTCAACGCAGCGGATTACAAGGTACGGCTCGGAGGAGGGCGATATAGCCTTAGTCGGTTCCCGCACATTCTTGGCCGGGACTTCTCGGGGGTCGTCAGCATGGTCGGAGCGGGCGTCACCGATTTCACCGTCGGGGACGCCGTGTTTGGAGTGACCGACCAAGGCATTGAAGGAGCCTACGCTGAAAAGATTGCCATCAATGCCGCGATCGTCGCCAAGAAGCCTGTTCGTCTGGGGCATGCCGAGGCGGCCGCGCTGGGACTCACCAGCCTCACCGCGCTCACCGCAATTGAAGATACGGCGCAACTCAAAGCCGGTCAGACTATTCTGATCCAAGGCGGCGCCGGCGGCGTCGCGGGGTTTGGCGTGCAACTCGCCAAGCATCTCGGTGCGACAGTGGTCACAACGGCCAGCGCCAGCAATCACCCCTATGTGCGCGACCTCGGCGCTGACCAAGTGATCGACTACAATGCCGAGGATTTCACTGCTATCGGTTCGATCTGCGATGTGGTGTTCGACACTGTCGGAGGCGGTGTTCGGGCGGGCTGCTACGCGGTGCTAAAGCCAGGCGGCAAACTGGTGTGGATTGCCGCGGCGCCGGAGGGATTTGACCCGCGCCGCAATGACGTCCAGACTTTACGCCCCAATGTCATCCGCGATCGCGCTCATCTCGAGCGAATGCTGGCGCTTCTTGATGCCGGTGCGGTCCGGCCGCCCCCGATCGTCCGCTACAAGCTCGCCGACGCCGCCGAGGCACACCGGGTCAGCGAAGCGCGCCATCTGCAGGGCAAGCTAGTGCTTGAAGTCCACTCCCCCGCTACGTCAGTTGGCGGACCTACCTGACCAATGTCCGCTTCTCTAATCGGCCGGTTGGGGTCAAGCGCTTTCAGACTATCCACCAGTGCAGTGTCGACGTCGCTCGCGGGCTCGCGCTTCTCTTCGGAATCGGCACCAAGGCCCTTCCATAATGGGATTCGAGAACGAGGTAGAACAATCTATTGGGCGGCCTTGCCGTCAGACGAACGGCAGGTCCAGCGGACATTGCGAACTCACCTCATCCATCGTCCCGCGA
>Ga0307296_10000957_pt1 | contig 14172 bp, 10 predicted proteins | sample ER_DNA_153_FD_194467 | JGI IMG/M metagenome (GOLD analysis project Ga0307296, IMG submission 194467) | Bulk soil microbial communities from the East River watershed near Crested Butte, Colorado, United States - ER_DNA_153 | ecosystem: Environmental > Terrestrial > Soil > Floodplain | place... | reverse complement strand
GGGGCTCCCGTCGCAATGAGCGTTCTTGACCTGAAAAAGCCCGTAGGACGCCTCACCTTGATTCGCACCTTGGCTCCCGCAGACGTCTCCGAGCCTGCTCTGATGCCAGTGCGACTCCTCGACCGCGACCGCTCGGACCAGGTTCTCGTCGAGTCCCCACTTGCAGGCGGCCCAGCGAATGATCTCGTCGGTCGTGCCTGTGTAGCGGCCGGTGACCCGTTTCCGCTTCGCGATCCAACGGTGCCAGTAGACCTGATCCGAGCCTGTGGGCCACTGCACCTTGCTGGTGGGAACCGTGTGGTTGGCGGCGTAGTTTTCCGACCGCGGTTCCCAGCGCCGGTGGGTCACGAGGGCTGTGCAGAGGGCGTCTGCGCGCGGCAGCCGCGTGCCCGACGGGAGCGTGTGGAAATACATGCCTCGTCGAAGCTTCTGCACTACCTGCGGCGCTCGCGCAGGAGCAGCGGAGCCTGCGGCGATGGCTGCGGCCGCTGCGAGCAACGCCACTGATAGCGCGACCGCGCCGAGGCGAGCGCGACGGTGCTTCGATTTACCTGGGCGACCTGGACGCAAGCGGTCGCGAGCATAGCGACGACACCGGTCGGCTGTCGGAAGCGAGGCCCGTGGCGGACTACACCGCCATGGGCAAGCTCCGCGGGCCGAGGCGACCGTCGTGGGCGCTATGCTCCTCGTGCATGTCCTCAGAGCTGCTGCCTGAGGTGTCCGGGCCGATCTCGCCGGAGCTGGTGCTGGTGGCACCGCCCGAGGTAGCCGCACTTCTACGTCAGCGGCTTCCCGACCCTCCGTGGCTGACGTACGCGGCTCTCAACGGCGCGTCGGCGCCCGCGGAAGCATCCGACGCCGGTGTGCGCGTCATACCACTAGCCCCGGTTTCGGCTTCGAGGCCGCAGGTGCAGCCGGAGACCCAAGCGGGCGCGCCGGTGACATCCAGGTCATTCGAACTGGAGCCGGCGCCGGAACCTGTGGCCGCTGCGCCGGCGCCGGTTGCGCAGCGACCCCCTGAGAGCACGGGACGCGCAGGCTCGCTATGGCCGCGGATTCGACTCGGTACAGTGGCAGCCTTACTCGGCGTGGTCGCCGGCCTAGGCATCGCAGCCTCGTCGATTGGCAAGGGCGAGAGCAACGCGACGGTTCGGGTCGCCGAGCAGATGACGCCAACGAGCCCACGGCCATCGTCCGTTCAGAGCGTCGCGCCGGCGACGCCCCCTACAAACCGGGGTTCTAAGACACGAGGCCGGACACAGCCGGCCCCGACTCGGGGGACGAAGCAGACGGCGACAGCGCCGCCCCGGAGCAGCGCGCCCACCCGTGCGTGGACTTGGCGGCGGCAGCGCCGCGCGGTCGGATATCGCGTTCGCTTTCTGCGGAACGGTCGCCTGGTCTATGCCGCCCAGGTCGAGGCGCCGCGCCTGATCGTCGCCCCGAGATTCCGATTCCGCCCCGGACGGTATCGATGGATCGTCAATGCGATCTTCGCCAAGGCGGGGACCAAGCGCTACGGCAAGCCGCTGGTCGATACGATCTTCCTGCTCGATACGAGCTCGGCAGCCCGCATCAACCTCCCCTGACCGCGGCTCCGTAGCGGGCTTAGTGGTTGTCGAACAGGCCGAAGTCGTCCATGGTGGCCGACCCCGAGGCGACGAGGCCCATGCCGACTGAGAGGTTGGTCGCGCCGGCGGGAAGGGCGGGGCTGACCCAGGCTGCCTGTGCCCAGGAGGAGGCCGAGGCCGGGAAGGCGGGCGAGGTCGCCCAGTAGGTCCACGTCCCGTTGAGACGGTAGTAGGCGAAGATCCGCGGTGAGACGGCCGACTTGTACCAGGCGCTGACCGTGTAGGTGTGCCCCGGCGTGGCGGCGGGTGCGCAGGCGCCCGCATCCTGCGTGTTGACCAGCTTGCGGTCGCCGCTGGTGAAGCTGCTGATGTTGAGGTTCTCGGCCCAGCTGCCGCTGTGGGCGTCGCTGGTGCGCGTCCAGGCGAACGTGTTCGTCCCGTAGCCGCCGAGGAGCCAGCAGTTCGGCGTGCCGTTGGTGGCCGTTTCGAGCGACGGGTTCGACAGGAGGTTCGCGCCCGTATTCGCGACGGTCACCGAGATGGGGGTCGTCGTCTGCGTATTGCCGGCGACGTCGACCGCGCGAGCGCTGATCGTGTGAGTCCCCGCGGCGTTGAGCGAGTTCCAATTGAAGCTGTACGGCGCCCTCGTGCCGGTGCCGACGACGGATCCGTCGACGAGGAAGTCGACGTGGTCGACCTCGAAGTTGTCCGACGCACTCGCCGTCAGGGGGACGGTGCCCGCGACGAAGGCGCCGGCGGCGGGAGCCGTCAGCGACACCGTCGGGGCCGTCGTGTCGCCTCCTCCCGTGGGCGCCGCGTCGTCGAAGCCGAGGTCGTCGACTGTGAGGAAGCCGTTCGAGGAGATGGTGAGGCCGAAGCTGAGCCCGTTGATTCCGCTGGGGATCACGTCCGTGACCCAGTTCGCCTGCCTCCATGTGGACGAGGCGGGGAAGTTCGGGCTCGACTCCCAGAAGGCAGTCGTGCCGGTGTCGGCGCTGCGCGTGAAGGTCGTGAAGTTGACCGCGGCGTTCGACTTGTACCAGGCCGTGATCCGGTAACGATGTCCCGGCAGGACCGTGGGTGTGCAGTTGCCGAGGTCTACGATCGGCGTCAGCTTGTCGTCACCGGAGTGGTAGTTCGTGACGTCGACACGCTCGGCCTTGGTGCCCGAGTGCGCGTCCGAGGTGCGGCTCCAGGCGAACGACTGGTTGCCGTAGCCGTCGAACGTCCAGCAGTCCGGTGCCTGGTCGGTGTTCGTATCTAGCTCGAGCGAGGCGTTGCGGACGGCGTTGCTTCCGTTCGGGGCCGGCGGTGGCGGCGGGCCTGTCACGGCAGGCCGGACGGCGCCGCCGATCACCTGCTGCACGGTCTTGACGATCGTGCCGTTGGCGGCGCGCGGCTGCAGCCAGTCAAGGAACGCCGTCAGGTTCGCCTGCGTGATCGAGTAGGTATCGCAGGCGTTGCAGATCTGGTGAAAGACCAGGGGCGCCCAGCCGCCGCCGTTCTGCTCCACCTGGGTGACATAGCTCTCGAGCGTCGCGAGCGAGACACTTGTCGTCGCCGAGCCGGCCTCGCGGATCGCATACGGATCCTGGGGCGGGAGCGACTCGGTCGGCGGCGGCGTGAGCAGGTTGCTCGATCGCGCCGAGTTGTAGCCGCAGTTCTGGACGAGCGCCTGCGCGCTCGCGTTGAACCCACCGTAGGGATACGCGAAGTCGGTGACCTGGAACCCGGCGTCGAGAAGGTTGTCGCGGTCGTCGCAGACCTGACGCTGCGCCTCGGTCGTGTCGGTCTGGGTCAGATCGATGTGGAACGCGGTGTGCCCGCCGATCTCGTTCCCGTCGGCCGCCAGCTCCGCCACCTGCGCCCAGGTCAGATAACCGTCGGTGCCGAGCTTGCTGCTGTTGACGTAGAAGGTCGCGTTCATCCCGTGCGCGGCCAGCAGCGATCCCACCACGGACTCTGAGTCGCTGCCGTCGTCGAAGGTCAGCGACACGATCGTCTGCGTGGAACTCACGGCCGCCGTACTGCCGGGCCTCGAGTACGCCGAGGGAGCGATCGCCAATCCCGCCGCGATAACGAGCAGGGTCAACAGTCCGCACCTCGCCCATGAACGCTGGCGCGGCAGCGCTCGCTTTCGCAAGCCGAATGAAACGCGACGCCTCACCGCTCCAGCACTGTCGCATGGCGCCCTCGCCCTTCCTACTAGTCGTTGGGCTAGTCACGGCTCGGCGGGTAGCGGGTCGTCGAAAACCCTCCTACACTCGAACCAGTGGCATCCGACGACACCCCAACGGGCGCCGCTTTGTCTGACGGCGAGCAGGGGGCTCGCACCGGCGACTACCTACGCGCGCTGCGGCGACGCTGGTGGATCCCGATCGTCACCGGAGCGATCGCGATGACTGCGGCCCTCCTCGTCAGTCTCAACTCCGCTAAGCAGTACGACGCCACGGCCGCGATCCTGTTTACGAACTCAGAGCCGATCGACACGCTGCTCTCGACGTCGTCCTCACGTTCGCTCGACCCCGAGCGCGACTTGAACACCGGCGTCGCGCTCGTCCGACTCGACTCGGTCGCGCGCCGGGTGAAAAGCGATCTTCATTCTCCGCTGACGGTCCCGCAGCTTCTCGGCGAGGTCCATGCGGCACCACAGGGAAACTCCGACGTGATCGAGATCACCGCGCGGGATCGATCGCCGCACCAAGCGGCCGCGATCGCAAACGCGTTCGCCCTTAGATACGTCGGGTTCCGGCGGAGCTCTGCGCGCGCGCAGTACAACGAGGCCGCGCGCCTGGCGCAGGCGCAGCTTCAGGTGCTGAGGCCTGATGAGCGAACCTCGGCCGAAGGGCGATCGCTCGAAGCGCGCCTCCACGAGCTTCAGATTGCTTCTGCACTTCAGACCGGTGGCGTTCAGCTCGTCGACAACGCCAAGGCTCCGACGAGCGCGGCGACTCCTCGTCCGCTGCGGAACGGCCTCGTCGGGCTCTTCGTGGGCCTCTTTATCGGCTGTCTGACCGCGGTCTCCCTCGAATTCAACGACCGTCGGCTGAAGACCGAAGACGATGCCGAGCATCTTGTGGGGCTCCCCGTGCTCGCCCGAGTCCCGCGGCTTCGAGGCGGGCGCGACCGGGTCGCCAGCGAGGGTGGGGAGGCGTTCGCGACGGCCGCCCTCAGTCTCAGGCTCGGTGAGGGAGTGGAGCCTCCGGAGACGGTGCTCGTGACTTCGGCGGGGGCCGGCGAGGGAAAGACGACCTTTTCGTTGGGAGTCGGCAGGGCACTCGCCTCCTTGGGCAACCGCGTGATCGTGATCGAGGCCGATCTGCGCGTCCCCTCGATAGCGCGGTCGCTCGGTCTCACGCGGAGGCCTGGGCTTGCGGCAGTGCTCGCCGGTGTCAGGTCGCTCGAGGACGAGCTCGTCGAAGTCGATCCGGCTCCGAGGGACGAACCGCCGACCACGCAGGAGCAGGGGTGGCTCGCTGTTCTCCCGGCTGGGAGCGCAGTGCAGAATCCTCACCTGCTTCTGTCGAGCGACCGTATGCAGGCGCTGTTGAATGACGCGCGCGCGACCGCCGACGTGGTCATCATCGACACTCCTGCGATCGGCCTCGTCAGCGACGCACTCACGCTGACGAACGCCCTCGACACCTGCGTCTTCGTCGTTGGCCTGAACCACGCAACGAGCGACCTGACACGGCGTGCGCTCAGAACTCTCCAAGACGCCGGCGTCCCCATCGCCGGAGTCGTGATCACGGGGACACCCGGGTTGCCCGCTTACGGCTATCAGCGACGACGCACCACGACCTTCGACCGTTTGCAGCACGCGCCGGACGTGGCCTTTCTGGCCCAACGGGAAGCGGCGGCGGAAAAGCCGGAGTAGAGCTCCAACGGCTCAACTGGGAGAAAGGTCCTTGACACGCTTGGACGGCCAAACGCTGGAGCGACTTCTCCTACCGCTCGAACGCCCTCGGATCGAACATTGCGCGGGCTTCGGAGAGCCCACCTGGATGACGGCCGGATCTTGGCGCGTGCTTGCGCGGCCACGCTCTGAGTCGCCGCGTGGTGCGGAAGTAGAGCGGTTCACGCTCGTGTCGGGCGAAACGCGAAGCGCCGTCGCAACCGACGCAGGCCCCGTGTGGGTGCCTTTCGATCTGGACGAGGCATATTCAAACTACGTCACCGAGGGGTGGCGGCGTCACGCGGATGTTCGGGCACTTTCGCCGCGTCAGCTCGACGTTTACTACCGGGTCAAGTCGTTGATTCCGGCCTCGTGGCTGCTTGCGGCGCGACGACTGCACGTCCGGTGGAGCGGACTGCCCGAGTTTCCGTCCTGGCCCGCGGATGAAAGCGTCGTCCAGCTGCTGCGCTTCTACGCCTATTGCCTCTTGGCTTCCAGCGATACGACCGAGGAACGCTTCCGCTGGTTCTGGCCTCGGGGATACCGCGGGGCGTTGATTCTCACGCATGACGTCGAGTCCGCAGAGGGATTGCGGCTCGCGCCCGAACTCGCCGATCTGGAGGAAGCACGGGGTCTCCGCTCTTCTTTTAACGTCGTCGGAGGCGATTACCCGATCGATTACGGCGTCCTGCGTGAGCTTCAAGCACGTGGGTTCGAGGTCGGTCTCCACGGCCTTCGCCACGACCGTTCGCTCTTCGCATCGCGCGACGCGTTCGAGGACGCGCTGCCGTCTCTGGCGGCTCGTGCGCGCGACTTCGGCGCGGAGGGATTCCGCTCGCCGGCGACGCACCGGGTGCCCGAATGGCTGGGCGAGTTACCGCTCGCGTACGACTGCTCGATACCTCACTCGGATCCGTACGAGCCTCAGCCGGGTGGTTGCTGCAGCCTCTGGCCGTTCTTCCTCGGCGAGGTCGTGGAGCTTCCGTATACGTTGCCGCAAGATCACACGCTGTTCACGCTCCTGCGAGCGCGATCGGTGGAACTCTGGCTCGCGCAGGTGGATCTGATCGAGCAGCGCTTCGGACTAGTCCAGTGCCTCAGCCACCCGGATCCCGGATACCTCGGGGATCGAGCGAAGCGTGACCTCTACGCCGAGTTTCTCGATTCCGTGGTCGACAAGCAGTCTCTCTGGAAGCCGCTGCCGCGTGAGGTCGCCGCGTGGTGGCGCCGTCGTGAGACAGCCAACGTGACGGATCCCGACCTCTCGTTCGGAACCATCCGTCGCGACGCTTCTTCCCCGTTCGCCTCACTCGAGCCACCGGCCACCGCTTCGCCGGACCCGGTTTCCTGATCGCGCGGACCCCCCGCACGGCCAGGTTGATTTTTGGACTGAGCGATTAGCCTGCGTTTCGTGAGTACAGCGACTCTCGAGCGGCCTGTCGGCGTGCCGTTTCTCTCTCTCCGTCCGGTCCACGAAGGATTGACCGAGCCGATCCTGAGATCCATCAAGGATCTGATGGAGACCGGTGCCTTCACCAACGGTCCCGCGGTCGCCGAGTTCGAGCAGGCCTTTGCCCGCTACTGCGGCCGCACCCATTGTGTCGGCGTCTCGAGCGGTCTGGACGCATTGCGCCTCGCGCTGATCGCATCGGGCCTGGAGCGGGGCGACCGTGTGCTCGTGCCCGCTCAGACGTTCGTCGCGACCTTCGAGGCCGTGACGCAGTCTGGCGGCATTCCGGTGCCGGTCGATGTATCGGAGGAGGACTACAACCTCGATCCTGCTGCGGTCGCGGTCGCCGTCGACGAGCGGACGCGATTCATGGTGCCCGTTCATCTCTACGGCCAGCTCGCCGACATGAATGCACTCGACGGGATAGCGCGTCGCAACGAGATCGTGATCGTCGAAGACGCTGCGCAAGCACACGGCGCCCGCCGGGACGGATGGGGCGTGGGTGGAGGGAAGGCCGCTGCGTTCAGCTTCTATCCGGGCAAGAATCTCGGCGCGATCGGCGATGCAGGAGCCCTTGTGACCGACGACGCGCGCCTGGCCGACACGGCCACCGCGCTGCGCGAACACGGACAAATCGCCAAGTACTGCCACGCCTACGAAGGGTGGACGGCCCGGCTGGACACGATCCAGGCGATTGTCCTGCTCCACAAGCTGCCTCTTCTCGATGCGTGGAATGACGAGCGCCGCTCCATCGCGGCGGCATATTCAGATCTCCTGAGAGGCGTCGGCGACCTGCGGTTGCCGTCAGTGGCGCGGCGCAGCGAGCCGGTTTGGCACCTGTACGTCGTCCGTACCGGCCGGCGCGACGATCTCGCCGCGTTCCTTCGCGACCGCGGGATCCAGACAGGGGTCCATTACCCGGATCCGCCACCGTTTGTCCCGCCCTACGCCCATCTCGGCTACCCGCGCGGGAGCTTTCCAGTCGCCGAGGCGCTAGCGGCGGAAGCGCTGTCGCTACCGATCTTCCCCGGAATGACGGAGGCCCAGATCGTCTCCGTGACGAGTGCCATCGCCGCCTTCTACAGCCGTGCCTGAAGGCCCGGCGAACGAGGCCTCATACCGGCGGCTCGACGATGTCGAGTTGGGCGAGAACGTCATCGTCCAGCCGTTCACCAATCTCTACGGATGCAGGATCGGTGCTAACACGCGGATCGGGCCGTTCGTCGAGGTCCAGCGAGGCGCATCGATCGGTGCGAACTGCAAGGTCCAAAGTCACACGTTCATCTGTGACGGTGTCATCATCGAAGACGAGGTGTTCATCGGCCACGGTGTGATGTTCGTCAACGACAAGTACCCACGCGCGACCTCCGACGCTGGAGCGCTTCAGACGGAGGACGACTGGACATTGCTGCCGATTCTGGTCGGACGCGGTGCGGCGATCGGTTCCGGCGCCGTCATCCTCGGCGGGGTCACGGTCGGCGCCGCTTCGCTCGTGGGCGCCGGCGCGGTCGTGACGCGGGAGGTCGCTCCCGGCGAGACGGTCGTCGGCAACCCGGCGCGGCCTCTCGTGCGCGTCTAGCGCCTCTCCCCCTTCCGCGCGAGGCGCGTCTACCGTCCGCATTCGGCCGGAAATCGTGGCCTTTTGCCAGACCTTAGATCGGTTGCTACGGTGCGCCCCGCCGTACACACCTCGCCCGGTGTCACTAATGAAGTTCGACCATCGCGCCGATAAGACGTGCGTAACTGGTTCGCTCGTCCGTATCCGCCGCCCAGTGACCGATGAACGAACTGAATGAGCCATGAAAACCGCTGACACGACGATGCGCCCGTCCGCGAGTCGCTGGCAGGTGACCCCGAGTTGTGGACGAATTGGTCATGGGCTCCCAATGCCCCCCGGCGGAGTTATTGACAGATCGGATACGACGAGTAACCCGAGAAAGACCCCCTCGCGCTGCGGCAAGGAGGACCTCGGATGTTGATTCGCCGCCTCGCCGTACTAGTAGCTCTGATGACACTCTTGGTTCCGCTCGCCGCCTCGAGCGCCGCGCCGAACTCGAATCTTCTGCAAAACCCCTCGCTCGAGTCCGCGACGAAGAACGTTCCCGATTGTTGGGTCCTCGGTGGCTACGGGACGAACGGTTTCGCGTGGACCCGAACGACGGATGCCCATAGCGGAAGCTACGCCGAGCGCCTCGACTTGATCAGCCTCGTCTCGGGCGACCGCAAGCTGGTCTCGAAACAGTGGGGCGGTGACGCGTGCTCGCCGACACCAACTGCAGGGCGCAGATACGTCGTCAGTGCGTGGTACAAGGGGACCGCTGCACCGGTTCTGTTTGCCTACTACAGGACGTCGACCGGCAGCTGGAAGTACTGGACCCAGTCCGCGCGGCTCGCTCCCGCGAGCAGCTGGACTCAGGCGAGCTGGACGACACCATCCGTACCCAGCGGCGCGAAGGGCCTTTCCGTGGGAATGGGCCTCGTCTCCGTCGGTTCCGTGACCATGGACGATTTCGCTCTGATCGACGCGTCCTCGGACACGACACCGCCGACGGTGGCGGTCACCGCTCCGGCCTCCGGGGCGAACGTCACCGGCACCGTAGCCTTGGGCGCCAGTGCATCAGACGATGTCGCCATCGACCACGTCGACTTCCTCGTGGACGGTCAAAAGGTCGGTAGCGACACGAGCGCCCCGTATTCCTTCACATGGAATTCGGAAGGCGTGGCAGCCGGCGCACATTCGGTGGATGCTCGCGCGGCCGACAGCTCCGGCAACGTGACGACCGCGAGCCCTGTGCCCGTGACGGTGACGAGCTCCGCGCAGGCGCCTCCGCCGTCTCCGTCTCCTCCGCCGCCGCCGGCGCCGTCTCCGTCTCCCCCGCCGCCGCCTCCTCCGTCGAGCACGACGTTCCACGAGGGATTCGCGCCCGACTGCGCCGGCAGCATTTTCGCAACGGCATCGTGGGACTTACCTCTGTGCGATAACGCCAACTGGAACAGCGAGTGCCATCCCTGTCACTCAGTTGCGATCCCCGACTCCGTCGACGGAGACGGCTACGCGATGGAGCTCGACCCGATCGACTACAACGCGTCGGGCACGATGCAGGCATGGCTGCACAATCCGCTCACGGTCAATGGCTCCTGGGGCTCGGCGCACCGCGTTGACATTCGCGTCAAGCCGATCAAGTGGGGACTGACGGCACAGGCGAATTGCTCCTGGGCCGGCGGTCCCAAGATTTTCATGGGCCGGCCGCAGGATGTCTACGAAACCTCCACCTACACGGTCGAGCTCAACATCTGCGAGGGCCACGCCTACATCCAGAAGAAGGTCTGGGGCAACAATGACTGCGGGAAGGACCCTCGAGCGGTCGACTGCGGCGCCGGCGGCACCTGGTACAACCTCAAAACCGTCAGCCTACCGCCCGCGTCCTTCGGCCAGTGGCACACGTTCTCGGCGGTGAAGCAGGACAACCCCGACGGCTCGGTCCTACTGACCGGCTACCTTGACGGCGTCCAAGTGATCCAGATGGGCGAAAACCCGCAGCCGTATAACGCCTCGACCAACCCCCAAGGTAGGGCCGGTAGCGCCCCGCTTCTCGGCGGCCGTGAGGGCTGGCGGTCGAACATGAGCGATTGGCTCATGGACAGCTACAACGTGACGGTGACGCCGTGAGGCAGGTCAAGCAGCACCTCGCGAAGCGGACCTGGGAGCAACCCGGCTTCTAGGAACTTGATCGTCAAGCCAGGGGGCGAGCGGCCTGCCGGATCGGCGTCGCCCGCCCCTGCGCTTGCCGCTCCGTCCACGTGCGACCGGAGGGGCGGGCGGCTTTGCCAGCCGCGCGGGAAGCGGGAGCCGGGCACACGGATAAGGCCAGCAGCAGGCCGATAGCGCTCGTGATACTCAGTTCGTTGAAGGTCGAGAACGTCACGGTTGCCACGAGAAGCCCGGCGATCGCGCCGCGCGAACCGTCGCGGAGAGCCCGTGTCAGCCGGTCGTCGTTGCGCGGGGCCGGGAGCAGGACGGCGCCGACGAGCAGGAGCACGAGCAGCGCCGCGGTCGGAACGCCGACCTTCCAGGCAAGCCAAAGATAGCCGTTGTGTGAGAAGGCATAGCTTTTCGGCGTCACCTGCTGCCACGGTCGGCCCCAGAAGATCTCGGCCCCCAAGCCGGAGCCGGTGACCGGATGGGCGTGAATGCGGTCGAGAACGAACCTCGACTCGACGAGGCGGTATCGCACTGACTGATCCTGCCCGAGGTCGGCCACCGAGAACGCTCGCTCCTCCGCAGTCTTGAGCTGCTTGGGCGCGACGAGAGCGAGCGACCCAACGCCGATCAGGCCGGCGGTCAGCAGCAGCATGGCTATCTTGAGCTTCTCCTGGCCGCGTGTCAGGACGAGGACGACACCGAGCCCGAGCAGCGCAGCCGCCCAGAACGAGCGCTCGAAGGTGAGCAGGCACCCGGCTGCGTTCAAGACTAGGCCGACCGTGAGTGCGATCCGCGAAGCGGTTGAGCGCACGTTTCCTAGGGTCAGTGCCGCAAGGAAGAGAACGACCGCGGCGGGGTACGCGAACTCGCCCCCCTGGAGCTGGCCGGTTCCTGCAGTAGTCAGGAGGACGCCGGGACGGACCCCGACGTCGCCGCCGAAGCTGACGTGGCCGAACCATTGCACCATCCCCCATGCTCCGAGCGCGATCCCAACTCCGGCCAAACCGATGATCAGCCGGCGACGAGAGCGTGGATGCGCCAGCAAGGGGAGCGCGAGGAAGAAGCTGCCGAACCCCAGCAGAATCCGGTACTCGTACCCGATTCGGCTCAGATCGCCGTTGACACGCATCCCGTGCAGGAACTGGACGAGGGAGAGTCCGAGGAAGAGCACGAGCATGCTTGCGTATGCCAACCGCCGGCGATCGAGGGGCATGCGGACGAGGACGCCGAGCGCGGACAGGAGCCCGGCCGACAAGACGAGGTCGGAGAGGAACAGCCCAGGTGAGTCGACACCGCCGCCGCCGACGCTGAACTGGTTCTGGACCCCGTACGGCACGACGCAGGTCAAGAGGAGCAGCAGGGTCAGGTTGGCCACGGGCGCCCGGAAGGCGAGCAGGAGGATCCCGACGGCGACCGCAGCACCGAGGGTCAGCTTTGGTTGCGCCGCCGCTGCGAGGCCAAACACGAGCGCTGCGCCGGCTGCCAACGAGAGCTCATGGACTCTCCGCTCGGCCATCCAGATGGTCATTCGTCGACTCCCGGGATCGGTTGCGGAGGGGAGTCGACCAGCGGACGGCGGACGAGCCTGCCTCTGATCCTCGCGAGCTGATCCCGCCGAAGGGCCTCACGAATGCTCGCGTCGGCGCGAGGGGCTCTCCGCACGGCAGCTGCGGCCCAGCCGATCATGAAGTTGACCCCGCCGATGACGTACGGCCGGCGTTGACGCATGAGAATGAAGCCGTAGAGGAGGACATACAGGGGGTGGGCTCCGTAGCCCCAGCTGCAGATGCCCCACCTTCTGAAGCTGCGCAGAATCGGGCCGTGACCGCCTACGCGCCGCAGATGCACAGTCTCTCCGCCGGGCACCGAGAAGCTCTGTGTGCGCCAGCCGGACCGGCGCGCGACGAACTCGTCGAGGGTGTCCCAGCCGAGGATCTCCGGAAGCGGCCCAATCTGCTCCCAGCAGGCTCGCCGGTAGAACTTCGTCGCGCCCCGAACATGCCGAAGGGGCGACGCCACGACGACCGGTTCGCCCTTGGCATCGCGCTCGGACAACGATAGGCCCGCCATACCCAGCGCCGCATCGCTGGCGAACGCCTGCTCGAGGGTCTCGAGAGAGTTCGGCGCGAGGTCGAGGTCGGCGTCCATCTTCGCGACGACATCCCAGTCGAGGTCGACATGTGAGAGCGCCCACTGGAATGCCTTGAGCTCGCCCGCTTCCGCCAGCCGGTCATGGGCCGGAGGCCGCGAGGGCCGCTGGAGAACAATGACCTTCGGTCGGCCGCGAGCGAAGTCCTCTGCGAGCTTGCCGGAAGAGTCGGTCGAGCCATCGTCTACCAGAACCAGTAGATCGGGCAGGCGGCTCTGCCGCGCCACCGATCCGAGGAAGGTGGGCAGGCACCATTCCTCGTTGAGGAACGACGCGACGATGACGATCTTCATCGGGCCCTCGCGGGCCGGATCGGGGTCCGTTCGAGCATGAGCTCGACGAGATCCGGGAGTATCCGACTGTTCCTGGTCATCGGCGGGCGACGCGATCCATTGCGAAACGTGATTTCGTCGAAGTCCTCTGGTGACGACAGGACTCGAATGCGTCCCAGCGATTCGAGATGTCGGTCGAGTCCGCCGATCCGGCTGCGGAGGATGCTGTAGGCCGGAATCCCGAGGTAGGCCGCTTCTCTGATCATCGTTCCGCCGGACGAAACGACCGCGTCGACAGCCTTGAGCAGGGGAACGAACGGGATCGGTCGACTCAAATCGATCGGCCGGTTCTTCCAGGTGAACCTTTTCAGATATTCCGTCTGCCGCGGGTGTCTCGGCGTGAAGATGACGACCACGTCGTTGCGCTGGGAGAGATGATCGAGAAGCGCGAGCGCCAATACCCCCGACCCGTGCTTGTAATAGTGGCTGTCTTCGGCGGGAGGCCGGAAGAGGACCTTGGCGCCTTCTTCCTTGATTCCGAAGTCATGAGCCGGGCAGTTCTCGATGTCGATCGTGGAGAACGTTATGTCTTCTTTCAACCCGGAAAAGGCGATCAGGCGGTCTGGTCGAATCCCGCGGCGGAGGAAGGCGTCGGCGCGGATGACCTCCGGATGCAGGATGTACGACCCTGTGAGGCGATAGATCACGAGACTGGCGTACTCATAGTCGGAGATGACGAACGACGGAATCCCGAGGCGGCGCGCTGCGACCGCCGCCGGTCTCGACGCGGCGAGCAGGAGTCGCGGCCTCCCGAGTTCGTCGAAGAGTGAGAGCAGTTGGCGCGATCGGTCCAGAAGCCCCCGAACCTTCTGCACCTTTCGGCGCCCGAAGGCCGTGCCAACTGAATGGAAGTCGATCTGCTGAGTGCGGAGTAGATCGAGTGTGACCGTGTGATCGCGCGCCGTCACGACCACGTCGGCGCCAGCGTTCTCGAACGCCGCCCGGAACGGGAGCAGGTACTGGACCTGCGGCGGGTTCTCGATGTCGATCCAGACGTCCACGCGATCAGCCGGTCGATCGAGCCGTTTTCACTCGTCGAGTCCGGTGGCGTCGGCGGCTGTGAAAGGTCGAACCT
>Ga0307296_10000955_pt1 | contig 14190 bp, 14 predicted proteins | sample ER_DNA_153_FD_194467 | JGI IMG/M metagenome (GOLD analysis project Ga0307296, IMG submission 194467) | Bulk soil microbial communities from the East River watershed near Crested Butte, Colorado, United States - ER_DNA_153 | ecosystem: Environmental > Terrestrial > Soil > Floodplain | place... | reverse complement strand
GCGTTCGGGGTCGACTAGGGCCGGATCGACGGGACGATCTTGCGCGCGGGCCTCATCGACCGCTTTTGCGAGCGAGCCGGGCTCCGGCGTCCTCCCCGCCAGGCGCTCGTGAGCCACGAACTGGCCGCACGTGAGCGGCACTGCTCGCTTGAGGAGGCTGAGGGTCGCCTGCTCGACATCGCTGGAGGGCGGCTCCACTGGGCTGCCGAAGGAGACGAAGGCACGGGTGCGGCCCGAGCCGAGCGGGTCATACGCGACCGCGACCGGTAGAAACCACGCGGGACGCCCGCGGCGGACGAGCGCCCCGAGGCCCCGGCGGAGCGGTCCGATCTCACCGTCCTGTGAGGGTTGCCCCTCCGGGAAGACGACAAGTGACTCGCCCGCTCGGATGAGATCGACCAGCTCTCGAAAATCCGCCGCTGCCCGAGCGGCCCGCCGGCCCCAGAAGTCGTCCACCGAGGACGAATCGTCGGCCCTCGAGACCCGCCAGAGAAGGTCGGCATAATCGCCTCGGAGAACGTCGCGGGCGCGTACCGGCGTCGGCAAGCCGCGCTCGCCCGCCCTGACGGTGAAGGCCTCAGCCAGCCCGGCGGGCAGAACATCGGCCAGCGACGCGTCGGGGACGTCGCGCAACAGGTCGACCGCGCGGGCCGTCCTCGCGCTCGAGATTGGATGCACAGCCACCCAGGGCAGGAAGCGGCCGACTCCGATCGGATACAGGAGCCGCCTGACGCGCGGCCGCAGGCCTGGAGGAAAGCCCGCGAAGAATCCGGGGAGAAACATGTCGTCCCGTGCCGCAAAGTGCATGCCCTCGCTTCGATGGCGCCAGAGACGGGCCCGGAAGTAGAGGAACGGCGAGATGACAGGCACGTCGCTCTCCCGACGGTGTGTGGCGACAATCAGCGTGCCCGGATGGAGCCGGGAGTGCCGGGGGCCAAAAACATGCACGCGGAAGGACGCACGTGTCTGCGCCCACATTCCGAAAGCGACAGCGTCGTAGAGCGGACCCACCTGGGTAGCATGGCGCGCATGGCTCGCCTTGCGCACGGCGACGCGGCGCCGCCCTTCGAGCTCCCTGGAATCGACGGCTCCTCGCACGCGCTGGCCGACTTCGAGGGGCGGCCCGTGGCGGTCATCTTCTCCTGCGTCCACTGCCCCTACGTCGTGGCCTGGGAGGACCGGGTCAACGACATCGCGCGGGACTACTCGGGTCGCGCCGGCCTCGTCGCGATCAACTCGAATGCGGGCTATCTAGGCGATTCGATCGAGGACATGAGGCGGCGCGCGGACGAGAAGGGCTTCGTGTTCCCGTTCCTCTACGACGAGACCCAGGAGGTCGCGTCTGCCTTCGGAGCCGCGCGGACGCCGGAGGTCTTCCTCCTTGACGCAGAGCACCGGCTCGCCTACCACGGGACGCCGGACTCCAACCACCGGGATCCGGAGAACGCCGATCCGTATCTACGCGAGGCGTTCGACGCGGTCCTGGACGGGGGCGAGCCCGAGCCCGCCGAAGTCCCGGCGGTCGGGTGCACGATCAAGTGGCGCTGAGCTCGTTCTGAACGAGCGCGCGCGCCTGCTCACGCGTCTCGATCGTCCCCGCTGCGCGCTCTTCGGCGACCAGCTCCAGGAGGCGGCCGACCTCGGGGCCGGGCTCGACCCCGAGCGCGAGCACGTCTTCGCCCTTCAGGAGCGGCTCCGGTGGGTCGGCAGCGCGAGCCGCCCGCACAGCCTCGTAGAGGTCGGTCGCGCCGAGAAAGGCCAGCGCGGAGAGGGCCCAGGGCTCGGTTCGCCGGCGAAAGCGGTGGATCTCACGCGCCGAATCGCTCGCTGGGCGTTCCGCGCGAAGCAGGGTGTGCGCGAAGCGCCGAAGCTCGTTCGAGACGGGCAGGCGGAACAGGTTCTCACCGAAGACCACGACGAGGAGAAAGCCGGGGGAATCGACGAGATCGGATTGTTCCAGGCGGTCCAGCGAGCCGCCTAGCGGCCCGAGCAGCCCGAGCTCCTCTGCGCGTCGAAAGCCCTCCGGAGTCAGGCGGTCGAGCTCTCCAAGCACACGCTCGCCCGCGGGCTCCCCGACCTGCGCGGCGTGTTCCCGCACAAGTGCTTCGGTCTCCTCGTCGAGCGCAAATCCAAGCTCGTCCTCGAGGCGGACCGCACGCAGGAGGCGCAGGGGATCGTCCTCGAACACCGTCGGCGAGACGGCGCGGAGCCGACGAGCCTGCAGGTCGGCGAAACCACCAAGCGGATCGATGCGCTCCCCTCCCGCTGCTGGCACCGCGATGGCGTTGATGGTGAAGTCGCGCGTGCGCAGGTCGTCCTCGATCGAACCGCGCAGAGGGGTGAAGTCGAAGGTGCGCCCGTCACGGAAGGCGACGCGCCAGGCCCCGTGGCGCTCGGAGAGCGGAAAGAGCGCGGACTTGACGAGACCCGCGAAGATGCGCGCGGCCACCTCCGGGTCGTCTGTGGCGACGTCGATGTCGACGACCGGCCGGCCGAGGAGCTCGTCCCTGACCGCGCCTCCGACGACGTAGGCCTCGACACCGGCGACGGCGGTGCGCACCCGTTCATCCATCGCGCACGACTCTGCTGGCCCGCCTGGGATCGGAGCGGATCCCGCAGGTAATGTCGTGGTTGATCGTGCCGAGCACGCGGGCGTGCTCCTCGACCAGAATGCCGTCCCCGATCAGGGTGACCGGGGCGCCTTGCTCCTCTTCCTCCCCCAGCTCAACGGCTAAGGCGTCCATGGAGATCGCTCCGACGACGCGACGACGCGAGCCGTCGACGAGAACCTCCGTTCCGGTCAGGCCGCGGCGGAAGCCGTCCGCGTACCCCACAGGGACGATTCCGACCCGGGTCGGACGCTCCGCGACGAAAAGGCGTCCGTAGCCGACGCTCTCGCCTGCAGCGAGCGGCTTCACCAGCGCGACGTAGCTTCGCCACGAGAGCACGGGTTCGAGGCCGTGACGCGTCGGATCGTTGCCGACGGGTGAGATGCCGTAGAGGGCGATGCCGCAGCGGACGGCGTCGAACCGCGCATCGGGAAGGGAGAGCGTCGCGGCGCTGTTCGCAATGTGCGCGGGCACGCCGTCGAACTCGTCCACCAACTCCCTGAAGCGCGCGACTTGGGCGCGTGCGTAGGTCTGGTCGTCCTCGTCCGCAGTCGCGAAGTGGCTCATCAGGCCGACGACCGACGCTCGCGGGACGGATCGAGCCTCCTCTGCACTCATTCCCCAGCGGCCCATGCCGGTATCGACTTTCAGGTGCAGGGGGAGGCCTTCCGGCACCGCGGGCGACGAGACGGCGACTTCGAGCCGCTCGGCGTGCGCGATCTCGTCCTCGCCGGCCGCCAATGGAGCCATGACGAGAATCCTGGCGTCGGGAAGGGCTGCACGAAGCGCTGCCCCTTCCTGCGCGGCGACGACGCAGAGGGCGGCCGCACCAGCGTCGAGCGCCGCACGCGCGCAATCGACCGCTCCATGACCATACGCATCCGCCTTGACGACTGCCCAGAGCTCAGCCGGGGCGGCGGTTTCGCGCATGCGGGCGACATTGCGGCGCAGGGCACCGAGATCGATCGTGATCTCCGAGCGCCGACTCACGAGAGCGCAGGCGAGAGCGCCTCGACCACGTCCCGGGCGAGCAAACCGGCGCTGCCATGGCGTTCGGCGGCGAGATTGGCGGCAACACCGTGGGCAGCTGCTGCGGCCGCGGCGGCAAGCCGAGGCTCCATTCCTTTCGCCAGGAACGCGGCGACCACGCCGGTGAGTACGTCGCCTGCGCCTGCCGTCGCAAGCCCAGCATTGCCGATGTCGCACACCAAGACGCCGCGGCCCGGTGCCGCGATCAGGGTATCCGCGCCCTTGAGGAGAACGACTGCACCGACGTCGTCCGCCCCCGCCTGCACCGCGTTGAGACGCCGCGAACGCACCCAGTCCGACTTCCGACCCAGAAGACGCGCGAGCTCGCCCTCGTGCGGGGTGAGAACCGTCGGAGATTGACGAGAGAAGATCCAGTCCAGGTGGCCGACGACAGCCCACAGACCGTCCGCGTCGAGCGCGATCGGCTTGTCCAGCCGGTCGAGGAGGTAGCCGACGAGCGCGCGAACCGCATCGGTGCGCCCGAGCCCCGGCCCGAGCGCGACAGCGCTGGCACGCTCGGACGCGTCGATGATCTCGTCCGCGGCGTCCATCGTCATGATGCCTTCCTCATCGGGACAGGCCCTCGTCATCACTTCTAGGAGGCGCTGCTCGAAGACGAGGTTGAGAGAGGCCGGCACGCAGGCCGTGCAGATTCCCGCGCCTGCCCGTAAGGAGGCTTCCGCGGCGAGTGAGGGCGCGCCGGTTTTCCCTGCCGAGCCGCCGATGACGAGGACGGAACCTGCCGAGTACTTGTTGTCTCTCTCTCCACGCCTCGGCACGAGGCCGAGAATCCGTTCGGACACCCGCCGGTGATGCGTCTCCGTCTGGGCTAGACCGATGTCCGCGACCACGACCTCGCCGGCCTGGAAGCGGCCCGGTGCGACCGCGAGACCGACCTTCGGCCCGTGGAAGGTGACGGTCAGCTCGGCCTGAATGGCCGGCCCGCTCATCTCGCCTGTTGAGGCATCGACGCCGCTCGGAACGTCGATGGCGACGACCGGGGCTCCGAGCGCGTTGAGCTCTTCGATTGCGCGAGCGGCTTGTGGTCGAGGCTTGCCGGAGAACCCGGTGCCGAAGAGAGCGTCGACGACCACCTCGCCCGCGCCCCCATCCGTCAGGTCGAGGCCCACCTTTCGCGCGCGTGCGAGGCTCTCAGCGGCGTCGCCCTTGACCTTGCTCTCGTCGCCCAGCAGCCGGATCTCGACCTTACGGCCCGCCTCGCGCAGCTTGCGCGCGACGACGAACCCGTCGCCGCCGTTCGACCCGGTCCCGCACCAGACAGAGAAGGTTCGCGGCTCTGGGTAACGGTTCAGGAGCGTTTCGACCGCCGCTGTCCCGGCGCGCTCCATCAGGTCGACCGTCGGCCCGTCGTACTTCTCCTCGGCGGCCCGCATCTCGGCCGCGGTGTAGAGAGGCTCAGCCCACATCGGCGACGACGCACACTGCCGCCGCGATTCCTTTCGAATGGGTCATCGAGAGATCGATCGCTCCGGCTCCGGCCCGGCGCGCCCACTCCTCGACTCGACCCGAGAGCTGGACGCCGGGCTTCGGTCGCCCGGCGATCTCTACGTCCTTCCACGCAAAGGCACGCGCGATCCCGAATCCAAGCGCTTTCCCGACCGCCTCCTTCCCGGCGAAGCGGGCTGCGTAGTGCTGCGCGGGATTGGGCCGCGAATCGCAGTACGCTCGCTCGGCGTCGGTGAAGCAACGTTCGCGGAACGCTGCGTAGCGCTCGAGAGCGCGCTGGATGCGCTCGATCTCGATCAAGTCGAGACCGACCTTCATGCCGCGAGATGCCCGGGTAGGTCGGCGATGGAGTCGATCACAGCGTCGGGTTGGGGATCAGCCTCGCGTAGAGCAGCGGGGCGAAACTTGCCCGTCCGGACGAGCACTCCCTTCATGCCGATTCGCTTTGCGCCTCCGATGTCCGCTTCCACGTCGTCCCCGACCATGACGGCGTCGCCGGGAGCGGCGTCGAGCTCGGCCAGTGCGGCCTCGAAGTATGCGGCTGTGGGCTTCCCCACGACCTCTGCCTCGACCTGAGCCGCGTACTCGAGCCCCGCCACGAAAGCGCCTGCGTCGAGCAGAGGGCCGCGCGAGGTCTGCCACCAGCGGTTCTTGTGCAGGCACACGAGCCTGGCCCCTTCGCGTAACTCGGCGAACGCCTGATTGAGGTGGTCGTAGGCAAACACCTCCCCCGTCTCAGCAGTCTCGTCAGCGCCACCGACGAGGACCACCTCTGCGCCGTCCTCGACGAGGGTGACGTGGCTCGCCAGATCGGTCCGGATCGCCGACATGGTCAGGGGGAAGACTCGGAGGCCTTCGAGCAGCCTCCCGGCGGCCAGAGGCGTCGTCGCAAGCTCCTCTTCGTCGAGCTCGATGCCGATGGCCTGGAGCTCGGCGGTCAGCTCCGCTCGCGCGCGCGTGGTGTTGTTCGTGACGAAACGAATCCGATGGCCCTCTGCGCGCAGCTGTTGAACTGCCTCGGGAGCGCCTGGAATCGCTTCGCCGGAGACGTGGAGCACGCCGTCGATGTCGAGGAGAATGGCGGCCATCGCGCGCGAGTCTATTCAGGTGACGCAAAGGGTGGCCATACCCCTCGACGAGATCGAGCTGCGGTACTCGCGCTCGAGCGGGCCGGGCGGCCAGCATGCGCAAAAGACAGAGACTCGAGTCGAGGCTGTATTCGACGTCGCCTCCTCAGCCACGCTGAGCGATCGTCAGAAAGCGAGGCTCGTTCGGCGCGCGGGGCCCGTGGTACGGGCGGTCGCTCAGGACGAGCGCAGCCAGTCCCGAAACCGCGAGCTCGCACTGGAGCGGCTCGCTGACGCGATCCGCGCGGGAATCAAGGTGGAGCGAAAGCGGCGAGCGACGAAGCCGACAGCGGCGGCCCGGGAGCGCCGGCTCGAGGAGAAGAAGCGTCGCAGCCACCTCAAGCGCCTGCGACGGCCTCCCGGCTGAGTCCTGCACATTTTGGTGCGATCGGAGCGCCACGCGCGTCGATCTCGACGCTACGCTCGAAAGCGGAGGGAGGACCGCGGCGGCCCCGGCCCACCGGCCTTATTCGACGGTGACCGTCTTCGCCAGGTTGCGGGGCTGGTCGACGTTGAGTCCGCGCAATCGCGCGATTCTGTACGCGAGCAGCTGGAGTGGGACGACCGCGAGCGCCGCCTGCAGGAACGGATGGGTACGCGGGACGTAGACGACGTCGTCAGCGTGATGCTGAATGTCCTCGTTGCCATCCGTGGCGATCGCGATCACCTCCGCGCCGCGTGCCCGCACTTCCTGGATGTTCGAGACGACCTTGTCGTACACGTGCGAATCCGTCGCAATGCAGACCACCGGCGTCTGCGTGTCGAGGAGGGCGATTGGGCCGTGCTTCATCTCCCCTGCGGAATACGCCTCGGTCGGGATGTAGGAGATCTCCTTCAGCTTGAGCGCGCCCTCGAGACAGAGTGGAAGCCCGATGTGGCGTCCGAGGTAGAGGAAGAACGGCTTGCGGTAATGACGCTGCGCGATCTCCTCGATTGGATGGTCGCCGTCCAAATAGGCCGAAAGCTTGCCGGGGAGCGCATCGACTTCGGCGAGGAGACCTGCGATCTCGTCCTCCGAGAGCGTGCCTCTCACCTGGGCCAGCTTGAGTCCGAGCAGATAAAGAAGGGTGACCTGCGCGGTGAACGTCTTCGTCGCGGCGACGCTCATCTCGATACCCGCGCGGGTGTAGAGGACCGTCTCGACCTCCTGGGTGATCTGCGTCCCCATCATGTTCGTGATGGCAATCGTGCGGGCGCCGCTGTCCCGGGCCAGGCGGATCGCGTGAATCGTGTCGCGCGTCTCGCCTGATTGCGAGATGCCGACGACAAGCGTGTCCTTCGTCAGCACGGGATTGCGGTAACGCCACTCGCTGGCGATGTCCGGCTCGCAGGGAAGCCGGGCCCACTCCTCGATCACGTAGCGGCCGACGACGCCGGCGTGGTAGGCGGTTCCCGTTGCGAGCACCACCATTCGCCGCAGGTTCTGGATTTCGAGATCCGTCAGACCGATGTCCTCGAGCTCGAGCCGGCCGTTTCGGATCCGATCTCCGATCGTGTCCGCGACGGCTTGCGGCTGCTCGTAGATCTCCTTGAGCATGAACGTCTCGTAGCCGTGCTTCTCGGCTGCCTCGTCGTCCCAGTCCACCTCGAACTCCTCGCGCTCCCGCGGACCGTCTTCGACGGAAAAGAAGCTTGCGCCGTCTTTCGTGATCGCGACGATCTCGCCGTCCTCGATCAGCTGGACGCGCCGCGTCTCTCTCAAAAAGGCGGCAATCGAGGACGCGAGGAACATCTCCCCCTCGCCGACCCCGACCACGAGAGGACACTGGAGCCGGGCCCCGACGAGCATGTCCGGATGCTCTCGATGGATTACGACAAACGCGAAATGTCCTTCGAGCTCGGTGTACGTCTTGCTCACAGCCGCCACGAGATCGCCGGAGTAGTGGCGCTCGATGAGATGGGTCACGACCTCCGCGTCCGTTTCGGACGTGAACGAATGGCCGTCGGCGACCAGCGATTCCTTCAGCTCGCGGAAGTTCTCGACGATTCCGTTGAGGACGATGGCCACCTCGTCTTCGACGCAGCTCGTCAGAGGGTGCGCGTTCTCGTACGAGACCTTGCCATGCGTGGCCCAGCGCGTGTGGCCGACGCCGGTCGGGGAATCCGAGTTGTCGAGATCGGTCTCAGCCTTCAACTGGTCGAGGTTGCCGACGGCTCGAACGTATTCGAGACCCTCGTCCCCTAGCAATGCGAGGCCGGCCGAGTCATAGCCGCGATATTCCAGGCGCTCTAGGCCCTGGACGAGGAGATCCCTAGCGGGCCTGGCTCCCACATATCCGATGATCCCGCACACCCGGTAACTCCTTTTGCGCTGGACAGGGTCCTAGAAAAACCTAAACCCCGGCTAGGAGCCGAGCTCTCGCGAGACGAGAGTTGCGATCCTAACACAGAGCTCGGAAGCGGCTTTTTGGCTTTCCGCCTCGGCTAGAACACGTACAACTGGCTCGGTTCCCGACGGTCTGACGACGACGCGGCCTTCCCCCGCGAGCTCGTCGATCCGCTCCCTGAGCTGGGGCGGCATCTCCTTCGAGCGCACGGGCACGTTCTCCTTCGCCTGCGGATATTTCGGCATCACGGCCGCGAGCTCGGCCAGAGGAGATCCGCTCTCGACCACCGCCCGGCAGAGGAGCAACCCCGCGACGAGGCCGTCTCCCGAACTGTGCCCGTCGAGATAGAGGATGTGGCCGGACTCCTCGCCGCCGAGAAGCCCGTTTTCCCGCCGTAGCGCCTCGAGTACGTATCGGTCGCCAACCTCGGTTGTTATGACTCGGATCCCTCGCTCTTCCATCAGGCGGTGAAAGCCGAGATTTGTCATCTCCGTGACGGCCACGAGGTCGACCCCGAGATGGAGAGCGAGAATCGCAAGGATCTGGTCGCCGTCGAGAGCAGTGCCGTCGGCGGCGACGGCGAGCATCCGGTCCCCGTCTCCGTCGAAGGCGACACCGAGGTCGAAGTCGCCGCTGCGGACGGTCTGTTGCAGGAGCGAAAGGTCCGTGGCGCCGCAACCGACGTTGATGTTCGCTCCGTCCGGTGAGTTGCCTATCATGGCAACATGAGCATTGGCACGCCGAAAAGCCTCCGGGGCCACCTCATACATCGCGCCGTTCGCGCAGTCCAGGACGACTCTCAGCGAGTTGAGCTGCGAGCCGAAGCGTTCGCACACGAGATCCACATAGCGGAACGCAGCATCCTCGTCCGCTGCGACCTGACCCCCATTCGCTGCGGGCATGTCGAGGAGCTCCTCGATCGCTTCCTCTTCGTCATCGGTGAGCTTACGACCGCCGTCCGCGAAAAACTTCACGCCGTTGTACTCGGGCGGATTGTGCGACGCCGAGATGACCGCGCCCGCAGCCTCGGCGAGCAGCGCGACAGCGGGCGTCGGGAGAATCCCGCCCCGACCGACATCGGCGCCGGCCTCGCTCAAGCCGGCCACGAGTGCATCCTCCAGCGCAACGCCGGAGGCGCGGGTGTCGCGCCCAACGAGCACGTCGCGCGCGCCCCACCCTCCAAACGCCCGCCCAAGGCTCTTCACGAGGTCTTCGGTCAGATCCTGGCCGACGACCCCGCGGACGCCGTCGGTGCCGAAATAGCGTCTCAGCGCTTCGAGAACTGCGGCGCCTTGCGCGCCTTGTGCAGGCCTGCCTTCTTGCGCTCGACGATCCGCGCGTCTCGCGTCAAGAAGCCCTCGCGCTTGAGGACGGTTCGCAGCTCCGGATCGGCCTCGACCAGCGCGCGTGCGATTCCGTGGCGGAGCGCACCGGCCTGGCCCGAGGGCCCGCCGCCCTGAAGGCGTGCCCGGAGATCGAAGCGGCCCTCGGCGTTGGCCACCTTGAGTGGGGCCGTCGCCATCACGCGAAGAGCCTCGCGGGGGAAGTACTCCTCGATGGTGCGCCCGTTGATCCAGGTGGCACCGTCTCCCGGCCGGAGGATGACGCGCGCGACCGAGGTCTTGCGCTTGCCTGTGCCGCAATATTGGGCGATCTGGCTCATTCGGGGAGGGGATCCGGGTTCTGGGCCTCGTGCGGATGCTCCGGACCGGTGTAGATCTTCAGCTTCGTCAGTTGCCGCCGCGCGAGGCGGTTGCGCGGAAGCATCCCCTTGACCGCCTTGCGCAGCACCTCGGTTGGGCGACGCTCCAGTTCCTCGGCGAGTGTCCGTTCGCGCAGGCCGCCCGGGTAGCCCGAGTGGCGGTAGTAGATCTTTTCCTCGAGCTTCTTCCCGGTGACCGCGATCTTCTCCGCGTTGACGACGACCACGAAGTCGCCCGTGTCAATGTGCGGCGTGTATTGCGGCTTCCGCTTGCCCCTGATCGTGTCGGCGATGCGCGTCGCGAGGCGCCCGAGGGTCTGACCTTCGGCGTCGACGAGGTACCAGCGCTGCTGGATCTCCTTCGGCTTGGCGGAATAGGTCTTCATCGCGCAGAAAAGCGGCGGACCTGGCGTCCGCCGAGGGACGATTCTAGCAAGCCTCAATCCGCCGGAGAGGGGGCGAGACCCGCTTCGCGGACGCGCAGCGAGTACCTGACGATCCAGCCGGCGGGAGCCAGCACGAGCAGAAGCCCACCCACTCCGAGCGCGGCGACGCCGATGGCGTGAAGCGCGTAGCCGCCGAGGAGCGATAACCCGGCTCCGGTAAGGCCCGAGAGGAGATCGTTGAAGCCGAGCAGCTTCCCGCGCTCGGCGGGAATGGTGCAGTCGGCGAGTTGTGCGGTGGCTGCAACGAAGGAGAAGCTCCAGCCCAGCCCGAGCGCGAAGAGTGAGAACGCAATGGGCCCTACGCTCGTGAACCAGAGCAGGCTCACGGACGCGGCTCCCATGAGTGCGAGTCCGGCAACGAGAGCCCGCACCCGCCCGACGCGGTCGATGATGTCGCCGACGACGATCACGAGCGCATACATCCCGATTACGTGTGCGCCGATGATCGGGAAGACCACGTCGGCCGCGTGACCTCGCTGGACGACCACGACGCCTGTCAGGGTCATGATCCCGACCATCACGGAGAAGCTGGCGAGAGCGGCGACGAGCGAAGGCAGCACGCCTGGTCGAGCGAGGATCTCCCTCAGCGGAGCAGCGGCCTCGACAATCTTGGGTCCCTCGCTCGCGCCGATGATCCGCGCGATCCGGCTCGGGTCGGGCCGGACGGCCAAGACGAGGAGCAGCCCGACGAGCATGAAGCCGGACGCCGCGAGCCAGGGCAGCACGAGCGCATGAGCGTCGAGCTCCCGGTGCGCCACCAGAGGGCTGAAGACGGACGGTCCGAGAATGGCCCCGAAGACGGCGCCGAAGAGCACGAAGGCGATCCCCCGCGCGCGTCGCGAAGGCGGATACATGTCTCCCGCGGCCGTGCGTGCGAGAAGCGCCGTCGCGCTCGCTGCCCCGACGCAGGCGAGCCCGAAGAGGACGGCCACGGCCTGGTCGAACCCCGCCCCGATCGCGGCCAGGACGCCACCGAGAATCCCGAGCGCGAAACCGGCGACGAGCACCGGAACTCGCCCAAAGCGGTCCATCGCGCGCCCCGCCGGCAAGGCCACGAGGGCGCCGGTCCCGAGGACGATCGCCGGACCGAGCCCGACGAGCCCGTTCACGCCGACCACGAGGCCAACCGTCAGGGTCGCGACCGCAGCCGAGAGCTGGAGCATGGCCGAGTTGGCCGCCAGCGAGGCGGACAACAGGATGGTGTTCCGGCGGATGGGAAGGTGCTGGTCAGTCAAGGACAATCCCCATCGACTGTCGTGCGTCGGCGAGGGAAGCGCCAAAGCTGATCCTCGCCACGGGGCGTAGCCTATTCCGGTTGGTTCGGCGCAGGCTTGTGATCCATGGGCGCGTCCAAGGGGTGTTCTTTCGCGACACGCTGCGCCGCCTCGCCGAGCAGCACGGGGTCACGGGTTGGGCGCGCAACACTCCGCAGGGCACGGTCGAGACCGTTCTCGAAGGGCACCGCGACGCGGTCGAGCGGGTCGTCGAGTTCGCCCGCCGAGGACCCGAGGGCGCGGAGGTCGAGCGCGTGGAGATGATCGAAGAGCCCCCAGAAGGCGTGCGCGGCTTCTCGATCAGGTAGCGACCGCCGGCTCGGGCTCCCTCCGCTCGGCGATCCGGTCCGCGATTCGATTCACGACCCAGTAGGCGATCAGGCAGTAGATCCATCCCAGCAGGATGTCCACGAAGTAGTGCTCGGACGTGTACACGAGCGCGAACGCCATGGCGATCGGGTAGAGCGCGAGGAGCACGCGTCCCCACCACGGGGCAAAGCGCCAGAGGACGATCGCGATGAGGAGCGTGTACGCGGCATGAAGCGACGGGACCGCAGCTACAGCGTTCGCGTACTGGGCGCCCTTTTCGAAGAGGGTGTTGAAGTGGGCGATCGGGACGTCGCCCCAGACGATCCCGATCGAACGAGTGGTCGGCGCAATCGCTCCGAGGTCGCTCGCCATCCAGGGCGGCGCCGCAGGAAAGAGCGCGTACGTCGTGAAACCCATGAGCGCGAGGACCGAGACAACAGAGATGTAGCGCCGGAAGTACTCGTGGGCGAAGAACCAGAGCCCCGCGCCAACGAGGTAGGTCGCAAAGAAATAGGTCAGGTAGACCGCCCAGGCGCCGTAGTCCCACCAGTGCAGGTCGAACGCCCCGTCCCACAGGTGATCCTGCAGCCACACGGTCGGCTCGACGCCTCGGAAGAGGAACTCCTCCGCATGAAGCTGCGGGTAGATGTGCGTCTCGAAGAGCAGACCGTCGGCCTGGCCGCGCAGGAGGTCGTAGAGCCAGAGAATGACGAGGAAGGGCATCCACTCGAAGACGACTCCGCGCGCCCAGCGGCGAAGATCGGTCAGTGAGAAAGCGAGGAGTCCAAGCAAGATCCAGAGGACAAGGGTGTCGCGGGCAACGGGCATGCCGTCCCGGGACCAGAAGAAGATGAGAGCCGCGAGGTAGACGGCGGGCACCGCCCAGCGGACGGCACGCCGCAAGCCGGGGCGGCGTTCGGCAAGCGCGACGTTCATGCCGCCAGAGGCTACCGCTCACATTGCCCCGCGGGCGCTTGTGGAAGAATCGACTCGTGCCTTTCGAGCAGTACCATGAGCCACCCGGCGAGCTCTCCGAAGAAGTGCGGACCTTCGCGCGGATCTGCGCCTCACTCATCGAGGAAACAGAGGCGATCGGCTGGTACGAGCAACGCCTCGCGCTCGAGAAGGATCCCGAGGCGCGGGCGATCATGGAGAACGCGCAGCAGGAAGAGTTCAAGCACTTCGCGATGAACCTGGAGTTCCTCGCGCGCCGGACGCCGAAGTGGCGGACAGTTCTCGAGGATGTCCTCTTCAAGGAGGGCGACATCGTCGAGCACGGCGAGCAGGCCGAAGACGAGCTCGGGTAGCTAGAGCTGGCTAGACGGTGAGGTGGCGCATGACGACGGTGCCGAGCGCCGGCATTGCCGCGGCGAGACCGAACGCCAGCGACCACGAGCTCGCCTCGACGACGCCTGCGAAGACAGGCGGCGCGGCGGCGCTTGTGACCGCAAGCGCCGTCTGCTGAAAGCCGAGGGCGGCGCCGCTGCGAGCGCGGCCTGCGAGTTCGGCAGCGGCGGTGAACGAGAGTCCGTTCCAGCTGAGCGAGAGCGCTCCGGCCACGACAAAGACGGGAATGAGGACGCCGAGCGGCGCTGACAGGAGGGCCGCCGCCGCGGCAAGGGTCGCAGTCAGCCCGAGCGCGAGCTTGCGAAGAGGCGCGATCCGAACGTGCATGCGGTCCGACCACCGTCCCGACGCAATGCGGAGAACGACTCCGAACGCCTGGATGAGGGCAAAGATTGCAGCCGCCGCCGCTGTCGAGAGGCCCCGCTCTCCGTGGAGGAACAGGATCAGGAAGCTGAGGATGCTGCTTTGCGCAATCAGGATGAGCGCGCTCCCGATCGCGAGCCTCCACATGCGCGGATCGCGCATGGGGTCGCCGATGTCGGCGAGGTCCTCT
>Ga0307296_10000954_pt1 | contig 14190 bp, 10 predicted proteins | sample ER_DNA_153_FD_194467 | JGI IMG/M metagenome (GOLD analysis project Ga0307296, IMG submission 194467) | Bulk soil microbial communities from the East River watershed near Crested Butte, Colorado, United States - ER_DNA_153 | ecosystem: Environmental > Terrestrial > Soil > Floodplain | place... | reverse complement strand
ATGCTGCCGGCGCAGGTTCTGGGCAGCGCTCGTTGCTCTCGTGTTGGCCTCGACCCAGCCGGCAGCATCTGTTCCAGCGGGACGCCCTCCGACGTAAGCGATTACGCGTTCTCGCCGTAAGCGTCGTGGTAGTTCCACCACTGGTACGGCGGGGTCTGCGGGTAGCCCTCGGGCGAGTCCTCCCACTCCTCCTGGCGTCCGAGCGCGGTGATGTCGAGATAGCTCCAGGTGGTGCCTAGGAGCGAGTCGCCACGGGCGTCGACGAAATAGGTGCGGAAGATCTGATCGCCCTCACGGATGAAGGCGTTGTGGCCGTGCCACTCGTCCACGCCGAAATCCTTGTCGAAGTCGTCTGTGAGCGTGTACCAGGGGATGAGTTGCCAGCCCATCCGCTCCCTCAAGCCCTGGATCTCAGCCTGGGGGGCGCGCGAGACATATGCGAGCGTCGTGTCCCGCGCGTTCAGGTGGGCCGGGTGTGCGACCTGGTCGGCGCCGAAGGAGCAGCCGATGCAGGCCCGTTCCGGGTAGGCGCCGCCCGACTCCGGGTAAGTGGTGACGTCCGGCGCGTAGAAGGCGCGGTAGACGATCAGCTGCCTGCGACCCTCGAACATGTCCGCCAGGCTCGCCGGTCCGTTGGGTCCCTCGAAGCGGTAGTCCTTCTCTACGGCCATCCACGGCATCCGCCGGCGCTCGGCCGCCATAGCGTCGAGGGCGCGGGTCAGCTCCTTCTCCTTGACGAGCAGCTTCTCGCGCGCGGCATCCCACTCCTGCGGCGAGACGATTCGCGGGATCTTCATTGCGGCATGTCCTCCTTGGGTACTCGTTTCGATCGGTCTGGGGTTTATGTGCTTAAGACACCACCGGGTCCGGAAGGAGTCGGCGATTTCCTTCTCTTCATCATGCCGACTTGGCAGGCTCCCGACCTCACCGGCCCGAGCAGACTTCTCACACCAGGGTCCGCCTTCTTTGCGGTCGCCCCGCAGATCCGCAGAGAATGCTAGGTCCTACATTGCCAGCGATCGTCCGACGAGCCATCACCGCAGTCGGCGCGCGAGAGGGGGCGGGACGAGCTGACATGGTGAGCGGTCGTGCGAGGCTGACCGGGTGTCGATCTCGCCGCCGGACGTGGCAGGTTGCGGCCGACCAAGCCCAAGGCCTCGAGATCACCGCGGCCACACTGATTCGCAGACACTTTGGAGGAGGAGCAGATGCCGCTAGAGGACCACGTCGTCCGCCTGGCCAAGGGTGCAAACCTGGCTACCGTCGTCACGCTCATGCCCGACGGGCGGCCCCAGGCGCAGTACACCTGGATCGACACCGACGGCGAGTACCTGCTCGTCAACACCGTGCCCGTGCGGCAGCGCTACAAGAATCTGCAGCGCGACCCGCGGATCACCGTGCTGATCCCGGGCGACCACCCGTGGGACTACGCCGAGGTCCGCGGTCACCTCGTCGATACCGTGGGCGGCCAGGAGGCCCGCGACCACATCGACTTCCTCGCCAGGAAATACTTGGGCACGGACAGCTACCCGAACCCGGTCGGCCCTGAAGGCCGGGTCATCCTCAAGATCGCCGCGGACAAGGTGAACGCCAGGGCTGGCAAAGACCAGCGGCTGACCGCCCACGACGACGGTCCGATCAATCGCCCTCAGGAGTGACTGGACCGTCGTGATGTCGGGGCTGGGGGTCGGGTCTCGGTGGGCGGCATGAAAGTCAACGGTGCCGAGGTAAGGGCCGATCTAGCCTCGCCTCACCGACCAGAATCGGACAGTTCTCAAATACCAGCGAACCTCAACCGATCCCCGGACTAGACAAGGCCTGGCCGGGCCGCGTAAATGGTCTCGACGAACATGCTGAAGTACTCCCATCGTCCGGTGAAAAGAGGCCAGCCTTGTTGTAGTCGACGGCCGGGTTGAGGATCAACTCTCGGATGATTTCGCCGGTAGTGGCGTGGATGTGCAGATCCGACTCCCGCCGGCCAGACCGCGACCGCCACACTCAACGACACCCCGGCCGCACACTAGCGATGCAGGTCTGGACCGCACGCATCTGATCCGTGAGCGACTCCATCACCCGCTCTGCTGTCAGCGGCAGGTAGGCACCGAGCAGCGGCTCGTAGCGAAACTGCCAGCTAATCGTGTTATCGAACTCGAGTACGTGAACCGCCAACTTGGTTCCGTCGTTCGTGGTCAGGACGTAGGCGATCTGCGGTGGCGCATCGGTGCCGACGGAGGGCGGGGTGACGGTCAGCATGCCTCGGCTAGCCGGGCGCGCGTGCACCTGAACCGGAACGTCCTGGCAGTTGTCGAGCACGGCGGCGAGTCGCTGGTACTCCCGGTCGGCGGTTGCCACATCAGCGAATCGATAGGTGAAAAGCGAGACGGCCGAGCGATCCACCTGCCAGTAGGTGGAGACGCCGTCGAGCGCCTCTCGCGGGACACGATTCAACACGGTTGCCTCGAACAACGGCTCACATGCTGCTGGGAGGATGTATCCGTCTTGTTCGCTTGACCCGCGACGGTCGATCACGGAGGCGTCATTCGTCCCATCGGAGCGCACCATACCTGCGTACACACCTTGCACGTCCGAAAGTGAGAACAGCGGCACCGGAGCCGGCCAGAATCGCCAGAGCAGGAGTCCCGCCAGCAGCGCCAGAACCACAGCGACCAGGAGGTATTTGCTTCGCCGCGATAGTCGGCCTGCATCGCCGAGACCCACCGTCAGGACCTCGGGTTGGGACTGCGGCGACGCGGTCGTCACAGCCTCGATCGTAGTCACCCGGTCTAGGAGACGGAATCGTGATCCGAGTCGCCTGGCAGGTGGGTCGAGACGTCGTTGTCGTTGACTGTGACGCGCGCCGGTATCAGGATCGCTGGCCTGTGAAAGCCATTGTGTCTTGGAGTGTCAGCGGCACACCGGGGAACTCGAGCAGTGACTGTAGGGGCACCTCGAGGACGGAGTCTCGCCCTGTCTCATCGCTCAACAAGTCGGCCATCCGGCCCTTGATGCCTCCTCGGTCGTCAAGGATGCGCTGCACCTGAGGCCCCACTTCCGGATGGGTAAGCCATTCGCGGAAGGTTGACCAAATGGTGAGCGGGATGACGACGGGGTCGCCTGGGATGTCGATGTCTTCTGTGAGGCGGAGGTCGCGCGACGATGAGCCGACATGGACGGTGGCGGGGCCGCCCTCGTAGACCCATGCGCGAGCCGCCCCGCTCCAGTGCTCGAGATCCTCGCGCGTGATGTCGAGGTGGGCAATCGTCGAAGTCCCGGGCTCGAGCCGGACCTTCTCCCAAGCCCGGAGCTCCAGCGGCGGTGTACGGGCGGTTGCCGATCGGTCGGTCAGATATACCTGCACAACCTCCGCGCCCGCACGGGTCCCTGTGTTTGTGACTGACAGCTCGATGGAGAGGGCGAGCTGGTTGGCGGCGCCATGTGTGGTGACGCGCAGATCCGCGTACTCGAATGTCGTGTACGACATCCCATGGCCGAAGGGGTAGTCAACGGCAATCGAGCGGGCGTCGTAGTACCGGTAGCCCACATAGATGCCCTCGCCGTAGATGACCTTGCCGTGCTCGCCAGGAAAGTTCAGGAACGACGGCGTATCGGCCAGCCTGACGGGCACCGTCTCGGCGAGCTTTCCGGAGGGGTTGACATCGCCGAGCAGCACATCGGCAACAGTGTCGCCGTGCGCTTGGCCGGTCAGCCAGAACTCCACAATCGCATCAACGCCGTCCCGCCAAGCGGCCGTGGTGACGGCGGAGCCGTTGCTGAGCGCGACGACTGTCGTTGCCGGGACATCCTTGAGCGCGTCGAGAAGCGCCAGCTGGTCGGTGGGTAAGTCGATAGTCGTCCGGTCGCGGCCCTCCGCTTCATAGTGCCCGGGCAGGCCGACGAAACAGATGACCACATCGGAGCGAGAGGCGAGGGCAAGCGCGTCCTCGATCGCGTCCGCGGGCTGGTGCTTCTCAGTCAGGGAATAGCCGGGGGCGAAGTGCAGCTCCGCCCCGGCGTCGGCGATTCGGGTAGTGAAGGCGTCCAAGCCTGAGACCACACGCGTCGGGTTGACCGCAGAGCTGCCAGCGCCCTGATAGCGCGGTGTCCGAGCTAGCTCGCCGATCACTGCGATGCGCATCCCGGCGGTCGGCGTCAGGGGAAGGAAGTTGTCCCGGTTGGTGAGCAGTACCGCCGACTCCGCGGCAGCGCGGCGGACGAGGGCGTGGTGCTCGTCGTGATTGACGATGGGGGCGGGGGCGGTCGGGGCGGTCCGCTCCGCGAGCCGGGCCAGGCTTTGCGCGGTGCGATCGAGTGCGGCATGGTCCAGGCTGCCGACCGCAGCTGCTTCCCGGACGCGAGGGTCTTCTGGACGACCTGGCATCCGGAGGTCGAGGCCGGCTTGGACTGCTTGGATGGGGTCGTGGACAGCTCCCCAGTCGGAAACAACGAGGCCGTCGTAGCCCCACTCGCCGCGCAGCATCTCGGTCAGCAGCCACGGGTTCTCTGAGGCGTAGACGCCGTTGATCCGGTTGTAGGACGACATGATTGCCCAGGGGCTCGCCTCGCGGATGGCGATCTGGAAGGTGCGCAGGTAGATCTCCCGCAGGGCACGCTCGTCCACCTCCGCGCTCACTCGTTGCCGGTCCGTTTCCTGGTTGTTGGCCGCGAAGTGTTTGACGCACGCGCCAACGCCTTCCGACTGCAGTCCGTCGACCATGGCCCCGGCCAGGACACCGCTGAGGAGGGGATCTTCCGAGAAGTACTCGAAGTTGCGGCCGCACAGTGGGCTTCGTTTGATGTTCAGGCCCGGGCCGAGTACGACGTCGACCCCGGATGCCCGAGCCTCCCGGCCCAGGGCGGCACCAACGCGGCGGATCAGATCGCGGTCCCAGGAGGACGCCAAAGTAACGGCGGGCGGGAAGCAGGTGGCCGGGAGGCTGCGGCCCAGGCCGAGGTGGTCAGGGTTTTCGTCGTCCTGAACGCGCAGCCCGTGGGGTCCGTCGGCGAGACGCACCGAGCGCAATCCGGCCCTCGGCGCCGGGTGGGTCGACCAGTAGTCGGCACCGGTGGTCAGGGCAACCTTGTCCTCGACAGAGAGGGAATCGGTTGGCGCCGGTACGAGTCGATCGAATTCGTCGCCGGGCCGCCCACCTGTGTGGGTCACCGGACGCCACCGACATGTACCAGGGATGGGGTCATTCCTTTACTCCGATCGAGATGACGAATGCTTCGGTGAGGTTTGAGCAGGCCCGTACCTTGCTGCTGGTCTTCTACTGTGTGAGGTTGGCGGCGGCCGATCCCATGTGCTCGTGGACTGCGGTCGCAGCTTTCGCAGCATCACCCGATGCGATGGCGTTGAGGATCGCCTTATGCCGAGCGACGTTCATGTTCCCGATCGCCCGTTCCGTGCCGGCGAACATGATCGACATCCGGATGGAACCTTCGAGAGACTCCCAGGTGTGCAGCAATGTGTCGTTCCCGGTAAGTCGGCACAGGCCGCGGTGGAAGTTGAGGTCGGCCTCGATCCTCCCTTCGAGATTCTCATCAACCCGGGCTTCGCTCATGGTCTGGAGGAGACTGCGCAACTCTGCGAGTGCTTCGGCGCGGTCAGTCCGCTGGGCCAGCGCTCCTGCGGCCATGGCCTCGAGGGCCGCCCGTACGTCGAAGATGTCACCGATCTCTTTCGGGCCTAGATGACGCACATACAAGCGTCCCCGTGGGCCAACGGTGACCAACCCTTCCTGCTGAAGTTGTCGTAGAGCTTCCCGGAGGGTGCCACGGCTGATCTGGAGCCGTTCTGACAACTCCGTTTCCACCATTGGGGTTTGGGGTGGCAACTGTCCGCTGGTAATGGCCGTGCGCAGCGACGCCAGTGCTTGCTCACGCAGGTTGATCTTGGTGAGCCCAAGTAGACCCGGTGCTGAGGTCACGTGCGGTCCTGTCATCAGGGCGCCTGCTGTCGGTCGACATTGGTTAGATCATCACTTGCTTGGCGCTCTGTCAACAGTCAAACAGGGACTGTTGACAGTCGACTGCTGACGAGCATACGATCCGCGTACGAGCGACCCGGGCAACCACGGCGAGAAGCGCCGGCCGCCTAACCAAAGGGGTGCTGGATGGCGCCGCAGCGCACGGTTGTGATTACGGGATCCGCGCCACGGCGCATCGGGTTGAAACCGCACCCGCTGAGAGCTGAGAAATTCCTTGCCTGCAACAAGTTGCGATTCTTCTCAAATGATTTAGCGGAACCGCGGGGGCTCTTTACGGAGAGCGCTCGGAGTGCCACGATCAACCACAACGATCTGGATACGTGCAAGATGCCGCCGTTGCTTCTGGGTACAGAACGTGGTGGGTTAAGGTCTGGGATCTTGCTGAGAGCGAGGCGAGGCAATGACGCAAATCGCCGATGCGGTGGGGACTATCCGCGCCGCGCTGCTCCAGAGCCCGCAATCCATTCACCATGTAGCACACGCCCTGTCCTGCGCTGCACAAAGCCATCGCCGACCTAGGTCGCGTCTGCACCGGTCTCGCCTGGCGCCACTCATTCAAGGAAGGAAAACATGAACGACACTCATGATCAGATCGAGCCGTCAATGCAGACGGCCGACAGTGGAGCCGACTGGAGGACGAACTGGACTCCGAGTCGCCGACACTTCCTCACCTTGACCGGCCTCGCCCTAGGTGGTGCCACTCTCGGCCTTGGCGTATCTGGCTGCGGTACGGCGCAAACCGGTAGCAGCGCCGGCCAGGCCGGGGCTAAGGGTCGTGCCGGTGCGGCCGGGGAGACAATGTTTGTGGCCGGCTTCCAGTGGGGCCCGCCGAAGAGTTTCAACCCGATGGCGGCTTCGCCTGACTTTCCGACCAGCGTTCAGCAGGGCAACCAACCGCAGTACATCTATGAAAGCCTGCTGCGCTTCAACCTGCTGGACGGCTCGCTCTCCCCGGGTCTTGCCAAGGAGCTGAAGCAGCCCGATGACAACACGTTCGTTCTTCCGCTGCAGGATGGCACCAAGTGGTCCGACGGGTCGGATCTCACGGCCGACGACGTTGCCTTCACCTTCGGGCTCGGCAAGACCGCGCCGGTGACCTTCGCCACGGTGTGGCAATACCTCGACTCGGTCAAGGCCACCGACCCGAGGACCGTCGAGTTCAAGCTGAAGTCCAAGCCCTACAACCCAATCATCGTGAAGAACTTCATCGCGTCGGTCGCCATCGTGCCTAAGGCGGTTTTCGGCAGCATCTCGCCGGACAAGATCTCATCAGAGACGAATCTGAAGCCGATCGGCTCCGGCCCGTTCTTGCTGGATAAGTATGACCAGACCCAGGTCAACCTCAAGCGGAACGACAACTACTGGGGCAAGACTGCATTCGGCACCCCGCCGATGACCACCATCAACCACCCGATCTTCAAGAGCAACAACGATGGCGACCTGAAGTTGGAGAGCGGCGAAATTGATGTCAGTCAGCAGTTCACTGCTCAGATCTGGAAGATGTGGGAGTCCGGCAAACCGGTCAGCACCTGGAGCAAGCAGAAGCCGTACCACGTGCCGGGCACAATCCCCTTCCTGATCTTCAACCTGAACAAGAAGGGCCTCGACAACCCGAAGGTTCGCCTGGCCATTGCCTACAGCATCGATTACGCGAATATCGCGACAACCGCCATGTCGGACTACTCCGACCCGGCTAGCGCCAGCCTCATTGTTCCTAAGGGGTATGAGTCGAAGTTCTACGACGCCGCGGCTGTGCAGGCTGAGGGCTGGAAGTTTGACCCTGCCAAGGCGAAGGACATCTTGGAGAACGATCTGAAGGCCAAGAAGGGCTCAGACGGCATCTACGAGCTGCCGGATGGCACCAAGTTGGGCGGCTGGAAGTTGATCACCCCGACCGGGTGGACCGACTGGAACACCGCCTGCGAGATTGTGGCAAAGTCGGTCAAGGAAGTCGGTATCGACATCAGCACCGAATTCCCGCAGGCCCCGACAGCGATTTCCAGGTGGCAGAACGGCGACTTCGACTTGTGCATGAACTCCTACACCGGCGTGAGTCCGGCCAGCCCCTGGATCCGCTTCCGGGATGCACTGGACGATAGAGGGGTACCTGACCCTGGCAAGGCCGCGTTCTGGAATTATGGCCGGTTCAAGAACCCCGAGGTTGCGGCCCATTTGGACGCCGCTGCCGGTGCGAAGTCCGATGCCGAGGCCAAGACGGCGTACGCCGCCCTCGACAAGATCTATCGCGAGAATGTGCCGGCAGTGCCGCTGATGTACCGCCCGCTCTCGTTCTATGAGTTCAATGCGGGCAACTGGGAGAACTTCCCGACCGAGGAGAATCCGTACGCACCGCCTATGTGGTCAGGCGCAGGTATCCAGTGGCTGTTCAAGATCAAGAAGGTCGGCACATAGATCCCCGATAGGCCCGACACAAAGGAGCGAAGGCGGCGAACATGGCGCTAGCGAGATACATCGGACGCAAGGTGGCATGGACCCTCGTGGTCTTCGTCGTCGCCCTGCTGCTGAACTTCCTCCTTCCTCGCCTCATCCCGGGCAATCCGGTGGACGCTATCGTCGGCCAGCTTGCTCAGGGTGGAGGCGCCGGAGGTGAACAACTGCAGCAGATCCACGAGCAATACATGAAGGAGTTCGGCCTTGACAAGCCGTTGTGGCAGCAATTCTTCATCTATATCGGCAATGTGTTCCAGGGCGACCTCGGCACCTCGTTTGCTCAGTATCCAGCCTCGGTCAACACGCTGATCTCACAGGCGCTGCCCTGGAGTATCGCGATCATGCTTCCGGCGATCATCGTCGGTTGGCTTCTCGGCAATCTGCTCGGCGCAGTGGCCGCGTTCAAGGGCGGCTGGCTGGACCGAGGTGCCTTCATCGGGTCACTGTTCCTCTCCAGCGTCCCGCCGTTCGCCCTGGCCATCATCCTGCTGTTCCTGATCGCGGTGAAGGGCGGCGTGCTGCCGGTCGGCGGAGCGTACTCCTTCGGTTTGACGCCCGAGTTTTCATTGGCGTTCTTCGGTGACGCCATTACCTACTGGTGGTTACCGTTCTGGTCGCTTGTGTTGGTGTTTATTGGCGGCCAGGCGGTGGGCATGCGATCGATGGCAATCTACGAGCTCGGATCGGATTATGTGAACTACAACCGTGGTCTGGGCGTGAAGGAGGGCCACACGGTCCGCTACATCTTCCGCAACGCCATGCTGCCGCAGTTCACCGGCTTGGCGCTGTCCATCGCCGCGCTCATCACGGGCGGCCTGATCACCGAGCTGGTGTTTTCCTACCCCGGCCTCGGCAGCTTGTTGTTCGCCGCCATCGGCCAGAACGACTACCCGGTGATTTCGGCCATCACTTTGTTGATCACGATCGCCGTGCTCGTTGCCAACCTTGCCGCTGACATCCTCACCGGCTTCATCGATCCCCGGATACGGGCAGTCCAGAGCGGAGAGCGCTGATGAGTTTACGTGGACTGAGTCCTAGGTTTTGGGTGGCTGCCGTACTGGTCGCCTTCGTAGTCCTGGTCGGGTTGATCGGACCACTGATTGTGTCGACCAACCCGGATGCCACCGTCGGCGGCCTATACCAAAAGCCGACCTGTTGCGGCCCTCTCATCCTCGGTGCCGACAATGAAGGCCAGAGCGTCATTGCCAATCTGGTCTACGGCACCCGGACCTCGCTGATTGTCGGACTACTTGCGGGACTTATTGGAACCGCGATCGGCCTGCTGGTCGGTCTAGTTGCCGGCTATCGCGGCGGCTGGGTAGATGATGTGCTGAGCGCCATTGTGAATGTCGGCCTGGCCATTCCGGCGCTGGTGATCGTGATCTTGGTTTCGGTGTCACTGCCGCAACGCAACCTGTACACGCTGGCTCTAGTGATCGGGTTTACTGCCTGGTTCTGGGTGGCTCGCGCAGTGCGCGCGCAATCCAGTAGCATCCGCACCCGCGAACACATCGACGTGGCCAAGCTGTCCGGAGCCGGGTTCTGGTCAATCCTGCGTCGCGACATCCTGCCTTACCTGCTCTCGTATGTCGTTATGGCATGCATCCTGCAGATCTCCGGCGCCATCTTGTTCGAGTCCACGCTGAGCATGCTCGGCCTGGGCGCCTCGAACACGACCAGCCTTGGCTCGATGCTCTACTGGGCCATCCAATGGGGGTCGGTGCGGACTGGAGCCTGGTGGGCGTTCGTCCCTCCGACATTCATGCTGACCTTGATCGTTTTCTCCATGCTGCTGCTGCAGTCCAGTCTCAATGAGGTGTTCAATCCGCGGCTCCGTCGCGGTCGGGCCGCGCGAAAGAGGGCTAAGGACGAGGGCGAAGAGCTCGAGGAAGTGTCGGTCGAGGGCGAGGACGCCGGACCGGTTGGGAGCGGTGGCTTCTTGGAGACTCCGGTCTCCGCAGGACGTGGGGGGTCGCGCTGATGGGCACTCTGGTCAACGCCGAGAACATTCGTGGGGTGTATTACACCGGAGCCAACGATGTCGTAGCAGTCGACGATGTGTCGATCAAGATCGAGGAGGGCGAGGTTCTTGGGCTGGCCGGCGAATCGGGCAGCGGCAAGACCACGCTCGGCTCGATCATCTCGCTCATCGCTCGGCCGCCGCTGCATGTGGAGCATGGCACGCTGGAGATCGACGGCCAGGTGCAAGAACTGGGCGGTCATGCGAAGATCCCGCGTACCTGGCGCGGGGCCGTGGTTTCGATGCTGCCACAGGGCGCCATGAACTCGGTCAGCCCGACTAAGCGGATCCGTCACCTGATCTACGACGTCATGCGATCCCACGACCGAAAGATCTCCAAGGACGAGGCACTCGATCGCGCTCGGGAGCGCATCACGACGTTGGGCCTCCCCCCGCGCGTCCTCGACGCCTACCCGCACCAGCTGTCCGGCGGTATGAAGCAGCGCACGGTCACGATCATCAGCACCCTGCTCAATCCCCGGCTTCTGGTTGCTGATGAGCCAACCTCCGCGCTCGACGTGACATCGCAGAAGATCTTGATCGAGATGCTGCTGGAGATGCTGGAGAAGAGGATCATGTCGGGGGTGATCTTCGTGACCCATGATCTACCGGTGCTGCGCACAGCGGCAAACCGGATTGCAGTGATGTACCAGGGCAAGATTGTCGAATTGGGACCCACCGAGATCGTGGTCGAGCGTCCGGAGCACCCGTATACCCAGGCGCTGATGAGCTCGGTGCTCGCACCGGAACCCGCATACGCCAACACCAGGATCGAGGGAATGAGCACTTTCGACCGCTCCCTCTTCGACGCACCGGCGGTGATGCACTGATGGCTGAGATCTACACAGCTGAACACATCACTAAGACGTTCGGCCACGGCAAGCACGAGGTGCAGGCTGTCAAGGACGTGTCGTTCAGCCTCGAGGAGGGACAGGTCACCACCATCGTGGGCGAGAGCGGCTCAGGCAAGTCGACTATCGCCCGGATGGTCCTCGGCCTGATGCCGATCACCTCCGGCAAACTGACCTTCCAGGGCAAGGATGTCACGAACCTCAAGGGACGCGCTCGGACCGAGTACTGGCGGGATGTGCAGGCGGTCTTCCAGGATCCGTTCTCCGCCTTCAATCAGTTCTTCACCGTGGGCAAGCTTCTCGAGCGTTCCATGTTGATGGTCGGCAAGAAGGTGGGCCAGGAGCGCCTTGAGGAGTCGTTGGGTTACGTCGGCATGGACCTCACCGAGCTGGACCGCTATCCGCACCAGCTCTCCGGCGGTCAACGCCAGCGTGTCATGATCGCGCGAGCGCTCATGATGCGACCGGACCTGCTGGTTGCCGACGAGGCAACATCGATGCTCGATGCGTCTCTCCGGGTCAATGTGCTCAACGTCCTCAAGGACCTCCGCGACCAACTCGGTATGACTGTGCTGTTCATCACTCACGACATCGGCCAAGCCTGCTACCTGGCTGATCGTGTACTCGTCATGGAGCACGGTGTCATGGTCGAGCAGGGCACGACCGACGAGGTGATCTTCAACCCACAGCACGAATACACCCAGCGGCTGCTGGCCGACGTGCCGAAGCTGCACGAGGAGCTCGAGCTGCACGATCTTCAAGAAGAGCTTCAGCAGCTGGGCGAGCTGGCCTGACCTCGGCGCCGACCGAGATGCTGCGCACAGAGTTGCGCGCCGGATGGACCGTGCGCGCCATCGCGGGGGACAGGGACGGGCGAGTGCCCGGGACCTATCCGGCAGAGGTGCCGGGTTGTGTACACACCGATCTGATGGCGGCAGGCGTCATTCCCGATCCGTATTTGGACGGGAATGAGGCTGCCCTGACATGGATGTATGACATCGACTGGCGGTACGCGACGACGCTTGACCTCGATGCGCTGGACCTCGAGCCACCCGCTTCCGATGAGCGCGTTGATCTTGTCTTCCAGGGCATCGACACCGTAGGCATCGTCCGGCTCGTGCCAATGCACGCTGAGCCCTTCGACAAGGTCAGGACGGCGCTTGTCGAAGCGCACCCTTCGACAGGCTCAGGGAGCAGCAAGATCGAGTTGGGACGCACCTACAACATGCACCGCTCGTACCGCTTCGACATCTCTCCGCATCTGGATGGCAGCTCCATGGAACTGGAGGTCGATCTTCAGTCCGCCACCGCGTACGCCGAGGCGGAACGAGAACGCCTCGAGGATCGTCCCCGGGCGTACGGGCCGCCGTACAACTTCATCCGCAAGATGGCCTGCAGTTTTGGCTGGGATTGGGGACCTGACCTTCGCACAGCTGGCTTGTGGAAGCCGGTGCTGGTGGAACGCTGGAGCGTTGCGCGGCTGGCCCGGGTACGCCCCGCCGTAACACTCGACGCCGCTGGCACAGGCCGAGTCGAGCTCTGGATCGACCTGGAGCGCCTGGATCCGAACGCATCCCTCACCGTGACCGCCGAGATTCTCGGCCACCGCGTCGAGAGCCCTGTGGAAGCGGACGCAGGGACCGCAACGGTGGTCGTCGAGGTTCCGGACGCGCCCGTGTGGTGGCCGATTGGCTACGGTGAGCAGCCGCTGGCCGATCTCACGCTGACGCTCTCCACAGATGATCAAGAACTCGACAAATGGCAGCGGCGGCTTGGTTTCCGCACTGCCAAGCTGAACACCTCTCCGGATGACAACGGCACTCAATTCACCATCTCGGTCAATGACCGGCCGCTGTTCGTCAAAGGAGTCAACTGGATCCCTGATGATCATTTCCTGACCCGGATCACTCCAGAACGCCTCGAACGCCGGCTCGACCAGGCTGTCGCCGCCAACGTGAATCTGCTTCGGGTCTGGGGTGGTGGCATCTATGAGAGCGAGGAGTTCTATCGGGCCTGTGATGAGCGAGGACTCCTTGTATGGCAGGACTTTCTGCTGGCCTGCGCGGCGTATCCAGAGGAGTCGCCACTCTGGAAGGAGATCGAAGCCGAAGCCCGGGAGAACGTTGTGCGGCTGATGCCGCATCCGTCCCTGGTGTTGTTCAACGGCGGCAACGAAAACCTCTGGGGCCAGGCGGACTGGAATTGGCAGGAGCGGCTGGACGGCCGGACGTGGGGAGCCAGGTACGCCTTCGAACTTTTCCCCAGCATCGTGGCCGAGCTTGATCCAACCCGCCCATACTGCGACAACAGCCCTTACTCGCCTCGGGTGGACGGACAACAGGCCGATCCCAACAATCCAGACCATGGCACGCACCACCAGTGGGAGGTCTGGAACAACATCGACTACGCCGCGTACCGCAGCGAGATTCCCCGGTTCTGCTCGGAGTTCGGCTTTCAGGCCCCGCCCACCTGGCTCACCCTGAGCGACTGGGTGCATGCCGTCGACGGCGGCTCGCTGGAAGCCGTTGCAGATCCGAAGAACGACGCGAACTTTCTCCTCCACCAGAAGGCCGCTGACGGCAACGGCAAGCTCGATCGTGGCCTGGCTCCGCACATAGGAGTGCCAGCCAACTTCACGGATTGGCATTGGGCAACGCAGCTCAATCAGGCACGCGCTGTGACATACGGAATTGATCACTATCGACGATGGTGGCCGCGGACCGCTGGTGCGATTGTTTGGCAGCTCAATGACTGCTGGCCGGTCACCTCGTGGGCGGCGATCGACGTCGAGGAGCGGCCCAAGCCACTGTGGTACGCACTGCGGCGCGCCTTTGCGCCGCGGAACGTGGTCTTCGCCGATGACAACGGCATCATCTCGGTG
>Ga0307296_10000946_pt1 | contig 14251 bp, 12 predicted proteins | sample ER_DNA_153_FD_194467 | JGI IMG/M metagenome (GOLD analysis project Ga0307296, IMG submission 194467) | Bulk soil microbial communities from the East River watershed near Crested Butte, Colorado, United States - ER_DNA_153 | ecosystem: Environmental > Terrestrial > Soil > Floodplain | place... | reverse complement strand
ATTTTCTGACGGCGCAGAACCGTCGGCTCGAAAGAGACGCGTTACCCGTTTCCCGTTTCCCGTTACCTGTTGCCCGGTACCCGTTGCCCGAAAAAGACTGGGACGCGTGCGATCGGCGCGTTGTTATCATCGGTGGCGGGGATACCGGATCCGATTGCGCGGGGACGTGCGTTCGTCAGGGGGCGCGCAGTGTCAGGCAGTTCGAGCTGCTGCCGGCGCCACCGGCTAGTCGCGCGGCCAGCACGCCTTGGCCGTTGTGGCCAATGCAGCTTCGTACATCCCATGCGCACGAAGAAGGGTGCGATCGGGAGTGGAGCGTCGCCACGACCGCATTCTCCGGAGAAAACGGGAGAGTCCAACAGATTCATGCCGTCCGCCTGGAGCGGCAGGTATTCGCCGATGGCCGCACCGATTTCGCGCGGATGCCAGGGACCGAGTTCGAGTTGGAGGCGGATCTTATACTCCTGGCCATGGGCTTCACGGGGCCCGTGAAGGGCAAGCTGCTGGTAGATCTCGCGGTCAATCTCGACAGCCGCGGAAATATTGCAACCGATCACGAGCATCGGACGAGCGTGCCCGGGGTGTTCACCGCCGGCGACGCGCGTCGGGGAGCATCGCTCATCGTGTGGGCGATTCGCGAGGGAAGAGACGCCGCGGATAGTATCAATCGCTGGCTGACACGAAATCCAGTGAACGGGACCGTGCCTCCGAGATAAGTCTGAGCGAAGTCTGAGGTCTGGATGAGGTGCGATGCTCAGTATGTGTGCGCAAGACGCAGCGCATACCATCGCACAAGGAGACCACATGCCCATCCGCTCCTCCCTCTTCCCACCCAATGCTCCGCGCACAATCGCGCGGACCGCCGCGGCACTCATTGCCGTGGCGTCAATCGCCGCGTGCGCGACAGATCAGCCGGCGCCGACGGGGCTGAACGCGACCCTCGACGCATCCCGCGGCGTTCCTTTCACTGAAGACCTAGCGAGCCCGGCCTGGCAGTTGGTCGCGCGCAACCTCGTGTCGGCTGCGGGTTTGGCCGCGGTCCAGGCTACCCATGTGTACCCAATACTCGGTGTCGCCCAGTACCTGGCGGTGCAGCAGGCGGAGGCGGCACTCGGCAGTCCGGACGTTGAAAGCGCGAATTCCGCGAACGGCGTTGGCGCCGGTGGACGTCTGCGAATGGAAACCGATCGCGGCGCCGTCGCGGGTGCGTCGGCTGTGGCGATGACCTACCTGTTCTCCGCCAGCGCGCCGACGTTCGAGGCCATGGTGCTGGCACAGAAGAATGTCGGTCCCGGGAATTCGGGTCCACTGCTTCAAGCGTTCGAGGCGGGCGAGGCGATCGGTCGCGCCGTCGGCGCCCAGATCGTGGCGCGGGCGATTGCCGATCATTTCACCGATCCGAACACTGCGGTCCCGCCCGTGGGACCAGGGTTCTGGACCAGCAGCGCGATCCCCCCCACGCCTGTCGCCGGTGGAACACTTCCCGGAACAACTCCCTGGTTCCTGACTTCCGCGAGCCAGTTCCGCCCCGCACCGCATCCAGCGTTCGGGTCCGCGCCCTTCAACGCCGCGCTCGCGGAAATCCGGCAGATCTCGGACAACCGCGCCCTCCATCCGGAGCAGACCCAGATCGCAGCGTTCTGGGCATTGAGCAACGGCACGCCCACTACGGCTGGATTTTGGCTCGCTGTTCCAACGGATTCGGGTTGGGTCGCCCAACACAGCCTTTCCGAGCGCGAGACGACGCACCTCTACGCGTTGCTCAGCGCCACAATGTTTGACGCGCAGATCGGCTGCTGGGACGAGAAGCTCCACTCATGGCTCATTCGGCCGTGGAAAGCGGACCTCGCGATTACCGTGGTCGCCGCCGTCGGGAAGCCCAACCACCCTTCCTATCCATCGGGGCACAGCTGCCTGTCCGCTGCGGGGGCAGATGTGTTGAAGACGTTCTTCCCTGAGAAGAGTGAACAACTGGACGGGATGGTCGCGCAGGCAGGACTGTCGCGCATGTACGGCGGCATTCACTACCGGTTCGACATCGAAGCCGGGCAGGCGCTCGGACGTAATGTTGCCGCCTTCACCATCGGACGGGACGCATCGGGGACTTCGGTGCTGACGCCGCATTAGCAGACCGCCTGGCATCGGGACGAATTATAGGGGATCCGGGTTTTGAATCACGACTGACAACTTGGATCCCCTCTGCCAACCTCGGACCAATGGTCACCGACCGTGGATCTTCGGAACCGCAACTGATTAACTGCAACTGAAGACTGATCGTGGATCAAAGTATGTTGACCGCGCGAGCGGTGAGAATAATCACCGTTCCAAATGCCATTGCGGCCTGAAGCATCATCATGAGCTTCGCCCAGCGCGTGAGAACCAGCGTGTCAGTCGGAGAGAATGCAGTGGCCGTATAGAAGGAAAGCGCCAGATAGTCGATGAAGCCCGGCCGCCAGCCTTCAGCTTCCGCGAGTGATACGCCCTTTCTTCCCGGCGCATCGACGGTCATCTGTGGAAAAAGGAACGCGCCTTCCATATGTGCCTTGCGTCCGTCACGCGCGTGCGGACCGCCCGCATCGAGTCGCCAGTACCATGCGGCAAACACGATGACGTTGGCGACCCACAGGATGGCCGCCGATCGCAACAGCATCGGCGCCGATTCGGCGTGGTGCACCAAGCCGAGCACGAGCGTCGCAAGGCTGTAAAGCATCGAGAGCGTCAGCAGGCCGAGGTTGGCGTAGCTGAAAGTGTCGGTCAGCTTGATCCGATTATGCTTGTGAGCGAGGATCGCGCCCGTCAGGAGAACGATATTCGTCGGCACCAGGGCCAACGCTGGTGCAAGAGTGAGCGAGCGCGGCAATGCCAGCGGCAACAATGCCGCTGCAAAGAGAGCAACTGCGGCGGGCCAACGCGGTTCGGGCTCCAGACCAATCGGTGCGGTCACGGCGATCAATCGCTCACGCTCGAGATCTTCGGCGAGCTAATGCGCGCGGCTGGACCGGTAGCGCGCGCGATAGGACGAACGCCCTAAGGTATTGACCAGGCAGGCTTACCCCGCTGAAGCAAGCACATGGGTCAGCGGGCCTCGTGTGATCGCGCTGTGCTCCTCCATCACGTCGAACAGCTTTGCGCTGATGTTGCTGATGACCGGGCTCGCCTTGAGCGACGCAACGATCGGCCCCGCCATGTAGGCCTGCGCCGCGTCCTTGCTCTCGAAGAGGTAGATGCCACCAGCTTCGCTCTCTGCCTCGTTCATCAACCACACTTTCCACACGAGACCCGGTGTGTCCGCAATCGGCTGCGCCGCGCCCAACCACGCCGTTGACAAGTCCGCGCGTGGGATGCTGAACTTGACATTCACCTGCAGTATTTGCTGTGGCATTCGCTTCTCCTGTTGACTAGACGTGACGACTCCGGGCACGGCTGTCAAGGAGGCCAGGGGCCACTGGTGGATCTAAAGGCCTAACTCAGGAGCCTGCGATGATTAGATGTACCTCATCCAGGGCGCCGGACTCGTAGTTTTCCTGCGCGCGTACCATCGGCAAGGGAGATAAAGCACGGCAACCACTGCAAGAAATACCAAATACAGCAGAGCAAGACTCCACATGTATCCCTCGGGCGGCGGCGGATTCATCATCGGATGGTTCGCGAACAGCCACGGATTCACCCTTCCCTCGCGCACGAGCGAGATGAGCACGGCCGCCAGGTGAATCGTTGGAATGTGGAGCAGATAGTAGAACATGGGTACTTTGCCGAACACCGCGAAGATCTCACCGCTCTTGCCGCGCACACGCTCGGCTAGCGGCAGCAGCAGAATCATGGGGCCGAGCGTCATCAGCAGAAATTGGAGCGACGCCGGATACTTGCTGGTGTTGATGAAGCGGAACAACACTGGCGCTTGCACCGCACCGGCCGCGTGCAAGTGCCTGGGGTCACCGTAAACGTCGATCGCGCGGAGCACGAGAAAGAGCACGATCGCCGACGCGCCGAGCGCCACGCAAATCCTGTTGCGTCGATCGGGTTCGAGTGTCATCACCGCGCCAAACGCGTAGCCCGCGGCTACAACCCCAATCCACGGAATAATCGAATAGAGCACCATCAGCGTCGGACCGTTCTGTCCGAGCTGTATCGGCCCACCGAAGTAAAGGATCTGCCACAGCCAGCTCAGCGAGCTTTGCTGGAGCGCCTCGCCTGCGGCCGGCGAGAGAAAGTCCATCAGATTGTGGAAGACGATCACCGCAACGCCAAATGCTCCGATGGCCGGCGTTGGCAGCCAGATGAGAGCCGCGAGCAGCACCATGCACCAGCCGAGCATCCAGATGACGCCCGCGAGGAGATAGTGGCCGAAGTCGAAGTTGAAGGTCCACGCCACCCGAATCACCGTGAGCTCGAGCAGCACCAGGATCAGACCGCGAGTTACGAGGTAGCGCGCCAGGGCGCCACGATCGCCGAGGCGGCGTCCGAGCAGGTACGCGGATGTCCCGGCGAGAAAGGCGAAGGCAGGCGCGACGAAGTTGGTGATCCAGCGTGTGAAAAAGACGCCGGGCCTGGGGCCGCCGGGCGGAACGCCTGCATAGACGCGCACGTGATCGATGGCCATGAGAACCATCGCGACGCCCCGCGCGACGTCAACCGAATGGATGCGGCGGTCGGCAGCTTTCATGTCGCGGGAAAAGATGTGCAGGATTGCCAGGAATCGGCCAGCGGCATATGTTTCAAACAGTACCACAAGCTCACGGGACTTAAGTCACCAGCCCGTGATTTCTCTTCCGGTTCCCTCGGAAGGCCCAGGCGCTGCTGGCGACGCCATCCCGCTGGATTCGAGGATTGGTATGCCGGAGATGCAAGCGGCCACGGTTACGAAGCCGTATCCCGTTCCGGACGAAACCGCTCGGCAGTTTCAGGTGGCGCTCCACGATGTCGCTAGATCGAGCGCCGGGTCGATGCGCGAGCTTCGCGAATGCGTCAAGGCCTGTGTCTGCTGCCTCAGGGACTCCGAAGTAGGGCCGGCTCAGATGATCATCAGCATGAAAGCCTGCGCGAAAGAGAGCACTCGCCGGTATCCTACGCACCTCAACGAACACGAATTGTCCAACGCCGATTTCCTGATGGAACAGATCATCAGATGGTCGATCGTCGAATACTATAAGGACGCGTAACACGTAACAGAGCGCGCGTGTCCTGGCACTGCGTATTGCCACCAGAACGCAGTCGGCCCCACGCGCGAAAACACAATCAATCGGGCGCTATCTGGCGACGCCTCTTCTCCTTTCATGGCGCCGCAGATGTCCAGGACCGACGATGGATCGCCCACCCCACTCCCAGCAGAGCTGGATCGCGCGCTTCGCCGCGCCACCGACCAGACAGTTTCCGCACTTACTTCGCTGCGCAAGGCCGTGCTTCAGCACGTCGTCACCGAGCGGGAGCGCGGCGCTACGCTTCCGCAAATCCAGCTAGACTTGCGAGAGATCATCGCCCGGGCGCAGCGGGACGGTGACGGACATCACAACGGTGACGGACATCACAACGGTGACGGACATCACAACGGCGATGGGCATCACGACGGCGACGGGAGTCGCGACGGCGCTCACGGGGAGAACGAGACCCTGGCCGCTCAGGTGATTAAGTGGACCGACGGGTTCTACAAGCGGAGTGACTAAAATCGACATCTGGGTGATATGAAATCGACATCTGGGTGATAGGAAATCGACATCTCGGTGATAGGAAATCGACATCTCGGTGATAGGAAATCGGCATCGAGTTGAGAGAATCGCGCTGCCGCACTCTTCTTGCGTTCGATGCATCTCCCCTAAAATCGACGAGATCGACCCGAAACAGCTGGAGGCAGTATGAACAAGACCATGGCATTACTCCCCACCACCGCGGCACTGCTCGTCCTCTCGGCCTGCGCGGACCGGACGATCACCGACCCGTCGCTCACGCCATCGAGCGTGACGCTCGCCGCAAACTCGAACTCGAACTCCGGACTGAATCTGCATCCCGACGGATTCGGCCAAGCCTCATACGCCGCCTGGAAGGCGCATGAGGGACTACCGGACTCGAAGGGCAACGCCGATCACGGCCTCTACTTCCAGAAAATGACCACGACCGAGACGTTCGCGGCCGGAGAGGCGCGAATTACCGGCCTCGAGGGACAGCCGCTTTCAGCCATAACCAACCTCTCGTGGGAACACCGCACCGACGGCTGGTGTGGAGCGGGTGCGCCACGCTGGGATATCATCGTGGCAGACGAGTCGGGCGACCGCGGCGTGATCTTCCTCGGCTGCGCCGCGGCGGTACATACGCCTGGAAGTGCGCCGGGTTGGATCAAGGATTCCTATCCAGCGGGAACCCCGATCGCCTCCCTGCCGGCGACAGGATTCACTGACGACTTCAATCCGTCAGACGATCTCACCATCAGCGAGCTACTGATCATATTTGACGAAGGCACGGACGTCCCGGCCAATCCGGGATTCGTCGTCCTCGACAACATCACGGTCAACAACACGGTGTTCACCGGCCCGGCTGACAACGGCGGGAACTGACGGAGTCCGCGCCAGCGCGGACCGAAGCTTCTCCCGGGAATCGGACGTCAGGATTCCCGGGAGGTAGGAGAAAGTCCTAATTTATGGGGGCATGGCTACCCAGGTCATCTTCCTCTTCGGACGCCCGGGCGTCGGCAAGCTCACCGTCGGCGAACTGCTCGCGGTTGAGACAGGGTATCGTCTCCTCCACAACCACGCAGTAGTAGATCTCGTGACCTCCTTGTTCCCATTCGGATCGCCGCCATTCGTCGCGCTGCGCGAAAAAATCTGGATCGGCACGATCGACGCCTGTCTCGCCGCGAAACAGGCCGGTGTGATCATGACCTTCGCCCCGGAATCGACTGTTACGGACGCATTCATCCCCGCGCTCCAGAAACGCGTCACTGACCGCGGAGGCCAGCTTCGCTTCATCGAGCTGCGCTGCTCGGACACCGAGCTCGAGACTCGGCTCAAGGCCGATTCGCGCGAGAGATTCGGCAAGCTGCGCGATGTCTACCAGTTCCGAAAGCTCGACAAGGCCGGCGCCTTCGATCGCCCGGTAATGCCGCCCGCTGAGCTTGTTGTCGAAACCACCAACAGCAATCCGCTCGAATCGGCGCGCGCGATCGCCAAACATCTTCATCAGTCACCTCAGCAAACCTAAGGCGCCTCTGCGCAGCAATAAGGTCAACAGCGGGAACACGGATGCTTCGGATTTTGGCGGATGCTGCGGATCGCTCCTTGTGGCGTGATGGCTCGTAAGACCAGGACTGGGATTTTTGGGAACTGCCGCTCGGGATGCTTCGGTCCGCTAGCGGGCTCTCTTACGAAATAAAAAAAAGAACACGGCTCTGGCGAGCGGTGCTATACCGCCACGAGGAGCGATCCGAAGGATCCGCCAAAATCCGCAGCATCCGTGTTACCGCTTTTGACCTTTCTTGCTTGTGCAGCAATCCAAGGGTCAGCGGAATTCGCCAAACATTTGCATCAATCCCCGTCTCGATGGCTCAACCTGACAAGAGGTCGCCGAGAGGCAACTTGAGCATTACGTTGGTGGAATCATCAAAGAGATTTCTTGTCTCTTCGAGATCAGCTGCCTAACTCATTCTGGAGATTCCTCTATGAAGTGGCGCGCTCTCTCACGATCGCTGCGATTCCCTCTTTTCCTCGCGGCTCTTTCAATCGCCCCAGGCACTCTCTTCGCGCAGGCGCAGGCTACCACCGGCGTCATTCGCGGCACCGCGACAGACTCGAGCGGCAATCCTGTCTCGGCATTCGTCACCGTCCGTAATACCGAAACGAATTACACCCGCACCGTCAAAGCCAGCGACCAGGGCGTCTTCGTCACGACACTTCTCCCGCTCGGCAATTACAACGTCTCGGCGAGATCGGTCGGCTATTCTCCGGTCACCAAGTCGAACATTGCCGTCACACTCGGACAGGTGGTGGATCTCCCACTCGTATTAGCTCGATCGACGACGCAGCTCGCCGGCGTCACCGTCGTCGGTCAGGTCCCGACGGTCGATCCCACCCTCTCATCCGAAGTGACACGCTTTCCAGCCGAGGTAGTTACCGCGCTCCCCAATAACGGGCGCAACTTTCTGAGTCTCACGCTTCTTACTCCAAGTGTCGCGATCACGCAGGGACCCGACGGCGATGTGCTCAGCATCGGGGGACAGCGCGGCATCCACAACAACATCATGGTCGACGGCGCCGACTTCAACAATCCATTCTTCGGAGAGCAGCGCGGCGGCCAGCGACCACCATTCACGTTCAACCTCGACGCGGTGCGCGAGATGGTAGTGGTGTCGCAGGGGGCCAACGCCGAGTTTGGCAGATCGAGCGGGGGATTCGTCAACATCATCACGAAGAGCGGGACCAATGAAGTCCACGGAACCGTGCACTACTTTGGGAAGAACGATGCATTGTCGTCGGACTCGAGGCACGAGAATCAGATTCTTCAGCCCGACTTCAATCAGAGCCAGTTCGGGATGACCCTCGGGGGCCCGGTCGTTAAAGACAAGTTGTTCTATTTCATCGCGTACGACCAGCAGGTGTACGACGATGTGAAGCAGAAGAACCGCCCCTCGACTCCCGAGCTCACCCAGCTCAAGGCTTTCCTCAACACCGCGTTTAGCGGCGTGCTGGCGAATGACTTCGGCTCCATTTCGCGTAGCGCCGACGCTCAGGCGGCGTTCGCAAAACTGGATTGGCGCATCAACGAGGTGCACAACGCCTCGCTCAAGTACAGCTATACCAACTCGCGTCAGGTCAACGGGACCTTCGACATCGACACGTGGGCGCGCAGCTCCAACGCCGTCGAGAAGGATCACTCGAACGCGATCAATGGCGCCCTGGTCTCGCACCTCACCAACACCATCGACAACGAATTCCGTTTCCAGCTCGCCCGCGAAGACAGGCCGCGCCCCTATGAAGGGCCAATCAACCCGGTCTCAGGCCGCCCGTTCCCCGATACGGGAATGGATTTCGGCAACGCCTTCCGCCTCGGCATGCCGTTCTTCATTCCGGTGAAATCGTACGATACTCGCGTGCAGGTGCTCAACAACGTCTCCTGGGTCAGGGGAAACCACATCTTCAAGGCGGGAGCAGAGTGGAACAGGACGGCGGAGCACCAGACGTTCGTTGGCTTCGGTAACGGGCGGTTCATCTTCACCTCGGTATCCGGATTCCAGAACTACGTCACCTCGGGCCCCACTTACCACGAGTGCAGCACCCCGGCTGGTGTATTCGTGATCGGATTGGTTGGCGCATGCCCGGTTGGTACCAGCATTTCGGGTCCGGTGCTTCTCTACCTCCAGCAGGTGGGCGTGGGCGGGCGCACGGTGGAGCAAGCCGGTACGCAGGTCATCCCGCAGCAGGACATCGACGTGTTCGTTCAGGACAACTGGAAGGCGACGCCGAACGTCACGGTGAACTACGGACTTAGATGGAGCGGACAGAAGGAGCCCGATCCGATCACACCGCCGTCGTCGGTGTTCTTCTCCAACTTCATCGGCAAGACGCAGGGCGGGTATCTGTTCCCTTCCGACGGCACGATTCCATCTGACATGAAGATGTTTCAGCCCAGACTCGGCATCGCGTGGGACGTGAAAGGCGACGGACGGAATGTCGTTCGCGCAGCGGCGGGGGTCTACTATGCGCGCATACCGGGACTGAACCTCGCCAGCGCGCGCAGCACCAACGGTTCGATCGGCCAGACGATTCTCGCCGGAAGCACTTTTGGTACGCTCCCGAATTACAATGCGCTATTGCCTGCGCCGGCTGTCGTGGACCATCCCGACATCTTCATTTACGACAAGGACTTCAGGAATCCGCGTACGGCGAGCGCGTCCATAGGCTACGACATGGAGATACTGAACCACCTGGCGGCGTCGGTGTCGTACACCTACGCGGCGACCGACTTCCTTACCAGATTTGTGAATCGCAACGACCCCATATTCGGCTCGCCGTGGTCTACCGGACTCAATGGAACCGCCAATGGAATCGCCACTCTCACCACGATCGAAAGCACGGCGAAGTCACGCTACAACGGGATCACCTTCGGACTGGGCAGGTTGGCGGATCCCAACTTCCAGTTCCAGGCGAACTACACGCTGGCGGTCGACAAGTCCGACGACGACAACGAGCGCGATCCATTCAGCTTCCGATACGCCCAAGCCGACCGGCTCGATCGGGAGTACAACTACAGCGACCGCGACCAGCGGCATCGCCTCAATTTGTGGGCGCTGTATCACTTCCCGTTCGATATCTACGCCAACAGCCGTTTCAGCTGGTACTCGGCGCAGCCAGCATCAGAGGACTGCGCCAACAGGGGACAACGCGCCGCTACGCCGCAGAACAGAATTTGCGGCGGGACGATCCTGCTGCGGAACACGATCCGCCGCGACAATACGTTCGCGAGCTGGGACCTTCGCCTGTCGCGTCCATTCCGCACCAGAGGCCACGGGGAGTTTGAAGTGCTGGTGGAAGCGTTCAACATCTTCAACCGCGACAACTTTCGCGACCCAGCCTCGCCATCGCTGTTGTTCAACTTCGACGGAACGATTCGACGCGGGTTTGGAGACCCGCGGCAAGTACAGGCTGGCGTGCGCTACGGCTTCTAGCTTTTCTCGGGGTTTGGATTTGTGAGCGTGATAGAACCGGACGAGCGACGCCGTCCGGTTCTTTTTCGAGAATTAGATGCCCTTCTTGTCTTCTCCGTAACGCCACCAGAAAAGCTCCAAGCGAAACAGCTGCAACGCTTGCATCTCCCTGCTTCGCTTTGTGGATGCAAGTTTCAACTCTCCGTTCTATACCCCGCTGTATCCCCGGCCCAAATGCTGCAGAGTCATGCCCTGACTCAACAGGATGTTTTCAAATGCAGTACTGGCGCCTCTTTGGCCTCGCAGTACTGTCGCTAGCTTTCACCGCCTGCGCCAAATCGGAAGAGTCGCAGGCGTCCGATACGCTGGCCATTAAGATTGACAGCGGTCCACAAACCAAACCAACCAGATCAGCTCCCAAGAAAATGCCAATTATTATTTCGTCTCCAGTGTTTGCGCCAAACGGCTCGATTCCCTCCAAATACACGTGCGAGGGTGCTGACATGTCCCCGCCGCTCGAATGGTTTGGCGTGCCGCCCGATGCCAAGACCCTTGCATTGATCGTGGATGATCCCGACGCGCCCGATCCCGCCAAGCCGGAACGCGTGTACGTACACTGGGTCGTCTACAACATTCCGGCGAACATCACCAAGCTCCCTGAGAACGCGGCGAAGACCGGACTGCCCGGCGGAGCAATTCACGGGATCAACGATTGGCGCAAGCAGACCTACGGCGGACCATGCCCTCCGATCGGCCGGCATCGTTATTTCTTCAAGCTCTACGCACTCGACAACGTGCTCCCTGAAATGCTCATTCCCACCAAGGCGCAGCTGGAGAAGGAAATGGAGGAGCACCTCGTCGACTTCAGCGAGTTGATCGGTACCTACCAGAAGACCAAGTAGCACCTTCGGCCACCCCCACCCGCCGCGCCCACCCCCACCCTTGTCGCGGCGGGAATCGAGCGCCAGATTCGGCATCCCTACCCATTCCGCCCGAGGTGCCTATGGCGATCAACATGAATACGTCGGGGGTGCACCACGTCTCTCTCCGCGTGAGTGACCTCGAACGCTCCAAGAAATTCTACGTGGAGACGCTGGGCTTCCAACACTTGATGGATGCCGACAACATCTGCCTCTTCCTGGCCGGGGGCACTGCGTTCGGATTGCGGGGACCAACCGCGGAGATGCCGCGCGGCGACAAGTTCAGCCCGCACCGCGTCGGAGTCGACCACATCGCGCTCGCCTGCAGCGACCGGTCTGAGCTCAATCGCGTCGCTGATGCGCTCTCGGCAGCCGGAATCGAGAACACGGGCGCCAAGCACGACGAGACACTCGACAAGGACTACGTCGCCTTCAAGGATCCAGATCGAATCGCCTGGGAATTCTACATGGCATGAGGATGCCAGTGGCGTCGCTTCGCACAATCGTAATCGGCGCTTCCTTTCTTTTCGCCTCTGCCCTCTGGGCGCAGCAGGATACTGTAGCGCATCCGCCATCCGCGACTCAGTCTCCTCCCAAGCTTCGCGTTTACCTGGACTGCAATTACTGCGATTTCGACTTCATGCGGACCGAGGTCACGTTCGTTGACTACGTCCGAGACCGGCAGTACGCACAGGTCCACATACTGGAGACAGACCAGGCGACTGGCGGTGGAGGCACTGAGTTCACCCTCCATTTTCTCGGGCAGGGTCGACTCGCCGCGCTCTCCGATACGCTAAAGTACGTGTCGCCGCCGGCCGCGAGCCCCGACGACTTGAGGCGGGGACTCGCACGCGTCATCAAGATTGGACTTCTTCGCTACGAAGCGCACCTTGGTGATCCGTCCAGATTCGATGTTACCTACACCGCGCCCGCGGCCAAGCCTGGCGATAGCGCGAGGGCGGCGAAGAGAGATCCGTGGAATTATTGGGTCTTCCGCACAACCGCCAACGGTTACGGAAGCGGGGAGAAGGCGAACAACTTCGTGTCGCTCAACGGATCCACCAGCGCCAACCGGACGACTGAAGCCTGGAAGGCAAATATCAGTGTATACGGGAATTACGGGCAGAACCGTTTCGAGCTCGGTGACGGCACCGACTTCAAATCGTACTCGCACAGCTACGGCTTGAGTGACCTCGTCGTCAAGAGTCTCGGTTCCCACTGGTCGGCGGGTCAGCGTGCGTCCTGGACGGCGTCGACGTTCCTCAATCAGAAGCAGGCGATCCGTTTCGCGCCGGCGATCGAGTACGATTTCTTCCCGTACTCACAATCGACCCGTCGCCAGTGGACCCTGCAGTATTCGCCGGGAATCAGCTACTTCAGGTATCAGGACACTACAATATTCGATCGGATCAGTGAAGCGCGCGCGGACCAGACGCTCATCACATCGCTGGATCTCAAGCAGCCGTGGGGTTCGATTAGCAGCTCGCTCGAGGGTGCGGTCTACTTGCACGATCTGAGCAAAAAGCATCTCGTGTTCTTCAATAGCCTGGACCTGAAATTGTTCAAGGGATTTACCCTTTTCTTTTTCGGGCAGGCATCACTCCTGCGCGACCAGCTCTATCTACCACGCGGCGATCTGAGTGACGCCGACAGATTGTTGAGGCTACGTCAACTCGCGACCTCCTATACCTATTTCGTGAACTTTGGAATCAGCTACAGCTTCGGATCGATCTTCAACAACATCGTGAATCCGCGGTTTGGTGGGACAAGCGGAGGCTTCACGATCATCAATTGACACCATGACGCCAACTCGCTCGCTTTTCCTTGTAGTCGCTCTCGCCTGCGCACCGTCGCAACCTTCAGTCGCGCCCGCGCCCGATCCGCTTGGCGGGACCGCCGCGCGTCAGGTGATAGCCATCGCCGACGACTACCTCGCGCGGTGGCGAGAGGCGTTCCCCGAGGTGAACACCACCAACGGAATTCCCGGCGCTCGACACGATCGACTGAATGACAACTCGCCGCAAGCCGAGCGAGAGTGGCGGGCCAAGGAGGACCAGTGGCTCGAGCAGATGCGGCGCATCAATCCAGCATCGCTGATCGGTCGGCCGGAGTGGGTAACCTACGGATTGCTGCGCGAAGAGCTCGAGGCGAGTATCGGAATGCGCGCGTGCAATTACCGGGTCTGGAACGTCAGCCCGATGATTGGGTTGTTCGCCGGCTACGTCCCGCTCGCGCAGCAACAGCCGGTAGGCACCGAAGATCTCCGCCAGCAGGCACTGAGTCGCTGGCGAACGTTCCCGCATTACGTCGATGCGGAAATCGTGAATCTGCGCGAAGGTGTGCGCGCGGGCTACACCGAGCCCAAAGTGAACGTCCGACGCGTGATCGACGCCGCCGACCGCTTGCTCGCCACGGCCCCCACAAGCTCTCCCTTCTTCGCACCGGCAAAAGCTGATTCGACGCCGGCATTCCGGCAGGCGTACGAGCGGCTCGTTGCTGACGAGATCACGCCGGCCGTTCGCCGGTATCGTGATTACCTCGCCAACGAGTACATGCCCGCGGCCCGTGAGAACGTCTCCATCACGGCCAATCCCAATGGCGCCGCCTGCAATGCCGCCTCGATCAGGCGATACACCACCGTGCAACTCTCGCCGGAGGAAATCTTCGATCTTGGAAATCAGCTGGTGTCAAAGGCGGAGTCGAC
>Ga0307296_10000942_pt1 | contig 14280 bp, 18 predicted proteins | sample ER_DNA_153_FD_194467 | JGI IMG/M metagenome (GOLD analysis project Ga0307296, IMG submission 194467) | Bulk soil microbial communities from the East River watershed near Crested Butte, Colorado, United States - ER_DNA_153 | ecosystem: Environmental > Terrestrial > Soil > Floodplain | place... | reverse complement strand
CCATCGAGGATCCCGGCACCGATCATGGACGTGCCGCTCACGCGAAGCGCGAAATGATCGCCCCCGCGGACGAACCCCGTGGGGACCGACAGGTAGTCCTGGACGTGCTCGCTCGCCAGGGTGGGCTGGCCGGCCGCGATCCTTCCCAATAGGGGTACGACCGTCGCCTCCACCCGGGCATCGGACGCGAGCGTCATGGCGCGCGGCTTGGTGGGATCCTTCTTCAAGAGTCCGGCGCGTTCGAGGTTGGCGAGCTGCGCGTGGACGGACGACGACGAGGTGAGTCCGACCGCCTCGCCGATCTCACGCACCGTGGGCGGGTAGCCGCGCTCGCGCACGGTCTCGGCGATGAAGTCCACGATCCGCTGCTGCCGGGGAGTGATGTCAGACACCGTGGCTACCCTCCTATTCCGTGGGGCGGACGCTATCACCGGGGGTCGCGGGACGCAAACATATGTTCGATTCGGCCTTGACACCGAACATACGTTCGGGCAGAGTCGTTGCATGAGCCGGACACCGGTACGTCGCCGACGTCTCGTCGCCGGTGGGCTGCTGGTCCTGGCGCTCTCGGTCTCGGCGCCCGCCGTCTCCGGCGCGATGACCGGTGGATCGGCGCGAGGGGCGGCCGCCGGTGACCGGTACGTGGTCCGGCGCGGAGACACCTTGTGGAGCATCGCCGTCAGCCGCGCACCCGGCGCCGATCCGCGGCCCTTCGTCCAGGCGATCGCCGACGCGAACCGGGTCGATGCCGGTTCGCTCGTGCCGGGACAGGTCCTCGTCATCCCGGCTTGACGGTTGACGACCCACCATGCTGCGGGTACGGTTCGCGCCGCCACTACATCTTGTGGCCCGTATCCATGCGCTGCCCTTGGTGCCAGGCCGACGACGACCGCGTGGTCGACTCGCGTCCCGCCGACGGTGGCGGCTCCATCCGTCGGCGTCGCGAGTGCGCAGCCTGTGGACGCCGGTTCACGACCTTCGAGCGCATCGAGGAGGTCGGGCTGGTCGTCACGAAGCGCGACGGCACCTCCGAGCCCTTCGACCGCGAGAAGCTCGCGGCCGGGATCCGCAAGGCGTTCGCCGGGCGGCCCACCTCGCCCTTGCAGATCGAGCAGATGGTCGGCCGGATCGAGACGCGGGTGCGCCGGAAGGGACCGGACGTGACGTCCCAGCAGGTCGGCGGGGAGGTCCTCGCCATGCTCCAGAAGGTCGACGAGGTCGCCTACCTGCGGTACGCCAGCGTGTACAAGGACTTCCAGGGCACCGCGGACTTCCAGCGCGAGCTCGGGATGCTGCTCGAGAAGAAGGAGCCGGCGCGGAAGCGGACCCGCTAAGGCGGTCCATCGGCATCGTGGGTCGGTTCGGGTGGTCGGATCGCGAGCCACACGAGATACTAGATGTAGTGGTCGTCAAGGATTCTGCCCACTACCCCTTGACGCCGGCAGCGGCCGGGTCCATGATGCCCAGACGCGAATGACAGGTCTGTAACTACACGTCGATCGTTCGCGGCGGAAGGAGGGGAACACGTGGCGACTCGCGAGGGAGACGTCGAGGTGATCCGTGAGGGGCTCACCTTCAAGCGGTTCTTCACGCAGGAAGGAACGCATCCGTTCGATCAGGTCGACTGGGAGACCAGGGATGCGGTGATCCCCAACTACAAAGAGGGCGGCAACGCCTTCGAGCAACGCGACGTCGAGTTCCCCCGCTCGTGGTCACAGAACGCGACGAACATCGTCGCGCAGAAGTACTTCCGCGGCACCTTGGGGACGCCGCAGCGCGAGTCCTCGGTTCGGCAGCTCGTGGCGCGCGTGGTCGACACCATCACTGGGTGGGGACGGAAGAACGCGTACTTCGCGTCCGAGCACGACGCGGAGATCTTCGCGGACGAGCTCACGCATCTCCTGGTGAACCAGATGGCGGCCTTCAACTCTCCCGTGTGGTTCAACGTCGGCGTGGCCGACACGCCGCAGCAATGCAGCGCGTGCTTCATCCTCGCGGTGGACGACCACATGTCCTCGATCCTCAACTGGTACGTGGAAGAGGGAACCATCTTCAAAGGCGGATCGGGCTCCGGCATCAACCTGTCGAAGCTGCGGTCGTCGAAGGAGGGCCTCGCCGGCGGCGGGACGGCCTCCGGCCCCGTCAGCTTCATGCGGGGCGCCGACGCCTCGGCAGGCACCATCAAGTCGGGCGGGAAGACTCGTCGGGCGGCCAAGATGGTCATCCTCGACGTCGACCACCCGGACGTTCGGGACTTCATCTGGTGCAAGGCGACCGAGGAGAAGAAGGCTCGGGCGCTCCGTGATGCCGGCTTCGACATGGACCTGGACGGCCGCGACAGCTATTCGATCCAGTACCAGAACGCGAACAACTCGGTGCGCGTCACCGACGAGTTCATGCAGGCGGTCCTGGAGGACCGCGATTGGAAGCTGAAGGCGGTGACCACCGGGGCGACCCTGGAGGCCACGCGGGCTCGCGACCTGATGCGCGACATCGCGCTCGCAGCGTGGGAATGCGCCGATCCCGGCATGCAGTACGACACCACGATCAACGAATGGCACACCTGCCCGGCCAGCGGCCGGATCAACGCATCCAACCCGTGCAGCGAGTACATGCACCTGGACAACAGCGCCTGCAACCTGGCCAGCCTGAACCTGATGAAGTTCCTGGACGCCGACGGCAACTTCGACGTCCGCAGCTTCCGGCGAGCAACCGAGATCGTCTTCACGGCCCAGGAGATCGTGGTCGGCGAGTCGGACTACCCGACCGACAAGATCGGCGAGAACGCCCGGGCCTTCCGGCAGCTCGGGCTCGGCTACGCGAACCTCGGCGCGCTGCTGATGGCCCGCGGTCTTCCCTACGACTCCGACCAGGGCCGCGCATGGGCGGGAGCCATCACGGCCATCATGACGGGGTGGGCCTACCGCACCAGCGCGCGGATCGCGGAAGTGACCGGACCGTTCGCGGGCTACGCATCCAACGCCGACGCGATGCTCCGCGTCATGCGCAAGCACCGTGCCGCGGCGGACCAGATCGACGCCGAGCTCGTTCCCGAAGGGATGCTCTCCGCGGCGAAGCAGTCCTGGGACGAGGCGATCGCCCTCGGGGAGCAGCACGGGTATCGCAACGCTCAGGCGAGCGTGCTCGCTCCCACCGGCACGATCGGTCTGATGATGGACTGCGACACGACCGGGATCGAGCCCGAGCTGGCGCTCGTCAAGACGAAGAAGCTCGTCGGCGGCGGCACGATGCAATTCGTCAACCAGACCGTGCCACGCGCGCTCGCGAAGCTCGGGTACGACACCGCGCAGGCGGATGACATCGTCGCCTACATCGCGGAACACAATTCGGTCGCGGACGCGCCGCACCTCAAGACCGAGCATTACCCCGTGTTCCACACGGCGATGGGGGAGCAGCCCATCCACTACATGGGTCACGTGCGGATGATGGCCGCTGCGCAGCCGTACATCTCCGGCGCCATCTCCAAGACGGTGAACATGCCGGAGGAGGCCACGGTCGAAGAGGTCGAGGAGCTCTTCGTGGAGAGCTGGCGGCTCGGACTCAAGGCCGTCGCGATCTACCGTGACAACTGCAAGGTGGCGCAGCCGCTGTCCGCGGACAAGAAGAAGACCGCCGAGGCTCCCGAGGCCGAGCCGGCCGTGCTGGCCTGGTCGGCGAAGAAGCGGCTCCCGCAGTCGCGTCCCGCGCTGACCACCTCGTTCCGCGTCGGCGACGCTGAGGGGTACGTGACCGCCGGCTCGTACCCGGATAACGGTCTCGGCGAGATCTTCCTCAAGGCATCGAAGCAGGGATCGACCCTGTCGGGGATCATGGACGCCTTCTCGATCGCGGTGTCGGTCGGGCTCCAGTACGGCGTGCCGCTGGAGGACTACGCCTCGAAGTTCATCAACATGAAGTTCGAGCCGAGCGGCATGACGAACGACCCGGACATCCGGTTCGCGTCGTCCATCGTCGACTACGTCTTCCGTCGCCTGGCGCTCGACCACCTCACGTGGGAGCAGCGCGAGGCGCTCGGGATCCGCTCGATCCAGGAGCGGACCGAGGAGGCGGAGGAGAAGATCGCGCAACTCGATGCGGGGAGCGCCTCGGAGCCACCGCCGGCGGTGCAGCCCACCGAGCCCGTCGAGCGACCGACGGCGAGGGTCCTGGACGCGCCACTCTGCTACCAGTGCGGCTCGAAGATGCAGCCCGCAGGCTCGTGCTACGTGTGCGGCACCTGCGGCAGCACCTCCGGCTGCTCGTAGACTCCGGCGGGTGACGGGGGAACCGGCCGCGAGGCTGCTCGGTCTGCATCACGTCCAGCTGGCCATGCCTCCGGGCGAGGAGGAGGACGCGATCAAGTTCTACGGCGCGATCCTCGGGCTGACCCAGGTGGACAAGCCCCCGGAGCTCGCACCGCGCGGTGGCGTCTGGTTCCGGACCGAGGGGCTCGAGGTGCACCTGGGGATCGAAGAGCCGTTCACACCCGCCCGGAAGGCTCACCCGGCCTTCCTGGTCCAGGATCTGGAGACCCTGCGGGAGCGGATCGAGCTCGCGGGGTACCGGGTGACCGACGACGTGCCGCTCGAGGGGTTCCACCGCTGCCACGTTCGCGATCCATTCGGCAACCGGCTCGAGTTGGTCGAGCCCTCCTGACCCATGGAGCTGCCGTTCAAGCGTCTCCGGACGGAGGGGTCGCTGCCGTCGGCTCAGCACATCGGCGACGCCGGCCTCGACCTTCGCGCCGCGATCGACGCCACGGTCAAGCCGGGGGAGCGGGTCATGGTTCCGACCGGCGTGGCCGTCGCGATCCCCGACGGGCACGCGGGGCTGGTGCTTCCGCGGAGCGGTCTGGCAACCGCGCGCGGGTTGACCCTCTCGAATTCGCCGGGCTTGATCGACGCGGGCTACCGGGGAGAAGTGATCTGTTCGGTCGTGAACCTCGATCGGGACGAGGCGGTCGAGATCCGTACCGGCGACCGGATCGCGCAGTTGGTGATCGTTGCGATCCCGGCGGTTTCGCCGGTGTGGGCGGATGACCTGCCCCAGACCGGTCGTGGCGAGGGCGGGTTCGGCTCGACCGGGACGGATTGAATGTCGCGTGACGGCGCTCGATCAGAGCGGTTGAAGGTCTCGGAACGGGCTCCTAGGATGGATGAGCACGCGCGGACGTGGCTCAGTTGGTAGAGCACCACCTTGCCAAGGTGGGGGTCGCGGGTTCGAATCCCGTCGTCCGCTCCAGGTCAGAGGCTCTCTGGGATCCGGGCGTAGGGTTCCGATCATGAGCGGTCGGCGATCTGGTCGCGGCAGCTGGACGGATCGTCGGGCCGAGTACAACCGATGGGCTGGACGTCACACGTGGTTGATCTGGGCGATCGTTGCGGGTCTCATCGCCGTCTTGATCATCCTCATCGCGGCCAGGTTGAGCCATCCGCTGCCGCCGCTCCCGGATGTCTCATCCAGCCCGCAAACGGACCAGGAAAGGCTGTCGTGAAGGGCTCCCGGGAGTATCTCGTCCCTAGGATCGGTTCTCTTGTTCGTTCGGCTGCTTCGACGCAGCGAGCAAACGGCGAAGGGTGAAGTTCTTCGATCGGTCTGCCGGCGGGCGACCGACCCTGGGATCTGAGGACCAGTCGCACACCCCGCACACCACGACTTGGATGTCGCCCTTGCGTGTGGTCGTCCGAAGCTCGTCGGAGCCGCACTCAGGACACCGATCCGGCGCGTCCATGGGACGAGGGTACGCCGCAACCTGCTGCGGAGCGAGAACCTCGCGGCCTTTCGGTCGCACGTTAGACTGAGCGCAAGCCCGGGGAACCCGGGCTGCTCCATCCCGGCGGGGTGGCCGAGTGGTTTAGGCAGGGGCCTGCAAAGCCCCGCACACCGGTTCGATTCCGGTCCCCGCCTCGAAGGCTGCGGTAGCATCCGAAGCCTCGGGCGCTTAGCTCAGGGGGAGAGCGCTTCCTTGACGCTTACCACGCTCCTAACGGTGTGCTTGCAGGCCTTTTGCAGGTCGGGGACGAGCAGAACGCCCGTTGTTATGCGCTGTCGCGAGCAGCGAGCAATGTCTTGATTTCAGCGATCGTGGCGGAGGCGGACGCGACCGAATCCGCCAGATCCTTCCTAAGTTCCTCAAGGTCCTCGGTGGACATGGCCACGATCACCTGCTCGTTCGCTCGGACCTTAACCGCGATCGCTTCAGCCCGAGCGAGCATCTCGCGGGCTTCCTCGAGCGGGGTGTTCGGCACGACGTCACTCTAGTACCCGGTGCGTCCGCCAGGGGCCCTCCCAGCTGGCGAGTCGCGCTCTGCCGCTGCCTTCCGTGCAGCACGACGTTCACCGTGGCGAAGGTCCGCTCGTCCTATCTGGTGGCAAGGGCCTGAAGGAGGTCTATGGCGCGTAGGGTGCATGCGGTGGATGTGCGGCTGAAGCGCGTGTACGAGCCAGCGACCCGATCTGACGGGTACCGGATCCTGATCGACCGCCTCTGGCCGCGAGGGGTGGCGCGGGAGCGGGCAGCGTTGGACGCATGGGAACCTGAGCTGGCGCCGAGCACCGAGTTGAGGACGTGGTTCGGGCACGATCCGGATCGCTTCGAGGAGTTCCGTCGGCGCTACGCAGATGAGCTTCGCTGGCAACGTCCGCGTCTCACGGAGCTCCGGCGGCAGGCGCGCGACGGCACGCTCACGCTCGTTTTCTCCGCTCGAGATACGGAGCACAACGACGCGGTCGTCCTCGCCGAGGTCGTGCGCCGAGGGCTGCCGTTCAAGCGCGGCACGACGTAACCCACCCTCCTGCCATGGCCTATCCAGCGTCGATCTCTCCCAGATCCGCACGACTTTGCGCCGCGCCTCCGGATGCATCGTCAGCATGTCGATGATGTCGGCCCAGTCCTGACCGTGCTCGTCAGAGGCCGCTGGCCCCGAGGACGAACCGCCCGGCATCCACACCGACGACGATCGTCACCGGCGTATCTGAGGGAACCCGGCTACCGATGGCCGGCCGTGTCCACAGCACCTGCCCAGGTGTGCCCACAGCCGCTTCGGCCCGTGCGAACTTGAGCCCGGCGCGCTCCAACTGTGCGCGTGCATCGGAAGCTGGCATCCCTCTCACGTCGGGGATGTCGATGCGAGTCGCGGCGTTTCGCGGCTCGGGTGGGGTCGAAGGCTCGCGGCTATCCAGGATGAACGCCGTCGCCATCGATAAGATCAGCACGACGCAAAGGACGCAAAACACTGTGTTTTCTGATCGCCGTGCCAGGTAAGCCAGTCGATCCGCGAGATCGGCCATCCGAACTCTGCGCTCGGCGGGAAAGGCTCTCCGGTCAGCGGGCCGAGCGAGGCGCCGGAGCATGCAGCTCTACCCTCGGGGGACGGCGTACACGACGATATTGTCCTCGTACCGACCCGTTGCCTCGGAGTACGGCCCCCCGCAGGTCACGAGCGCGAGCATCGCAGGTCCCGTCCGACCGAACAGGCGATGCGGCAGCGCCTCTTTCGCGTACGACCAGCGAGCGATCACTCGGAACACAGACGACGAGCCGTCCCGCATCTTTACGAGGACATCGTCTCCCGGGACGAGGTCCCGAAGGCGGAAGAAGACCCCCGGCCCCTGGGTTCCCGACGACACATGAGCGACTAGCAGCGTCGAGCCCGATCTACCAGGACGTCCGCCGAACCGATACCAACCCACCTCGTGCACGTCGGCCGGGATCTCCGTCGTCCCGGCTGTCACCCCTACCGGGAGGATCGGAGCATCCACGCCGATGGCGCCGATCCGAAGCCGCTCGGGTATCTCTCCCTCGGGGCGGATCGCCTTGCTCGCGAGGAGCCCAGATCGAACCCCCACCTTTGGCAGCCCCAGCCCGCCCACATCGGTCTCCGCAGGAACGGGAACCTTGCTGCGCCGAAGGGCTTCGAGAGAGCCGACTTCGCTTGGCGGCCTGGATACCAACACCGAGACCGGCACGGTAACCAGGAGGAGGATGCTGGTGCTTCCGGCCCACCAGACAAGACGGTTCACTGACCCTGTGTCCGTTCCGTCAGGAGTCGACGCGTGCACACGATGAGTGTTGCGCCGGCGGCGACCATGAGCGCGACCGCCCAGGATGGGAACCCAGGTTCCGCGCCGAGACCTCCATCCCCCGTGAGAACGCCTGACGGAGCCGAATGAAGACCGTGTACCGCCTGGACCATCAGATCGAGGTTGTCGGCTTTCGCGGAGCCGACCACATAGACGATCTGGGCGACGCCCTCGTCCAGACGGACATCGGTGGGAGGGATCAGGACATCGTTCGTCGCCCCTGAGCCGAACGCGATCATGTGGCGGCCTGGAGCCGTGGCGACACCCCATTCACCGCCCTCCCGAAGCCCCCTTTTCACCAGACGATCATCGAGCCGGACGGACAGAGGGGCGACCGCGGCCACATTCCGGACATACAGCAGCGACCGACCCGCCGGAATCTGCTCGAATATGTTGTGGAAGACGCTCAGGGCGGGATCTCCCGACCTTGTGAGGTGCGCCACGATCGATATGTTCGAGCGCGGCGACAGGCGTACGGTGCCGCTCAACACGGGCGGCGAGTTCGGAGGTGCTCCGACCTCCCGGATGTCCACCCCATAGCTGCCAGGATCCAGCTGAAGCGGTCCTGCCGTCGAGGTCGGCTTGAACCCGTCGAGAAGCAATTTGCCGTTCACATAGACGTCGGCCGTGAAGCCCGGCAGACCATGGACGATCATGACCGAGGCCTTTTTCGAGGCGGCTGATGTCACGGTCGTCATCCCGACGAGAAACACGAGCGCTGCAAGCAACATGACGCTTCCGACGATGCTGAAGGTCCTTCGCACGGATGTACCCCCCTCTCCACGAGGTCACTGATCCGCGACATCCAGGCGATGCGGTTGTGTGCACCCCGCCGATGCCGTAGGTCAATGGGACTATAACCCTTGCGTTATGGCGCACGCCAGGGCTGAGGCGCGTTCGTGGGGCCATGTTCCTCGGCAGGATGACCCCCAGGCAACCCCGAGCCCCCAACGGCAAGCCCGACCGCTTCAGTCGCGAGAAGACATTCGCGCCGCACTCTGGACTCCGTGCCGGTCCCCGCCTCGAAGGCTGCGGTAGCATCCGAAGCCTCGGGCGCTTAGCTCAGGGGGAGAGCGCTTCCTTGACGCGGAAGAGGTCAGAGGTTCAAATCCTCTAGCGCCCACCAGAAATCGCAGGTCAGAGGCCCCGACCGGGTACCTCTTCCCGGCTGGTACCTGTCACGGGTATCATCTGGGTAGCAGACGGCGGAAGGGGCGAGGGAAGGTGGCCTGGATCGAGAAGCGCCCACGCGCCCATCACACCGCGTACAAGGTCTACTGGCGCGACCCTGCGGGGAAGGTGCGCACCCGCACGTTCACCGGTGTGGCCGACGCGCGTCGGTTCGCGCGTGACGTCGAGGGGCGCAAGGACCGCGGCGCCTACATCGACCCGAAGGCCGGGCAGATAACGCTAGGCGAGCTCGTCGATCACTACACCCAGACCGCGGACCTGCGTCCGACGACGCGGGCCAAGTACGAGGTGCTCGGCCGCCTGTACCTGACGTCGGGGTTCGGTGAGGAGAAGATCAACGCGATCACCAAGGGCGACGTCCGAGCGTTGTACGCCGACCTTCGCTCCAAGGGGAAGGGCGCACCCACGATCGAGGCCGTCTCGCGGCTCCTGCATCGTGTGCTGGAGGTCGCGGTCGAGGAGGACCGCATCGGACGGAACCTGGCGCACGGCGTCCGGGTCGCTCCGGCCGCGCGGCGAGAGCCCCGGTTCCTGACTTCCAAGGAGGTCGGCATGATCGCCGCCGAGGTCCCCGAGCGTTACCGGGCGCTCGTCTGGACGTTGGCCCTCGGTGGTCTGCGGATCGGGGAGGCCGCCGCGCTCCGGGTCGGCAACGTCAAGCAGAAGACGATCCGCGTGGTGGAGTCCTCGGCCGAGGTCGGCGGGCGGAAGGTGACGACGTCTCCGAAGTCCGGCAAGACCCGCACCGTCGATATCCCGCCCGAGCTCCGCAAGATGCTCCGCGAGCACATCCGCATGCATTCCAACCCATTCGACCCCCGCTCGCTCGTGTTCACCGGGCCGGACGGCGGGCAGATCCGGCAGAACGCGTTCCGCACGCGCGTCTTCCAGCCGGCGGCCGCGCGAGCCGGGATCTCACCGATCCCAACGGTTCACGACCTGCGCCACACCGCGGCGTCGTTCATGGCAGCGGAGGGCTTCACGCTGTTGGAGGCGGCTGGTCAGCTCGGCCACGGCGCGACCTCGATGACGCAACGCTACTCGCACGTCTTCCCGTCGGAGCGGGAGACCAAGGCAGCGCGGCTGGGGAAGCTGATTGGCTAGACGTAGAGCACGCCGTCCCGAAGACGTAGCTGATCGTCGGCGTCGAACATCAACGCGGCGAGCTTCGCCATCCCGATCTTCTCGTTGCGCCCGCACTTGCAGATCACACGCACGTAGCGGCGGCCCTCGAACGTCTCCCCGTACAACCCGGTCCCGACCCTCGGCCCCTTGAGCTGCCTACTCGATCCGTCCTGGGGCTGCCACGCCGAGATGATCCGCTTCCCCCAGAACGCGATCGCGACCGGCGCGAGTCGTGCCCGATCCCAGGGGAAGATCGAGCCGTCGTCATCGGCGTCGAGGACGTAGGAGCCGAACGACCGGCCGCACCTGGACCTGGCGCAGCGACATTCGACCACGATGTCGGTGTCGGTCGGCGCAGTGTCCACATCGGTAAGCATCGTGTACCATCGTCCCAGAAATTACATCGCTGTGATCCGTCACAGACGACGGGCTGCCGGCAACGTCGAACCTCCGGCAGGGCCGCTCCGGGAGGAGCGAGCTCTGAAGGAGGCACGGCATGGAGACGGGGCTCGCGAAGCTCCTGACCGCCGACCAAGTCGGCGAGATTATCGGCAGGCACCCGCGCATCGTTCTCGATCTCGCTCGGCGCGGTGAGCTGACCGCGGTCCGCCTGGGGCACCGCACCATCCGCTTCCAGGAGTCCGACGTCCAGGACTACATCGACGCGCACCGGACGGCGGCCCTGTCATGACCAAGCCCGAGATCGCGGAGGAGCTCGGGTTCAGGATCACCGGGCGCGGGTGGATGCCGCGCAACGCCGAGGTCAACGCTCGGATGGTCGAAGCGCTCCAGCGCCGGCGGTGGCGGCTCGACGACGACGAGATCGCCCGCGTTACCGAGGACGTCCGCCGGCTGCTCGCGTGGGACGTCGTCGACGTCGACGGGTGCACGCTGATCATGGACCCCGATCGGGTCGAGTCGATCCGGTTCGGTCGCGCCGTCAACCGCGTTCTGATCTCCAGTATCGACCGCGACGCGAAGGAAGGGTTACTCGGCCGGCTCGAGCACGCCGCTCGTACCGCATGCTCTCCGTCCGTTGCCGACGCGGTCGCCCAACGGATCGCACGCGCTCGCGGGGTGCGGTCATGACCCTGCGCGAGGGCGGGTTCTACGACACGACCAAGGACCTTGAGGCGTTCGACAACGCGGTGCACGGGTGGCGCAAGGTCTCGGACATCGTCCCGATGAACATCAGGTGGCTATGGCCCGACCGCGTCCCGTTCGGGATGACAACGGTCCTCGGCGGTCCTCCGGGAGCAGGGAAGTCGACGATCCTCTACGACCTCGCCGCGTCGACGTCGCGCGAGGGAAACGCGGTTCTCATCATCACCGCGGAGGACCATCACGCCGCAGTCGTCCGTCCTCGGCTAGAGGCTGCGTCGGCACGGCTCGACAAGATCCACGTTCGGACTGATCCGATCGAACTTCCGGCCGACGTCGACGTGATCAAGGCTTACGCCCGCGACGTCCGCGCCGCTCTCGTGATCATCGACCCCCTCGTCGCGTTCATCGGTGACGATGTGAACACCCACCGGGACCATCACGTCCGTCGGGTCCTGGCGCCGCTCGGTGAGATGGCCGAGTCGACCGATACCGCGCTCGTCGTTGTGATCCACACGAACAAGGGAACGGCCGGCGACCCTCTCATGCGCATATCGGGGAGCATCGGGTTCACAGGTGCCGCCCGCTCGGTCCTCGTCGCCGTTCAAGATCCGAACGATGACACCCGCTGCATCCTCGCCGTCGTGAAGTCGAACCTTGCCCGGTTCCCGACGCCGCAGGCGTACCGGATCGAGAACGCACTCGCGGGGACCATCACGACCTCCCGGATCAAGTGGCTCGGGGATGCGCCGGAGGTCGACGTCCACGAGCTCCTTGCGGTGCCGGACCGCCGGGAGCGGAAGGGAGAGGAGGCACGCGAGTTCCTGATCGAGGCTGGAGTTCGTAACGTCGCACGTCCCGCGAAGGACTTGGAGACCGAAGCCGAAGCCGCAGGCCTCGCGAAGCGGACCGTGCAACAGGCCCGCAAGGACATGGGCATCCCGGCATGGCGCACCGGATTCGGAGCCGAAGGCATCTGGCGGTGGGGTCCAAAGCCCGACGACACCAAAGACGCCAACTCAAAGGCGCCACCCAACCGTCAGATTCCTGCGCCTATGGCGCAACCTGCGGAAACGGACCCCCCTGGCCCCATTGGCGCAGGCGGCGTTGTGGCCGGAGATGGCCCCTGTCCCTCCTGCGGTGCTCTGTCTTCGGAGAAGGGCTACCGGGGCCACGGCGAAGGCTGCCCCTTCTTCTACGAGGGGGTGATCGGTTGATGCTGGAACGAACGCGGAGGGTATCGATCCCGGTCGATGTCCTGGAGCTCGCGCTGCGCAAGGCGCGGATCGAGTACGTCCGGCTGGCGCAGCTTCAAGGTACGGACCCCGGTGAGGAGTGGGAGACCTGGGCCGAGTTCGAGCAGCTGGCCGAGTACCTGGACGAAGGGCCGGGCGCCGCGTGAGGGAGAATCGCTCGGGTCAAGGCGGCACGGCTCCTGGTCTCGGTCCTCGAGGCCGGCCCGTACCGATGCACCGTGACTTGTTGCTCCCCTGTCGCTCATTGGCGTGCGATGCTTCGCGGTGTGAGACGGGCGCTCGTCGTCGCAGCGGTCGGGTTGGTTGTGTCTTGCACCACGCCGTCCACAACAACGGTCACCGTCACGGCATCGCCGCAGGCGAAGGTGGTGCGAGTGATCTCGGAGAACTGCAGGCGGTCGCTGCAGGTGCTCCGGTACATATGGGAGCGGACCATCCGCGATCCGGGCATCAGGCGCGAGGATCGGGTGGAATCACGGGCGCCCTTCGGATCGCCCGAGGGGCTCCATGCGCGGACCACCCTCGCCGTCGCGGCCAGCGGCGTTATGTTGGCGCTCGACCAGTACAAGCCGTGGCTCGGCCCGTGCTTGAATCACAGCAAGCTGAGCTAGACACCCACGCCGTGACGTTCGACGGATTCCGCTGGGGCTTGCGACTGCGCCGGCGGTCGGTCCCTGCTCGCACGCCATGGCCGTGGCTCTGGTGGTCGCCGTCCACGCCGATCGCGAGCACAAGGTGTCGATCGGGTGAGGGATGTCCGCGGTCGTGCGCTCGCATCGTCGCAGGTCAGAGCCCGTTTCTTCCCGGACATCCCGCGCAGAGCACTTGCCCGGAATCGCGAAATAGAGCCGGAGAAAGAAACCCGACCCAAGGAGGATCGGATGCCGAAGCGACCGACATCATGCGTCTACTGCGGAGGCCCGCTGCCACCACCGGCATTGACGGGCCGACCTCGCAGCTTCTGCTCGGCGCAGTGCCGTCAGGCCAACGAGCGGGTCGTCGTCAGCCGGAACCTCCACGAGAAGGAGCGCCGAGAGCGGGAGCGGCTCGAAGCTGAGGCGACGGCCCGGCGCGAGAAGCTCGAAGCGGAAGTTGCCGCCCGAGATGAGCGGGAGTACCGACGAGCGATCGAGGCCGGAGGGGACGCCGCAGCGGAGGCGAAGTGGCAAAGGCTGTTCGACAAGACGTCCGAGAAGGGCCGGTGGAGCTTGTGCCAATGGCCGCTCGCAAACGGCGAGCCCGGCGCGTGCACGAACCGCACCGCCGACGTCTACTGCGCGAAGCACAACCGGCAGCTCGATCGGGAGTCCGAGCAACAGCGTCGGAGAAGGAGCGAGCTGTGACGTCACCCCCCACCCCTACGATTCATAGAAGGAGCGAACATGTTTGATCTCAGGAAGAAGGGGCCGACCCGGCCGTTCACACATGCCCCCGACTGCCCGATACTACGGGCGGACCCCAGCGTCGAGATCCCGTGGTCGGAGATGGAGCGCGGCCACTGGCAGGCAGAGTGCCGATTGCGGGA
>Ga0307296_10000939_pt1 | contig 14305 bp, 15 predicted proteins | sample ER_DNA_153_FD_194467 | JGI IMG/M metagenome (GOLD analysis project Ga0307296, IMG submission 194467) | Bulk soil microbial communities from the East River watershed near Crested Butte, Colorado, United States - ER_DNA_153 | ecosystem: Environmental > Terrestrial > Soil > Floodplain | place... | reverse complement strand
GGCGTGTCGGGCGGAACCATCCCCGAGAGCGCCGTCTCCCGGATGTCGACGGACGCGATGATCTTCGCTCTGGCCAACCCCGACCCCGAAGTCCACCCGACCGTCGCACATCGGCACGCCCGGGTCGTCGCCACCGGGCGCTCCGACTTCCCCAACCAGATCAACAACGTCCTCGCCTTTCCCGGCATCTTCCGGGGGGCCCTGGACTCTGGCGCCCGGAAGGTGACCGAGGAGATGAAGCTCGCCGCCGCATACGCGATCGCCGCCCTCGTGGAGCACCCGACCGCGGACGAGGTCGTCCCCAGCGTCTTCCACCCGGGCGTTGCCCCGGCGGTCGCGGAGGCGGTGCGTCAAGCCGTCTGAGGAACTACTCGACGAGGCCCTGGCGCATCCCTTCGGCCACCGCCGCCGCCCGGTCCGACACGCCGAGCTTCTGATAGAGCCGCTGGGCGTGCGTCTTGACGGTGCTCGTCCCGAGGAACAGCTCCTTCCCCAGTTCTGGCACCGACAATCCGCGGGCGAAGCCGCGCAGCACCTCGAGCTCCCGTGGGCTGAGGATCGGACGGTTCGGTTCGGCCCGCATCCGGATCTGGCTGACCAGCCCGGCGGCGAGCTCCGGTGGGACGACGGTGCGGCCGCGGCTCACCGCGAGGACGGCGTCGACGATCTCCTGACGCCGGGCGTCCTTTGAGAGGTACCCCGCCGCTCCCGCCTCCACTGACGAATACACGACGCTGCTCTCGACCACCGCGGACAGCATGAGGACCCGGGTCGGCAGGCCGTCGCGCACGATCGCCGACAGGACCTGCAACCCGGTGAGATCGGGCATCTGGTAGTCGACGACGGCGACGTCGGGGCGCAGCTCGGTGATCAGCTCGAGGGCGTCGCGACCGTTCTCGGCCTCACCGACGACGTCCACCCGACCGCTGTTGACCAGCCCCCGAGTCAGGCCGTCGCGGAAGAAGGGGTGGTCGTCGACGACGACGACGCGCACCCGTGGGTCGGACGAGACCACGACGCGTCTCCTTCCCGGTTCTTCGAGCACGTGCCCACGACAATAGTTCCCGAGACCCTCCGGGAGGTGCCATGAGCGAGACCACCGCGGGTGTGGCCCGCGTCGAGGACGTCGTCGCCGATGTGATGGCCAGCCATGCGGCGCGCGGCGCTCGGCTCGAGGCCTGGCTCCGCCTCGGCGTCGTCGCCTTCGTCTGGGCCTGCCTGCTGCTGGAACCGCCGAGCGAGCAGGCCGGCTGGTGCTACGGGGTCGCGGTCGCGTACCCGGTGCTCTGGGCGCTGACCATGCCCGTACTCAGGCGTCAACCGACACGTGGGCCGGATCTGTCCTGGCTGCCGCTTGCGCTCGATATCGCCGTCCTCGGCGTCCTCACGATGCTGGCGGGTCTGTCGGCCGAGGACAGCTGGACCGCCTACGTCATCGTCAACGGGTTCTTCCTCCTCCCGATCCTGGCCGCGACCCAGCTGAGCCCACGGGTCGGGCTGGCCCTCGCGCTGCCAACGGTCGGGGTCTACGTCCTCTCGAGCGTCACCACCCGCGAGGCCAACGGCGAGCCGTGGCGGTCGCTGTTCCTGCGCGTCGCGGTCCTCGTGGGCGTCTGCGTGGGATCGGTAGCCCTCTCACGGATCCAGCGGTCCCGCGTCATGGACATCGCCGCCCACGCCATCGACCGAGCCGGCCTGCTCGTCGAGCTGGCAGGGGTCGAGGAGCACGAACGACGCCGTCTGTCGGAGGCCCTGCACGACGGCGCGCTCCAGTTCGTCCTAGGCGCGCGTATGGACCTCGAGGACGTCCGGGACGGCGATCCGGAGGCCGTGGACCGCGTCGACCACGCCCTGACCCAGACCGCTGGGCTGCTCCGTCGCACGGTCAGCGAGCTGCACCCGGCGGTGCTCGACCAGGCCGGGCTGGTGCGGGCGGTAGAGGACCTCGCCGAGGCGCTGCGCGGCCGCGGATACACCGTCGACGTCCGGATGGAGGGTATGCCGGTCCGTCCGGCCACCGACGCCGACCGGGTGGTCTTCGGTGCGGTTCGCGAGCTGGTTGCCAACGTCGTCAGACATTCGGGTGCCCAATCCGTCGTCCTCGACCTGAGGTACGACGACGGCCAGCTGGTCGCCGCGGTGACGGACGACGGCGCCGGCTTCGACGAGGAGAGTGCCGCCCGTCAGCTGGCCGCGGGTCACATCGGGCTCGCCTCGCAGCGGCTCCGGGTCGAGGCCGCCGGGGGTCGCCTGGTCGCGTCCCGTGGCGAGCCACGCGGCACCCGGATGACGGTCACCCTGCCGGGATGAGTTCCAGCACCGGCGTCCGTCAGCGGTCGGCCGGTCTCCCGGCCAGCCAGGGCGCGACGAGGTGATCACTCACTTTCCAGAGCGCCTGCCGCCGATCGAGCCGAAGCACTCGGTCCGGTATGCGTCGGACGCGGCGGTGAGGCCCGAAGAAGGACGCCGACACGGTGGCAGCGTCGGCCTCGCCGGCCAACCAGGTTGGCGTGTCGGCCGCCTCGTCGGGCGTGAGACCGGTGCGGTGCGCAGCGCCGGCCAACAGCCGGGCGAGTGACCCCGGGACGCCGGTCCCGTTGCGGAACACGTCGGTCTGCGTGACGCCGGGGAAGACGCACGTCGCCGCGAGCGATGTGCCGCGGAACCGAACGAGCTGAGATGACCAAGCAGGCGATGGCCGAGCTCGTGGCCCATCTGGAGGATCGGGGCTACGTCGACCGGGTGCCCGACCCGGATGACCGCCGAGCCAAGCTGGTCCGGCCGACCGCGAAGGGCCGGCGGGTGTACGCGATGGTGCGGGAGATGGTCCCCGAGATGGAGCAACGCCTCGTCGAGGTCATCGGCGCCAGCCGGATGCAGCAGCTCCGGCGGGACCTCCAGACGATCCAGGAGATGTTCGCGCCGACGTCGTAGCCGCTCGAGCGGCGGGGATTACAGTCGGCCACGACGACGACGAGGAGGTTCGCATGCCGCTCGGGGTGTCGTCATCCGTCACCACCACGGCGCTCGGACGGATCGAGTACGCCGTCGTGGGCGTCGGTGCCCCGGTGCTGGTACTCCACGGCAGTCCCGGCGGCATCGACGCGGCAGCCCTCATGGCGCGGTTCCTGCCGAAGGACGCCTTCTCCGCGGTGCTCGTCTCCCGGCCGGGCTACATGGACACGCCCCTCGGTCGGGATCCCAGTGTCGACGCCGAGGCCGACCTCCTGGCCGCGCTCTTGGACCGGCTTGACCTCGACCGCGTCGGAGTGCACTGCTGGTCCGGCGGGGGACCGGCCGCATACCGTCTCGCGGTCCGCCACCCCGGACGGGTGCGGTCGATCGTCGCCTTCGCCGCGGTGAGCCAGGCGTACCCCACGCCGAAGCTCAAGCTGGTCGACCGGCTGCTGTTCAATACCCGCGCGGGCAACAAGCTGCTCAGCTATGTCGCGGCGAAGCAGCCGCAGCAGTTCGTCGCCGGGGTGCTCGCGGCCGAGAGTTCGCTCAGCCGGCCGCTGCTCAAGGAGCGCGTCGCGCACGTCATGGCGAACCCGGGAAAGCTGGACTTCGTCGTGGGACTCGGCCTGACCGCCGAGCAGACCGCGGAGCGGCGCATCGGCTACGACAACGACATTCGCGAGTTCGCCGCGATCACCTCTCTGGAGCTCGACCAGATCGCGGCACCGACGCTCGTGGTGCACGGAACCGCCGACTCCGACGTGCCCTACGAGCACGGTTCGTTCGCCGCCTCCCAGATCCCGGGCGCCGAGCTCTTGACCCTGGACACCGGCACGCATCTCGCCTTTTACACGCACCCGGACTCCGACGAGGCCCAGCGTCGGGCCATTGACATCCTGGCCGGCTGACCGTCGTCATCCTGTCCCGGCTCACTGGTAGTGATGGACGGTGCGGACCCACGAGCTGTCCCGCAAGCAGGCCCGCCGGATCGCCGTCCGCGCTCAGCTCCTCGACGACACGCGGCACACCGACGCGCTCGACGTCGTCTGGTCGCTGACCTGCCTCCAGGTCGACCACACCGCAGCCGTGGCGCCGAGCGCCGACCTCGTGCTCTGGAGCCGACTCGGATCCGCATACCGGCCGGAGGACGTGGAGCAGGCGCTGGCCGAGCGCCGGCTCGTCGAGCTGGACATGAGGATCCGCACTAGCGATGACCTCGCGCTCTACCGCGCCGAGATGTTCGAGTGGCCCGGCCCCGGACCGCTCCCGGACTGGCAGGACGAGCGGCTCGCCTGGGTCGAGGCCAACGACGCCTGCCGGTTGCAGATCCTCGACCGGTTGAGGGCGTCGGGACCGCTGGTAGCTCGTGACGTGCCCGACACGTGCGCGGTGCCCTGGCGGTCGAGCGGCTGGAACGACCGGCGAAACGTCGCGCGGCTGCTCGACATCATGGCTCAGCGCGGCGAGGTCGCGGTGTCCGGCCGGCGCGGCCGGGAACGTCTCTGGGATCTGGCCGACCGGGTCTACCCGGACGTCGACATCGTCCCGGCCGAGGATGCGGTGCACCTGAGACACGAGCGGCTGCTGGGCGCGCTGGGCATCGCGCGGCCTCGGGCGGTCGGCAGTGCGGGTGAACCCGCTGTCGTGACAGGCGTTCCGGGCGTCTGGCGGGTCGACCCGGCCCAGCTCGACGAGCCGTTCGAGGGGCGCACTGCGCTGCTCTCACCGCTGGACCGCCTCGTGTTCGACCGCAAACGGACCGCGGAGCTGTTCCGGTTCGACTACCAGCTGGAGAGGTACAAGCCCGCAGCCCAGCGCCGGTGGGGCTACTGGGCGCTGCCGATCCTCCATCACGACCGGCTGGTCGGGAAGATCGACGCGACCGCAGACCACCCGGCCGGCGTGCTGCGAGTCCGCGCGGTGCACGAGGACGTGCCGTTCACGGCGGCGATGAGGTCGGCGGTCGACGACGAGCTGCATGAACTCGCCCGCTGGCTGGGGCTCGTCGCGCGGATCGGTGGCCGATAGAAAGGGCGCATGATGATCGTCGTCGCGCGGTACGTCGTGAAGGAGGGCCACCAGGACTCCGTGGTGTCGCTCTTGCGGTCCAACGCCGAGGCCAGCCGCCAGGAGCCGGGCTGCCTCGAGTTCTCGGTCTACCAGGACGTCGAGCACCCCGCGCGCATCCTGCTCTACGAGCGCTACTCGAACGAGGACGCGTTCCAGGCGCACCGGCACACCTCGCACTTCCTGGATCTCGTCGAGGGGCAGGTGGTCCCGCTGCTCGAAGAGCGCGTCTGGACCCGTCTTACCGAGGCCCCGAGTCCAGGATGAGCAGCCTGAGCCTCGGAACCGTCACCCTGCCGAGCGCCTCCCTCGGTCCGGCGAACCCGCTGCCGCCACTCACCGGCGCCCCACAGCTGCACGCCAACGTCGCCGCGGCCGACCTCGACGACGAGATGAGGGCGAACCTCGGGCACGGCCGAGTGGCGAGCCTGCTGCCGTACCTGCTCCAGGACCGCTACGACCGGATCCTGGTTCCCCGCGACCACCAAGTGGCCGTCCTCGAGAACGACCGGCTGCGCGCCGAGTTCCTCCTCGACCTCGGCGGACGGCTCCGCTCGCTCGTCGACCTCGCCAGCGGGCGTGAGCTCCTGTATGCCAATCCGGCCTTCCAGCCCGCGAACCTCGCGCTGCGGGAGGCCTGGTTCGCCGGCGGCGTGGAGTGGAACGTCGGGATCCGCGGTCATACCACGCTCACGTGCGCACCGATGTTCGCGGCGCGGGTCGACGGTCCGGGCGGGGTGCCGGTGCTGCGGATGTGGGAGTACGAGCGGATCCGGGAGGTCGTCTACCAGATCGACTGCTGGCTTCCGGAGAAGTCGCCGGCGCTGGTGGTCGCGGTGCGAATCGTCAACCCGAACGACCATGACGTGCCGATGTACTGGTGGTCGAACATCGCGGTGCCGGAGTCGTCGGACGTCCGGGTGCTCGCGCCGGGGGATGCGGCGTGGCGCTTCGACGAGACGGCGTCGGTACGCGTCGTCGACCTGCCGACGGACGGCGGCGAGGACCGGACCTACCCCGCGCGGGCGACCGGCGCGGCCGACTGCTTCGTCCGGCTCGACACGGGACGCCGCCCGTGGGTGGCCGCGGTCGACGGTACCGGTTTCGGCCTGGCGCAGTCGTCGACGGCCGAACTGCGGGGGCGGAAGCTCTTCGTCTGGGGGAGGGGCACGGGCGGCCGGCACTGGCAGGAATGGGTCTCGCCGCTCGGGGGCCGGTACTTCGAGATCCAGGCGGGGCTGCTGCGGACGCAGCTCGAGCACGTGCCGATGCCGGCGCGAGCCGAGTGGGCGTGGGTCGAGACGTACGGGCCGGTTCAGGCCGACCCCGCCGTCGCCCACGGAGACGACTGGTCGGCGGCGCGCGATGCGGTTGAGCAGGCGCTGACCGCATCGGTCCCGGATCAGTGGCTGGCCGACCGGCGTGACGAGGCCTCGGGATTGTCGCGGCAGCCGCTGGCCGAGCTGCTGCACACCGGGTCCGGTTGGGGAGCGCTCGAGCAGCGGCTGCGTGGTGGCGGCCGGCTGGACCGTCCGGCCACGCCCTTCCCCGCGGACAGTCTCGGTCCCGAGCAGGCGCCCTGGCTGGGCCTCCTGGACTCCGGTCGCCTGCCGGCTGCCGATCCGACGGAGCCGCCGCTGTCGTACCAGGTCGGCCCGGCCTGGGCCGAGCGCCTGGAGAGCTGCGCGACAGACGACTGGGCGACCTGGCTGCATCGCGGCGTGGCCCGTTACCACGCCGGCGACGTCGACGGGGCGATCACCGCCTGGCGGCGGTCGATCCAGGCGGCGCCCAACGCGTGGGCGCTGCGCAACCTCGCCGTCGTGACGTCGGACTCCGACGTATCGATTGCGTTGCTGGAGCAAGCTTTTCAGTCGGCTTCAGGTCAACCGGCGCTGCTCGCCGAGCTGGTCGAGGCGCTGCTCGACGCGGACCGACAGGCCGTCGCCCTGGCCGCGGTCGAGGCGGCTCCCGTGCGGGTCGCCGGGGACCCGGTGGTGCGGTTCCTCGAGGCTCGCGCAGCGGTCGCCACGGGTGACGTTCGCCGCGCGGAGCGCATCCTCTCGGACGTCACGATGCCGTGGGTCCGGGAGGGGTCGCGCTCGCTCGACGACCTCTGGTTCCGGCTCGAGGCGCTCCGGGTCGCGTCGGCTCGTGGCGTCGTCGTCGACGACGCCCTGCTGGCCGCGGTCCGGCGCGACACCCGCCTGCCCTACGCGTTCGACTTCCGGATGTCCGCCGGACCGCCGGTGGAGCCGGAGCCTTAGGGTGGGTGGTCGCGCTCGCGCTCTGCCGCCGTCCGAAGGAGAACGCCCATGGCCTTCGTGGCCGACAGCCACCTGCATCGAGAGGTGGCCGGCCAGCCCGACGACTGGGAGGCCGTCGTGCGCCGGCTGGCGGACCTGGCGCCGGCACTGCCGCCACACGGTCGCCGGCTCGCGGTCGTCGGGTGCGGCACGTCGTACTTCATGGCGCAGTCGTATGCGTGGCTGCGCGAGTTCTCGGGACACGGGGAGACCGACGCCTTCGCCGCCAGCGAGAACCGGCTGGAACGCGCATACGACCAGGTGCTCGCCCTGACCCGTTCCGGCACCACCACCGAGGTCCTCGACGTCCTTCGCGGCCTCCGCGAGCGGGGCGTCCCGACGACGGTGGTGACCGCCGTGCCGGACAGTCCGGCGGCGGCACTAGCTGACCAGGTCGTCCGGCTCCCGGAGGTCGACGAGCAGTCGGTGGTGCAGACCCGGTTCGCGACGACGACGCTGGCGCTGCTGGGCGCGTCCGTCGGCCAGGACCTCGCGCCCGCGGTGGCCGACGCCCGCGCCGTCCTCGCCGAACCCGAGGAGACCGCCCTCGCCGGACTGTCAGACGTCGAGCAGGTGACGTTCGTCGGGACCGGCTGGGCCGTCGGGCTGGCCGAGGAGGCCGCGCTGAAGCTGCGGGAATCGGCGCAGTTCTGGACCGAGTCCTATCCCGCCATGGAGTATCGCCACGGTCCCATCGCCATCGCGACGGCGGGCCGCGCGACCTGGGCGTTCGGGCCGGTTCCGGAGGGTATGGCGGGGCAGGTGACGGCGACGGGTGCCCGGTTCGAGCACCGCGACGTCGACCCCCTCGCCGAGCTCGTCCGTGTGCACCGGCTGTGCATCGCCAAGGCGCGGCAGGCCGACGTCGACCCGGACCACCCCCGGAACCTGACCCGGTCGGTGGTCCTCGGGCCGTCGTGACCGACGTGGCTGCCCGCGATCTCGTCGCCGCCGTCGACCTGGGCGGCACGCGGACCAAGGCCGCCCTCGTTGACGGCGACCTCGGGGTCGTGGTCCGCCTTGTCGAACCGACCCCGCCCGACCTCGCGCTCGACATTGGAGGGACCGTTGCCTCCGTCGTGTCGCGGCTCGCGGCCTCGGGTTCCGGTATGCGGGTCGTCGGGTGCGGTGTGGTCGTGCCGGGGGTCGTCGACGACACGACCGGCGTCGGTATCGTCTCGGTGAACCACGGCTGGCGGGACCTGCCGATTCGGTCGCGCGTCGCCGAGGCGGTCGGGGTGCCGACGGTCGTCGGGCACGACGTCCGGGCCGGTCTGATCGCAGAGGCGCGGATCGGCGCGGCAGCCGGTGCCCGCAACGCGCTCTTCATGCCCGTGGGCACCGGGATCGCGGCGGCCCTCATGGTCGACGGGCATGTCCTGAGCGGAGGCGGCTGGGCCGGCGAGCTCGGCCACGTCAGCATCGACCCGCACGGGCCGCGCTGTCCGTGCGGCGGCACCGGCTGCCTCGAGGTGGTCGCCTCAGCGGCGGCGGTGGGTCGTGAGTATGCCGCCCGTACCGGTGAGCTCGTCGACGCCCGCGAGGTCGCCCGCCGCGTGGTCGAGGGTGACGCCGTTGCCGTCGCCGTGTGGGATCGGGCAGTCTCCGCCCTGGCCCGCGCCATCGTCGCGACGGTCACGTTGACCGGCATCGACCTGGTCCTGGTCGGCGGCGGGCTGGCCCAGAGCGGCCAGACCCTGCTTGCTCCGCTGCGCGAGAAGGTCGAGGTGCTCCGCACCTTTCAGCGACCCACCCGCATCGACACGCCCGCGTTGGCCGACTGGGCCGGCTGCCTGGGTGCGGCCTGCCTCGCCTGGGACGCCTCGTGATACTCACCGTGACCCTGAACCCTGCCCTCGACGTCTCGTACACGGTCGACGCGTTGGTCCCGCACGGCAGTCACCGCGTCCGGTCGGTCACGGAGCGGGCCGGTGGCAAAGGGGTCAACGTCGCCTCGGTGCTCCACCGGATGGGCGTCCATTCCCTGGCGCTCGTTCTCGCCGGTGGGTCGACCGGGCGTGCCCTGGCGGATGACCTCACCGCGCGCGGCTTGATGCACGAGGTGTTGGGCTGCACGGGCGAGACCCGACGGACGGTGAACGTCATCTCCTCCGAGAGCGGCGACGCGACGATTTTCAACGAGCCGGGACCGTCGGTCGCGCCGGACGAGATCGACGCGGTCGTCGCGCGGGTGCGTCACCACATCACCGCCGGAGCCACGGTCGTGGCGGTGTGCGGCAGCCTTCCCCACGGTGCCGAGGCCGACGCATACGGGCAGGTCGTCACGGCGGCCCGTACGTCCGGCGCGGCGGCGCTCGTCGACGCGGAGGGCGAGCCGCTGCGGGTCGGTTGCGCCGCGGGTGCCGACGTGGCCGTGCCGAACAGAGTGGAGCTGCTCGCCGCCACCGGTGCGGACGAGGAGACGGCCGGGGCAAAGGCGTTGCAGGAGTTGGGTGCTCGGCACGTTGTCGTCTCCACCGGACGAGAGGGTATGCGTGCGTACCTGGCCGACGGCCGGACGCTTGTCGCCCGGCCGGGCGCGCCGCTGCGCGGCAACCCGACCGGTGCCGGCGACGCGGCGGCGGCCGCCGTGGCAGCGGGGCTGGCGTCCGGACGTGACTGGCCCGAGATCGTTCGGGATGCGGTGGCGTGGTCGGGTGCCGCGGTCCTCCAGCCGATCGCGGGGGATGTCGATCCCGCCGACGTCGTGCGGCTCCGGGCCGCGGCGACGGTCGTGCCGGCGTAGGTGCATCCAGGCGGATCGCTCGACGGGCGCCCTGATGTCCGAATCCCCGGCGGCGACCGGAGCGCCGAGAGCATCATGGACGGACCGCGTTCGTCCTGACGCCCAGCCGTTCTCAGCAATGCTTCCGGGAGGAACTGACATGGCTTACGAGACCTATCTGGCTGTCGCCGACCGGGCGCAGGCCCGCGAGCTGGCCGCCACCGAGTCGCCGTTCACCATCGAGGTGCGCTTTCTCGGCGGGTTGAACGCCCGGCAGAAGGCGGCGTTCACCGCGGCCGCCGACCGCTGGGTCACGGCTATCGTCGGCGACCTGCCGCCCGTCCGGATCGGGGACGACGTCATCGACGACGTCCTCATCGAGGCTCAGGGCCGACCCATCGACGGACCCGGCAAGATCCTCGGGCAGGCCGGCCCCACGCACATCCGGCCGGAGGGGTCGGGTGCGTCGGCCCTGTTGCCGGCCAAGGGCGTCATGACGTTCGACACCGACGACCTGAAGAAGATGCAGTCCGAGGGCACTCTCAACGACGTCATCACCCACGAGATGGGCCACGTCCTCGGCATCGGCACTGTCTGGCCGCTCAAGAAGCTGCTCAAGGGCGAGGGAACCGACAACCCGACGTTCTCCGGTAAGGCGGCCATGGCCGCATACAAGGTGCTGCGCGGAGCCGGTCGCGCGGTTCGGGTTCCGGTCGAGAACATCGGCGGGCCCGGCACCGCCGGCGGGCACTGGCGCGAGACGGTCTTCCGCAACGAGCTGATGTCCGGCTTCATCTCCGCTCCGGGCAACCCGATGAGCGCCGTGACGGTCGGCAGCCTCCAGGACCTCGGCTACACCGTCGACGCCTCAGCCGCGGAGCCCTTCACGCTCCCAGACCTGCTGTCGCTGGCCGAGGAGGGCCGGCTGGTCGCGCCGCGTGGTCTGTTCGCCGACGGCGTCGTCCTGACCAACCTGCCGGTGGTGCTCCCGCGAGAGAGCCTGGTCTGAGAGCGCACCGGATGAGCGAGGGCTTTACCCGCCCCGAGGCCCGGGTTCTTCCCACGGAGAGCCTGGTCCCCCCGGAGAGCCTGATCCGACCGCCCCCCAACCGGTTCACCCACGAGACAGTCGCGGCGACGCCGTTCTCGTATGCGTCGTCCGGCAGCACGGGGGAGGACGGCTCCCTCTCCGCCGGGACGAGGGTGGTGCTGTTGCGGAACGACGAGGACGACCGCCGCTGCGCCGTCGTCGACGCCAGCGGGCTCTACGTCGTCGTCCCTACGTCGAGCCTGCGGCCGTTGGGCGCGCCTGAGTATTAGGCGATCCGGCGCTCCGCATCCTCGTAGGCGGCGTCGACTTCGGCATCGGGACCGGGGACGTATCCGACCAGCTCGCCACCCACCCACAGCTCCACGTCGTACTGGCGCTGCCGAGACAGCCAGACGAGCGGGTACGGCCGGTGCATAGCGTCGAGCCAGCTCACCGGACGCGCCGAGGTCCGCGCCCCGTCGATCTCGAGGGTCGCCTTGCCGTCCGGCGTCACCTTCACCTCGATCCTCACCACCACAGCCTGCCAAACCGCGATGTCCGCGCGCTGTCAGTTAACGCAGAGTTCACGAGACGTCATGCTGGGCCCGTGAAATTCGGCGTCCACCTGCCGCTGATGGGTCTCGGCGGCCAGCGGTTCGATGTCGACCATCTCGCGAGGTACGTCGAGACCGCGGTCGAGCTCGGCTTCGAGGCGGTGTGCGCCAACGACCACGTCGTCTTCGACTCGCCTTGGCTCGACGGGCCGACCGCGCTCGCCGCCGTCGTCTCCTGCTCGGGCAGTGCGAGGCTCGTCACGACCGTCGCGAATCCGGTCGTCCGCGGGCCGGCTGTGCTCGCCAAGGCCCTGGCCGCGCTCGACGTGCTGTCCAGCGGACGAGTCGTCGCCGGCCTGGCGCCGGGTTCGTCGGAGCGTGACTACGCCTCGGTGGCCGTCCCGTTCGTAGAGCGGTGGGAGCGGTTCGACGAGGCGGTCCGGGCCACCCGCGCCCTGCTCCGCGGCGACTCCTTCGCCGGGGCGCACTACAAGGTCGACGAGCCACTGACGCCGCTGCCGGTCCAGCCCGGCGGTCCGCCGCTGTGGCTGGGCAGCTGGGGGTCGGACGCCGGTATGCGTCGGGTGGCCAGGCTCGGGGACGGCTGGCTCGCGTCCGCATACAATCTCGGAGCCGACGAGTTCGGAGCGGGATGGGCCTCGCTGCGGGAACGGCTGGCCGGCAGTGGCCGCGACCCGGAGGATTTCGCCACGGCGCTCGGCACGATGTGGTTCCACGTCGACGCGCGCCGCGCCGACGACGTGCTGACGAACCGGCTTGCGCCCGTCATGCACCGCCCGGTCGACCAGCTGCGGGAGCGGCTGGCCTTCGGCACCGGCGAGGCCGTTCTCGACAAGGTCGCCGCCTTCCGGGACGCCGGTGTCCAGTGGATGCTCGTGTGGCCGGTGGGTGACGACGCCGGTGACGACATCGAGCAGCTGCACCGGTTCCACGACGCGGTCGTCGCCCGGCTGCTCAGCTGAGCGCTGGGTAGGCTCCCGGAACGTGCCGACGACCGCGTTGATCACCGGCGGCGCCGGCTTTCTCGGCTGTGTCCTGGCGGGACGGCTGCTGACCCGCTTCGACCGCGTCGTCGCCCTGGACTCCTTGCACCCGCAGATTCACCCCACCCGGTCGCGGCCCGACGCCCTCGACCACCGCGTCGAGCTCGTCGTCGGCGACGTCATCGACACGGACGTGTGGGACCGCGTGCTCACCGAGGTACAGCCGGCCGCCGTCGTCCACCTGGCCGCTGAGACCGGGACGGCCCAGTCGCTCACCGAGGCTTCTCGCCACGCGTCGGTCAACGTCGTCGGGACGACTGCGATGCTCGACGCCTTCACCCGGCACGGGACCCGGCCCGACCGGATCGTCCTCGCGTCGAGCCGCGCGGTCTACGGCGAGGGACCATGGGTCGACGCGTCGGGCACCGTCGTGCTGCCCGGTCAGCGAACCCACGCCATGCTGGCCGCCGGAACCTGGGACTTCCCCGGTCTCACCCCACGGCCGGCGTCAGCCTCACGCGTCGAGCCGCGCCCGAGCAGCGTGTATGCGGCGACGAAGCTTGCGCAGGAGCACGTCCTCCGGGCGTGGTGTCTGGCCGTCGGCGTGCCGCCGGTGGCCCTGCGCCTGCAGAACGTCTACGGGGCCGGCCAGTCGCCGACGAACCTGTACACCGGCATCCTGCCGCTGTTCGGCCGGCTCGCCGCGGCGGGCAAGGCGATCCCGGTCTACGAGGACGGGCGAATCGTGCGGGACTTCGTCCACGTGGACGACGTGGCACGGGCACTGGAGTCAGCAGTATGCGACCTCGATCCCATTGCGGTTGAGGGCCTTCCGGCGCTCGACGTCGGGTCCGGTGTCCCGGTCACGATCCACGAGGTCGCGCAGATCGTGTCCCGTCGGTACAGGGCGCCAGCGCCGCTGGCCACTGGCCAATTCCGGGACGGCGACGTCCGGTATGCGTGTGCCGACCCTTCCGACGCATACCGGCTCCTGGGATGGCAGCCGCGGGTCGGGCTGGAGGACGGCCTCGAGCAGTTGTGCGAGTGGCTGGACCGTACGCTATCGGCGACCGACCAGGGCCGAGGAGGCATGGCATGACGGAGAGCGGGACGTCCAGCACGCACCGCACCGGCTACTTCGCGACCCGGCTCACTGCCAACGCGAGCCGCGAGCCGGTGTGGCGGCACATCTGCGCCTACCTGGGGAGGTGGATCCCCGCCGACTCCGACGTCCTCGAGCTGGGCGCCGGCTGGTGCGACTTCGCCAACCTGGTCCGAGCGCGGTCGGTGACGGCGGTCGACGTCGAGGCCGTCGTCCTCACCGCGGCGGCCGGGCATGTCCGCGCAATCATCGGGGACGGCACCGACCTCCGCGAGCTCGAGAACGCCTCGTTCGACGTCGTCTTCGCCTCGAACCTCCTCGAGCACCTCGACCGCGCGCAGAGCGACCGGCTGCTGGCGGAGGCGGTCCGGGTACTCCGGCCGGGTGGCCGCCTGATTCTGCTGCAGCCGAACTTCCGGCTGCAGCCCGGGCGGTACTTCGACGACTACACCCACGTCGCGATCTTCACCGACCAGTCGTTGCGCGACTATCTCGCGGCGAGCGGCTGGCGGGTCGAGCACGTCGCCGCCCGGTTCCTGCCATTGTCGATGCGGTCGCG
>Ga0307296_10000936_pt1 | contig 14330 bp, 20 predicted proteins | sample ER_DNA_153_FD_194467 | JGI IMG/M metagenome (GOLD analysis project Ga0307296, IMG submission 194467) | Bulk soil microbial communities from the East River watershed near Crested Butte, Colorado, United States - ER_DNA_153 | ecosystem: Environmental > Terrestrial > Soil > Floodplain | place... | reverse complement strand
CACGGCTATCTACAACGCCCCGAAGCACGCTGTGCTGGGCCTGGTTCGATGCTTGGCCAAGGAGACGCCCCCAGGGATCAGGGTCAACGCGCTAGCGCCGGGGGTCGTCGACACCCGCATGATGCGCTCGCTCGAGGAATCCATGGGCTCGGCCGCCGGTACCGATGCCGTGTCATTCAAACAGGCCATGGAGCAAATGGTTCCGATGAAGCGGTACGCCGCTGCGGAGGAGATCGCCGCGGCTGCGGCGTGGATCCTCAGTGACGAGGTCCCCTATATGCATGGCGAGACGATCACGGTCGGCGGCGGCCTCACGCCGTGAACGAAAGTCCGGCCGGCCGCGCCTCTAGTCAGCGAGGTGCGCGTAGGCGATTCGCAGGTCACGCTTGAGGATCTTGCCGCTTGCGTTCTTGGGAAGTGCGTCGACAACTACGAAGTACTTCGGGGTCTTGTAGCCAGCAAGTCGTTCCCGGCAGAACGCGATCAATTCCCCACTGGAAAGCGTCTGCTCCTTGCGCGGCACCACCGCAGCGGCGACCGCCTCGATCCACCGTGGGTGGGGAATGCCGAACACGGCCGCCTCGCTCACCGCTGGGTGTTGGAAGAGAACCTCTTCCACCTCGCGGCTGGCGACATTCTCCCCGCCCGTATTGATCATGTCCTTCTTGCGGTCGACAACAGTGATGTAGCCGTCCCCGTCCATTACGCCGAGGTCGCCGCTGTGGAACCAGCCACTACGGAAGGCGTCGGCGGTCTTGCCCGGGTCGTTCCAGTACCCAGCCGTGATGTGTGGACTGCGGTGCACAATCTCGCCCTCGACACCCGGAGGTACCGGTAGCCCGTCGTCGTCAACGAGGAGCGTCTCCACGTTGATAGCCGGCCGACCGGCTGAGCCTGGCTTACGGACCTGGTCCTCCGGCGGCAAGATCAGCGCGACCGCAGACAGTTCGGTTTGGCCGTAATAGTTGAACAGCTCCATGTGCGGCAGCCGGGCGCTGAGTTCCTTGATGACCTCGACCGGCATGATGGACGCGCCGTAATAGCCTTTGCGCAGTGACGACAGGTCGCGCCGGTCGAAGTCCGGGTGCCGGAGCAAGCCGATCCACGCCGTCGGCGGGCAGAACAACTTCGTGACCTTCTCGCGCTCGACGGTGGCCAAGACCGTGCTGGGGTCAGGGCCATCCAGCACGATGTTGGTCGCGCCGACGTAGAGCCCCGGCATGAGGAAGCAGTGCTGGGCGGCAACGTGAAACAGCGGCAGCGCGTGAATCTCCACGTCATGGTCGCTGTAGCGGCCGTCGATGATGCAGCTGACGTACTGCGCGATCAGGTTGCGGCTGGTCATCATCGTGCCCTTGGGGCGTGCCTCGGTACCGCTCGTGTAGATCAGTTGCAGAACGTCATCGTCATCGATCGGTACGTCCGGGGCGGTCGCGTCCGGGTGTTCGGACCACGCTGTGAACGATTCCCAGCCGTCAGGCCGGTCGGCCGTGCCACCGATGGCCCCGCGGATCTTCATCGCGTCTACGCGGGCTGTCTTGATCGCCTCTTCGGCAACCGGGACCAGCGCGTCCTCGACGACGACACCGACCGCCCCAGCGTGTTCGAGAATGAACGCGACCTCCGCGGCGCCGAGCACGAAGTTAACCGGCACCGTGATCGCGCCGAGCCTTGCGAGGGCTAGGCAGGTGACCACGTAGGCGTGGTTGTTGTGGGAGAGCAAGGCGATCCGTTCGCCCTTGACGACGCCGCGCTGCGCCAGCGCGTTCGCCGTGCGGTTGATTGTCGCGTCCAACTCCGCGTAGCTCTGCCGCAGATCGCGGTGAATGAGGGCAGTCTTGTCCGGCGCCCGGCTGGCGGTACGGCGCACCAAGTCACCCAATGTGTGGCGGCGAGCGTGAGCAATCGTCGCGGCGAGCTTGTCATCGAACATGGCCATGGCTGTCCTCACGCTCAACGGCACGCGTGCCGTCAACCGTCTGATGCCTGGCTTTGTGTGTCAACACCACCCAGCTCCCTGAGTCCATCGAAGGCAGTGTCGTAATCGTGGAGTTACTGCTGCCCAGCATCGACAAGTCCAAGATCATCAGCGAGGGTGCGTCGGAGTGCCCATGCGCGACGTCCTAGTCTTCGGAGCAAGAGCAGTGAGGAGTGTGGGAGTGAGCGAGGTACGGGTTCTGGTCGGCACTCGTAAGGGTGCGTTCATCCTCAAGTCAGACGAGCGGCGGCAGGCGTGGGACGTCAGCGGGCCGCACTTCGCGGGCTGGGAGGTGTACCACCTAGCCGGCTCACCGGTGGATCCGGACCGGCTGTACGCATCCCAGTCCACCAGCTGGTTCGGCCAGGTGATCCAGCGTTCCGACAACGCCGGGCAAACCTGGGAGACGATGAGCAACGACTTCAACTATGCGGGCGTGCCGGGAACGCACCAGTGGTACGACGGGACGCCGCACCCGTGGGAGTTCGCACGAGTGTGGCACCTGGAGCCGTCCCTGACCGATCGGGAGACCGTGTACGCAGGCGTCGAGGATGCGGCCTTGTTCCGTTCGACGGACGGCGCGGCCAGCTGGCAAGAGGTGCGAGGATTGCGCGAGCATGACTCGGGCCCGCAGTGGCAGCCGGGCGCCGGCGGAATGTGCTTGCACACGATCATTCTTGATCCGCAGGATCCCGACCGTATCGTCGTGGCGATTTCAGCGGCAGGAGTGTTCCGGACCGATGACGGCGGTAGCTCCTGGCAGCCGATAAATAAAGGCTTGCTATCCGAGGGGATTCCCTCGCCAGCGGCCGAGGTCGGGCACTGCGTACATAAGCTGGCAATGCATCCCTCTCGGCCGGCCACGCTGTTCATGCAGAAGCACTGGGACGTCATGCGCAGCGACGACGGGGGCGACAGCTGGGAAGAGGTCAGCGGAAATCTGCCGACAGATTTCGGATTTCCGATCAGTGTTCATGCGCACGAGCCGGAGACTGTGTACGTCGTCCCAATCACCAGCGACTCGCATCACTTTCCTCCGGAGGGCAAGCTGCGGGTTTACCGCAGCCGCACCGGAGGTATGACTTGGGAGGCGCTTACGAACGGATTGCCTCAGGAACACTGCTACGTCAACGTATTGCGCGACGCGATGGCAGTCGATTCGCTGCCTGACTGCGGCGTCTACTTCGGGACAACGGGAGGGCAGGTATACGCCTCGACCGACTCCGGGGACAGCTGGGCGCCCGTCGTCCGAGACCTGCCGGCAGTGCTCTCCGTCGAAGTGCAGACGCTGTCATGATTCGCGTCGTACTACCCGCACATCTGCGTCAGCTTGCGCACTGTGATCGCGAGATAGAGGTGCAGTCAGTAGCCACCCAGCGAGCCGTGCTCGACGCACTCGAGCTACGCTTCCCGGCGCTGCGCGGCACGCTCCGCGACCCGGGAACCGGCCAGCGCCGAGCGTTCGTCCGATTCTTCGCGTGCGAGGCGGACCTGTCCCATGACTCACCAGACGCTCCCCTCCCCGCCGCGGTGGCCGAAGGAAAGGAGCCGCTCCTGGTGGTGGGCGCGATGGCCGGCGGTTAGCCGGGAGGTCTCTGAACAGAGGCCATTCCGCGGCTGACCGGCCAGTGTCCGAGCTGGGTGGGCCCGGTATCAGCCTGGCCTCGGCCTCGCGGTATGCTCACCGCCCATGGTTCGCAGCGACCTTCGCTCGCTTCGGGGAATCCGGATCGCCTCCGACATCGTAGTAGCCGAACTTAACGAGGATTTGCCGGCGTTCATTCGCGCCATGGACGACATGGTTGCGCTGCAGGAGCCAGCTGTCGTCCTCGATGCCCTCGGCAAAATCGCCGCTGACCTCGCCAGAGATCTCGCGCAGGCGTCCGCGAACAATCACTTCACCCTCGCGCATCCGGACGTCGACCTGCGCAGGGTCGCTCGCGGGCAAGTCGTTGAAAAGGCGCAAGCGCTCGAGGTAAGCAATGCGCTCCCCCAGCGGCCCAGCTACCGGTAGCGGTCAGTCTGACTCGGCTGAACACGAGCCGCGGCGTCGTGCGTCTCCACGGCTCGCGTGACCTCGAACGGCGTCGCGCCGCGCACTGCGGAGAGTGACCAACTGGATGCATGAATCTACCCACCCACGGGGCTGGGACGCTCGCAATCAAGCTTGCTTGAGGCCGGGACGTCCGAGACTGAGACCTCTACCATGCGATGACGACGAGGGGGCATGATGTCCATCCCGCGCAGGCCGGGCCCCGTTCTTGTCGGGGTGAATGACGAACCGAGTTCAGACCTCGCGCTGCACTGGGCGATCTCGGACGCCCGGACCCTCGGCGTTGCGGTCAAGGTGGTTAACGCCTTCTCCGGCACTGCCTCGATGCGCGAACCGATGTACCGCGACAGTCCGGACGCGGACCTGCAGGAGCCGAGCCATGTCGCGGAAGAATTGATCGCGAGGATCATTGACCAGGCTCGCGAGATTGATCCTGAGGTCGTCGTGGAGGGCGAGACGATCGAGGGTGGCGCGAGTCGCGTGCTCGTTCAGGAGGCGTCCTTTGCGACGGAGTTGGTCCTCGGCGCGCGCCAGCTGACTGCACTGCGCTCGGCCGTACTCGGCTCGGTGGGTGTGGCTGTGGCTGGGCGGACCGATTGTCCGATGATCGTCGTCCGGGGACCAGCCGGATTGCGGGAGGAAGGCGCGTCGGTCGTGGTGGGTGTGGATACCACGGACACTTCGCAGATTGTCCTGGCCGTCGGCTTCGACCATGCCAGCAGACATGAAGTCCCGCTGCGTCCGGTGTTGTGCTGGCATCCGGATCTGTTGGCATCGATGAAGTGGCGGCCCTCACCGCCGGCACCGGAACGCGCGGAGAGGTGGCTTTCCGAAGCGCTCGCCGGCTGGCGTGACCGATATCCGGACGTGACCGTGCATCCGGAAGTCATCAGAGATCATCCGGTCGCTGGCCTGGTACTCACCTCCGCTGCGCAGTACCTGCTGGTCGTCGGCACAACTGGGCACCACGGGTTACCGGGATCGCTGCTCGGTTCGGTGAGCCAAGGGGTGCTCCATCACGCCACCTGCCCGGTGACCGTGGTGCCGACACACGTCTCCTGACCACGCGCGGCTACCCGGCGAGTGACTTTCGTCCCTGGGCTACGGCACGATCGTCGTCCAGAATGACGGAATGGGTGGCTGGCTGCGGCTTGCGGCTGTCAGTGCGGTCATGTTCACCGCCTGGCGATGGCTGCGTCATTGGGGCTCCACTCCAGCCGAGCGGTGGATGATCCTCCCTGGTGACGAGCTGATTCGCGATCCCGCCGATATGACGACACTTGCCGTGCCGATCGAGGCGCCCGCAGCCGACGTTTGGCCGTGGCTGATCCAGATCGGCCAAGATCGTGCCGGCTTCTACAGCTACGACATCCTGGAGAACCTCGTCGGGCTGCACATTCACAGCGCCGACCACATCGTCGCCCGATGGCAGACCCTGAGCGTGGGCGACGGCATCCGGTTGACTCCTCCGGGCTGGATGGGACAACCAGACGGTGTGGTGTTGCCAGTCGCGCTGCTTGAAGCGCCACGCAGCCTGGTCCTGCGCGAGGGCCCACCATCGCTGCCGTGGAACGCAGTGTGGTCGTTTCATATCGTGCCGACCTCAACCCGCAGCTGCCGCCTGATCTCGCGTAGCCGCAGCGAGCGGCCTCAGGTACGGCTTCGGCTCGCAGGCGTCGTGATGGCACCACTGACTGCCGCAATGACGAGGCGAATGTTGCTCGGCGTCAAGGCCCGAGCGGAGCGGGGCGTGAGGCTAGCGCGCGCGGCCACGGCGGCCTCGGTCCGAGAAGGACGTGAAGGCAAAATGCGTGCTCCCGACCCAACCGCGCGATCGACGAAAACGTTGATCATCTACGAGTGTCTCCCGGGGTAGCCGAAATGCGCCGGATCTGGTCAGCGATGGCAAGTGCGGTAGCGGCGGGCTACGTCCTGCTGCAACTGCTCGGCCGTCGGGCTGGTTCGACTCAGGACGAGCGGCAGCAGAGGCTGCCTGGCGATGAGCTTGTGCCGCGACCGCAGATCGTGACTGACTATGCTGTCACGTTCGAAGTCGCGTCGGTGGACATCTGGCCGTGGTTGACCCAGATGGGTTGGCACCTGGGCGGCTATTACACCCCGACTTGGGTCGACCGGCTGCTCTTTCCGGATAGCTGGTCAAGCCTGGATCACCTCGACCCCGTGCTGGTCCGCGACCTGCACGCCGGCAACGTTATCCCGGACGGTCCGTCCGGGACCGCCTGGTTCGTCGTCGAAGAAGCTGATGCTCCTCGTTCGCTGGTATTGCATTCGACAACGCATGTGCCCGCTGGATGGCGTGAGAAGTTTGGGGTGAGCATTGACTGGACGTGGTGCTTCCAAGTTATCGACCTGCCCGGATCGCGGGCACGCGTGCACCTACGGGTTCGCGGCAGAATGGCACCGCGATGGTTTGCCTGGATCTACCAGGCCCTGATCATTCCGGCTGACTACGTCATGGCCCTCGGCATGTTGCGCGGGATCGCGAAGCGAGCAGAAACGCACGCGCCGCCACGACGATCCGGCCGGATTCCATACGCTCCGCCCACGGAAGTGACAATGTGATCGAGCGTCCGCCCGTTGCCTCTGGAACAGCCGTGCGCAGGATGGTGCGCTGTGCCGTGATGACGTTTTGGCTACTTGCTCACCGCCGGATTCATTTGCCGAAACGGTGCGTCGGCCTTCAGTTGCAGTTCGCGGACGGTTCGGCGTCGAAGGTCTACCGCGAGACGGTCGTCGATCGGCCGGCGACGACCGATCCGGCAGTGTTGCTAGTCGGATTCCGGCTGCGGGCCGTGCGTGGTCAGCTGGCCCACGCCATGTTCCGGTTCGAAAGCCTGTTCAATACACCCCTGTTCGTGGGTTTTCCAGGTTTCGTCTCCAAGCTGTGGGTAGCGCACGATTCAAACGACATCTACCGCGGGGCCTATGAATGGGACGGCGCGACGCTCGCCGAGGACTACGTGCGGACCTTGTGGCGCGTGCTGGCATTGGTCTGCGTGCCTGGATCCATCCACTACGAGATTGTGCCCGGCCTCACCCGGGGGGAACTGCTCCGCGACCCAGCAACATTAGACACTCGAGCTTTGGCACAGACGCGCGAGGCGCTGCGGCTCACGGCCGCCGAGCAGCCTCCGGCGTAGCCGGGAAGCGATATAACGGCTGTGGTCGACAACGGTCGAACTGCGTCGGCTGGTCGCTCGACCTTGGGAGAGGACCTTCGCCCCTGGTCCTGCGCTTCGGCATGCGCGATGGTCGGAGGTGAGCGAGAGAAAGGTGTCGTGATGCGTGCCCTAGTCGCGTACGAGTCCATGTACGGCAATACCCGGAGAGTAGCCGAGGCGATTGCCGACGGACTGCGATCGACTTGCTCGGTCACGGTCGTGCCGATCGGCCGGCTGGAACGGGAAGCGCTAGGCACGGTTGACCTCATCGTGATCGGCGGGCCTACCCACGTGCGCAGTATGAGCCGGGCGAGCACCCGCAAGGCGGCCTTAGCGGCCGCAGACAAACCTGATTCGACTCTAATCGTCGAACCGGACGTACAAGCTACTGGCGTAAGGGAACTGCTCACCTCGCTCGGACGACTGAATGTCCAGGCTGCCGTCTTCGACACCAAGATCAAGATGGCGGCACTGCTGTCCGGTCGGGCCTCTCTCGGTATCGCCAAAGGGCTGCGCCGTCATGGAGCGAGAATGCTGGCCAAACCAGAGAGCTTCTTGGTGACGAAAGACAATCGACTATGTCCAGGCGAGGAGGATCGCGCGCGAGCCTGGGGGCAGCAGTTGGCTAGTGCTCTCACTGCCGCTACGCATTCCAGTAGCTCGCACGAGACCTGATTTGTGCGGGTACGCGTCCGCTCACACACATCCTCGTGATACCGGCAGGGCAAGGACCACCCGGCTGAGCGAATCGATGCGATCCGCCACACCTGTCAGTGGGATCGGTGCGAGGCGGGCTAGTGCTTCCTGAACCAAAGCTCTAGCGCCATGTCGCGAGCTTCGCCAACCTACGTTCGATCATGGGCCATGATGGGCCGGTATGGGGACACTAGGTCAGGAGACGCGGTGATCACTGAGCTGACCGATCTGCCAGCCGGAGTCATCGGATTCGAGGCCGCGGGAAAGCTACATGCTGAGGAATACCGGGACGTGCTCTTGCCCGCCATTAAGCACGCCGCGAGCGGCGATATACGGCTCGTCCTGGTCATCCGTTCCTTCGAGGGACTGACCGGTGCCGCGTTGTGGTAGTACCTCAAAATGGGCTTCGAGCATTTCCGAGCCTGGCGACGCATCGCCCTCGTGACCGACATCGGCTGGATGACGCAGGTGTCGGCTCTCTTCGGCTGGATGACGCCCGGCGAGCTCCGGCATTTTCCGCTAGCCGAACAGGCCGAGGCGATCGCGTGGGCAGCCGCCAACTGACCCGAGTGCGGACGTTGTTTCTCACGGGCAGACCGTCACCAGACACAGCGTCCGTCCATGCCTACGCTCCAATCATTCACCCCGGGTTGGAGGTCAGTTGAGAGGTTGGAGGTCAGTTGACGGAGTCCACTGAAGAGGGCACGGCCAGGGCCGAGTCCCGTGGAGTCCGACGTCGTGGGCGGAGACAGTTCCACTTCTCCGACAGCTACGGAGTCGTTCTCCTGCTCGTGGTGGTGACGTATATCGTTTCCGTCTCGGTCACCGAGGAGTGGGCAACTTCGATCGTCCTTACGGTCCAGCTAGCAACGGTCTGGTTCACGCTCCGAATATCGCACGCGCGACCGGGGATCCGGTTCATCGCGAATGTCGTGCTCGTTCTGGCGGCAGTCGTCGCCGCGGTGAGTTTCTTCGTGCACAACCCGGGTGATCAGCTCGGCGTCATCTCCATCGTCTGCTGTCTGCTTTACTTCATCGCGCCATTCTCGATCGTTCGGCATCTCGTATTCCGGCCAGTGGTCGACAGTGAAACGCTGCTCGGGGCGGTTGCTGCGTATCTCCTGATCGGAATGTTCTTCGCGTTCGCTTACAAGGCGGCCGGCGAACTAGGCAGTTCGCCCTTCTTCGGGCCAGCCGGTAAGGGCTCATTGAGCCAGGATCTGTTCTTCAGCTTCGTGACGATGACAACCGTTGGGTATGGGAATCTGGTGCCCGCGGCCAATCCCGGACAGACCCTTGCCGTGCTCGAGGCCGTGATCGGGCAGCTATTCCTCGTGGTGGCGGTCGGAAAGATCATCAGCAACGTGACTCTGAGGCGCCGCGACCGATCCGACTCGTAGATATTGCTTATTCAAGCCGCTCCGTGGTCGTCGCGGCGGATCCGTGCGCTCCCGACGATGGGCGCGAGTCATTCGGCGCCTCGGAAATCCCCAACAAGTTGGGGTGGTTACGGCGCTCGGTACGGCTGACGATGAACAGCATGAGCCCTCAAGATAACAAGACAATCGTTCGCTCCCTTATCGACGGACTGTTCACCGACGGTGATCTCGGCGCCGTCGACACCTATCTCGCCGCCGACTTTGTGATGCATGATCCGCCGCTCGGCGTCTCCGCTGATCGGGAGGGAATGCGGACGGCCGGGGAGATCATTCGGAAGGCATTTCCGGACTGGCACAGTGACTTGCACATGTTGGTGGCTGAGGACGATATCGTGGTCGAACGGTTCACCGCGTCGGGAACCCATCAGGGCGAGCTCATGGGCGCCGCGCCGACCGGGAAGACAGTGTTTCTGAAAGGCATCAACATCTTCCGCGTGCGCGAGGGCCACGTCGTGGAGTGGTGGAGCCGTCTCGACGAGCTAGGCCTCTTGCGCCAGCTAGGGATAACCGGCTAACCACGCCCTACGCTGAGTGAGTGAACATGGCCGCGGCGGAACGGCGAATCGATGCCCTGGCCCGCCGCTGTTACGTCGGTTTGGACGCGGCTACCTTGCGGGATGAGACGCTGACTGGCTTGCGGGCGATTCTCCCGATAGATGCAGCTTTCTTTGCCGTTGTCGACCCCGCGACCATGCTCTTCACATCAATTCTGGCCGAGGAGCCGTTGGGCGAAGCGGGCGCGCTGTTCCTCGAGAATGAGTTCGGTCAGGTCGATGTCAACAAGTTTACGGCGCTAGCGATCGCGCCCGACCACGTGAAATCGCTCGACGCGGCCACGTCAGACGACCGAAGGACCAGCGCCCGATACGTCGAAGTGATGGCACCTCTTGGGCTGGGTGACGAGCTTCGAGCGGCGCTCGTCTCCGCTGGTCGCTGCTGGGGCGTGCTCTGCTTGCATCGCACCGACACGCCGACCGGGTTCGGCGTCGCCGACATCGCGCTAGTCCGCCGTTTGGTCCCGCACCTTGCCGAGGGCTTGCGACGCGCCATCGTCGCGGCCGCTGCAATCGCCCCGCGGCCGACCTTACGTGGGCCGGGAGTCATCGTGCTCGATGAGCACTTGTCGATCAGCTCGACGAATGCCGAGGCAGAACAATGGATGGCAGACCTGCATGACCCGAGATGGATGGACGCCGGCCCGGGATCCCTGCCGGCAGCGATCTACGCCGCGGCAGCACAAGCCGCCCAGCCCGACTCCAGCCGGAGCGAGCCAGCGGCCGTCACGCGCCTTCGCACCCGCAGCGGTGATTGGCTAGCGGTACACGTAAGCCGGCTTGGTGGGCCGACCGGCCGACAAACAGCAGTTGTCGTCGAGAGCGCTCGTCCGATGCAGATAGCGTCGCTGTACCTCGACGCCCATGGCCTCACCCCGGCCCAAATGCGGGTTACCTCCCTCGTCTTACAGGGCCGTTCGACAAAAGAGATCGTCAAACAGCTGCACATCTCCGCCTATACGGTTCAAGAGCACCTCAGATCCGTCTTCGACAAATTCGGCGTCGGCAGCCGACGCGAACTCGTCGCCGCCCTGCTCGGCACTCCCTCCTGACCGCGTCGCGCAGATCGCTGATATCGGCCCGCCATCCGCCCCGGCAGCCATGTGTAGCTGACCTGTGGCCGACCACCTAATCGCTGACGGTCACGTTGTCCGACCCGTCCGCCAGACTGCGGGGCGTGGTGACCGCAGATCAGGTACGCGCCGTGGCACTGGGTCTGCCCCGCGCCTACGAGGCGTGGGTGCGCGACCGGGCGAAGTTTCGCGTCGGCCAGCTGGTGTTCCTTTCCATCTCGCCGGACGAACGCTCGATCGGCTTCGGATACCCGAAGGACGCGCGCGCCTCGCTCGTTGCGGCGGAGCCAGAGAAGTTCTTTCTGCCGATCGCTTCGGACATGCGCTACCACTGGGTCCGCGCCTGGCTGGACGCACTGGAGGAGGACGAGATGCATGAGCTCGTCACCGAGGCGTGGGCAATGGTCGTACCCAAGCGAGTCGCGGCCGATTACTTCGGTCACCTCTAGGTCGGGCTGAGGTAGCGCGCCGCTACGATCAACTCCGCGAGCCAACCAAGTAGCAGTTCGTCAATCAAGAACAGCGGGTTTGGTCGATGATCCACAGCCAGGTACCGTCGGCTTGCCTACGAGCGACTTCTACGGTCGCGTTGCCCGGTCGAACCGTCGCGGTAATCGCCAGATCTCCGTTGCGGACGGCCGGGCGGATCGTCCCGACGAGTGTCTGTTCTCCATCACTGGATCCTCCATGGCATCTGATCACTTTCATCAACAGCGTCGCGCGTGACACCGACACCGTCGGACATCTCGAAGGCCGAGCCGATTCGCCGCGCGCCGAGTCGCGTGTGCTGTGCTTGACGTGACGGGGCACGTCTGGAAGGAGTACGGATGATCACTGGTGCACACGTCATCGTGTACAGCACTGCGGCAGAGGCCGATCGGTCCTTCCTTCTCGAGCTGCTGGGCACGCGTCATGTCGACGCCGGGGGTGGCTGGCTCATAGTGGCCTTGCCACCAGCCGAGATCGCGGTGCACCCAACGGACGGCGCACCGAAACAGGAGCTGCACCTCATGTGCGACGACATTGACAAGACAGTCTCGGACCTGACGGCACGAGGAGTGACCTTCGAGGGCGGTGTGCGCGATCAGGGCTGGGGGCTGTGGACGTCAATTCAGCTGCCGAGCGGCGGAACTGTCGGGCTCTACCAACCGCGACACCCGATCGCGGCTGGAACAACCGACTAATCAGCGCATCAGCTCGCTTGGCGATAGCGATCGCGGATCGCGGCTCGCAAGATCTTCGGCGAAGTGCCAAGCGCTCGGAGAATGGGCGGCACCGACCCATCGTCCATCGCGAGCAGGCCGAGCGCGATGTGCTGCACACCGATGGACGCGTCACGCTGAGCCCGTGCTTCACGCAGCGCGATCTCCAAGGTTTTCTTCGCCCGTGGCGTAAGCGGGAGGTGCCCACTCGGCACGGCGGCCGCGGTCTGGGTTTGCGTTTCTTGCCTGACGGCTCGTGGCGCGCAGCGCCACCGTCGATAACGCCGCCCGAGGCGGGGCAGTAACGCACGGCTGGGATTGAGCCGGGAGCGACGCCGCCGAGAGCGGCTGACCCGAGTAGCGCGGTCCAGGGCATCCACTCCGAATCGGGCCTCGATCCGAGCGCGCACGGCGTCGAGATCGATACCGATCGCCGCTAACGCATCTCGATCCAGGTCGGCGAACAGGTCAGCTCCGGTGCCAAGCCCAACCCGCCTAACGATCTGCTGCTCGACATGGTCCGGGGTGACGCCGCGCTCGCGCATCACCTCGCCGGCGGGCTGGTCGATGCCGACGACGGCGAGCAGCAGATGCTCACAGCCGATGTAGTGGTGACCCAGCCGCCGCGCGTGCTGCTGGGCGTGGACGACCACGGTCCGGGCGTCGGGCGTGAACCGTTCGAACATCACCGTCTCCCGATCCGCCGCCCGTACTTGCGGTGCACGGTCTGCTTGGTGACGCCGAGCCGGTCGGCGATCTCCTGCCAGGACCAGCCCGCCATCCGCGCGCTCTCGACCTGCAGAATCTCCAACCGTTCGGTCAGCGCGCGCAGCGCCGCCACCGCTCGCAGCCCGACGTTCGGGTCGTTGCTGGCCGCGCCTTCAGCGATCTCGAGGGTTGTCTCCATGACCGTCAGCATATGCTGACCCGGCCTAATGTGTCAACATATGCTGACGATTGTGCGGTCCTTCCAGGAAAGCCAACAACCGAGGTCAGGCCATCAGATTCGGATCGTCGCCCCGGTGTGCGTACTGGTCGCGGACGTGATCAACGTAGCCCTCGACCAGGCTGGCGACCTTGTTCCAGCTAGGCGAGGACGGTGCGACCGAACGCGGTCGGGTGGGCGCGAGTTGCTCGGCGCCGAGCACCTGATCGCCAAGGTGCGCAAGCCGTTCATCCGAGCACGCCGACTCCAGCGCGGCGAAGATGGGGTCCTGCCGCTCAATATGGGCTGCGAACGCCGAGCGAACGTCACCCCATAACGCGGTCATCCGTTGCTCGGTGAGATCAGGGTCTTCTAACTGCTTGAGCTTCGCCTCGACCGCCCGATCCGCGGCGAAGCTCTCATCGGCGATCTGGTCTCCGCGCTCGAGGCTGTCTCGGATCTCTGGGTAGAGGTACTGCTCCTCGGCAACGAAATGGCGAACGAGGTTCATCACAACTTGCTCCCGCAGAGCCGCGCCCTCTTCCGTGTGGTTGAGCGCCTGCGCGTCAGCTAGCCATCCCGCAATCGCGTGATGATCACTGCGCAGGGCATCGGTCATCGATTGAGACTGGGGATCGGTCACGTCGTTTCCTTTCCACCCGCTAGGCCGTCAGCCTAACGGGGCGGTATCGGGCCCGTTCGTGCTCATTTCGTTCTGTGCTTGGCGGAGGCGACCGAACTAGCTGCCCGTCGATACGATGGGATCGACTGATGGGTAGGCGATCGGATGGCTGATCGGCCGCACGGCGGTCCGTGGCGGTGGATCGCTGTCGGCGTATGTGCTGTGGTCTGCGCCGCGGTACTGGCCGGATCGACCACCGGTAGTAGTGCGGCGGTGGGTGTACGACTGCGGGTGCTTCAGCTGAACCTCTGCAATAGCGGTATCGCGAGTTGCTACACGGGTCACTCGGTGGCCAGAGCCGCGGCCGTGATCGGCAGTATTGGACCCAACCTGGTCACCCTCAACGAAGTGTGCCGAGACGACGTGTCCAATCTCGAGCGGGTGTTATCCGAGGGTGCTCGCGATGGCGACGTCGTATCAGCCTTCCAACCGGCCGCCGACCGCCGAACCGCGGCAGCATTCCAATGCCGCAACGGGCAGCCGTACGGAATCGGTTTGTTGGCGAGGTTTCCCTCGCTTGACGACGGGTACTCCATCCATGCGGGC
>Ga0307296_10000935_pt1 | contig 14347 bp, 13 predicted proteins | sample ER_DNA_153_FD_194467 | JGI IMG/M metagenome (GOLD analysis project Ga0307296, IMG submission 194467) | Bulk soil microbial communities from the East River watershed near Crested Butte, Colorado, United States - ER_DNA_153 | ecosystem: Environmental > Terrestrial > Soil > Floodplain | place... | reverse complement strand
GTCCTGCAAAAGGTCGGTGTCGTGCCTCAGCAGCTCGCGGGCGGCGACATCTACCCCGCGCTTGAGAAGGGCACGATCGACGCCGCCGAATGGGTCGGACCCTATGACGACGAGAAGCTCGGGTTTCAGAAGGTCGCCAAGTTTTATTACTATCCCGGTTTCTGGGAGGGCGGCACGGCGGTCCACGCGTTCGCCAATCTGGAGAAGTGGAATTCCTTGCCGAAGAATTATCAGGCGATTTTCGAGAACGCGGCGGCACATGCCAATAGCTGGATGGCGGCGCGCTATGACATGCAGAACCCGACCGCATTGAAGCGGCTTGTCGCGGGCGGCACCCAGCTTCGTCCCTTCACCAATGAAGTGCTCGATGCCTGCCTCAAGGCGACCAACGAATTGTGGGCTGAAATTTCCGCGAAGAACGCGGACTTCAAGAAAACGATCGATGCGATGCAGGCCTATCGCTCCGACCAGTATCTGTGGTGGCAGGTTGCCGAATATACCTACGACAGCTTCATGATCCGCTCGCGGACCCGCGGCTGATCCGTAGTCGTAGAGCGCAAGCCCGGCCTTCGCAGAAGGCCGGGCTTTTGCGTTGTCGCACCCCGGCCGTCACGGGCAAGCCTCGGCCCGGGAGCGAATGCTCGGGCTTTGCCTTGCGAAAGCAAGAATCGCTATTGTTTCGGCGGAGGACCGAAATCCATTGGCGGAAGCTCGAGCTGCGGAGGAATATCGATCCTGATCTTGTTGAGGTCGACATTCAGCGGCTTGTCAAGCAAGGCGGTCACCGTGACAGGGAACACAATCACGAGCGCAACCATGATCAACTGCAGCCCGATCCAGGGCATAGCGCCCCAGTAGATATCGGAACTCTTGACCTCCCTGGGTGCAACGCCGCGCAGATAGAACAATGCAAACCCGAATGGCGGATGCAGGAATGATGTCTGCATGTTCACGCATAACATCACGCCGAACCAGATCAGCGCGGCATCTGGCCCGACAACCGGCGCCAGGATTTTCTGCGCGATCGGCGCGATCATCGGCAGAATGATGAAGGCGATCTCGAAGAAATCGAGGAAGAATGCAAGGACGAAGATGAAGATGTTGATGAAGATCAGGAAGCCCCAGACACCGCCGGGCAGCGACGTCAACAGATGCTCCAGCCATACGCCGCCGGAAACGCCCAGGAACACCACCGAGAAACACGTCGAGCCGATCAGGATGAACACCACCATGGTGGTAATGCGCATGGTCGTCTCATAGCCCTGCTTGATCAGACTGCGCAGCGCGGGAATGCGGACGGCCTCGAGGCAGATCCACACCACCGCGAAATAGGTGACGGCAAAGGCAACCTTGAAGATAATTCCTTCCGAGAGGAAGATGCCGACCATCGTGCCGATGCCGGCGGCGATGACGCCGGCGTACATGATTTTGCGGCCGGTCGTGCTGAAATCCTTGCTGTGAATCGCCGCCAGCACGATCGCGCCGACAGCACCCATGGCGCCAGCCTCGGTCGGCGTTGCAAGACCCATCATCATGGTTCCGAGCACCACAAAGATCAGCACCGCCGACGGGATGATGCCCATCAGGCATTTGCGCCACAGCGGCCATCCGGTCAGTGTCAAGGCAGTCTTCGGCACCGCCGGTACATGGCTGGGCTTGAAGACGCCGAGCAAGAAAGTGTAACCGGCGAACAATGCGATCTGGAAAACCGATGGGCCCCAGGCGCCGAGATACATGTCGCCGACCGACTTGCCGAGCTGGTCGGCCAGCACGATGAGAACCAGGGACGGCGGTACCAGCTGCGTGATGGTACCGGACGCCGCCAGCACGCCGGTGATGTAACGAATGTTATATCCGTAGCGGATCATCACCGGCATCGAGATCATTGCCATGGCGATGACTTGGGCCGCCACGGTGCCGGTGATGGCGCCGAGGATGAAACCGACAATGATGACCGAATAGCCGAGGCCGCCGCGGATCGGTCCGAACAACTGGCCCATCGAATCGAGCATGTCTTCTGCAAGGCCGCATCGTTCAAGCACCGCACCCATGAACGTGAAAAAAGGAATCGCGAGCAGGAGTTCGTTGGAAAGAACGCTGCCGAAGACACGGCCCGGAATGGCCTGAAGGAAATTCAGATCAAAAAAGCCGAGATGAATTGAGAGGAAGCCAAACAAAAGCCCGATCGCAGCGAGTGTAAAGGCTACCGGAAAACCGATCAGCATGGACAGAACCAGGCCGCCGAACATGAGTGGCGGCATCATTTCCAGCGTGATCATTGGGTCGGCCTCTCGTATTTGGCGTCGATCGTCACCTGGCCTTGAAGGGCGGCGATGCGCTTGATCACTTCCGAGACCCCTTGCAGCGCCAACATCACGAAGCCTGCGGGCACCACGAATTTGATCGGCCATCGGAGCAAGCCGCCGGCGTTACCCGACTCTTCGCCAACGGAATAAGCCTGCATGAAGAATGGCCAAGACAGATAGCTGAGCAGCAGGCAGGCCGGGATCAGGAAGAACAGCGTGCCGATCAAATCGAGCCAGAGCTGGCCGCGCTCGGTGAGAAACAGATAGAATATCTCGACCCGAACGTGTTCATTGCGCTTGAACGTGTAGGACGCGCCGAACATCACCAGGATGGCAAACATGTACCACTGCAGCTCATGCCAGCCATTCGAGCTGTAACCGAACGCGTAGCGGATCATCGCATTGCCGGCGCTCACGATGCAGGCGGCCAGCACCAGGAAATTACAGACGTAGCCGATCCTTTCATTGATCAGATCGATCGCGTCGCTGAGAGCCAACAATGGGCGCATCGTGTTCTCCCTGGCGGTCGCCATCAAGGCACGTCGATTGTCTCAATCAGCATCGCTTCGCCATCACGCGTGGAACGCGTGTGGCCATGGCTTTTCAGGAGCGATTGCAACGATAGTCCCTCCCCAAAATTGCGCCTCTGCCATCTTGACTGCACCGATCTGGCGCAGCGGCTTATCCAGCCGAGCAAGCATGAAGCAACCGCACCATTCCAGCGCCCGGAGCCGCCGTCAATTGGAAGTTTGCTGATAACGAAGGGGAATATTCGTTCCGCGGATTGCCTTGGCGGAGACGCCTCAGCCGCCGGTAACGCTCATGTGGCGGCTGACGCTCGGGCGGTTGTGCCTGCGGTCTATGATGAAGTCGTGGCCCTTCGGTTTCAGGCCGATGGCGCGGTCGATCGCCAGGCTGAGAAGCTCATTGTCGGCGGACGCCCGCAGAGGCTTGCGCAGATCGGAGGCATCCTCGTGGCCGAGGCAGGTATGCAAGGTCCCGGTACAGGTGATCCGCACCCGGTTGCAGGACTCGCAGAAATTATGGGTCATCGGCGTGATGAAGCCGAGCTTGCCGCCGGTTTCGCTGACCCGAACGTAACGCGCGGGACCGCCGGTGTTATCGTCAAGGTCGGCCAGCGTGTATTGCTTGGCGAGGCGCGCGCGCAGCAGCGACAAGGGGACATATTGGTCGATGCGCCCTGCGCCGATGTCGCCCATCGGCATGACCTCGATCAGCGTCAGTGCCATGCCCTTGCCGTGCGCCCATTCCATCAGCGAGGGGATTTCCTCCTCGTTGAGATTCTTCAGCGCTACCGCGTTGATCTTGACGGCGAGACCGGCTGCGCGGGCGGCCTCGATGCCGCCCAAAACCTTGTCGAGATCGCCCCAGCGGGTGATGGCGCGGAATTTGGCGGGGTCCAGGGTATCCAGCGAGACGTTGATGCGGCGCACCCCGCAGTCCCGCAACTCGCCGGCGAAACGGGCCAGTTGCGAGCCGTTGGTCGTCAGCGTCAGTTCATTGAGCGCGCCGGTGTCGAGATGGCGCGAGAGCGAGCGCACCAGCGACATCACGTTGCGCCGCACCAGCGGTTCGCCGCCGGTCAGCCGCAGCTTTCGCACGCCCTTGGCGATAAATGCCGAACAGAGCCGGTCGAGCTCTTCGAGCGTGAGCAAATCGGCCTTGGGCAGAAAGGTCATGTCCTCGGACATGCAATAGAAGCAGCGCAGATCGCAGCGATCCGTGACCGATACCCGTAGATAGCTGATGGTCCGGCCGAACGGATCGGTCATCGGACGGGACAGCGATGCGGCGGAAGTCAACGAGGGTTCGGTCATTCAACAGGCCTTGTCACTGCGGCAGCCGCGATCGTCAGCGCGGGCTCAAGGTTCCGCAACGCGCAATCTATGCATGATGCGCCCGGCATACAATCCGCTGCCCGGTGCAGTGCAAGCGATCAGCGGCTGGGCGCGGCCGGCGGGAGTGCTTGCGCCGGATCGGGGAAGGGCGATGCTGCGGGGGCCGCGGCCGTCGCCTTGGGTGGTTTTGGCTTTTTCGGCCTCAATCGTTTCCGCACCGTCCTCGGCGGCGGGCCCGCCGGCTGAAGTTGGGCGATCACCGGATTGGGATCGATCGTGGTCGAGGCGGGGGTGGAGAAATCGCCGGGGATGTGGATGACCTGCACCGGGACGGTAACCGGCTGGAACTTGTTCAGCGTGTAGGTGACCGAGAAACCGGCATCGGCAACCGGCACGGCAACCGAGCAGGGCGTCTTGCAACCCGGCCCGAGGGACGTCAGCGCATCGGCGCCTGACGGCACCGAGTCGAGCTGGAGCTGTACGGTTGGGGGCGTCGACCTGAAGGCGTCGAAGGAGAACGACGAGCAGCCGGCAAGGGTCAACCCCGTTGCCGCAATCGCGATGCCACGACGCATGATCAATCCGCCACCTATTGCGGCCATTAGCCACAATCCCGCGCGGACCATAGGGGCGTCGGGAGAGCCAGGCAACCGTGCGGGCCTGCATCGTTAATTGATGGTTAATTCATGCAAAAATATTCAACTAAATCAGATATTTAGATGGAGTTTTGTTGCAACGCCAGGCTCTCGACGGCCGCGGGCAATTCTCGCATGTGACCGATCAGCCGGTCGGGTTTGAATTCGGCGATCGGGACGTCCGTATATCCGAACTCGACGCCGATGACCGGAACACCCGCGCGGCGGGCCACCCCGATATCCGGACCGGCATCACCGACCATGATCGCCGACGACAGCCGGCCGCCGGCGCGTGCAACCGTCTGTCGTAATATCGCCGGATCGGGCTTCGACACGCCAAAAGTGTCGGCGCCGCAAATCGCGGAAAATCGCGTGCTTAATCCGAGCTGGTCGAGCAGCAGTTTCGACAACCACTCCAGCTTGTTGGTGCAAACCGCAAAGCGATATCCGCGCGCTGCGAGATCATCGAGCGCGGTTTCCAGGCCTTCGAACGGGCGCGAAACGTCGGCGATATGAGCCGCATAATGATCGATGAAGTCGTTGGTGAGGCGGGTGATGTCCTCGAAACCGGCGGTACGGCCCTCCAGTTCCAGGCCGCGTTCGATCAGCCTGCGGGCGCCCGCGCCGATCATGTTGCGCGCGGAATGGAGCGGGACCGGAGGCAGGCCCTCGCGGGCGAGAACAAAGTTGAGCGCGTTGATCAAGTCGGGCGCCGTATCCACGAGCGTGCCGTCGAGATCGAATACGACAGTGCGGGCAGAGGTCATCGAAAATCGCTATCGGTCTGCGCACAATCATGCAAGTAGGAGACGACAGGCATCTCACGTAATCCGGAGATAGCGGGGGCAATCATGCGGGAGCTCACCGGCAAGACGGCGTTCGTGACGGGCGGGGCCAGTGGCATCGGCTTTGCGCTCGGCGCCGCCTTTGCCCAAGCCGGCATGAAGGTGATGCTCGCCGACATCGAGACCGGCGCGTTGGCGGAAGCCGTCAAAAGTCTGCGCGATTTTGGGCCCAATGTACGCGGCGTCGCTTGCGACGTTGCCGATCCGGTCCGCGTCGAGCGCGCGGCGAAAGCCTCGTACCAGGCATTCGGAAATGTCCATGTGGTGTGCAACAATGCCGGTGTCGCCGCGGCCGGCGGCATCGACAATATCTCGCTCGACAACTGGCGATGGGTGCTCGACGTCAATCTGATGGGCGTGCTGCACGGCATCCGCACCTTCCTTCCGCATATCCGCGCCCACGGCGAAGGCGGCCACATCGTCAACACCGCGTCGATGGCCGGGATGAATAGCGGGCTCGGCTTCAGTCCTTACGTGGCGAGCAAGTTCGCGGTGGTCGGCATGTCGGAGGGGCTGGCGACGCAGCTCAAGCCGTTCGGTATCGGCGTGACCGTGCTGTGTCCCAGCTTTGTTCGCACCCGCATCGGCGAGAGCGGCCGCAATCGGCCGGAGCGCTACGGCGCGCCGCAGACGCGCAAGCCCGGCGGGCTTGCTGCTCGCAGAGCTTGCCGAACGCCTGCAGTCCGGGCTCAACCCATCGGATGTCGCGGCGCGTGTCCTCACCGCGATCCGCGAGGAGGAACTCTACGCGTTCACGCATCCGGAAATGCGCGACGAGGTGGAAGACCGGTTTGCCGGCATCTTGGCGGCAATGGACAAAGTGGCGGCTCGCTAGGGTCTGCGCATTCGCGTTGGTCCAGGGGTTGTCAAATTGCCGGCGGCTCGACGTATTGCGCTGTTCCTCCTTCCAAAACGACGCTAGATATGCGGCGCTGGAAATGCTGGGCGAGCGGGGGCCTCGATTGCACCTGAGTATGGACGGATTGAAACGGCAAGCGGCGGCGCGCGCGCTCGAACATGTGCGCGACGGCATGAAGCTCGGCCTTGGCACCGGATCGACCGCGAAGCATTTTGTCGAGCTTTTGGGGATGCGGGTTCGCGCCGGGCTCAACGTCGTCGGCGTGCCGACGTCGGAAGCAACCCGCGCCGACGCCGTGCGCTGCGGCGTTCCATTGACCACGCTTGACGATGTCGACCGGCTCGATCTTACCGTCGACGGTGCGGACGAAATCGATCCGGCACTTGATCTCATCAAGGGCGGCGGCGGCGCGCTGTTGCGCGAAAAAATCGTTGCCGCGGCCTCGGATCGCATGATCGTGATCGCCGACGATTCCAAATGGGTCGAAGTTCTCGGCCGCTTCCCGTTACCGGTCGAGGTCGTTCCGTTCGGCCTCGCGGCGACGCGCCGCGCTATCGGCGAGGCATTTGCGCAAAGCGGCGTTTCCGGGCAAATGGTGGTCCGAAAGGGCAAGGACGGCCACGTTTTTGTCACCGATGGCGGCCACTGGATCGTCGACGCCCATCTCGGACGAATAGCCGATGCCCCGCGCCTGGCGGGATTACTGGCCGTGATACCGGGTGTTGTCGAGCACGGGCTGTTCACTGGCCTTGCCAGCATGGCAATCCTGGCAGGCTCTGAGGGAATTCGCGTAGTTGAACGGCCGTAACGCCGAAAATCTTAGGAGAATTGAATGAATCGCTTTTCAAGAATCTTGTCGGCCGCAAGCCTTGCGTTTGGACTGGCCGTCGCCGGCGTTCCAGCGGTCGCCCAGCAAGCGCCTGCGTCCGCGCCTCCGCTCAAGCAGGCTTCTCCGGCAGCGCTCGCGGCGGCAAAGGAAATTCTGGCGATGAAAAACGCCAGCGCCGTGTACGCCAGCGCGGTCCCCAACATCGTTGACCGGACCAAGAACCAGTTGATGCAGAGCAACCTCAACTATCAAAAGGATCTCAACGAGGTTGCCGTCATCATCGCCCAGAAGCTTGCCGGCCGCGAAAAGGAAATCGGCGAGGGGATGGCGAAGGTCTACGCCAACGAGTTTTCCGAACAGGAGTTGAAGGACCTGGTCACGTTCTACAAGTCGCCGCTCGGCCAGAAATTGCTCTCCACCGAGCCACGGGCAATTCAGTTCAGCATGTCCTATATGAATCAGTGGGCGCAGATTTTTGCCGAAACCGTCAACGGCGAATTCCGCGCCGAGATGCGCAAACGCGGCAAGGAGATTTGATTTGCAAAGCGTTTTCGAGCGAAGGCCTGTCCCGGACTTGATGCGGGATGGATGCCGGTTCGCGTGAAGAAAACGCGTCAAAATAGAAGTAGCGTTTTCGAGCGAAGTGGATGCCGGTTCGCGTGAAGAAAACGCGTCAAAAGAGAGAGTCCGGGCAGGGTGACCATGGCTGAGTTCGACGTCGATCTGTTCGTCATCGGAGGAGGTTCGGGTGGCGTGCGCGCCGCCCGGATCGCGGCCGGCCATGGCGCGCGCGTCATGCTTGCCGAAGAGTACCGGATGGGCGGTACCTGCGTGATCCGCGGCTGCGTGCCGAAAAAGCTTCTGGTCTATGCCTCGCACATCCATCACGAGATCGAGGACGCGGCCGGCTTCGGCTGGACGATACCCTCGGCAACGTTCGACTGGCCGACCCTCATTGCCAACAAGGACAAGGAGATCGCGCGACTGGAGGCCGCCTATACCGCCAATGTGGAGAAATCCGGCGCCGGCATCGTCAAGACGCGCGCGGCGTTCGAGGACCCGCATACGCTGCGGCTCGCAACCGGCGAGGCGGTGAGGGCAAGATATGTGCTGATCGCGACCGGCGGCGCCCCAAATCACGGGCTTGCCATTCCCGGCATCGAGCACGTGATCTCGTCGAACGAAGTGTTTCATCTGACCGCGCTGCCGAAGCGGATCGTGATTCAGGGCGGCGGTTACATCGCGCTGGAATTTGCCTGTATCTTTGCAGGCTTTGGCTCGGATGTGACGCTGATCTATCGCGGCGAGAATATCCTGCGCGGCTTCGACGACGACGTCCGCGCCCATGTGCGCGCCGAGATGGAAAAGGAAGGCATCAGCATCATCACCGGCAACACGGTCGACAAGGTCGAAAAGCACGGCAAGGAATTCACCACGCATCTGTCCAACGGCTCGAGCATCGGCTCCGATCGGGTGATGTTTGCGATCGGGCGGCATCCCAACGTCGCCAATCTCGGGCTCGAGAAAGCCGGCGTCGCCATCAATCCGAACAATGGCGGGATCGCGGTCGACAGCTTCTCGCGCACCTCGGTGCCGCACATATATGCGATCGGCGACGTCACCCATCGCCTCAACCTGACGCCGGTCGCGATCCGCGAGGGTCACGCGTTCGCGGATACGGTATTTGGCAAGCGGCCGGTCGAGGTCGACCATGTCAACGTTCCGACCGCGGTGTTCTCTCAGCCCGAGATCGGCACGGTGGGGCTGACGGAGGCGCAGGCACGCGCGCAATTCAGCCACGTCGATGTCTACAAGCTCGACTTCAGGCCGATCAAGGCAACGCTGTCAGGACGCGACACGCGGGTGTTGATGAAGCTGGTGATCGATGGCTCTACCGACCGCGTCGTCGGCTGTCATATCGTCGGCGACGGCGCGGCCGAGATGATCCAGCTGCTCGGCATTGCGGTCAAAATGAAAGCGACCAAGGCCGATTTCGATGCAACGATGGCGTTGCATCCGACCTCTACCGAAGAACTTGTGACCATGCGGACGCGGACCGCGCGCCATGTGCGCGAAGCCGCCGAGTGATGCACAACGCGATTCTGCCGGTGCGCCTCTTGACCCGGAGCGGAATTAACGGATCGTCTTAACGAGCCCGATTGCCAATCAGCCTGCCGGGCCCTTTCACAATCCACGCGGTGTGGCTGATCAGCTACAGTGTTCCACGCCGACTCGTTGGATACTGCCCCCCTCATCATCACGCGGGGGCGGGATCATGCGGAAATTCCTTCTCGGAACAGCCCTTCTGATGGTGCTGGTGTCACCAGCGATCGCGGCCGACATGCGAACTCCGGTCTATAAGGTACCGCCGCCGGTGGTCCCGGTTTGGAGCTGGACCGGCTGCTACGTGGGTGGCCATGCAGGCGGCCTGTGGGCCGAGCAGAAGGAGTGGATTGTCCGGACGCCCGGCGGCGATTTTTTCGGCCAGTCGCTCGGCGGACATGATGCGGATAGCTGGGTTGGCGGCGTGCAGGCCGGTTGCGATTATCAATTTGCTGGCGGCTTTGTGATCGGCATCCAGGGCGACTATGCCTGGACCGATGCCAAGGGCAGCCATGACAGCGCGCGCGAGCTCGGCGTTGCCTATCACAGCAAGGTCAAGTCGCTGGCGACTGCCACCGGTCGTATCGGCTACGCCTGGGATCGTTTGCTCGGCTACGTCAAGGGCGGCGGCGCCTGGGAGCGCGACGATTATTGGGCGACGACGATCGTAGTCGGGACTGCTTATACGGCGCGTGAGACGCGGTCGGGATGGACCATCGGTGTCGGCGGTGAATATGCCTTCACCAACTTCCTGTCCGGCTTCGTCGAATATAATTATTACGATTTCGGCACCCGCGAGATTGGTTTCACGCCGCAATTAGCCGGGTTGCGCCCGGCATTCGTCGATATCAAAGAGACCAAGAGCGTCGTGCGCGCCGGCCTCAATTTCCGTTTCGGCGGTTGACGAACGGTGCTGACGCGGACGGCGAAGTCGATCCATTCCGCCGCGCTTCGCCAGGGCATCACAGCGTTTCTGTTATCTTGGTGAGATTTGGCGGGTTGTCTGGATCAAAACCGCGATCCCGCGCAGCCTGCTCGATGGTAGCGTAGGCTGGCAACAACATCGTAATCGCATCGCAAATCGGATCGTCATTTCCGATCCACGGAAGTGTTGCGCCTGGATCGCCCACGGAAAAGACATTCAGCCTTCTGGCGCGGAGATCGGCGATCAAGGCATCGACCATCGCAGACGATCCGTCGTTCTGCCTCAACACCAGAAGCGGAGTCTCGGCGCCGGCGGCGGCAAGCGGACCGTGCCTCACCTCCGCGGCGCTATAGCCCAATGTCGGCAGCCGCATCGTTTCGGCGATCTTGAGCGCGATCTCGCGCGCCGGTGCCAAGCCAAATCCCCGCCCGATGACGAACGCGGCGCGTGCCGCCGCAAAACTGCCGCTCCACGCCGACCAGTCGCAGGCAAGCGCGTCACTGAACCTTTGCGGGAGCTGTTTGATCTTTTCGCTCAAGGCATGATCGGAGGTCAGCGATGCAATCAGTTGCCCGCTTATCACCATCGACAGTACGACAGATTTTGTAGCCGCGACCGCGCGCTCCGGGCCGGCGCCAACCGGCAGCGTCAATTCGCAGGCCTGGGCGACGGGCGACGTCACATCGTTGACAATTGCAATCGTCAGGGCGCCACTTTTTCTGGCCGACCGCGCTCCCGTCACGAGATCGGGACTCCGGCCGGATTGCGATATGACGATGAACACGGCGTTTCGCATGTCGATCGATTGTCCGTAGGTTGTCACGACCGAGGGAGCGGACGTCGAAACCAGCAAGCCCGCCCGAGCCTCAAACAAATAGCGAAGAAAAGTTCCTGCATTTGCGGAACTGCCACGGCCTGAAATCACAACGGCGCGCGGGTCGGCGTGGCGGATCCGATTTGCGACGCTTGCGACCAGATCCTGTTCTGCCAGAAGGCGCTCGGTTGCCAGCGGGATCTCCCGGATCTCCCGGGCCATCGCCGTCTGTATCAGGTCATGTTGGATCATGGGCCAACCCGTCGATGACGGACCTCAGATTGCCCTCGTGTTTGAGCAACGCCTCAACGGCTTCGGCTTGTTCCCATCCCAGGCCAAGCAGCACGGCAAGCTTGACGTCGCCCTCCGCGCGTTGAACGAATTTGGCGGCTTCATTCTCGTCGCATTCCACGATCTGGCTCACGATGATCTCTGCACGGCGAAGAAGTTTTGCGTTGCTTGCGCGCATGCTTACCATCAGACCCCGATAGACGCGGCCGAGCTTGACCATCACGGCTGTGGAGAAGAGATTGAGGACGATCTTTTGGGCTGTTCCCGCTTGCATCCGCGTCGAGCCTGCGAGCACCTCCGTGCCGGTCTCGATCAGGATACGATGACGCGCCAGCTCAAAAAGCGGTGCGCCCCGGTTGTTCGCCACTGCAATGCACAGCGCCCCCCTCGCTGCCGCGGTACGCAGGGCCCCGACAGTGAACGGCGTCGTACCGCTCGCTGCGACAGCGATGACGACGTCGTGTTGATGAACTTCAGCCTCTGCAATGGCTTCTGCGCCTTTTGCTTCGTTGTCTTCGGCACCTTCAACGCTCTGCAGTACCGCCTGCATTCCTCCAGCCATCACGAAAACGATACGATCGCTTGGCCAATCATATGTCGGACCGAGCTCTGCGCCGTCCTGAACGGCGATGCGGCCGGAGGTGCCGGCACCGACGTAAACCAGGCGACCGCCGCGCTTCAGCGCCGAGACCGCGTCATCTACCGCGGCATTGATCGCCGGCAGGGCTGGTTTTACCGCCGCGCAGGCGACGAGCTGTCCGTCATAAATGGCCTGGGTCATGTCGCTGGTGGACCATGAATCGAGGTCGACGAACCGCGGACTTATGTGCTCAGTGAGCATCTGTGCGCACCTTTCTCTGCCGCCTCGGCTCTGTTGCTGCGTGTCCTTCGCGACGGGCCAGAAGCAGGGCGCCAGCCACCGCATCGCCCTCGGGCGGGGAAAGAAAGTCCAGGACGTCGGGTGAAAGCCACCGAACCAGACGCGATGCCAGACCCCCAAGCAGCGAGATACGCGGCGCACCGAACTCCACCAGCGAACGAATCAGCACGTCGACATGTCGGGCAGCTTCGGCGACAATTTCTTCTGCGAAGGGATCGCCGGCCTCGGCGTAGCTTAAAGCAACGGGAGCCAAGCTCGCATACTCCGTCGCGGTCGCCCGTTCGGCCCACGCGACCAGCGTAACTGCATCAGGCCCGAGTCGTCCCATCACTTCGAGCAAAAAGGGAGAAGGCCTGGCCCTGCCGTCGTGCGCGCGAAGGGCGAGCCGCACGGCCTGCAGTCCGAGCTCGGCACCACTGCCCTCGTCGGAGATCGGGAAGCCATATCCTCCGATGCGGCGCTCGCGGCCTTTCACCCGAGCGAAGCCGATGCTGCCGGTGCCCGCAACGACAATGCCTCCATCGCGGCCACCATGCGCTCCCAGGCAGGCAATTTTCGCGTCACTTGCGTAGACGACGTTTCGAAACGGATGCGGGAAGCCCAGAAGCGCTTCACCGGCCCCTTTACGATCGATTCCAGCCAATCCCACGCCGGCACTCGTGTGTACAAGGGCGGCCGGCTGCAGACCGGCGTCGATTGCGGCCGCCATGCTCGCCGCGCGCACCGCCTGCATCGACCTGTCCGCGCCGATGCGCGTTGTGGCAGGCCCGGCGGCACCCTGACCCAGAAGGCGGCCTTCCGCATCCTCGATTCGGGCCCGGCAACTCGTGCCACCGCCATCGACACCGATATAGAACTGAGCGTGATCCGACGAATCGTATTTGCTCATCCGCTTACCCGCGAAAATGGCGATGCCGAGTAGCGCCAACGTTGCGGCGGCCCCCTTCCGGAACGTTTGCTGGCTCCCTGAGTTCCGCTCTCATGATAGCATACCGGGCGCCACGCCGGTGCATTATGCAGTCAGCCAGCAAATCGATCGGGCCTGCCAACCGGCAAGTGAGGAAAGTGAGGCGATGGGCCTGAAACCAGCCGAACACGGCCGAAGACCCCGGTTGGCAATTTCGGCTGACCGTATTTTCGATGGATATCGATGGCACGATGATGCGGTCGTCCTGATCGATGGTGGGGTGGTTCAGCGCATCGCGCCGCGTGGTCAGAGCGCGGGTGACGGGCCGACGGAAGTAATGCCGCCCGGGACAGTGCTTGCGCCCGGCTTCATCGACCTGCAAGTCAATGGCGGCGGCGGCATTCTTCTCAATGACGAGCCAACGCTCGAGGCGATGCGCGCCATTGCGCGAGCCCATCGCCGCTACGGCACCACGAGCTGCTTACCGACTTTGATAACCGATACCCGCACGAAGGCGGTGGCGGCAATTGCGGCCGCAAAGTCACTTGCTGGCAGCGACGGAATCCTGGGTCTTCATCTCGAAGGTCCGTTTATCAGTCGCGCACGCCCGGGGATTCATCGCCCCGACTGTATTCTGTTCGCGACAACGGACGATCTGGATTGGCTCGGGGAGCTCTCCGCACTCGGATCGTCGATGGTGACCCTGGCGCCGGAATGCGTACCTGCGGGATTTGTGAAGACGCTGGCTGCGAGCGGAATTCGGGTGTCGGTTGGTCATAGCGAGGCGGATGCCGACACTTTGATGAGGGCCATCGACGACGGGTTGAGTGGAGTTACACACCTCTTCAATGCAATGCCCGCGATGAGCGCGCGGCAACCTGGCATTGTCGGCGTGGCCCTTACCGACCAATGTCTCACAGCGGGCATCATTGTCGACGGTATCCATGTCGATCCGCGCGTTGTACGGACCGCCTTTTCGGCAAAGGATCGCAGCAACATTGCCCTCGTCAGTGACGCGATGCCCACCGTCGGCACCGGGCTCGACCATTTCGAACTCATGGGGAGGCAGATCCAGCTGCGGCACGGGCGATTGG
>Ga0307296_10000930_pt1 | contig 14367 bp, 17 predicted proteins | sample ER_DNA_153_FD_194467 | JGI IMG/M metagenome (GOLD analysis project Ga0307296, IMG submission 194467) | Bulk soil microbial communities from the East River watershed near Crested Butte, Colorado, United States - ER_DNA_153 | ecosystem: Environmental > Terrestrial > Soil > Floodplain | place... | reverse complement strand
AAGCGGCCATCCACCAATCTTTGCATCCACGAAGCAAAATCCGGAGGACTGTGTAAAGACTTCGTGAGGGCGAGGCTAGCCTCGCCTCTCGCCGGCATCTAGTCAGAAGCGCCCAAGGCGTGTGCGCCGGTGGCGGTGGGAACAACGGGCGCACTTGGACGCGTCGCCCTGGAAGGAAAAGGGAGGGGCGAAGCGTCCCGCCTTGGCCGCAGAAGCTGGGCAGGGTAGCGCGCTTCATAGGGTCTGGCGTCGCTCGCCTCTAGTTCTCTGGAGTGTGGACGGACCGGACAGCGGGGCGTGTCTGGCCCCACTTCCCGCTATCCGGCCCTGCTTCGGCTTTCGAGTACGCCGTCTGATCTCCTAGTGGCCTGGGCAGTGGAAGGTTTGTTCAGACGCAGCGAGGGAATCCATAGGTTGGCTCGCTACCCGCAACGGTGAGGAGGAGGGGTCCAATTGAGGAGGGCGCGCTGGCCCGCGCTCGGCCCGAGCAACCCTTCTTCGGAGCGAGCTTCAGGGGCGGCTTCGTTTGGGGACTCGAGGCCGCCCCGTTCTTTGAGAAGGCGCATCTAGCGAACGAGAGGAGTTGACTCGGTGCCGAAGTTCGACCTCTTCACCTACCGCGACTTTGACAGCCTCGACCTGGAGCTCGCCGTTGCCGACAACGCCGCAGAGAAGTTGGGCTTCGAATTCAGAGGCCTGCGCGTCGTAGCGCTCGGGCCACCGATCCACGACGGGAACGACGCAACCATTGTGCTGGCATCCGAGGGTCATCCCGAGCGGATGACGGAGCTGCAGAGGTTCTTCGCGGCGCCAAGCGACGAGTAGTACGTCTGAGGGCATGCTCGAGGCGTTTCCGGGCATTGGGCGTGCTCCCTTACGTCTGGAATCTGGATTATTGTGAGCGTGGGAGCGCCCTTCTTGTTGCAGCCGTGTCCTTGGCAGACGCGTCTAGTGACTGAGAGGCGCCCCCTTTTTTTTGGGGCGTTTGAGTCTGACCTTCCCGGGTACGCGTCGCCTGCCAAGGACACGTACGGAAGGGCCTGTGAGGCCCTCCGAGGAAGAGAGGTCACGTATGACGCGTACCAGGACAGTAGTTGCAGCCGTGATCGCCACGATGTTGCTGGCGTTTGCTGGCGTCGGAGCGGCGGCGGCGCCCGCCGTCGCGGCCAATCAGTCGCAGAACGGGCTCGTGAACGTGCAGATCGGCGACATCACGACAGGCGACATCCTCAGCAACAACCACGTCAACGTCGCCGTAGCGGCGAATGTCGCTGCAACGGTCTGCGGCGTAACGGTGCCGGTGGCGGTGCTTGCTCAGCAAGTGTTCCAGACTGGCGGCTTCAGCTGTGAGGGAGCCACGCAGTTCGTGAACGTCACCCAGCGGGCGTAACGCGCCTCTTCATCGTGCTGACAGTGGAGCCCCGCACGGGGCTCCACTGCTTTTCGTCTGGGCGTTTAGCAACAGTCGCTTCCGATCACCTTTCGCCCGTGCGGACGATGTTCCTCGCCTACTGGGTCTTCATCCTGGCGGTCTTCGCCGTCTACTTCTACGTCGGTCTGGCCAACCGCTGACGATGAGGTTCGCGCGCGAGCACGGGATCTCGCTCTTCTTCGGCGCGATTCTGCTGGCCTCGCTGATCGGGCAGACCTTCGCCGGACTGCACCAGTTCAACGCCAACGCGATCGAGCACGGCTCCGAGACCTACAGCTGGTTCCGGTACGTCTCGTCGTCCGAATTCGGCGGCGACGTGCTCGAGAACTGGCAGTCGGAGTTCCTGCAGTTCTTCCTCTACATCTTCGCGACCGTCTGGCTGCTGGAGCGAGGGTCGAGCGAATCGAAGTCGGAGGACGATCTCGGCCTCATGAGCGATCAGAGCCAGTTCGTCGGCGGCTATGCGAAGGCGAACTCAGCACGCTGGGCGCGAGTGGGTGGACTGCGACGGCGGCTCTACGAGAACTCGCTCGCGCTCGCCATGCTCTTCTGTTTCATCGGAAGCTGGCTCGGCCAGTCCGTGACCGATTGGCGCGCCTTCAACCACGAGCAACTCGATCACCACTCCTCGACGATCAGCTGGGGCGAGTACTGGGCCAACGCCGACTTCTGGGATCGCAGCCTGCAGAACTGGCAATCGGAGTTCCTCGCGATCGGCACGATGGCCGTCTTTTCGGTCTACATGCGCCAGCGTGGCTCACCGGAATCGAAGCCGGTCGGCGTGCCGCATGACGCGACAGGCGAGTCGAACTGAACAGCGCTAGAGGACGGGCTCCCGCAGGAGGGAGGCGTACGGAATCCCGGTCGCAGCGTCCACGTAGACCGCGCGGTAGAGCAGTGGCCTCGCCGCGGGCCGGTCGACAAGGGAGAACGAGCCGTCCGCCGCGAGCCGTGCGCTGCCGGCGCTTTCCCGGGGCGCACCCGGGCGCTCCCGATAGACGATGACGCTGCCCCCGGCGCCACCTCTGACGCGGCCGCTAACCGCTACCGCACCGGTGCCGGTGGCCGACGCCTCGAGGCTCAACCGGATCTGCGGCGGCCGGGGCGCTCGGAACCACGAGAGGCCGGCCGGCCCGGCGAGCAGAAGATCGCGCGCCCCGCGCGGCGCGGCGGCCAGGTCTGCGAGCCAACCGTCCACCTCGATCGTGCGGCCGTGGCCGCAGATCGTCCCAGCCCAGGCGACGGCGTTCCCGGGGAGACCCATCTCGTCGGCGGCGACCCATTCGTCGGCCGCCACCTCGGGGCCGGCCGCGGTGGGTGCGAGCCCGGTCGTGAGGGCCCGGTCGAGCACGAAGTCGGACTGGATCGAGCGCCCGTGAATCGCCAGCGTCACGGGCAGGGCACCCGGGCCGAGCAGCACCTGCGTCCAGGCCGCGTAGACAGTGCCGCGTGCGCCGGTGGCGGCCAGGAGCGGGCCTACCGGGTAATCGCCGTTTCCGGCATCGACGAACTGCCCTGCCCAGCCGTGCCGTCGTGGGTGCCACTCGATCGTCCCGACGGCGCCGTCCAGGCCGTAGGACTCGATCACGTGCACGCGGCCGCCGACAAAGACGGGTGCGGCGGGAGGTGCGACGAAGCTCTGGGGGAAGCCGCCGGAGGTGACGTTCTGCAGGCTGAGGCGGCCGCGCTTGTCCACGCGCGCGAGGACGAGAGTGCTCTCGTGTGTGGCATGGCGCCAGCGGGTGTAGGCGATCACCGGCAAGCCGCGCGAGTCCAGCGCGAGCCCGGGCCACCCGAGCGTCACGCCGGGGGGAAGCGCTCCGGCGAGTTCCTTCCTCCGCTGTCCCTGGACGAGGACGAGGCTGCGCTCGTCCGGCCCGAGGAGCACGGCGACCGGGCCGGCCTTTCCGGCAGCGAAGGCGACGAGGGCGCCGCCGCTCGCCACCGGGCCAGCCTGGCGGGTGCGCCAACGGCCGTTGGCAGCACGCGAGGCGATCCGTAGCGCCGAGCCGCGCACGTAGGCGACGAACGGCGTGCCGTCGGGCGCGACGGCGAGCTCGCCCTCCTGCACGTTGGGCGCGATCACCTGAGCCGACGCGCCGCCGGCGAGGGCGAGTGCGGCGGCAAGGGCGAGCCCGGCGCTCCTCATGGTGACGAGCCTAGTCAGACAAAGACGTCGGCGCCACACCCGAAGACGAGCGCCGCATGAATGTGCTCGGGGTCCACGCCGGCCAGCGATGGGTGCTCGAGGTCGACCTCCACGTCGGGCCAGTGCTCCAGGCCCAGGGAGGCTGCGCCCTCGTCGGCCCCACAGCAGAGCAGGGTAGAGACGGAGAGCACGTTTCGGCGAAGCGTCCGCCGCCGAGCGACACCTTCGAGCTCGCGTAGCTCTTCGAGGGGATCGATGCGCACGTTGGAGTCCGAACCGATGCAGATGCCGATTCCTCGCTCGCAGATCTCCTCCGCGGCCACGAAGCCGTCGCCGAGGTTGGCCTCGGTCGTCGGACAGACGCAGACGCGTGCTCCGGCCTCTGCGAGTAGATCGAGCTCGCGCCCGTTCGCGTGGGTGGCGTGCACGACCGTCGAATGAGGGCCGAGGCAGCCGGTCTCGGCGAGCAGCTCGATCGGGCGGAGCCCGTGCTCGGCCACGCACTCCTCGATCTCGCGCGGCTGCTCGTCGGCGTGCACGTGCAGCGGCAGCTCCTCGCGCGCCGCGTAGGCGCCCAGCTCCTCGAGCCACTCGCGAGGGCAGGCGCGCACGGAGTGGGGGGCGAGGGCGACTCGCACGCCCGTCGCGCGCACGGTCTCGAGCTGGACGAGGTAGTCGGCGGGCGAGGCCTGCCGAAAGCGATCGAGCCCTCCGCGCCCGTAGGCGGCGAGCAAGAGCACGAGCTCGATCCCAGCCTCGCCGGCAGCCTCGACGGCAGCGTGCGCCTCTGGCAGCCCGAGGTAGTGGAACTCACCGACCGTCGTGTAGCCGGCGGCCCGCATCTCCCGGTACACGCCGACGTAGTCGGAACGAACGCGTTCAGGTGTCAACTCGGCGGCCAGGTCCAGCATGGAATCCCGCCACCCCCAGAAGTCCTGGCCCTCGACGCTGCCGCGCAAGGCCCGCTGGAAGCCATGGCTGTGGGCGTTCACGAACCCCGGCAACGTGAGCGTTTCCGCCACCTCCGTATCCTTTCAGCATGGCTGCCCGCGCGGTGCCCACGCAACTGGCGCTGATCCCGAACGCGCTGACAGTTTTCAGGCTCCTCGTGATCCCTGTCTTCGTGGCGCTTCTACTTGCTTCGGACGGAGGCCACAGCTGGCCGGCGGCGATCGTGTTCGGCGTCGCGGGCCTGACCGACCAGGTGGACGGCTTCCTGGCTCGACGCTGGCGCGTCGAGTCGAGCTTCGGCAAGATCGCCGACCCGCTCGCCGACCGACTGATGATCGACGCCGCGGTGATCCTCCTCTGGCACGCCGACCGCCTGCCGTGGATCGCACTGGCAATTCCCGCGCGTGATGTTGCGCTCATTGCGGGGTACAAGTTCGTCGTGGCACGCGGCTACGACTTCGCCGTCAATCTCGCAGGCAAGGCGGCCACGTGGCTGCTTTACGCCGCACTCGCCTTCGTGATGGTGACCCGGAAGGGCACGGCCTGGCCGCTCTGGATCTTCTGGGCCGGAGTGGCACTCGCGGCAATCTCCTTGGCCGGCTACTTGCTCAAGGCCCGGCGGGAGGTGGAAACGGCGTGAAGGCAGTCGTGATGGCCGGCGGCGAAGGCACCCGCCTGCGCCCGCTCACCTCCAACCAGCCGAAACCGATGGTGCCCATCGTCGGCAAGCCGTGCATGGAGCACATCCTCGAGCTGCTCAAGCAACACAACCTGGATGACGTGATCGTCACGGTGGCGTTCCTGCCCCAGGCAATCCGCAGCTACTTCGGCAGCGGCGACTCGCTGGGGATGTCGATCGAGTACTCGGTGGAGGAATCGCCGCTCGGCACTGCCGGCTCGGTGCGCCTCGCAAGCGACCGGCTCGACGAGACCTTCCTCGTCATCTCGGGCGACGCCCTCTGCGATGTGGACCTGACCGACCTGATCCGGTTCCACCGCGAGAAGGCCTCGGCGGTCACGATCGGCCTCAAGTCGGTCGAGAACCCACTCGAGTTCGGGATCGTCGTCACCGACGAGGAGGGCCGGATCGAGCGTTTCCTCGAGAAGCCCTCCTGGAGCCAGGTCTTCTCCGACACGATCAACACGGGCATCTACGTGCTCGAGCCGGAGGTGCTGCGACACATTCCGACCGACCGGCCCTTCGACTTCTCGAAGGAGCTCTTCCCGCTGCTGCTCGAGATGGGGCGGCCGATGTACGGCTACGTCTTCGAGGACTACTGGCAGGACATCGGGAACCTCGATCAGTTCCTCCAGGCGAACTTCGACGCCCTCGACGAGCGCGTCCGGCTCAACATCCCGGGGATTCGGCTGCGCGGGAACATCTGGCTGGGGGAAGGGGTGGAGGTCGACGATCTCGCCGCGATCGAGGCGCCGGCGTTTCTCGGGAACTACTGCCGCATCGCGCCGGACGCCTCCGTCGGTCCGTACTCGGTACTCGGCTCGAGTGTGACGCTGCTCGAGCGCGCCCGAACCGAGCGCTCCGTCGTCGATGCCGCAACACATATCGGTCGCAGCGCCCGCGTCGAGGGAGCCGTCGTCGGGCGCGCGTGCGACATCCGCGCCCATGCGCACGTCCAGGAAGGCGCCGCGATCGGCGACGAGGTGACGCTGGGCGCTCAGAGCGACGTCCTCCCGGGGGTCCGGATCTACCCCTACAAGGAGGTCGAGACCGGCGCGCAGATCCACGAGAGCGTGATCTGGGAGGCTCGCAGCGCATCCAACCTCTTCGGCAAGGACGGCGTCTCCGGGCTCGTCAACGTAGACATCACCCCGGAGATCGCGGTTCGCCTTGCCGCCGCTCTCGGCACGGCGCTGAAGCGCGGTGCGCGAGTCGTCGCGAGTCGCGAGTCACCGGACGCCTGCCGAATGGTCAAGCGGGCGATGATCTCCGGCCTCAACTCGACCGGGGTGAACGTCGCCGACCTGCGCGTCCTGCCCGCCTCCGTCAGCCGCCATCTGCTCAAGACGCAGGGCTACGATGCCGGCTTCCACGTCGGCGTCAGCCACGCCGATCCGGAGGCGCTCGACATTCGGTTCTACGAGCAGCCCGGGATCGCGCTCACACCGGAACTGCAAACGGAGATCGAGAAGCACTTCACGCGCCACGAGCTACGGCGGTCGGCCTTCAACGCTGTCGGCTCGGTGAGCTATCCGGCCCGGGTCAGGGAGAGCTACGCCCAGGACCTCCTCTCGGGCCTGGACGTGGAGGCGATCAGAAGCCGTGGATACCGGATCGTCGTCGACTACGGCTACTCGGCCACGTCCTTCGTGCTGCCGCTGCTGCTTGGGCCGCTTGGAATCGAAGCCGTCAGCGCCCACGGGTTCGCGGCCGACACGGCGGAGCCGAGCACGAGCCTGCGGGAGGCCGTCGGCCAGAGCAAGAGGCTTGTGACGGCGATCGGCGCCGACCTCGGCGTCGTCTTCGACCGGGCCGGCGAACGGCTCTTCCTGATCGACGAGCAGGCCCACGAAATCCCGGTCGAGCAGACGCTGCTGCTCTTCCTGCGCCTGATGGGGTCGAACGGAGGCCACGGCAAGCTGGCCTTCCCGATCACGGTGACGAGCCAGGTCGAGGAGATGGTGAAGGGCAGCAAGCTCGAGGTGATCCGCACTCCCACCTCGCTCGCCGAGCTGACCAAAGCCGCGGCCAGCGACGGCGTGATCTTTGCCGGCGCGGTGGGCGGCGGCTACGTTTTCCCCGAGTTTCTGCCGGCCTACGACGCCGTGGCGAGCCTCTGCAAGCTCCTCGAGCTGCTCGCTCCGGTGAGGAAGCCGCTCTCGGAGCTCGTCGCGGAGCTGCCCGCGAGCACGCTCGTCCACCGGCAGGTTCCGTGCCCGTGGTCGTTGAAGGGCACGGTGATGCGCGTCGTCACGGAGCGGCTGCGCGACCGCAAGGTCGACCTGCTCGACGGGATCAAGGTCTTCGACAAGCGCGGCTGGGCTCAACTCCTCCCCGACCCTGACGAGCCTGTCGTGCACATCTACGCCGAGGGCAAGACCGAGGAGCTCTCGGTCGAGCTCGAGACCGAGCTGCGCGAGCTCGTCGAGGAGATCATGCGGACCGAGGGCGCGGAAGCCACGGTCGCAACCTCAAGCTGAGGTTGACCCTTGGGTCGCCTTCTGCTTGACTAGGAGCGCTCCCGCCACCGGACGAAAGGCTCTCGTGGAAGCGTTTCCCGATCTCGGCTCACTCTCGGACGACGACCTCAAGCAGCTCATCGACGAGCTGACCAAGGAAGAGCTCGAAGTCTCGTACCGACGGCGGATCCTGCACGGCAAGATCGACCTGCTGCGCGCCGAGCTCCAGGCCCGGCTCAAGGAGACCGGGGGGAAGGGGATCCTCGAGCAGGTAGACGTCGAGCATCTCGCCGCAATCCTCGCCGGCAAAGCCGCGCCGCCCTCCGAGGGCTGACTTGAGCCACACGCTACGCGTCCGGTTTCGCCGAAGTCGCGCCTGCGCGGGGGCCGTCCGCAGCTCCGCCCGTGCAATGGAGAGCAGATGAGCCACATTTACTGTCCCGAGTGCGGGTTCCAGAACCCGGAAGCCGCCAACTACTGCTCCAAGTGCGGCGCGCTCTTGGTCAAGGAGGAGCCGGGCTCGGAGACGACCATGAGCTTCACTCCCGAGGAGGGGGAGGTAGACGCGGTGCCGACACTGGAGGAACTCGGCGCCGAAGGCCCGGCGCTCGTGGTGCGCTCTGGCGGAGGCCGAGCGGGAGAACACTTCGTGCCGCAGCGGGAGCGGACGACGATCGGCCGCTCGCCCGACTGCGACATCTTCCTGGACGACGTCACGGTCTCACGCAAGCACGCCGTGCTCGTGCAGAAGGACGGTGGCTTCTTCATCGAGGACCAGGGGAGCCTGAACGGCACCTTCCTGAACCGCCGCCGGATCGAGTCCGGTCAGCTGGAGAACGGCGACGAGCTCCAGATCGGCAAGTACAAGCTGAGCTTCCTGGAGAAATGAGCACGCTCCGCGTCCGGCACGCCCCCGTCATGGCTCCGCCCGGCGGACCTCAGCGACGCACAAAGCTGGGGCGCAGGCCGTGAGCGCAGCAGAAGCACCCGAGCGGGAACGGCTGCTGACGATCGGCGCCGTCTGCACGCGCCTCCAGCCGGAGTTCCCAGATATCTCGATCTCGAAGATCCGCTATCTCGAAGACCAGGGCCTGCTCGCGCCGCGCCGCACGCAGAGCGGCTACCGCCTGTTCAGCGAAGGCGACGTCGAGCGGCTCGAGAAGATCCTGCGCCTCCAGCGGGACGAGTTCCTGCCGCTGCGAGTCATCCGCCAGGAGCTCGCGTCTCCGTCGGGGGCCGGGAAGGAGCGACGGCGGCGCCATGCCGTGGGCCTGGCCGATCCGGACGACGAGCTCGACCTCGGCGAGCTCTGCGAACGGGCTGCGATCACGTTGGATCTGGCGCGGGAGCTCGAGGAATTCGGCCTGCTGCAGCCCCGGCGCGCCGGCAGCGAGAAGCTCTACCCTGCCGGAGACGTGGACGTCGCGGTCGCCTGCGCCAAGCTCTCGCGCTTCGGCATCTCTGCCCGGCACCTGCGCACGTTCCGCACGGCCGCCGACCGGGAAGCCGGACTGCTCCAGCAGGTGATCGCACCGTCGCTCCGCTCCCGCAACCCGGAACGGCGGGAGGCCGCGGTAGAGCAGCTCCAGACGCTGGCCGAGCTCGCCCAGGAGCTCTCGCAGCTGCTGTTCTGGCGCGACCTCAGGCATCTCGCGGGGAACTAAGTGGGGGTCGAGGACTTGAAGGCCAGGATCCGCGACGTGCCCGATTTCCCGGAGCCCGGGATCGTCTTCAAGGACATCATGCCCCTGCTCGCCGACCCGCCCTCCCTCCAGGAAGCTACCGATCTCCTCGCGGAGTGGGCCGGGCCGCGGAAGCCGGACGTGATCCTCGGCGCGGAGGCCCGCGGCTTCATCCTCGGGGCCGTGATGGCCTACAAGCTGGGCTGCGGGTTCGTCGCGGCCAGGCGGCCGGGCAAGCTGCCGTGGAAGACGGTGAGCTCGACCTACGCGCTCGAATACGGTGAGAACTCGCTGGAGCTGCACGCGGACGCGATCGCAGACGGTGCCCGCGTGCTCGTCCACGACGACGTGCTCGCCACAGGCGGGACGGCACGCGCCATCTGCGACCTCGTGACGCAGCTCGGGGGAGAGATCGTCGGCGTCGAATTCCTGATCGAACTGGCGTTTCTGGACGGCCGCAAGCACCTCGAGGGCTTCGACGTCCACTCGTTGATCACGTACGAGGCCTAGAGCACTCCGTCCGGGTTGCCGATTACAAGTGGGTGATCTACGACGCCCTCACGACGACGTACACGTTCTCCTGCCCGGAACGGGGGCACTCGAGAGTCGCGCTGTCGTCGTTCCGGCGAGTCGAGCAGCTCCCAGGCCCCTTGCACCCGGCTGTCTTCGGCGTCTCCTTCGATTGCGGTTGCGGTTCCGAGCACCCCGGCCTCGTCTCGCACGACGAGCTCGACTGGGCGCCGCTGGGGCTCGGAGAGGGCCTCTTCCACAATCTGATGACCTCGCGGCTCGATCCGATCGAGGACGAGCTCGCAGACCTCGCGGCCCGAAGGATCCAGGCGGGCGAGTGGCCCTGGAGCTTCTTCTGCTACCCGGAGGAGCGCCCGCGACCAATCTTTCCCTCCTCGTTCTTCCTGATCGCACCCGCTGAGGGCCGCGCTGAGGTCGGGATCGCCGTTCGCTGCCCGGTCTGCGCGAGCGTCTCGATCAACCTCGTTTCCTCACAGCACCTCGACCTGCCGTTCCACAACGACCGCGAGATCGGCGTCGTCGAGCACATCTTCGGCCCGGATGCCGAGCGGGCGGTCGAGGAGTTCGCCTCTGAGCTCTATTCCGCGCGCTTCGATTCACGCCGGCTCGACCTGCAATAGGCGGGTTGCACTTCCGGGGCAGGGGGTAGGACCCGGGCGGAGGTGATGGCATGTACGGCTTGACACGTGGAACGATCACGCTTCTGGGCGCAGGAGTCGCCGGCCTGCTGGTCTGGCTCGCGACCCAGGTGAACGAAGGGACAAACGGCGGCTACTGGAGCGTCTACGGCCTGCTGGCTGCAGCCGGTCTGACGATGGCGTTCTCGCAGATCCTCGGCGGCTGGACGAAGTGGGGCTGGCCGCGGCTCTCGCTGAACGTCTTCCTGCTCGCGTTCGTACCGGTGCTGATCGCGGCCGGCTGGGTGCTCGTCGGCGCGCAGCCGCATGGCAACTGGTTCCGCGATCACGTTCGTAGCTGGTCCGACGACCTCTCGATCGGTGGTGTCGTGCGCGACCTGACCCAATACGCAGCGGTGCTCGGCTTCGGGGTCGGGCTCGTCTTCGGCTTCACCTTCGACACGTCCGGTCCCTCGGCCTACGGCCCGTTCGGACGGCGGCGCCGAGCTGCCTCGGTTCCAGCCGGAGGCGCTGCTCCTTCGCCGCGCGCGAGTGCAGACGGCGACGCCAACGGTGACGGGAAGGTCGTCGACGAGCGCGAGCCCGTCCCGGCCGGGGCTCCTGACGAACGGCGCAACTAGGCGCAAATCGTGCGCCCGCAGCATCCTTCCCTCCGGGGAGGGATGATGCGGGCTGGTCCTGAACCGATAGGAGGGAAGTGAGCGCCGCCCTCCACAGCCACGACCCGAAGCGCATCGACCTCCTGCTGGCGCACTGCGCCGAGCTCCCCAAGGCCGGGACACGAAAGCCGGTGTTCGAACGGCTGCGGGACAAGCTCGGAGCCCCGCTGACCCGGCTCTTGCTCTTCGCCCTCTCCGGGAATCAGCGCTCGCGCTCGACGCTCCGCCTCGGCTGACGCCGCGGCACGTCGGTTCCGTAGACCATCACATAGAGGAAGATCAGGAAGCCCGCGACGGCTCCGAAGACGAACGCCGTGGCGCCGCTCACGCCTACCGCGAGCCCACCCAGCCAGATGTAGAGGCCGAATGCGAGGCCCCAGATGAAGGACACGACCCCGTGTGACATCGCAGGCTGTCGGAGGTGCGGCACGGCCGGACTCTACCGCGTTGGAGCGGGGCGGGGTTATCCACAAGCTGCACAGCCTGCTGTGGATATGTGGATAATTGAATTTCCGCAAATTGCGGTTTCTATCTCTTCCGAGGACCTTGAACAGGCCGTGTCCAGCACCTAGATTTCCTCTTGCGCCGAGCACGGAACCGGAGTAGGTCGAAACCGAGTTCGAAGGCACTACCCGCAAGGGAAAGGTCATCGAAAACGGTGGACGAAACGGAAACCGGCTCGGCGAATTTTTTTTTCCGTTTCGGACGCCGGGGGTGAGGGCGTCCTGGCAGCCTCCAACTCGAACTTGACATAACACCCGTTATCGTGCATTCGACTTTTGACGCAACCTCTGGCGCGCGGAACGGCGTGAGGCTAAGGTTGCGTCGCGGCATCACTTCTCGTCCAGAAGGGGGTTTCGAAGGCGCCTGTTTGTGGGCAGGACGGTCTGAGTCAGGATGACGGCTGTTGAGATCGAGAACGTCCTGGCGACCCCCGAGTTGCACGAGCTGTTCGAATCGGCTGAGCAAACAGGGTCGCTGAGGTACGCAGACCTCGTAGAGGTGCTCGAGCCCCTGCGGCTCGACCCGCTCGAGACGGACGCGGTCTACCGTGAGCTCGAGCAGCGCGGCATCGAGGTCCTGGAGCACGAGCAGGAGCAGCCTCAGCAGCCGCCGCCTCCGCCTCCCACGCCTCAGCCGATCGTCCAGGAGACGACGACCGACGCGTTGCAGCTCTTCCTCCGCGACGCCGGCCGGCACCCGCTGCTGACCGCGGCGCAGGAGGTCGAGCTCGCGAAGCGCATCGAGCGCGGCGAAGGCCAGGCCAAGCAGACGATGATCCAGTCCAACCTGCGCCTGGTCGTCTCGATCGCCAAGAACTACCGCAACCAGGGCCTCCCGTTCCTCGACCTGATCCAGGAAGGGACGCTGGGTCTGATCCGCGCCGTCGAGAAGTTCGACTGGCGCCGCGGCTACAAGTTCTCGACCTACGCCACGTGGTGGATCCGCCAGGCCGTGGCCCGCGCTCTGGCCGACAAGGCGCGCACGATCCGGATGCCGGTTCACATCGTCGAGCGCATGCAGAAGCTGAATCGCGCCGAGCGGACGCTCTGGACGCAGCTTGGCCGCGAGCCATCGCTCGAGGAGATCGCCGAGGAGGCGAACCTGCCAATCGCCCAGGCGCACGAGGTCAAGGCCGCAGCCCGCGCGTCAACGAGCCTCGATCAGCCCGTCGGTGATACCGAGGACGCGGTCTTCGGCGATTTCGTCGCCGGCGACGGGCCGCTTCCGGACGAAGAGGTCGAGGTCTCGCTGCGCTGCCAGGCACTTGGAGAGGCGCTGGCGGCCCTGGCTGACCGCGAGCGGCAGGTCCTGGTCCTGCGCTACGGCCTCGACGACGCCGATCCGAAGACGCTCGAGGACATCGGGCGCCGCCTCGGGCTGACCCGGGAGCGCGTGCGTCAGATCGAGACCGAAGCGCTCAAGCGTCTCGCGCGACTGCGCGAGATGGAGTCCGTCGCGCACTGAGGCGCCGCTTGCGGTGCCGCTCTCAGGACGCGTGGGCTTAGCCCATGCGTCCGTCTGCGCCGCTAACCGAAGGCGCTTGAGTGTTTCCGTCGGCAGAGAGTCCCAGCGCTGATCCGTCGAAGAGCGGCAGCGCTGCGTCCTCCCCCAGTCTGGCTCTGACGAGCTCGTAGGCGTCGTCGATTCGCGCCGGCCGCGCGAGCCGGTGACCGTCCGACGCGACCACGGCGGCGTCGCCGGCCTCGATCAGCGCCCAGGCAAGCTCCTCCGCTTCGGGGCCGTGCAGCCCCAGGATGCTCGTAGCGTTGAGCTGCAGCGGCCAGCGCTCAGCGAGCTCGTGCGCGAGCTCGGGCCGCTCGCGAACGGATTCGGTGCGCTCCGGATGGGCGATCAGCGGTATGAGGCCTGCGTCCTCCACGTGCTGGGCGAGCGCAAGCAGCCCGTCGGCAGGCCCGACGAACGGCACCTCCATCAACACGTGCCTCGTTCCTTCGAGCACATAACGGGACGGGTCCTCGCTCAGGAGCGGCGGCGCCGGGGTCAGCTCGAACCCGAGTCGCAGCTCGAGCGGTGCTCGCTCGCGGAGGCGCTCAAAGGCGCGCCGAACCTCCAGCCCACGCTCCGGGGTCAGCGTGAAGTGCGGCCAGACGTGCGGCGTGCCGAAGAGAACCGCCGTCCCGGCCTCTGCAGCCAGGTCGCAGAGCTCCAATCCCTCTTCGATCGAGACGGCCCCATCGTCACCAGAAGGAACGACATGTGAATGGCAGTCAACGAATCGCGGCCTCATGTGCGCAGGCTAGCGGCCCCCAACGGTTCGACCGGTCATTTCCGACGGACGCACGAGCACAGCCCGTGCGTCCTGAGAGGGCACCGCAAGCGGTGCCTCATCGCTATCCGGCGAGTGGTCTCTCTTATTCCGCGCGGAGGTACAGCTGGAGCGCCGGAGCGACCGAGCGAAGCTCGCGCAGGGCGCGCGATTCGAGCTGCCGCACGCGCTCGCGGGTGATGCCGAGGTCGGAGCCGACCTCTTCGAGTGTCTGCGGAGGCTCCCCGTCGAGGCCGAAGCGGCGCGTGAGGACGTGTCGCATGCGAGGCGCGAGGCGCTGAAGCGCCAGCCCGAGCTCGGCGGAGCGAAGGTTGTTGGCGGTGACGATGTCGGGGCGGTCGGTCTTGGTGTCCTCGATCAGATCGCCGTAGAGGCTCTCGCCGTCGCCGACCGGAG
>Ga0307296_10000929_pt1 | contig 14404 bp, 8 predicted proteins | sample ER_DNA_153_FD_194467 | JGI IMG/M metagenome (GOLD analysis project Ga0307296, IMG submission 194467) | Bulk soil microbial communities from the East River watershed near Crested Butte, Colorado, United States - ER_DNA_153 | ecosystem: Environmental > Terrestrial > Soil > Floodplain | place: USA... | reverse complement strand
CCGCTCGAGCACGCCCTTGCGCCGCACCGCGAGGCCGGTGACCGCGATGCCGCCGCCGAGGACCTCGGCAACCTGGCGGGCCTCAGGCTCCTGATCGGGGACCCCGAGCCCGCGTGGGAGCTCCTCCGGGAGGCGGTCTCGCTCCTGGCGGAGCTCGGCAGCCGGCTGCGCCACGGGACGATGCCGGCGCGACGCTCGCGGCAGCTGGACATGGCACTCCTCTGCCGGGCCGTCCTGGCCAGCCACGACGGGGACCACCTGCGCGCGGCCCGCCTGCTGGGTGTGTGGTCCCGCGGCAGGGACGAGGGCGGCGGGATCCCTCCGTCCATCGCCTACGCGGCGTTCGGCGATCTCGAGGCCACCGTGCGGGCGGCGCTGGGCAAGGACGTGTACGAGCGGGCTCGTGCCGAGGGCTACGCGATGAGCGTCGACCAGGCCTGGGCCAGCGTGCTCGCCGACGAGGCGTCGCCGGCGCCATGACCGCCGCCGGCTGCAGGCGGTCACCCGTGAGGTGTACGAGCCGCGCGGTCGCGGTTGGTGTGTCGCCACTCAGGTGATCGGCCGCCTCAATCATCACAGTGATCGGGCGGGGTCAGCTGGCCCCTGGCTGGTCGGGCCAGTCTTCTTGGCCCTGTAGATCGTGCTGCTGGTACACACGTGCAGGTGAGACCCTGCGCAGCGACTGCCACGTCTCCACCAGCTGGCGCACGTGCCGCCGCCCTTCCGCAAGCGCCTGACCGTCACCGAACAGGCTGGCGACCTGGCGCTCGACGCGGGCTCAGCCGGCCGCGTGTCGTCGAATGACTGGTGGCGGACTCGAGCGAGCCGTAGCATGATTCCGTGCTGGCGGTTGCCACCACGGTCTATTCCTGACCGCGCCCAAATGGTCGCCCGAAGACACGTCAGACCGTTCCCGCGTTCGAGCTGATAGAGGTTGTGCCCTCGTCGGCAGAATTGTTCGTCGTGCTCCCGGCGGCGGGCCGGGTTGCCATCGGAAGGGGAGTCGAATGACGCAGGCTGCACCGGTTTCCAGTGGGTACGTAGTGAACTCGGAGGTGGGTCGGCTTCGCAAGGTGCTGGTCTGCGCGCCGGGTCTGGCGCACAGCCGGCTCACGCCGAGTAACTGCGACGAGCTGTTGTTCGACGACGTGCTATGGGTGCAGAACGCGAAACGTGATCATTTCGACTTCATGTCCAAGATGCGCGACCGGGGCGTTGAGGTGGTGGAGCTGCACGAGGTATTGGCCGAGACGATGGAGAGCCCTGAGGCGAGGTCGTGGCTGTTGGACCGCAAGATCATCGCCAATGAGGTTGGCCCCGGATTTGTCAACGACACCCGGGCATATCTGGACAGCCTGGATGCCAAGACGCTCACCCGGTTCTTGATCGGCGGCCTCGCAACCGATGATCTGCCCTCAGAATCGGGGTCCGCGTCCATCAGCTTGGCCCGGGAGGCTCTGGGGGGCCGGGAATACCTGATGCCGCCGCTGCCGAACACGCTCTACACGCGCGACACCACGTGCTGGATCTACGGAGGCGTGACGTTGAATCCGCTGTACTGGCCGGCGCGGCACGACGAGACGCTGTTGATGAAGGCGATCTATGAGTTCCACCCAGATTTCGTGGGGTCTAAGGTCTGGTGGGGAGACCCTGAGCTGGACTGGGGCCTGGCCACCTTGGAAGGCGGCGACGTCCTCGTCCCCGGCAACGGTGTCGTGCTGATCGGGATGAGCGAACGCAGCTCCCGCCAGGCGATGGGGCAGGTCGCGGCCAAGCTCTTCGCTGAAGGCGCCGCCGAGCAGGTGATCGTGGCCGGCATGCCGAGGCTGCGGGCGGCCATGCACCTGGACACGATCTTCACCTTCGCCGATCGCGACCGCGTCACGGTCTACCCGGACATTGTGCACGGCATCCACACCTTCACCCTCCGGCCGAGCGACACCGCGCCAGGGTTCGAGGTCACTGACGAGACTAAGCCCTTCTTGGAGGTCGTTCGGATTGCCCTCGGTCTGAGCGAGTTGCGAGCCATCGACACCGGCGGCAACGTCTACGACACCGAGCGCCAACAATGGGATAGCGGCAACAACCTGGTCGCCATCGAACCCGGCGTTGTGATCGCTTACGACCGCAACACCACCACCAACTCCCTACTCCGCAAAGCCGGCATCGAGGTCATTACCATCGTCGGCGCCGAACTCGGCCGCGGCCGCGGCGGTGGCCACTGCATGACTTGTCCTCTCATCCGCGACGCCGTCGACTACTGACCGATTGCAGGCGACGACGCTGGCGGCCGGGCAAGCGTGGACAACCACGCGCAGCGTCACAAGCGTTCTGCGGCCACGCTGGGCCGCCGTCGACGAGGGCCTGTTGGGATATGGCGAAGCTGGTCCGCGATCGGGCGACCGAGGTAGGTCCCGAGGGTGGCGCCAGCTGCTATGCCCAAAGCGACACCGAGAGCGACCAACAGAGTTGACCCACCCTCACTTGGATTGGCTGTCTCCGGGGAGGTTCCGACCACCTGCAAGAGGCCGTTGTAGAGGGAGAGGCCGGGGACCAACGGGAGCAGAGCAGCGCTGACCAGCCCGAACGCAGGGATGGTTGAGCGGCGGATCAACAAGGTGGAGGCCAGCGCCGCGACAAAAGCGCCTAGCGTGTTGGCGAGTACCTCGGCGGAGCCGATGTAGATCATCGACGCATAGCCCGCCCACCCCAGTAGGCCCATCGCGCCTGCGAGCCCGATCGTAGCCAGATCTGCATATGCCCACACCGCGAAGAATGCCGATATCAGCGTGGCGCCAACGAACTGGGCTCCGAGCGGGCCGAGCGCAACGGGATTGGGCGAGATGGACAAAGGTGCCCCGAGACGCCAAGCCAGCTCAAGCGAAGCCACGATCCCCACGACGATCCCAGCCGTGCGCATGACGACGTCGAGCAGCCGAGCTGATGCGGTCACATAGAACTCGTCGATGGCGTCCTGCGCCGCACCGACGATGGTCATACCCGCGACGAGCATGACAATGCCGCCCACGACGACGAGCGTTGGGTCGACGCCAACAAAGAAGCTGACACCTTGAGCCGTTGCCTCGGTTATGCCCGCAGCGATCAGAGTGATGAGTCCCGCCCCGGCAAACTGCTGGAAGAACGGGGGTACGCGCCAGTGCTCCATTGCCGCGAGCAACCGGTCCACAATGAGCCCGGTGAGGAATGTGGCCAGGATGATCTTCCACGACGTGGTGAACAGCAGTGACACCCCGGCGCTGACGCCGGCGTTCCCGATCATCGCCACCCACTGCGGGTATCGGTGGGGAGCCTCCTGGATGCGATCTAATGCTCTCGTGGCTTCGCCAATCGGTAGGCCGCCTCGGATCTTTTCGGTCAGCTTGCCCACCTCACGTACCTTGCTGTAATCAATGTCATCCGGCTGCACCACTCTGATGCAGGTGAGCGGCGCCGCCCCCCGCGCGGGATAGCAGGACGCCGAGATGGATGTGTAGGTCACGTCGACGTGGACCCGTGTCAGTCCATACGCATCGGTTATTCCCAGCATGGCGACGACGACATCATTGGCCGACATCCCGGCAGAGAGCAGGCAATCACCAACCTGCATGGCGAGGTTTAACGCGGCGGCAGGTGGTGTGACAGTGGTTGCGCTCGCCCCGACGGTTTGCCCGCCGTCACTTCCGCTAGAGGCGGCGATGCTGGAACCGCCTGTCGCAGCCGACACATCGTTCGTCACCTTGTAATGTCTCCCGTCAAAAGCGCTCGACGGCTGAGCCTGTCAGACAAAGCAAGCAGGCCGGCACCGGTTTTGATTTGTGCTCCGGTGACCGCTCCATCAGGAACGAACTAGCGTGCGGATGGCTCGCAGCGCGACGGACAGCTCGGCCAAGTCCCACGTCCCTGTGGCCTCGATCGCGGCCAGCGTGGTGCGCACCTGCGCCAGTCCCTCCGAGTTCTGCGCCTCCCAGCGATCCGCCAGCTCGCTCTCGCTCGGGCTCCCTTGTGCATTTGTCGTTGCGAGCACATCGGAGGTGATATCTGCGAGCGCCGCGTACAGGTCGGACCGCAAGGCCGAACGCGCCATTGACTGCCAGCGGTCACGCTGTGGCAACGCTGTGATCAAGGTCAGTAGTCGGTCAATGTCAAATCGCTCGGAAAGCGTGAAATACAAGGACGCTACGTGATTGGCTGGCCGATCGGCGGCCTCGGCGATTTCGACAATGTCCAACAAGGAGAACACGTCCAGCAGCGCGGCGGCAGTGAGTGCCAGCGGGGCAGGAGCGCCGAGTTGCTCGTGGTGAGCTGCGCGGGTACGCAGCCGCTCCCGCTCAAATCCTTGCACGAGTTCGGGAATGCGCGGCGCCAGATCGGCCACCTGAGGCTGGAAGCGGGAGATTTCAGCGGCGACTTCCAGCCGGGCTTGTCGAGACTGGAGCAGCCACCGTACGACGCGGTCCAGAAAACGTCGGCCTTCCAGGTGTAGCGCTGTCGCCGCTGCCACCGGCACACCAGGGGACTCGGCGGCCGCCCAGAATCGGGAGAGGCCGAACACTTCCCGTGCCACTGTGTACGCCCTGGCGATCTGGTCCGGGCCAGCACCCGTCGCTTCCTGGGTGCGGAAACTGAAGGTGATGCCGGCGCGGTTGATCATGTCGTTCACGACGAAAGTGGCAATGATCTCGCTCCGCAGGGGATGATCGTTGAGCTGGTTACCGTAGCGCTCGACTAGTTGCGGAGGGAAGTAAGCTCGCAAGACCCGCTCGAACCAGGTCGCATCGGCGAGGTCACTCTGGAGCAGCTGCGCTGTATTGGTGATCTTCGCGTATGCAAGCAGCACGGACAGCTCCGGAGAGGTCAGCCCGCGTCCCGATGCGGCCCGCTGGTCCAGTTCTTCGTCGTCGGGCAAGAATTCCAGGACCCGGTCCAGGTCGCCTTGTCGTTCTAGCTGTGTCATGAAGCGGCGATGGACCGGCAACATTGCTGGCGCTTGGGCTCGGGCGATGCTGAGGGCGACGTTCTGTTCGATGTTGTCCCGCAGCACAAGACGTACGACTTCATCGGTCATGTCCGCCAGCAGCCGACTTCGATCCTTGTCGGCGAGCGCGCCCGCGTGAACGATGCGGTCGAGCAGGATTTTGATGTTGACCTCGTGGTCGGAGGTGTCTACTCCGGCGGAGTTGTCAATCGCGTCGGTGTTGATCCGACCCCCCGTACGATCCGCCCCAACCTGCGCGTACTCGATCCGGCCGAGCTGACTCAAGCCCAGGTTGCCACCCTCCCCAATGACCCGAGCGCATACCTGCGAGCCGTTCAACCGGATCGGGTCGTTGGCTTTGTCCCCGATGTCGGCATTGCTTTCAGCGGTTGCCTTGATGTACGTGCCGATGCCACCGTTCCACAGCAGCTCGACTGGTGCCGCCAGAATGTGGCGGATCAGCTCGGCTGGGGTGAGCGCCTCGATTTCATCAGCCAGTCCTAGCCGGACGCGTGCCTGAGCCGCGATCGGAATCTCCTTGGCGGTGCGTGGATAGACCCCGCCGCCAGCCGACAGCAGTCCGGCGTCGTAGTCCGCCCAGGATGAGCGCGGCAGCGCGAACAGCCGGTGCCGCTCGGCGTATGAGACGGATGCGTCAGGATCGGGATCGAGGAAGATGTGGCGGTGATCGAATGCCGCGACCAGACGGATGTGCTCCGACAACAGCATTCCGTTGCCGAACACATCACCGGACATATCACCGATCCCGACCACAGTGAAGTCCTCACTTTGAGTGTCGATGCCGAGCTCGCGGAAGTGCCGCTTCACCGATTCCCAGGCGCCTCGTGCCGTGATGCCCATCGCCTTGTGGTCATAGCCCACCGAGCCGCCTGAGGCGAAGGCGTCCCCGAGCCAGAAGTTGTAGTCCGCGGCGACTCCGTTCGCAATGTCAGAGAAGGTCGCCGTTCCCTTGTCGGCAGCGACGACGAGATAGGGGTCGTCGCTGTCGTGCCGTACAACGCCCTCCGGCGGCACCACCTTCCCGTTGACGAGGTTGTCGGTCAGGTCCAGCAGGCCTCGAATGAAGATCCGGTAGCAGTCGACGCCTTCGCGCAGCAAGGCCTCGCGGCCGTGCGCGCCCCCACGCGCTGACTTCACGACGAACCCGCCCTTAGCGCCCACCGGAACGATGACGGCGTTCTTGACCATCTGCGCCTTGACCAGGCCGAGCACCTCGGTACGGAAGTCATCCCGGCGGTCAGACCACCGCAGACCACCGCGGGCAACGGCGCCGAAGCGCAGGTGAACGCCCTCGACCCGAGGGGAGTACACGAAGATCTCGAAGCGGGGTCGCGGCTCCGGCAACTCGGAAATGGCGTGCGGGTCGAACTTCAGCGAGAGATACGACTTGCGATGCATCCCTGCCTCATCCAGCTGGAAGAAATTGGTGCGAGTCGTCGCTCGGACGAGGCGGAGCAGCGAGCGCAGGATGCGGTCTTGGTCAAGGCTGGCTACCTCGTCCAATGCCCCGCGAATCTGCTGGATCAACCCCGGTGCCACGTCCGCCCGACCCGACTCGGCCTCGGGATCGAACCGCACCTCGAATAGTCGCACCAGTAGACGGACGATGTGGACATTTGCCAGCAGGCAGGACTGCAGGTATTCCTCACTGAACGGAGTGCCGACCTGTCGCAGATACTTGGCATATCCGCGCACCAGGACAACCTGCCGCCAGTTCAGCCCGGCATGTAGCACCAGCGCATTGAATCCATCGCTCTCCGCGGCACCGTTCCACACCGCTGCGAACGCGTCTTCGAACAGCTGGCTCGCGGCCTCCGGACTGGTCTCCGCAGTTATCTCGTAGCGCAGCCCGAAGTCGTAAATCCACCGCCGTGCGCCTTCGGCGGGAGTCAACTCATACGGGCGCTCATCGATCACCTCAACACCCATGCCTTGCAGGATGGGCGACACTATCGACAGCGACACGGACTCGGCGGAGAAGAGCTTGAGCCGGCGCTGATCCGACGCGACACCGGCTGGAACATAGAGGTTTACCGCGTGATCGTCGTCCGGCTGAAGGGCATCGAGGCGAAGCAGGTCGGCGACTGCGACGTCAGCTGGGTAGTCCTCCTGGTACGCCTGCGGAAAAGCCTCGCCATAGACGCGCAGCAAGCGAGCAGCCTCCTCATCGCCCACCTTGATCGTCAGCGTGTCAGTCAGATCGTCACTCCACGAACGGATTGCGTCCGCAAGGTGTCGTTCCAGCTCGCCGTGGTCGGCCTCGGCAAGCGGTGCCGCATCGGCACGGCGGACGACGAAGTGCAGTCGGGCCAGAACCGAGTCCGACACCAGGGTGGTGTACTCGACCCGGTTTGCATCGAACGCATCCCGGAGGATCTGCTCCAGCCGCAGGCAGGCGGCTGTGGTGTAGCGGTCCCGCGGCAGGTAGAGGAGCGCGGAGACGTAGCGAGCGCGGTGATCGTGACGCAGGAACAGCCGAAGCTGCTGGCGTTCCTGAAGATGCAGAATCTCGTCGACGGCATGTTCCAGTTCGTCGAGCGACACCTGAACCAACTCGTCGCGTGGATAGTCCTCGAGAATCTCGATTAGGTCTCTGCCGGAGTGGCTGGTTGGAGAGAAGGCCATCCGCTCCAGAAGCGCTGCCACCTTGCGTCGCAGCATCGGGATCCGCAGCACGCTCTCGTGGTAGGCGGCTGAGGTGAACAGGCCGAGGAATTGACGTCCACCGATGGGCCTGCCTTGGACGTCGAACACGCCGACGGTGATGTCGTCAAGGTACAGCGGCCGGTGCACCGTGGAGCGGATGCTTGACTTTGTGAGAGTGAGTGGCGCAGCGTCGCCTGGTTCGGTCGCGGCGTGACCAAGGAGCCGGCTGGCCTGCGGTTGCTCCGGTCGCAAGAGACCCAGCCCGCTGTCAGGCACCGGCGCCAGCTTGTGGTTCCCGTCAAGGGTGCCGTCGGGCGGACGGCGATACTCGACATAGCCGAGAAAGGTGAAGCGCTCATCGCCGAGCCAGTCGAAGTACTGCAGTGCCTCCTCGACATCCGCCTGTTCCACGCCCGCTGGCGGATGAGCCCGCAAGTCAGCGGTCGCCCGCAACACTTGCGCGCGCATCGCTGGCTCGTCGTCGACAGCAACCCGAACATCAGCCAAGACCTGCCGAACACTGCGGACCACCCGCTCTGCCGCTTCGCTGCGACGCTCAAGGTCGATCTCCACCGAGATCCAGGACTCGGCAATCCGGTCTGGTGAAAAGGAGGAGTTCTCGTCGGTCATCACTTCGAGCAGATTGCCCGTCGGGTCGCGGCGTACCTGAAGCTGGGGATGAATGACAAGGTGGATGGCTCTGCCCTGCCGAGTCAGTTCGGCGGTTACCGAGGTCACGAGGAACGGCATGTCGTCCGTGACGATCTGGACCAGGCTGCGTGCGGCTGGCCAGCCATCCGCCTCAGATGTAGGGGTGTAGAGCCGGACCAGGGCGCTGCCAGTTGAGCGCTTCATTGCCAGCCGCCGGTGCGAGAACGCCAACCCTGACAGTTGCGACGGATTGCGCGTCAAAATGTCCTCAGCCGCGACATGGCGGTAGTACGCCGCCAGGAAGGCTTCGGGCGGCTCTCCCCAACCGCTGCCAGCGGCTTCTCGGACGCTGACCTGCGCTGCGGCCTCCGCCGCTCGAGCGAGGTGCTCTCTTTTGGCGTCGGGGTTGCTCATCATGTTTTCTGGGCGCCTTTCGTGCCGTTTGGGAATTGCGCCAGTCGGTGGCGCGGACGAAGGTTTGGAGGGCGCGCCCGCATGCCCGGCAACGCCTTCACTGCTTCTGGATCTTCAAGCTCGTCGTAGCGGGCAGTGGCGAGCATCATCTTGCGCTCCAGGTGTTTCGGCACGGCTTGGGCGCGGTTCTGCGGTTCTGACGACATCGGATAATGATCCGTTTATAACAGCGTGCAGAACGTGATCTTCATGGGGCAAGGATGCGCCCGCCTCAGAGCAAGGTGAACCTCGCACTCCGACCCGCTGGCCCCGACCCGTTGACGCGAACGGCTGATCAGACGATCGAATCCAACACCTGCCACCACCAGATCAACAGGCTTGACGGGATTTGTCAGACGAATCCGTGATTCGGAGACGTGATTCTGCGTTCGGATCAACAGAACGGTCTGGTAGCGGCCGGCAGCCGAAGATCGCGGTCTGTTGCGTTGATACTTCTCGACTCAGATCGGTTCGACTAGTGGATAGTCGGAGCGCCACATTGCTTGGTGAATTTGGCGCACGGGGTCGGTCAGCGGCTGCTGTGCCAAACCTTCTTCATCGGCGGCAGTGGCTACGCCCGCCGTGGTTGACGGGTGGGAAGGGGCTGCCGGTGGCCACGAGCGCCCTCCCGTGGGTCCATCGAATCAGATCTTCTGGAACCGCCTCGGCATTCGAGGTCGGGTTGGACAGCGGCATGATGATGGGCCGATCCACGTGTGGATCCCATGTGCCGCACGATGGGTTCGGTGAATGCGCCGGATTGGGTGGAGGTGCCGATCAGCATGGTCGGGTTGGCGTTTGTCACTACATCGGCGAGGGTGATCGGGCCGCCTTGTTGTGACCAGGTGGCAACCTCGGCCGCTGGATGGACGTAGCGCTGTTGGAAGTCCCGCAACGCGCCCGGGTAGTCGTCCGGGAGTAGCCCTCTTGCCTGCTGGGTCTGGAGAACCGGGAGGCTGCGCTGCGCATGATCACCGGGTCGGCTGGCAGCGGGGACCGGCGGCGACAGCCCGAGTCCAGCGGTTGCCAATTCATGCTCAACGGTCAACCATGCTCACATGAGCCAGTTGCTCGATCTCTTCCCGCCCGGCAGCGCCACCGATGCCGACGGCATGTTGATCATCGGTGGCTGTAGCGCCGACGATCTTGCAACAGAGTTCGGGACGCCGGTGCTTGTGGTGGCCGAGGAAGCGCTCCGCAGTCGCGCCCGGGAATACGCTGACGAGCTGATCAGCCGATGGCCCAACTCGCGGGTGGTATTCGCCTCGAAGGCATTCCCTTGCACCGCTGTCCAGCGGGTCATGGTGCAAGAAGGGCTCGGGCTCGATGTCGCTGGTGGTGGTGAGATCCTGACCGCGCTCAAGGCTGGCATCGATCCGGCACTCATCGTGCTCCACGGCAACGCCAAGACCACCGAAGAGCTCACGATGGCGGTCGACAACGGCGTCGGCCTCATCGTTGTCGACGGCCCGGACGACGTCGACCGGCTCGAGGCGATTGTGCCTGCTGGACGGACCCAGGACGTTTTGGTACGCGTCATTCCAGGCGTGACGGCCGACACGCACGCCCACGTCCTGACCGGTCACGAAGGATCAAAGTTCGGCCTGGCGCCAGCCGCAGCGACCGCACTCATCCGGCGTATTGATCACAGTCCGCGTCTACAGATGCGTGGTGTGCACGCCCACGTCGGCTCACAGATCCTCCAAGCCCAGCCTTTGGCTGATGCGGTCGCTCCCCTGGCGGCGCTCGGGGATTTCGACATTTACGACCTCGGCGGCGGGCTCGGTGCCCGCTACACATGGGCGGACCAACCACCCACGGTCGCCGAATATCTCGACGTACTTATTGCAGCAGCGCGAGATCACCTGCCACCGGATGCGCAGATCATCATCGAACCGGGACGCAGCATGGTCGCAACATCGGCGGCGACCATCTATCGGGTGATCACGATCAAGCGCGGGCAGACGATCTTCGTCGCCGTTGACGGCGGAATGGGTGACAACCTCGAGGTCGCGCTGTTCGATCAGCGCTTTGAGGCTGGAATCGCAAGCCGGCTGGACGCGACGGACGGCGAGACCGTCACCGTCGTCGGCCGGCACTGCGAGAGTGGGGACATCCTGGTCGACGGCGTGTCGCTGAACGCGCCCCGAGTTGACGATCTCCTCGCTGTGCCGGCGACGGGGGCATATTGCTACACAATGTCCAACAATTACAACGGAAATCGACGCATCCCAGTCGTCTTCGTTGCGTCCGGAACGCCAAGTCTTGTCGTGCGTCGGGAGACGTGGGATGATCTTGCCGCGCGTGATGTCTCATGAGCGCCAGAGTTTTCGTCGAGGCTGGCGCCCAGTAGGGGTCGCTCTTCAGAGAACTGTGGAGGCAAATCGTGTCAGAGCTAACGTCGCAGCTTTTCCGACGCAAGCCCGTCGTCGAGATGGAAGCCGAGTCGGGCAGTGAGACCGAGCAGAGCGAGCTCACTCGCTCCATCGGGCTCTTCCAATTGACCATGTTCGGGGTTGGCGCAACGATCGGCACCGGTATCTTCTTCGTGCTATCGCAGGCGGTACCGATCGCTGGTCCGGCAGTCGTCTTTTCCTTCTTGATCGCTGCCGTTGTAGCTGGACTGACCGCGGTCTGCTACGCCGAGCTCGCTGGTGCAGTGCCGGTTTCGGGTTCCTCATACTCGTATGCCTACGCGACGATCGGTGAACTGCCGGCGATGGCAGTCGCCGGTTGCCTGCTGCTCGAGTACGGCGTGTCGGCCGCCGCGGTCGCGGTTGGTTGGTCGGAGTATCTCAACGAATTGCTGAACAACCTCTTTGGCTTCAAGATCCCGGAAGCGCTGTCGCAAGCGCCCGAGCAGGGAGGGATCTTCAACCTTCCAGCGGTGATCTTGATAGCACTCTGCACATTGCTGCTGATCCGGGGTGCCAGCGAATCTGCAAAAGTGAACACGGTCATGGTGCTGATCAAGATCTCCATCCTGATCTTGTTCATCGTCATTGGCCTCTTTGGCTGGAACTCCAACAATCTCGCGGACTTTGCGCCTTTGGGAGTCCAGGGAATCACAGCCGCGGCAGGAATCATCTTCTTCTCCTTCATCGGTATCGACGCCGTATCGACTGCCGGCGAGGAAGTGAAGGACCCGCACCGCAACATGCCGCTGGCGATTATGTTCGCTCTGCTCATTGTGACCACGTTGTACATCTTGGTGTCCCTCGTCGCTGTTGCCGCGCAGCCATACACCCAGTTTGAGGGCCAGGAGGCCGGTCTCGCCGCGATCCTGGAGAACGTCACCGGGTCGACCTGGCCAGGGACACTGCTGGCTGCCGGTGCGGTGATCTCAATCTTCAGCGTCACGCTGGTGGTGATCTACGGGCAGACCCGCATCCTGTTCACTATGGCCCGCGACGGAATGGTGCCTGAGTTGTTCCACAGGGTGAATCCGCGCACCCGCACACCCGTGCCGAACACGATCATCGTGGCTGCGGTCATTGCGCTGCTGGCCGGACTCATCCCGATCAATTTCCTGGCTGAGATGACAAGCGTCGGAACGCTCGTTGCCTTCGCCATCGTCGCGCTCGCCGTGATCATACTGCGGCGCCGTGAGCCCGACTTGCCGAGGCCGTTCAAGGTCCCCGGTTACCCCGTGACCCCGATCTTGGCCATCCTTGGGTGCTTGTGGATCATCAAGGACCTGCGGATACCCACGCTCGTGGTCTTCGTGATCTGGACTGCAGTGGTGCTCGCTTGGTATTTCGCGTACAGCAGGAAGCATTCCCACCTCGGACGCCACGAACATGTCGGATTGATCAAGGATGAACCGGTGGTCTGACCCCAGAAGGGACTGAGCGATGCACCAGGTCGATCAAACCACCGAACAGATGGTGCGCAGCGTCCTTGCGTACGCCGAGAACCGGCTGCGAATGAATCCGGTACCGCTCGACAAGGGAACCCAAGAAGCGGCTGTCCTGTACAGGCTGCTGAACGGGGTCATCCGTGACCGCGGCCGGGCACCTGACGAAGTGTTGGGTATCTATTCCTCGGTGATAGCGCCCAGCATCATCTCCGCGGACAGCCCTCGGTTCCTTGGTTTCATCCCAGCAGCGCCTACCAAGGCCAGCCTGTTGTTCGACATGTTGATCTCATGCGCCTCGATCCAAGGCATCTCCTGGCTTGAGGCATCAGGCGCGATCGCGGCGGAGAACACCGTTCTGAGGGTCATAGCAGATGAGGCTGGACTCCCCCCGTCCGCTGGCGGATGCTTTGTCTCCGGTGGGTCCGCCGGCAACCTGTCCGCGCTCGCTGTTGCCCGAGAGACGACGAAGAGGCGGCTTGGCGATGAAGCCGCGGGTCGGCGCCTTCGGGTGGTCGTCGGCACCGACGCACATTCCTCGATCGTTAACACGCTGCGCCTATTGGAGATGGATGCGCTGGTGGTCGAGACCCCGGACCACCGGCTGACCGCGGAAGCGGTAGCCGCTGCACTTGACGAAGATCCAGATGTCAGCGATGTTGCCGCTGTTGTCTGCACCTCAGGAACGACAAACGGCGGAATCATCGACGATCTTGCCGGAGTAGGCGAGATCGCCGCGCAGCGTGGTTGGTGGTTCCACGTCGACGGCGCGTATGGCGGATCCGGGATCTTTGCCCGATCGCTACGCGACAAGTACACCGGCATCGAGCAGGCCGACTCATTCATCCTCGACCCGCACAAGTGGCTCTTCACGCCATTCGACTGCTGTGCACTTATCTACCGGCAACCCGAGCTCGCCAGGGCCGTGCACACCCAGGACGCGTCGTACCTGGACGTCATCCATGTATCGGAAGGGGAGTGGAACCCGACTGATTACGCCCACCACTTGACGCGCCGCGCACGGGGACTGCCCCTGTGGTTCTCGATGGCTGTCTATGGTCTCGATGCCTATCGCGAGGCGATCGAGGCCGCGGTGCAGCTCGCCCGTGACACCGCGGACTTGATCAAGACGACACCGCACCTCGAGCTGATCCGGGAGCCGGATCTCGGTGTGGTGCTTTTCCGTCGCGTCGGCTGGGAGCCAGCCGACTACAACAAATGGGCGCAAGCGTTGCACGATGAGGAAATTGCGTTCGTACCCCCGACCAAGTGGGAGGGCGAGACGGTTGGCCGCTTCGTGTTCCTGCACCCGGAGACATCGATGGAACTAGTCAAGGAGATCCTCGACCGAACTGCCTGACGTTGCCGGCTCGCTGGTCATCTAATGTCGGATCGCCGGCTGTTCGCCGATGTCTTGGCGCGAGCGAGTCCGACCTTTTAGTGGACGCTAGTGGAACTGCGGAACGATCAAGTAGATCCCAAATAGCACGAGCAGGCCGGCGAGGCCAAGCAAGACATACCCGAGCGAGAGGACCAGAGTGCCAGAGCCGCCCTCGTTCGATTTGATCTTGGCGGCCGAGACCAAGCGGATGCCGCTCGCCAGCAAGATCGTGAAGATCACCGACGTCACTATGGAGACGACGGTTACGACACCCAGGGCAGCCCAGTCGATATGTATCAGGCGGCGCTCTTCAGCTTTTGCTTCTTGGCCTTCTTGGGCTTGGGAGGAGCCTGAACCGGTTGGGCCTCTGGCTTCCTGCAATATCCGGACCCACTCTTGCAACATCTGGCTATTCCCGGGC
>Ga0307296_10000928_pt1 | contig 14407 bp, 13 predicted proteins | sample ER_DNA_153_FD_194467 | JGI IMG/M metagenome (GOLD analysis project Ga0307296, IMG submission 194467) | Bulk soil microbial communities from the East River watershed near Crested Butte, Colorado, United States - ER_DNA_153 | ecosystem: Environmental > Terrestrial > Soil > Floodplain | place... | reverse complement strand
AAGGACAGAATTTACTATACGGTTTTGCGTGCATTTGTCGCGAGCGACAGCAGAGTGCGTTGCGCGATCGTTTCCGCCAGAGAGGCGTTCCGCCGTATCTCCAGCGAGGCATCCGCCAATTGCTCCATTGCGCGCATCAACCGCACCGGCGTCCAAACGCGCAGCGCTTCGCTGACGTAACGTTCGCGCGAGAAGTGCACCGGCGGCGCACCACGTTTCATGGCAAATTCGATTGAATCGCCGCCGTCAATCGCGAGTCTCATCTTGTGTAGATTGGCCACCTGGCGGATTGCTGCCGAAACGATTGTTGGCGGAGATGAGCCGCTCGCACGTGCCTTGGCGAATTCATTGTCGGCTTCGGCTGTTCTTCCGGCGAAAACCGCGTCGATTAATCCATCAAGCGCGATTTGGGAGGCGTCCGCTACGACCGAAATCACATCGGCAAGCTCGATGCTTTTTTGATCCTTGGCATAAAGCACGAGCTTACGGACCTCGTTACGAGAGGCCAGTCGGTCTCCCCCAATCAGTTCCAGCAGTGCCGCGCGAGCATCCGCCGCGATGGTGAGACGCGATGCCCGCATTTCCTCGTCGATCAGTTGCGCAAGTGCGCGTTCGTTGTCGGCGTAACAGGGCAGCGCGGCAGCAACTTTAGCCTTCTCACACAGGGTACGCAGCGGTGCGCTCTTGCTGAGATTGCCCGCTTCAATGATGACCCGGCACTCGTTGGAAGGAGCGTTAATAACAGCCTCGACCGCAGACGCGATATTGCGTCCGCCGACCTTTACTAGGACAGCGCGCCGGCCACCAAATAGGGGAACCGTATGTGCTTCCTCGACGAGCCGCGACGGATTGCCCGCCAGTTCGTCACCCTCGACGCGTGCCAATGCGAACGGGTCGTTGGGGTCGTCGACCGATGCGCGCACCAGTGCATCCACGCGTTCGCGCACGAGACCGATGTCAGGCCCAAAGACCAGCACGATAGATAGCGCGGAGTTTGGATTGGCAATAAATCGGTCGACGTCGGCGGCTTTGATGGCAGTCATGGCGCCGCGTAAAGTTTACGTGCCCGCCACAAAGAACGAAGCGAGCCGTGTACGGATATTTTCTGCGATTTCCTTGGCCGCACGATTTTCCGCGTCGCGCAGGCCACGCTCGCCGGCGAATCGCTGCTGTTGACCCGGAATGTTGTACGACACGCGTGCGAAGGTTTGTCCTTTGACAACAACCCGTCCGGTTCCAAGCTCCGTCAATGTATAGGTGCCATCAATGCCATAGTTGTTGATGTCAGGACGGGCGGTATTGATGTCGACGATGACCTGCAACTGACTAGCGACGAGCTTCACATCAAGCCGATGCGTTGGTGAATATCCGCCGCTGCCTCCCGTCAGGTCGTAAATCAGTTCGTTTCGCACATTGACGCTGACGCGGGCGAGACGGCTACCGGCGGCGGTGTCGATTGGGGCGACGTCGACGCCGCGCATCTGCCCGACGACGCCCGGACTGGCTGCGGCCCCGATCGGCAAAGGATGCTCTGCGTAAAGCGGCTGGAAGCATCCGGCGACAAGACCCGCGAGCCCCAACGCGAAAAAACTCCGGCTGACCCGCGCGGCCAGCTTGCGCTCGGTTGTGGGAGACGAGACCAACCACGCAGCGCGAAACGACCCGATACGCGTCGTGGCGGCCGAGAATGGTGGCGTGCTATCAGACGACGACATTGACTATCCTTTGTGGGACGACAATGACCTTTTTCGGGCTTTTGCCCTCGAGTGCCTTTTTTACAGCATCGAGAGCCAGAACGGCAGCCTCTATGTCGGAATTTCCCGCATCGCGGGCGACCGTCACATCGGCGCGTTTTTTACCATTGATCTGAACCGGCAAGGTAATGCTGCTTTCCACCAGCAAATCCGGCTCGACCTGGGGCCAAGCCTCGCTGGCCACAAGGTTTTTGTGGCCAAGCGCCGCCCAGCATTCCTCGGCAAGGTGCGGCATCATGGGGTGGAACAGTCGGATCAAAATGTTACCGGCTTCCCGCAGGGCCCAGCGGAGATCCTCGGCCGGCGCTTTGTCGATATTGCCCAGCGCACCGCCAAGCGCATTGGCAAATTCGTAGATGTGCGCCACGCAGCGGTTAAAGCGCAACTTGTCGATATCCTCGGAGACATGCGCGAGCGCGCGGTGCGCCGCCTTGCGCAAGACTAGGGCCTCGCCACCAAATCGCGCCGGTCGTGTTTCCGGCGCGTCGACGTTCGCAATTTCGCCGACCAGCCGCCGCAGGCGCTGCACAAATCGCCACGCGCCCTGAACGCCTTCCTCGGTCCAGATCACGTCGCGATCGGGCGGAGAGTCGGACAGCATGAACCAGCGCGCGGTGTCGGCGCCGTAGGCGGCGATGATGTCATCGGGATCGACCGTATTCTTTTTCGATTTCGACATCTTTTCTATCGAGCCGATCTCAACCGGCTCGCCGGTCGACGCGACCACCGCCCGCCGCGCCTCGCCGACGCCCTCGATCTTCACATTGGCCGGCTCAATCCAGTCGCCGTTCTTCGCGCGATAGGTCTCGTGAACCACCATGCCTTGTGTGAACAATCCGGCAAAAGGCTCATCAATGCCGGCATGTCCGGTCTTATGCATGGCGCGGGTAAAGAAGCGCGAGTACAACAAATGCAAAATGGCGTGCTCGATACCGCCGATATATTGGTCGACGGGCAGCCATTCATCTACGATTTTACGGTCGGTGGGCGCCGTCGTGATCCACGGATCGGTAAAGCGCGCGAAGTACCACGATGAATCGACGAACGTATCCATTGTATCGGTTTCCCGACGCGCCGGCCCCGAACACTTGGGGCACTTCACGTTCTTCCAGGTCGGATGACGATCGAGCGGATTGCCAGGCCTGTCGAAGGTAACGTCCTCCGGCAGCGTTACCGGCAGGTCCTTTTCCGGCACGGGCACGACACCGCATTTCTCGCAGTGAATGATCGGGATCGGGCAACCCCAATAGCGCTGGCGTGAAATACCCCAGTCGCGCAGTCGGTAGTTCACCTGGCGCTGTGCCACCGGCCTATTGCCACGCGTTTCTTTTTCCAGACGTCTTGCGACTTCTTCCTTCGCTTCTTCGATCGTCATGCCATCGAGGAAACGCGAATTGATCATGCGGCCGTCGCCGTCGTAGGCGACGTCAGTGATGACGAAGGTCTTTGGATCCTGGTTCGGCGGGCAAACCACCGGCGTGTTGCCGAGACCGTATTTATTGACGAAGTCGAGGTCGCGCTGGTCGTGGGCCGGGCAACCGAAAATCGCGCCGGTGCCGTAGTCCATCAAAATGAAATTGGCGACATAGACCGGCAATTTCCAGCTGGCATCAAACGGATGCACCGCTTTCATGCCGGTGTCGAAGCCGAGCTTCTCTGCGGTTTCGATCTCCGCCTGTGCGGTGCCCATGCGATGGCACTGCTCGATGAAGGCCGCCAGCTTCGGATTTTTCGCCGCGGCGGCCTGGGCGAGAGGGTGGTCGGGCGATAGCGCCATGAATTTCGCGCCGAATAAAGTATCCGGACGCGTAGTGAAAATTTCCAGCTCGGTTTCCCTATTCGGGGTCGTCGCGGGATCGAGCGCGAAGCGCAGCAGCAACCCTTCCGAGCGACCGATCCAGTTCTTCTGCATCAAGCGGACTTTGTCCGGCCAGCGGTCGAGCGCGTCGAGCGCCTTCAGCAGATCTTCTGAATAGTCGCTGATCTTGAAAAACCACTGTGTCAGTTCGCGTTGTTCGACAGGCGCGCCCGAGCGCCAGCCGCGGCCGTCTATGACTTGTTCATTGGCAAGGACGGTCTGATCGACAGGGTCCCAGTTGACCTTCGACTGTTTGCGCTCGACCAGCCCCGCATTGAGAAAGTCGAGAAACATTTTTTGCTGATGCTTGTAATAGGCCGGGTCGCAGGTGGCGATCTCGCGCGCCCAGTCGAGGGAAAGGCCCATCGACTGCAGCTGCTTTTTCATCGCCGAGATGTTGTCGTAGGTCCACGCTTTCGGATGCACCTTGCGGTCGATGGCGGCGTTTTCAGCCGGCATGCCGAAGGCATCCCAGCCCATCGGGTGCAGCACCGCGTTCCCCATGGCGCGCTTGAAGCGGGCCACAACGTCGCCCATCGTGTAGTTGCGTACATGCCCCATGTGGATGCGCCCCGAAGGGTAGGGGAACATCTCAAGCACGTAATATTTCGGCCGTGGATCGCTGTTTTTGGTCGAGAAGATGCCGCGATCAGCCCAAATCTTCTGCCAACGGGCCTCGGCCTCGCGGGCGTTATAGCGCTCGTTTTTGCTCGGGGTGGCGGTCATTGGAACGTCTTGTTGCGGCGCGCGGAACTGACACGAAACCGGCCAAACGGTCAACCGGCGCAGGGCAATTCGCCTGAAAAATCAGAAGGAACGGGCCGTTGTCCGCGGGGGCCGGCCTCCCAGAACAGAAGGTGCGGCGTGGTCGATACACAATCAATCAAGGAACACATGGAGGTCTTGGGCTCGGACGGCGCACGTGTTGGAACGGCCGAGTATCTGGAAGGATCGGACAAGATCAAATTGACAAAGAGCGATCCGAAGTCAGGCGGCCAGCACCACATCATTCCGCTTAAGTGGGCCGATACGGTCGACGATAAAGTTGGTCTGAAAAAGTCGGTAAGGGACGGCATGGCCCAATGGCAACAGCGGCTTAAACTCTTACAGCGCAATGCTAGTAAGCGCGCGCCGCACCGCCTCGAGAAGCGCGGAGGCGTCGTAGGGCTTCTCGATGACCGGCGCTTGTGGAAACTCCATAGCGTGCACATTGTCGACGCGCATTCCGGTCAGAAAGACGAACGGCGTCCCCTTTTCCGCGAGCAGAGCTGCAACACCGAGACTGTTCTCCTCCGGCCCGCTCAGCTTCACGTCGAGCACGGCAAGATCGAATTTCGGCTCGCGGCGCACAAGCGCGATGGCCTCCGATGCGGTCGCGACTGATGCCACGTACATTGCACCGGCAAGTTCAAGGATCTGCTGGATGTCGAGTGCGATGAGAAATTCGTCGTCCAGGACAAGATAACGCTTGCCGCGTAATAACTTATCCGACATAGGTGCGCGGCTATTTCTCCTCTGGAACTTTCTTTTGTCCTACGGATTGAGTCCTGCGGCATTTAAAAAAGACATAGCTAGCGAAAATTCATGTTTATGCGCATGGGGAGCAATCTGGGTAGCCTCATGTGGGGAATTCTTCTGACCTGGCGGGTGGCCTGCCATGATTGTGGGAAACGGACGGCCAAATGGGTTCACTCCCTGCGATCAATGTCAGCTGCGCAAGCGGCCGGCATTGCGCGAATTCTCAGCTGAAGAACTTGCGTTCGTGAAAACGCTGAAGGTCGACGAACTTCGCGTCGATGCGGGTGCAAGCTTTCTCACGGAAGGGGCTCGAAGCGAATATCTCTACACGGTACTTACAGGCTGGGCCTTCCGTTACAAAATGCTCGACGACGGACGGCGACAGATTCTCAACTATGCATTGCCTGCCGATATGCTTGGTCTGCAGGGAGCACTGATGCACGAGATGGAGCATTCGGTTGAAGCGCTGACGCCGCTCGTCTTGTGTGTCTTTCCACGCGCGAAATTATGGGATCTTTACAGTCGGCTGCCTTCGCTGGCTTTTGATATCACGTGGCTGGCTGCGCGCGAGGAGCAACTTATCGACGAGCATCTGTTAAGCCTCGGCCGCCGCACGGCGCTTGAGCGCGCGGCGTATCTGCTCCTGCATCTTTTCGTGCGGGCGGAAGAAGCCGGGTTGGTCAAGAACGGAAGCATTCAGTTTCCCTTCACGCAGCAGCACCTAGCCGATACGCTGGGCATGTCGTTGGTTCATACAAACAAGACGCTCAAGCGACTGTTTTTCAGCAAGGCAGTTCGCTGGAAAGACCGTGTATTTGAAATAGTTGATCGCGCGGCTCTGGTGAATATCGCCGGCAGCGATGCTCCTCATCATCGTCCCCGGCCTTTCATTTGAAGTGGCGGCGCGCGGCACGGTGGGATATAGGCAGCGCATGGCCGCTGCCACCGCAAAGAATCTTGAGGATGTCCGGGCGGAAATTTTGCGCGCTTGCAGTGATGCCAGTCGCAATCCGGCGGACGTGATGCTGATTGCGGTCTCGAAGACGTTTTCCGCGGACGCAATTGAACCGGCCATCGTCGCGAGTCAACGTGTTTTCGGCGAAAATCGCGTTCAGGAAGCGAAAGCAAAATGGCCCGCGTTGCTTTCAAAACACCCGGGCACCGAGTTGCATCTCATCGGTCCATTGCAGTCGAACAAGGCGAAAGAAGCGGTCGCGCTGTTCGACGCGATTCATTCCGTCGACCGGGCAAGTCTCTGCGAAGCGCTCTCGAAAGAGATTGGCAAACAGCAACGGCGACCGACATTGTTCGCCGAGATCAATACCGGCGCGGAGCCGCAAAAGGCCGGTGTCCTGCCGCAGGATGCGGACTCATTCCTGACAGCGTGTCGCGACAATTACGGTCTCACGATTGGTGGCCTAATGTGCATTCCGCCGCTTGACGAAGCACCGGGGCCACATTTCGCACTGGCCGCCAAGATCGCAAAGCGCAACGGATTGAAACTCCTGTCAATGGGCATGAGCGCAGATTTTGCCACCGCGATTGCGCTCGGCGCGACCCACGTTCGTGTTGGCAGTGCGATTTTCGGCGAACGCGTGAAGTAGGGCCGCTTCCGGGTTACTCGACTACAATCCTTGTGCGTGGACCGAGACGCGACAGGATTCGCCGCAAGGTGTTGAGCTCAAGGGCGATGCACCCGGCGGTCGGGGCAAAGCCCTTTCTTGCTGCGTGGATGAACACCGCGCTGCCGCGTCCGGAAACGCGCGGGCATGTGTTGTGATCGATCTCGATAATGAAATCGTAGAGATTGTCCTTTCGCGTCAGCCGGTCTGCGGAAGTATTTGCAGCCACCGTGATCCGGCGATTATATCGCCGGTCCGCAGGGTCCTCGCACCATCCATCGCCGGGCGTGATCCGTTGCACCGGCAGTGACGTGGCCGGCCGCGGATGCTTGTCAGCCCGCCACCAAAGCTGCCTCAGCCGAAAGGTGCCGCGCGGCGTGCCACCATCACCCTCGCGCTTGTTAGCCTTGATCCCGCCACGACCGAGTGCCACTGGTAACGCCAACATTCCTGCTATGAGCCAGCCACGGCTTGAATCGCCCGCCTTGCGGCGTACTGTGATCCGGGACAGCGATCGTTTCTGCATTGGTGCACTGGACCGTTTGGATCTTAGGTATAAGTTCCTGCTTGCTCTTTTAACGCCGAATGTTGTACTGCGCGACCATGACAAGGGTCTCGTTTCACGCCAGGGGCCTTTAAACGATGGCCAATAAGCGAACAATCCTGATTGTCGATGACGATGCCGAACTTCGCGAGGCGCTGGTTGAGCAACTGGCACTGCACGAAGAATTCGACGCTATATCGGTCGACAGCGGAACCAAAGGCGTGCAGACCGCGAAGAACGGCCAGATCGACCTTGTGATCATGGATGTCGGTCTTCCGGATGTGGATGGCCGCGAAGCGGTGCGCATTTTGCGCAAAAATGGGTTCAAGGCGCCGATCATCATGCTGACCGGCCACGACACGGACTCGGACACTATTCTCGGTCTCGAATCCGGGGCGAACGATTATATCACCAAGCCGTTCCGGTTTGCCGTACTGCTTGCGCGCATCCGCGCACAGCTTCGGCAACACGAGGCCAGCGAAGACGCCGTATTCCCGATCGGGCCTTATACATTCAGGCCGAGTTCGAAATTGCTGCTCAGCCCGAAGGGCAGCAAGGTTCGCCTGACTGAAAAGGAAACGGCCATCCTGCGCTATCTCTACCGCGCCGGGCAGAAGCCGGTGTCGCGCGAGACGCTGTTGCAGGAGGTCTGGGGCTACAATTCAGGTGTAACCACGCATACGCTCGAAACGCACATTTACCGCCTGCGCCAAAAGGTCGAAAAGGATGCCGCCGTACCGGCCATCTTGGTGACGGAAGCCGGCGGCTATAAACTGGTGCCGTGAAAATATCGAACGGCATTCCCACTCCACGCAAGGCTTGCTGGTCGCTTTCCAGGAGCCGGATGGGCGAGGTGCCGGCCGCCGGCTCGCCGTAGCCATGGGTCTCGAAGAGGACATCGCGTTTTTCGAGCAGGTGCCGCCGTTGGCGGCGCTCGGCAAACAGGCCTTGCGCATTTTGGCGATCGGCGCCGAAACACGGCATCTGCAAAGCGGAGCGGTGCTGTTTTATGCCGGCGAGCTTGCCGATGGCGGTTACGTCGTGCAGGAGGGCTCGCTACTGCTCGAACCGGGGAGCCTCGCCGAAGGCGGCGAAGTCACCGTTGGTCCCGGGACGCTTGTCGGCGAGCTGGCGTTGCTTACCAATACGGTCTGTCAGGCAACGGCGATCGCGAAAGAGCCGACCGTCGTGGTGCGGATATCACGCAGCCTTTTCCGTAAGATGCTGGAGGGCTACCCGGCCGCTGCGGAAAAACTACGCGAGAGCATGGCCGAGCGTTTGCAGATTTGGTCGAAAGAACTCGCAGGCGTCAAACGCGCGCTGGAAAAAAAACGCGACCAGAACTAGCGGCTACAATTCGATCGTTGCCGTCACCGGCACGTGGTCGGAGGGCCGCTTTGCGCCGCGATAGCTCTTGGCGATGTCGATCGTCGATACGCGTTCGGCGAGAGCATCCGAAGCCCAGACATGATCGAGCCTACGGCCGCGATCGGCAGCGCGCCAGTTGTCCATCGCGCGGTAACTCCACCACGTGTAGAGCTTTTCGGGTTCGGGCGTGAGCACGCGCATGCAATCGATCCAGCCCCCCGATTTCTGCGCGGCAACCAGCTTCTCGCACTCGACCGGTGTGTGTGAAACCACTTTGATCATCTGTTTGTGACTCCACACATCGTGCTCGAGTGGTGCCACGTTGAGATCCCCCACGAGGATCGCGCGCTCGGATTTTTCCGGCCTCAGGCCGGCATGGGCGCGCATTTCATCAAGGAAGCCAAGCTTGTGGTGGAATTTCGGATTTATGTCGGGATCGGGTTCATCCCCACCCGCGGGGACGTAAAAATTATGCAGAGTGACCTGCTCGTTCAGTCCCGCGCGTTCGCCCAGCATGACCGAAATATGCCGGCAGTCGACTTTACCGCAAAAGTTCTGCACGTCGATTCGCTCGAGCGGCACGCGCGAGAGTACGGCGACTCCGTGATAACCTTTCTGTCCGTTGAGCGCCGCGTGCTCGTAGCCCAGACGCTTGAAACGCTGCATTGGAAAGGCGTCGTCCGGACACTTGGTTTCCTGCAGGCAGAGCACGTCAGGTTGGGCGCTTTTCAGGAATCTTGCGACCAGATCGATACGCAGCCGAACCGAGTTGATGTTCCAGGTCGTGATCTTCAAAGGCATCGCGGAAATCTATGATGCGCGCGCCGGATTTTCCAACGTCATGACCCGGATTGCCCCGGCCATCCACGTCTAATTTTGCGGAAATCGCAAGGACAGCGTTCGCCACGCGCGATATCAATTGTGGTAGCGCGTATAGTCGATTTTGAACATTGCCGGATCGGGGCGCTTGCTGGTGTCGAGATTGTACACCGCAACAGTCGTGTCATAGCCCTGCGGGTCAGTCACGGTCCACTGCTTGAGCTGCATGTCCTTGGCGCTAAACATGATCATCAGCCGGCTGGTACCGACGATCCCACTTTTTTCCTCGGCCACCACGGTGACGAATACGTCGTCCGCATAGACAGCGACTAGGTGAGTATCCTTCGAAAGATCGACACGATCGGCCAGCAGGAAGCGCAAAGGCGTCTGCGACAAGGGATAGACATCCTGGGTCGCCAGCCGGCGATCGCGCACCACCACTGATGAGCCATCAGCGATCAACTCTATGGGGCTGGGGTCGTCGTATTCGAAGCGCACCCGGCCTGGCTTGGAGATGACAAAGTCACCCTGGGTCCGTGCGCCGTCGGGGCCGACCTGGATGAATTTTCCAGACAACGCCTGCACCCCCGAGAGGTAGCCATTGACGCGATCGACGATCGCGCGCTGTTCAGCGCTCAGGTTATTCGGGGCGGTGGGTTTGCCGAGCAAAGCGGCGAATGGATTGAACACCGGGCTCGGCGATTGGGGCGCCGGTGCGCCCTGGCGGCTTGGCGCAGGGATAGCGGGCTTGGCGGTGGGTGCGGGCGCCGGTGGGGTAGCTTGGGCTTGCGATGCGGTCGGACGCGCGGACGGGAGAGGAACCTGGGCGATGGCCGGTGCCGTAAAGCAGGCAAACAACGCTACAAATGCCAGTTTGCAGGCCGTTCGCCTCTGATGCTGCGCCATCATGTTCTCTGCCTCGCCCCCGCGGTATCTCGATAGGATGTATATGGGCCGGCTGTGGCGATTTCGCGGCCCCCGACGCAATTCGCCTGAATTCGGCTTAATCGCGAATGCGGCGATTCTCAATAGCGGCCATCGGCCGGATTTTCGGGAATCAGGATCTCGCGTTTGCCCGCATGGTTGGCCTGCCCGACGATGCCTTCTTCCTCCATGCGTTCCATGATGGTCGCCGCGCGGTTGTAGCCGATCTGAAGGCGGCGTTGGATGTAAGAGGTCGAAGCCTTACGGTCTCGTTTTATGATTGCGACGGCTTGTTGATAAATGTCGCCGCCTTCGGCGAGTCCCATGCCGGTCGCATCGAACACCGGATTTCCGTCCTCGTCTTCATCGCCGCCCGCCGTGACCTCTTCGAGATATTCGGGCGCGCCCTGCGACTTCAGGTGACGCACCACCTTCTCCACCTCGTCATCAGATACGAATGGTCCGTGGACGCGACTGATCCGGCCGCCGCCCGCCATGTAAAGCATGTCACCCTGACCGAGCAGCTGTTCGGCGCCCTGTTCTCCCAGGATCGTGCGGCTGTCGATCTTGGAGGTCACCTGGAACGAGATGCGTGTCGGGAAATTCGCCTTGATGGTGCCCGTGATCACGTCGACCGAGGGCCGTTGCGTTGCCAGAATGACGTGAATGCCGGCGGCGCGTGCCATCTGCGCAAGACGCTGGATAGCGCCCTCAATATCTTTGCCGGCGACCATCATCAAGTCGGCCATTTCGTCGACGATTACCACTAGGAACGGCAGCGGTTCGAGTTCGAGTTCTTCTTTCTCGTAAACGGCTTGGCCGCTCTCTTTGTCGTAACCAGTGTGGACTGTGCGGGTCAGCGTCTCGCCCTTTGCCTGCGCTTCAGCGACGCGTGCGTTGTAGCCGTCGATGTTGCGCACGCCGAGCTTCGACATTTTCTTGTAGCGGCCTTCCATCTCGCGCACCGCCCACTTGAGTGCGACCACCGCCTTTTTCGGGTCGGTGACGACCGGCGTGAGCAGGTGCGGGATGCCGTCATAGACGGATAGTTCGAGCATTTTGGGATCGACCATGATCAACCGGCACTGGTCCGGGCGCAGCCGATAGACCAGCGAGAGGATCATTGTATTGATCGCGACTGACTTGCCCGAGCCGGTGGTGCCGGCAATCAGCAGATGCGGCATGCGCGACAGATCAACGATCACAGATTCGCCGCCGATCGTTTTGCCAAGACACAGCGGCAGTTTCGCCGCGCTCTCGTTGTAGTCCATTCCGGTCAGCAACTCGCGCAAATAGACTTTCTCGCGGACCGGGTTGGGCAATTCGATCCCGATCGCGTTGCGGCCTGATACGACGGCGACGCGGGCCGACACCGCGCTCATCGAACGCGCAATATCATCGGCGAGTCCAATGACGCGGGAGGATTTGATGCCGGGCGCCGGCTCGAGCTCGTAGAGCGTGACCACGGGCCCGGGGCGCGCATTGATGATCTCGCCACGTACGCCGAAATCCTGCAGCACGCTTTCCAGTGCCGTCGCATTGCCGTCGATGATGTCGCGCGACAACGTCGTGCGCTCGCTGGCGCGTTGTGCGGCCAAAAGATTGAGCGAGGGCAGGGTATAGCCGTTGGTGCCGCGACGTGAGAGCGCGCGCGCCGCTGCGCGCCGGCGCGGTGCCGGAGCTTCCTCATCGTCTTCTTCCCCGTCCTCGTACTCGGAATCTTCGCCGTCGAAACGCGGTTCGTGGCGCGGGCTTTGTGCTACCGGCATCGGTGTGCGCGCGCGCACGTCGCCGCGGATCATGCGGCCGATACGCGCCTTCCAGCTTAGAAGTGCGTGCACGATCATGCCGAGCCACGCCGAAGCGTGATCGCCGTCGGCTTCGTCTCTTTCGACTTCGTCGCTGTCGACCTCACGCGCGGCCGATTTTTCCGCGCGATCGGGGATGCGTGCAGCGAGCAGCAGCGTTACCACCGTCGCCAGACCGAACAGGATGCACAGGATGAAACGCGTGAAGCCCCCGAGCGGCGAACCGAAAATCCATGCGGGCACGCGCAAAACGGCGTCGCCGGCAACGCCGCCAAGCCCCGTCGGAAGTGGCCACGAACCGATATGCGGCAAGGCCGATGCGAATGCGGCCGCGAGGAACGTGGCAACGATCCACAGCAGGCTGCGCCATTTTTCGCCCATTGGCCTGTGTGACACCAGCCGCCAGCCGAGAAGCACCTCGGGCACCAGAAGCAGGATCGAAGCGAGCCCAAGCAGCTGCATCGCCAGGTCGGAGAAGATCGCGCCCGGGAAGCCGAGGAGGTTGTGGATGGGCTTCTGCGTGGCATGACTAAGAGAGGGGTCCTGGATGGACCAAGTGGCCAGCGCGATTGCGCCGAGCAGCGCCAGCGAGATCAGCGCGAGGCCGGCAAGCTCACTCAGCCGACGCCGGATGATGTCGCGAAAATGCTCTGAAACGGAAGCGATGATGTCGAGGCTGCGATCTGCTGCCCGCATATGGTTACATCCCTAACTCAACACGGCGACGAGGCGACGCAGCCCCTCCGCCGTAGCTGCCTTGTCCTGAACCATGGCGACCCGGATATAGCCCTCGCCGGGATTGCTGCCGTCGTTTTGCTCGCGCGCGAGGTAACGTCCCGGCACGACGCGCACGCCGGCCCCGGACCACAATTTCTTGGTGACCATCTCGCTGCTGCCGTGCTTCGAAATGTCCAGCCAGAGAAAAAATCCACCGGCGGGACGCTCATATCCATAGCGACCGTCGACAATCTGATCGGCGAGATCGAATTTTGCGGAATAGAGTTTGCGGTTCTCTTGCACATGCGCTTCGTCGCCGTAGGCGGCGATCGCCACATATTGGGCCGGCGTCGGCACTTGCGGTGCCGCGACGTTACGCAATTCGAGGTAGGGGGCAAGAAATCGCCGGTCGCCGGCGGCAAAGCCGACACGCAAACCCGGCAGGTTCGAACGCTTCGACAGCGAATGAAATACGACCACATTGGCGAAATCGGGTCCGGCGGCTTCCAACATTCCAGCCGGAGCATTACCGCTGTAGATCTCGCAATAACATTCGTCCGCGAAGATGAGGAAGCCAAAACGCCGTGCGAGATTTGCGAGTCTGTCGAGATAGGCGCTATCGGCAACGGCGCCCTGCGGGTTCGACGGCGATGCGATATAGCAGGCGACCGTGCGCGCGAGCAGCGCCTCGTCGAGTGCATCGAGATCAGGCAAGAAACCGCCTTCCCGGGTTGTCGGCAAATAGACCGGCTCGCAGTCCGCGGCCAGCGCGCCCGCGGCATAGGCGGCATAAAACGGATTTGGAATGAGAACCGCCAGCTTGCCGGCGTGGCGAGTCACCCAACGCTTTGCAGCGATCGCTGCCAGAAACAGTCCCTCGCGGGTCCCATTCAGGACCAGCACTTCGCTCTCGGGGTCAACCGGACGCGCAAGGCTGTAACGCCTGCCGAGCCAGGAGGCGACCGCGCGGCGAAACGGTTCGATGCCTTTGTTGGCGGGATAACGACCGAAGTCGGCGAGATGCGCATCAAGCGTTGGGCCGACGAAATTCGGAATCGGGTGCTGTGGTTCACCCACTGAGAGATTGATGACGGGCTTGCCAGGTTCGATACCGGCAATCAGTTCGGTCAGTCGCACGAAAGGTGAGCGGGAATCGACCGCCGGAGCAGTAGGGGACGTGGCATCGCGCTGGGCGGTCATCATGGACATGCGTCAACACAGCGGGCCAGCCCGCGGCACAGGGTTTCGACACAATAAAGAGGGCGAGGTTAAGACCCGATTAACCATCGGAAATCGGGCACTTTTCGCTCACGGCAGGCCGAAAAGACGGCCAAAAAAGAGAGACCCCGGTCCTTGCGAACCGGGGTCTCGACGGAAGGGACAGTGCCGGGTTTCCGCCCCTACCGCTAGTTTGATCGCTCTACTGCACAGTCTCGCCATGCAGTGCGAGATCGAGACCTTCGCGCTCCACTTCG
>Ga0307296_10000926_pt1 | contig 14415 bp, 12 predicted proteins | sample ER_DNA_153_FD_194467 | JGI IMG/M metagenome (GOLD analysis project Ga0307296, IMG submission 194467) | Bulk soil microbial communities from the East River watershed near Crested Butte, Colorado, United States - ER_DNA_153 | ecosystem: Environmental > Terrestrial > Soil > Floodplain | place... | reverse complement strand
CCTGCCACGCCGTCCACGCCCGCCGCATCGTGGCCAGCGCGGCTCGGGCGTCGCCCTCGGCGAGCAGGACAGCACCCTGCGCGTGCGCGGCCACGGCGAGCAGGAGCGGCGCGTGGGCGTCGCCGGCGAGCCCCGCCACCTCGTCGGCGGCGGCGCGTGCCGTCGGAAGGTCGCCGGCGACGAGCATGATCTCGACCAACGCGGCCAGCATCCTGCACCGGGTGGCGGGGTCCTGCGCCTGGTCCAGTGCGGTACGGATGGCCGCGGTCGCGGCAGGGACCTGGCCCTGTGCCAACCGCAACAGGGCCAGCCCTGGCTGCGGGGTTCGTCCCTGCTGGCTGGCCAAGCGGTAGGCCTCCTCGGCCTTGGCGTACTCGCCACGCAGCCGCTGCAGCTCGGCAAGCTGGTACAGGGCCATCCCGACCACCCCTGGTGGCCCCGGAGGGTGGGACAGTCGCTCGCACGCCCGCCGCGCCTCCTCCATGGCATCCGCCCAGGCGCCGTGCAGCTGCAGGATCTCGGAGCGGTGCACCAGGCACTGGCCGCGGAACGGCACCAGGTCCGGCTGGGACGTGCACCAGTGGCTCAGCGCCGCCGTCCACTCCTGTGCCCGGCGGACGTCGAAGGCCTCCTGGCACGCCGCGATCACTCCGCAGTAGGCGATCCCTGCGACGATCGCAGCCACCTCACCGGCAGCGACGGCGACCATGACCTCGTCGAGCAACGCCACGCCCTCCGCGGTCTCGCCCAACCGCGTCAGGGCCTGACCCCGGCCGAGCCGCGCCAGCGTCGTCAGATCCTGGTCGCCGAAGCGCTCGCCGATCTTGGCGGCCTGGCTGAACGTGGCGTTGGCCGCCGCGGCGTCGCCTCCGCCAAGGCTCCGAATCGCGACCGGCAGGAGCAGGTACCCCTGCTCGGCACAGTCGAGCTGACCGTCGTCGAGCAGCCGCTGGGCTCGGGCGAGCCAACCGCCGCCGCGGGCGAGCTCGCCCCGGTGCAGCAGCGTGAAGCCCAGCCAGAACGCGGACCGGGCGCCCCGAGGCGCATCGCCCACGCGCAGCCACTCCTGAGACGCGCGCGCCCACACCTCGGCGCTGTCGTCGTCCCGACCGACCAGGTAGGCGGCCATGGCAAGCCGCTCGAGGTCCGCCGGGGCGAGCGGCGCCTCGCGGTCCAAGGCCGAGAGCTGGTCGTAGGCGTCCGCCCAAGCAAACCGATCGAACGAGTCCCGGGCCCGATCGAGCGCGTCGGCCGTGGTCATACGCTCTCCCTACCGGCGCTCTCCTACCGGGAGCACCGTTCAAGCGAATAGCCTATGCCCCCGCACATTCCGTGGCGACACCCGGCGTGACCTCCGCCCTGCGGTTCTGGGAGAGCGCGGTCACCGCTTCTCTCCGGTGCGGGACCCGCGGTCGAGCTTCTGCCGGCTGGCTAAGCTGGTCGGGTGACCACCGAACTGACCCTGCTGCCGCGGGTGGCCTGGCGCGGCCAGGAGATCACCAGCGGCCGGCTGCGCAGCCTGCTCGCGCTGCTCGCCGGCGACCTGCGCACCGGTGCCAGCGCCGCCCGGCTGGTCGAGGGCCTGTGGCCGGAGGAGCAGCCCGAGCACCCGGCCAAGGCGCTCCAGGTGGTCGTCTCCCGGGCCCGGGCACAGCTGGGCGCCGGCGTCATCGCCAGCACCCCCACCGGCTACCGCCTCGCCCTGGCCGCTGAGCAGGTCGACACCTCGGCCGTCCTGCTCAGCGCCTCGGCCAGCGCCCGCTGCTCCCGGGCCGGCGACCACGCGGCGGCGCTGGCCCACGCCGAGGCGGGCCTCGCCCTGTGGGAGGGGGCCGCGGGCGGCGACGCCGAGCTGGACGACCCGCTGGCGGCGCTTCGCGCGGAGCGGGCGGCCGCCTACCGGTCGCTGGTGCGGGCCCGCGCGCTGGCCCTGGCACGGCTGGGCCGCCACGCCGAGGCGGCCGAGCCGCTCGCCGAGCTGGCCGCCGAGCGCCCGCGTGACGAGGAGGTGCTGGGTGAGCTGCTGCGCGGCGAGGCGGCCACGGTGGGGCCGTCGGCGGCGCTGGCCAGGTACGAGGCCTACGCCGCTCGCTGCGGGAGGAGTTCGGCACCGACCCCGGCCCCGACCTCCAGGCGCTGCACCGGCAGCTGCTGCAGGGCAGCTCGCCGGCGGTCCGGCGCGGGGTGCCGCACGAGCCCAACCCGCTGCTGGGCCGCGACGACGACATCGCCGCCGTGGCCGGCCTGCTGCGCTCCTCCCGGGTCACCTCGATCGTGGGCGCCGGCGGCCTGGGCAAGACCCGGCTCGCCCAGGTGGTGAGCCGCCAGGCCGAGCAGCGGATCGTCCACTTCGTCGCCCTCGCCGGGGTCAGCGCGGACGGCGACGTCGTCGGCGAGGTCGCCTCGGCCCTCGGCACCGGGGAGTCGCGGCGCACCCCGGCCGGCCAGCGGGCCGCCCCGGCCGGCGTCCTGGCCGGCATCGCCGGCGCGCTCGGTCCCGGCCCGGCGCTGCTGGTGCTGGACAACTGCGAGCACGTCCTGGGCGGCGCCGCCGAGCTGGTCGGTGCCCTGGTGGCGATGACGCCGGAGCTGCGGGTGCTCACCACCAGCCGGGCGCCGTTGGGCCTGTCGTCGGAGTCGGTGTACCCGCTGCCGGAGCTGAGCCTGCCCACGGCCGTGGAGCTGTTCACCCAGCGCGCCACGGCGGCCCGCCCGGGCGCCGACCTGCCCGCCGACGCGGTGGAGGAGGTGTGCCGGCACCTGGACGGGCTGCCGCTGGCGGTGGAGCTGGCGGCGGCGCGGGTGCGGGTGCTGTCGGTCGCCGAGATCGCCCGTCGCCTGGAGGACCGGTTCAGCCTGCTGCGCGGCGGCCCCCGTGACGCCCCCGAGCGGCACCAGACCCTCCAGGCCGTGGTCGACTGGAGCTGGAACCTGCTCGAGCCGGCCGGACGGGCGGCGATGCGGGCGCTGTCGGTCTTCCCGGCCGGGTTCACCGCCGACGCCGCCCGCCGGGTGCTCGACGACGGCGACGCCCCGGACGTCCTCGGAGTCCTGGAGGGCCTGGTCGACCAGTCGCTGCTCCAGGTGGCGGACACCCCGACGGGCACCCGCTTCCGGATGCTGGAGACGGTGCGCGAGTTCAGCACGGCCCACCGGGAGGCGGCCTCCGAGACCGACCGGGTGGTCGCCGGGTTCCGGGCCTGGGCCCGCGACTTCGGGATGGCGCACCACGAGTCGCCCTTCGGGGAAGACCCCTTCCCGTCGGTGGACCGGATCCGGGCCGAGCAGGACAACCTGGTGCAGGCGGCCCGGTACGGGCTGGCCGAGGCGGACGGCGGCACGGTCGCGGCGGCCTCCGCCGTGCTCGGGGAGCTGTGGACCATCGAGTCCAACTACCCGCGCCTGCTGGCGCTGGCGTCGGAGACCGACCGGCTGCTGTCGCACTACCGGCCCGGGCCCGACCTGGTCGAGGTCACCCGGACGACCCTGACCCTGTGGACCACCCACATCTTGCTCCTGCAGGGGCCCCGGGCGGTGCGCTCGCTGGTCGCCCTGCGCCGGCTGCCCCCGGCCCCGCCGGACACCCTGGCCCGGGCCATCGGGATCGTGCTGGCCGCCGCGCCCGAGGACCGCTCGGCCCTGTCCGAGCTGGGCGACAGCGACGAGCCGCTGGTGGCCGGGGCCGCCAACGGCATCGTCAGCTACTTCCGGGAGAACGAGGGCGACCTGGAGGGCGCCCTGAAGGCGGCCAGGCGGATGCTCGAGGTGGTCGACGCCCGGAAGCTCCCGTACCTGCAGGCGGTCGCCCACAGCCGGATCGCCGAGCTGTGCCTGCAGGTCGAGCGGGGCGACGAGGCACGGCGCCACCTGCTGGCGGTGCTGCCGGTGCTGGAGCGGCTCGGGGCGCGGTCGGACCTGGACGGCGTCCGGTGGTGGCTGGTGCTGTCCAACCTGCAGCTGGGCGCCGTCGACGAGGCCGCGCACTGGCTGGACCAGACCGGGCCGCCCCGGGCGGACGAGTCGGTGGGCACGCTCACCTACGGCCTGGGAGCGCGGGCCGAGATCCTGCTGGCGCGGGGCGAGGTCGAGGCCGGCCTGCGTCTGTGGCGGCGGGCCCTCGACCTGCTGCGGACCACGCGGGACCCGATCTTCGGCCTCGAGCTGGACCCCGGCCAGGAGCCGTGGACCCTGGAGGTCGAGGCCGTGACCGTGGTCGCCCACGCCCAGCACGGCCGGCTCGACCTCGTCCAGGAGCTCACCGGCGAGCTGCCGGACCGGCTGGCGGCCATGCTCAGGCACCCCGTCGCCAACCCGCCGCCGTACCTCATGGAGCTGCCCATCTCCGGTGGGCTGCTGCTGCCCCTGGCCATGGTCGACCTCGACCGCGGGGCGCGCGCCGGCGACGAGCGGGCCACCAGGTCGGGGGCGCGGCTGGTGGCCCTGGCCGAGCGGTTCCGGTTCCCGCGGAACTTCCAGCCGACCATGGCCACCGCCCGCGCCCGCCACGCCGCCGAACAGGCCGACAGGCCGGCGTACGACGAGGCGGTGTCGTCGTACACCGGCCTGGGGCGCGAGGAGCTGCGGGCCGCCGCCCTGGCCGCCCTGGAGGCGCGGGAGCGGCCCTGACGGCGGGCTACCGGACCGGGTCGCGGTTGTACAGCCTCCTGGCCCAGAGGTAGCCGACCAGGGCGATGCCGACACACCAGGCGACGGCGATGACGGCACTGTTGCCGATCGCGGTGCCCAGCAGCAGCCCCCGCACGGTGTCGATGACCGGGGTGAACGGCTGGTACTCGGCGAACCAGCGCAGGCCGGTCGGCATCGAGTCGGTGGGGACGAAGCCGCTGCCGAGGAACGGAAGGAACACCAGGGGCTGGGGAAGGTTGCTGGCGGCCTCGACGGTCTTGGCCACCAGGCCGAAGGCGACGCACAGCCAGGTGAGCGCGAAGGTGATCATCGCCAGGACGCCGGCCGCCGCCACCCACTCGACCGGCGTGGCGTTCGGCCGGAACCCGATGAGCAGGGCCACCGCCATGACGACGGCCAGGCTGAGCATGGTCTGGATCATGCTGCCGAGGACATGCCCGGTCAGCACCGAGGGACGGAAGATCGCCATGGTCTTGAAGCGGGCGACGATGCCCTCGGTCATGTCCATGGCGACCGAGATCGCCGTCCCGATGGCCCCGGAGGCCACGGCGATCAGCAGGACCCCGGGCGTGACGAACTCGAGGTACTCGCTGCGGCCGCCCGCCGGGCCGAGCCCAGCCCCCAGCGTGCCGCCGAAGACGTAGACGAACAGCAGCAGGAAGACGATCGGCATGCCGATCAGCATCAGCGTCATGGACAGGTAGCGCTGCATGTGCCGGAGCTGTCGGCGCAGCATCGTGGCCGAATCGGCCACGGCGTAGGAGAGCGTGCTCATTGTGCCGGTTCCTTTTCCTTGTCGGGCTGGCCGGTGAGGGTGAGGAAGACGTCGTCGAGGTCGGGTGTGTGGATCGACAGCCCGCCGACCTCGATCGATGCGTCCTCCAGCCGGTCGAGCAGGGCCCGGATCGACTTGACGCCGCCGTCGCTCGGGACTTGCAGGGTGAGCGCCTCGTCGTCGCGCACCGCCTCACCGAGGACGCGGGTGGCCGCCTCGAGCCCGTCCGGGTAGCCGAACTGGAGGCGGATGTGGCCACCGGGGATGCGCCGCTTGAGCTCGTCCGGGGTGCCCTCGGCGACCAGCCGGCCGTGGTCCAGCAGAGCGATCCGGTCGGCGAGCTCGTCGGCCTCCTCGAGGTACTGGGTGGTCAGGAAGACGGTGACCCCGCCGGCCACCAGGTCGCGGATGATCTGCCACATGGTGCGGCGGCTGCGTGGGTCCAGGCCGGTGGTCGGCTCGTCCAGGAAGACGACCCGTGGGTCGCCGATCAGGCCCATGGCCAGGTCGAGCCGCCGCCGCATGCCCCCGGACCAGGTCGCGACCGTCCGCTGGGCCGCCTCGGTCAGGTCGAACTGCTCCAGCAGCTCGGCCGCGCGCCGCCGGCCCTCGCGCCGGCCCAGGTGGCGCAGGTCGGCCATCACGAGCAGGTTCTCCTCGCCGGTGAGCAGGTTGTCCACCGCGGTGAGCTGGCCGGTGACGCCGATCGCGGCCCGCACCGCGTCCGGGTCCCGGGCCACGTCGTGGCCGGCGACGCGCACCTGGCCGCCGTCGGCGCCGATCAGGGTGGACAGGATGTGCACGGTGGTGGTCTTGCCGGCGCCGTTGGGGCCGAGCAGCGCGAAGACCGTCCCCTCCGGGACCTCCAGGTCGATGCCGTCGAGCACGACCTGGTCGCCGAACGACTTGCGCAGCCCGGCGGCCGCGATCGCCGGCCGGGATGGGATGGTGGCCATACGCCCTCGTCTCGTCGCGGTGGCCCTGGTGGCCACGACCGCGCCGAGCTTGCCCGCCGCCGGGTTCAGGGCGGTTTCAGCACGGTTTCAGCCGTCGGCTGGGCGGTCGGCCAGGGTGACGGTGGCCTGCCGCTCGCGGCCGTCGCGGACGAAGGTCAGCCGGACCCGGGAGCCGGGCCGGCGCTGGCGCAGCTCGCCGAACAGGTCCTCGACGGTGTCGACGTCGGCGTCGTCCAGGCGGACGATCACGTCGCCGGGCCGCAGGCCGGCCTGGGCGGCCGGGCCGCCCCCGACCACCGAGAGCACCACCACCCCGCGCGCCTGGTCCAGGCCGAGCTGGGCCGCGACCTCGCTGGTGACCTGGTCCGGCTGGATGCCGAGGTAGCTGTGGGTGGCCCGGCCGTTGCGGAGCAGCTGGCCGACGACGTCGACCGCGGTCGCGCCGGGGATGGCGAAGCCGATGGCCACCGCCCCCTGCTCGGGTGGGATGTAGGCCACGTTGATGCCCACCACCTGGCCCCGCCCGTTGACCAGGGCGCCGCCGGAGTTGCCGGGCGAGATGGCCGCGTCCGTCTGGACCAGGTCGACCAGCGAGCGGATGCCCTGCTCGGCCGAGCCGGGGATCTCCCGGTGCAGGCCCGAGATGATGCCGGCGGTGATGGTGTTCTGGAATCCCAGCGGGCTGCCCATCGCCACCGCCAGCTCCCCCACCGCCGGCAGCTGCTCCTGGAAGGTGGCCGGCTGGAGGTCCTTCCGCTCGACGTCCACCACCGCCAGGTCGGTGTCGGGGTCGGTGGCCCGCACGCGGCCGTCGGCCCGCCGGCCGTCGAAGAAGGCGACCTCGACCGTGCGGACGTCCCCGACCACGTGGGCGTTGGTGACCACCACCCCGTCCTTGGACCAGACCACCCCGCTGCCCGTCCCCTGGTCGTGGCTGATGGTCACCACCGACGGCTCGACCTTGCGGACGATCCCCGGGATGTCGTTGGTCGCTGCCGCCTGGGCGCCGGCGCTGGCCGGCACGGCCGTCACCGGGGCCGGGGTCGAGCGGGCCTGCGGCTCACGGGCCAGGCTGCAGCCGGCCAGGACGGCGGCGAGCGCGGCGGCCAGCAGCAGCAGCAAGGGGCGGCGGGCAGCGTTGGTGCGGTCAGGTGGGAGGGTGTGCATGCCAGTCCTCCTCAGAGCCCGTAGGCCTCCAGCAGGCGCAGCCAGACCTCGCTGACGGTCGGGAACGACGGCACGGCGTGCCACAGCCGCTCCAGCGGGACCTGGCCGGCCACGGCCACGGTGGCCGAGTGGAGCAGCTCCTGGGTCCCGGGGCCGGTGAAGGTGGCCCCGACCAGCACCCGGCGTCCCTGGTCCACGATCAGCTGGCTGGTCCCGGCGATCCCGTTGCCCTGGACATAGGCCCCGGCCACCCCGCCGGTGTCGGTCCTGACCACCTTGACGTCGAGGCCGGACCGCCTGGCCTCGGCCTCGGTGGGCCCGACGGCGCAGACCTGCGGGTCGGTGAAGGTGACCCGGGCCACCACGCCGTGGTCGGCCAGGTCGGTGGCGTCGCGGCCCAGGATGGCGTCGCCGGCCACCCGCCCCTGGTACTTGCCCATGTGGGTCAGGGGGGCGAGCCCGTTGCAGTCGCCGACGGCGTACAGCCAGCCGCCGTCGACCCCTTCGGCCCGCAACCGGCGGTCGACCCGGACCGGCCCGTCCGCCTCCAGGTCGACCGTGTCCAGGCCGACGTCGCCGGTGCGGGGACGGCGGCCGGCGGCGACCAGCACCTCGTCGCCGACCACCTCGTCGCCGTCGCCCAGGGCGACCGTCACCGGCCCGCCTGGCCGGTCGCGGCGGACCGAGGCGACCTGGGTCCGGGTGCGCACGGCGATGCCCTCGGCCTCGAAGGCGTCCTTGACCTCGCGGCCGGCGAACGGCTCCTCGCGGGCCAGCAGGCGCTCGCCCCGGATCACCACCGTCACCTCCTGGCTGCCGAGGCGCCGGAACGCCTGGGACAGCTCGCAGCCGACCGGGCCGCCGCCCAGCACGACCAGCCGGCCGGGCACCTCGGTGGCCCCGGTCGCTCCCCGGTTGTCCCAGGGCTTGGCCTCGGCCAGGCCGGGCACGGGCGGGATGGACGGGGCGCTGCCGACGGCCAGCACCACCGCCCGCCGGGCGGTCAGGGTCCGCCGGCCGCCGTCGGCCAGTTCGACGGCCACGGTCCGCTCCCCGGCCAGCCTGCCGCTGCCCCTGACCAGCTCGATCCCCTCCTGCTCGACCCAGTCCAGCGCGCCGGCGTCGTTCCAGTCGGAGGTCATGTAGTCGCGCTGGGCGAAGGCGGCGGCGGCGTCGAGCCGGCCGGTGACGGCCTCGGCCGCGCCCGGGACCCGCCTGGCCGCGGCCAGCACGTCGCCGGGGCGGATCAGGGTCTTGGAGGGGACGCAGGCCCAGTAGGAGCACTCACCCCCGACCAGCTCCCGCTCCACCAGGGCGACGGCCAGGCCGCCGTCGGCGCAGCGCCCGGCGGCCACCTCCCCGGGTGGGCCGGCGCCGATCACGATCACGTCGAACTGGTCTGCCATGGTCCCCGCTTTCTCGAGTTGCTGGCGCCGCGTAGCATCCTGGCGCGGCCCGAACCGAAGGAGCACGGATGCAGCTTGGCATGATCGGCCTCGGCCGGATGGGCGCCAACCTGGTCCGGCGGCTGGAGCGCGCCGGCCACCAGTGTGTCGTCTTCGACCGCAACCGGCCCACCGTCCAGCAGCTGGAGGGCGAGGGGGCGGCCGGCGCCGCCTCCCTGGAGGACCTGGTGGCCAGGCTGTCGGCGCCCAGGGCGGTGTGGGTGATGGTCCCGGCCGGGGTGACCGGCCAGGTCGTGGACGAGCTGGCCGGGCTGCTGGACCCGGACGACGTGGTGATCGACGGGGGCAACTCCTACTACCGCGACGACGTCGAGCGGGCCAAGGCGCTGGAGGCCAGGGGGCTGCACTACCTGGACATCGGGACCAGCGGCGGCGTGTACGGGCTGGAGCGGGGCTACTGCCTGATGATCGGCGGGGAAGCCGAGGTGGTGGACCGGCTCGACCCGCTGTTCCGGGCCCTGGCCCCCGGGCTGGAGGCGGCCCCCCGGACCCCGGGCCGCGACGGCCAGCCCCGCCCCGAGGAGCTGGGCTACCTGCACTGCGGACCCGCCGGGGCCGGCCACTTCGTGAAGATGGTCCACAACGGGATCGAGTACGGGCTCATGGCCGCCTACGCCGAGGGCCTGAACATCCTGCACAGGGCGAACATCGGCAGGCACCAGGAGGAGGTCAGCGCCGAGTCGGCGCCGCTGCGCGACCCCGGCTTCTACCGCTACGACCTGGACGTGGCCGCCGTGGCCGAGCTGTGGCGCCGGGGCAGTGTGATCGGGTCCTGGCTGCTCGACCTGACCGCCCACGCCCTGGTCCAGGACCCCGAGGTGGCCGGGTTCTCGGGCCGGGTGTCGGACTCGGGCGAGGGCCGCTGGACGGTGGCGGCGGCGGTGGAGACGGGCGTGCCCGCCCACGTGCTCACCACCGCCCTGTTCGAGCGGTTCGCCTCCCGCGGGGAGGCCGACTTCGCCGACAAGCTGCTGTCGGCCATGCGCAAGGAGTTCGGCGGCCACGAGGAGCTCCCCACCGGTGAGTGACCCTTCGGTGCGGTTCGGGACGGTCGACGGGGAGCCGGCCGTGACCCTGGCCGCCGGCGAGCTGGAGGCCAGCTTCCTGCCCGGCCTCGGCCTGCTCGGGACCAGCCTGCGCCACCGCGGCGAGGAGCTGCTGGCCCTGCCCGGCGGGGTCGAGGGCTACCGGGACCGCCACGTCACCGGCCTGCCCCTCCTCGCCCCCTGGGCCAACCGGCTGCCCGGGTGGCGCTACCGCGCCGCCGGGGTCGAGGTCGACCTGGAGGGCCTGGACCTGGCCACCGACCCGGCCGGGCTGCCGATCCACGGCACCCTGACCGCCCGCCCAGGCTGGCGGCTGGAGCGGCTGGCCGCCGAGCCCGACCGGGCGGTGCTGGCGGCCGGCTTCGACTACGGCGCCTGGCCCGAGCTGCTGGCCGCGTTCCCGTTCCCCCACCGGCTGACCGTGACCGCCGCCCTCCAGGGGGCGTCGCTGGCGGTGACGACCACCCTGGCCGCCACCGGCCAGCGGCCGGTGCCGGTCGCCTTCGGCTGGCATCCCTATCTCCGGCTCCCCGGGGCGCCGAGGGCGGCCTGGCGGCTGCTGCTCCCCCGCCGCACCCACCTGGAGCTGGACGACCGCGGCCTGCCCACCGGCAAGTCGGCCGACGAGCCGGCCGAGGCCGACCCGGTCGGCGAGCGCACCTACGACGACCTGTACGCCCTGGAGGACGACCCGGGCGGGCGCCGGCTCGGCCTGGAGGCGGCCGGCCGGCGGCTGGTGGTCGGCTACGGCGACGGCTACGACCACGCCCAGGTGTTCGCCCCCCCGGGGGTCGAGTTCGTCTGCCTGGAGCCGATGACCGGCCCCACCGCCGCCCTGGCCGCCGGCTCCACCCCCCTGGTCGCTCCCGGCGACACCTTCGCCGCCCGGTTCACCGTCACGGTCGAGGACGCCTGACCGCGCTGGCGTCCGCGCGGCGAGGTCGGGGTGACCGATGACAGTCAGCGAGGAGTTCACCAGTCGCACCGGCCGGTTCCGGGGTGAGCTGCTGGCTCACTGCTACCGGATGCTGGGCTCGGCCGAGGAGGCCGAGGACCTGGTCCAGGAGACCTACCTGCGGGCGTGGCGGTCGTTTGACAGGTTCGAGGGCCGTTCGTCGCTGCGGACCTGGCTGTACCGGATCGCGACCAACGTGTGCCTGACCGCGATCGAGCGCCGCGGCCGCCGGCCGCTGCCGTCTGGGCTGGGCGGGCCGGCCGAGGACCCGGAGGCGCCGCTGGTGGCGGGGCCGGAGGTGCCGTGGCTGCAGCCGTTTCCCGACGCGCTGCTGGCCGCCGAGCGTGAGGATCCGGCCGCGGTGGCCGTGTCGCGGGCGGGTGTCCGGCTGGCCCTGGTCGCGGCGCTGCAGTACCTGTCGGCCCGGCAGCGCGCGGTGCTGCTCTTGCGGGACGTGCTGGAGTGGCCGGCCGCTGGGGTTGCGGAGCTGCTGGGGACGACGACCGCGGTGAACAGCGGGCTGCGGCGGGCCCGGGCCCAGCTCGCACAGGTGCTGCCCGCCGAAGATGAGCTTGCCGAGCCCGCCGAGGCGGACCGGCGGGCGTTGCTGGAGCGGTTCGCCGCGGCCATCGAGAACGCCGACGCCGGCGCGCTGGCCGAGCTGTTGCGGGAGGACGTCGCGCTGGAGATGCCCCCGCTGCTGACCTGGTTCGCCGGCCGCCAGGCCGTGGCCCGGGTCGCCGCGGCGCACCTTCTCACCGGGCCCGGGCGGTTGCGGCTGGTTCCGGTGATGGCGAACGGGCAGGCGGCGTTCGCGGTCTACCGGCGCGAACGCGACGAGCCATACCATGCGCACGCGGTGCTGGTGCCCACGGTCACCACGACGGGGATCGTGCGGATCATCGCCTTCCAGAACCCCGGCCTGTTCGCCTCGTTCGGCCTGCCACGCGAGGCCGGCGTCTGAACCGGGCGCCTGGCCGGGGCCGGCCCGCGGCGATTCCCGGGCATCCGGCTGGTCTCTATCAGTAGGTCGCGAACGAGAAGGAGACAGACGCGATGACGGATCACAAGGTTGTCGGCCGTGAGGAGTGGCAGGCCGCTCGTGACGAGCTGCTGCAGCGCGAGAAGGAGCACACCCGGATGGCGGACGAGCTGGCGCGCCAGCGCCGCGAGCTGCCCTGGGTCGCGATCGAGAAGGCGTACCGGTTCGACGCCGACAACGGGACGCGGACCCTGGCCGAGCTCTTCGACGGCCGCTCACAGCTCCTGCTCTACCACTTCATGTTCGGACCGAGCTACCGGGCGGGGTGCCCGGTCAACTCCTCGATCGCCGATGGCCTGGACGGCCTGCTGCCGCACCTTCATGCCCGCGACGTGACCCTGCTGCTCGTCTCGCGGGCTCCGCTGGCGAGGCTCCAGGCGTACAGGCAGAGGATGGGCTGGAGCCTTCCCTGGGTCTCGTCGGCGAACACCGACTTCAACTTCGACTTCGGCGCCTCCTACACCGAGGAGCAGGTGCGCGAGTTCCTGGCGCCCCTCGAGGGCAGGCTGCCGCCGATCGCGCGCCAGAACGCGGCCGCGACCGGGACCGACGTCCTCGGATACCTCTCGGAAGCACCGGCGATGAGCGCCTTCACGCTCCAGGACGGCGCCGTCTACCAGACCTATGCGACCACCGCGCGCGGGGTCGAGCCCCTGATGGGCTACTACCCGATCCTCGACCGGGCGCCGAAGGGCCGCGACGAGGGCGATGCGCCCCAGACCTGGATCCGCCGCCGTGACGAGTACGTCTGAGACGCTGGAGGACCGGCGGCGCTAGCCGACGACGCCGGCCGCGCGGGTGTCCTCGCCGGCGGCCAGGAACCGCTCGGCGGCGGCCAGGACGGCCACGGTGTCGCGGCCCAGGCGGACGTCGCAGGGATGGCTGGTGGCGCCGGCGGCCACGGTGGCCGCGAGCTGGCGGATGGCCTCGTCCATGGCGGCCGGGTGGGCGAGCTCGAACGGCGGGGTGGCCGAGCGGCCGGCGGGGCCGTAGACCGCGAAGCCGATCCAGGCCGCCGGCGGGGGCACGGTCTGGCTCATGGTCAGGGTGCTGGAGGCGCCGCCGTCGTGGCCGAGGACCAGGTGGACGGTGTCGCCGGGGCCGGTGGCGGCGGTCACCCGGTCGACCGGGCCCAGCACCGGCAGGGCCAGGGAGAGGACGTGAGGGCCGAGGTCCCACAGGGCGCCCTTGGCCCGCCGCCAGGGCGAGCCGGCGAAGGGGCTGTCGGGCTCGGAGAAGACCGTGCCCAGCCAGGCGCCGTCGCCGCCCTGCCAGCCGCCGGTCACGGCGGCCTGCTCGACCCAGGCGGCGACCTCGGGCAGGAAGCGCAGGGTGAAGAAGACCAGGGAGGCGACCCGGTTGGCCGCCGCCGCCTCGACCACCCGGTCGGCCGCCTCCAGGGAGAGGGCCAGCGGCTTGTCGAGCAGCAGGTGGCGGCCGGCGGCCGCGGCCGCCAGGGCCAGCTCGGCCTGGACGTCCGGGGGGACGGCGATGGCCACCGCGTCGACCTCGGCCAGCAGCCGGTCCAGGTCGCGGTAGCCGGCGACGCCGAACCGGCGGGCGGCCGCGTCGGTCCTGGACGGGTCCCGGCCCCAGATGCCGACCAGGTCGGCGTGGCCGGAGGCGGCCAGGGCGCTGGCGTGGGCCTCCTGGGCCCAGTAGCCGGTGCCCAGCACCCCGAACCGCAGCGCCATCAGCCGGCCGCCCTGGCCTGCTCGTCCAGCTGCAGCCAGGCCAGCCCGCGCAGGTCCAGCCACCAGCGGCCCTCGCCCTTGGCGATGCGCAGCAGGTACTGGCCGCAGCTCGGGCAGCAGGCCACCGCCCCCATGCCGTGGGCGTAGACGAGCAGGGCGCCGAGCTGGTTGGTGGCCCCGCAGCCGGCGCAGCCGCCCCACTCGACGGTCATGTCGAAGCCGAACACCTCGGCCAGCATCCCGGCCACGGCGTTGCCGTCCAGGCGCAGGTCGGTCTCGTCCATCACATCGCTCCAAGGGATCTGGCGGCGTAGGCCCGCATGGGTATCGGGGCTCGGACCGTAGGCTCGAGAGGGATCGCCGTGTGTGTCGTACCCGCTGGGTAGGGTTGGGTCATGACCGATGCTCGTTCCGAGTAGGGTGGCCCGCTTGTCCAAGGGGAGGGGACGCGTGAGACGGACCTATGAGTTCCGGCTGCGGCCCACCGCGCGCCAGCATGCCGCCTTGGGACAATGCCTGGCGTCCCACCGCGAGCTGTACAACGCCGCGCTGCAGGAACGACGGGACGCGTGGCGGCTGCGCGGAGTTGGGATCTCCTACGGGGACCAGTCGGCGCAGCTGAAGGCGATCCGGGAGGCCCGGCCGGATATGGCGGCCTGGTCGTTCT
>Ga0307296_10000925_pt1 | contig 14428 bp, 16 predicted proteins | sample ER_DNA_153_FD_194467 | JGI IMG/M metagenome (GOLD analysis project Ga0307296, IMG submission 194467) | Bulk soil microbial communities from the East River watershed near Crested Butte, Colorado, United States - ER_DNA_153 | ecosystem: Environmental > Terrestrial > Soil > Floodplain | place... | reverse complement strand
CACGATCCATTGCGGGCAGATATTGCTCGCGCTCAGGATCGAGAATGGTATGCCGAACAAAACGGCGAGCGCTGTTCCCCAGATTGCGATCTGGACAGTTACGATCATGTCGTTGAGATAATGGTCCCAATCGTGGAAATTGGGCTTCAGAAACGCGGCGCCGAATTGCGCCATGTTGCGCCAGTCCGTGAACAGGGCGACGACGCGAAACATCTCCGCCGGCGCCCAGGCCCAGAGCAGCAGCGCGAATATGAGCGCCCACGCTAGCCAAGCGCGGAGGCGGCGCGCGAGCGGATACGAGGGGACCGCTATGGCGGTAATGTCATTGGCGGCGGGGGCGGGAAGGGACCCTTCCACGCTGGCCGGCCCCGCGCGTTCCAGCCTGGCTTGCCCAGGGACTTGCAGCATTGTACGCGATCGCTATTGCGCGACAGCGGCCGCTGGAGGACCGAAGCGCCAGGTCATGCGCGGCGCTCAGGTGCTTGCGGCGGCGGTCAGTGGGTGGTCGAGGCGCCGGCAGCGAACTCGGCGATCATTTTGTTTAGTTCGTCCTGGTTGCCAGCCTTGTCAGCCTCGATGAATGCCGCCGCCCGATTCTGGAACGGGCCGGATTCCGCTTTCTTCTGCATCTCCTCGAGCTTCGCAATTTCGTCGCGCAGCGCCTTGACCTGCCTGCCTTTCTCATCCGCGGACAGCTTCTCGTCGGCTTGAACCTTCATCAGGTTCTTGTTGGTTTCGAGCACCCGGATCGGGATCAGCTGATTGTCGGACGAGGGCCGGAACGGAGCCCATATGAGATCGGCGAGGACACCCTTGGCGGCGTTGATCTCGCTGTCCGAACCGATGCGACCGTAGCTCAACAGGAATGTGTAGAGCTTGGTCTTGACGGCCGGATCGAGGTCCTTGCGCCATACCAGCGGATCGAGTGGGATCAGCGGTGAGGTCCAGAGGATCCTGATCTGGTTGCGCGCGTCCGGCGCCGACGCTGCCACGCGCTGCAGGTCTTCGCTGTTATTGGTCGCGGCGGCGACCTGCTTGTTCGCGACCGCCATGGCGTTGGCTTGGTGGTTCGCGTTACGCACGGTCTTGAAACAGGTTTTCGGATCGAGATTTCGCGCCGCAAAGACATATGCCGTCGGCACCAGGAAGCCGGATGTCGAGTTTGGATCGCCGATGCCGAAATCGAGAGACTTGTCACACTTGAGGATGTCTTCGATCTTCGTGAAGGGACTGTCCTTGTGCACGATGACGTGGGAGTAGTAACCCACGCTTCCGTCGCGGGCCACGATATGCGCGAAGACTTCCCCGCTCGCGCGATCGACCGCTTCCATGGCCGACTTGTTTCCGTACCAAGCCAGATGGATCTTGTTGAAGCGCATTGCTTCGATGACGCCGGCATAGTCGGTGGCGTAAAAGCCATTGACCTTGAAACCGGTCGCCTTCGACATCGCTTGCAGGAACGGCTCCCAATTCTTCTTCTGGTTCATGGAGGCTTCGGTCGAGATCACGCCGAAGTTGATCTCGGTCGGCGTCTGCGCGCTGGCTGCGAAAGTCGAAGCGGCGATCATCAGAGCGGCTGCTGCGCGGGTCAGAGTGGCTCGCATCACGGGGAATTCTCCTTTGGAGAGTGAATGGTTCGCTGGCCGGGGCGATCGGGTTTCCAAAGCGTTCAGTGAGGCGCTCGACCGATCGATGTCCGATACCGGCGGGAGGCCTGAACCCAACTCTTACATTTGCGCAACGCGCAACGAGGCGAGTTCGCTCTCGCGCCGGCGCGAGGGAGCAAACGGAGCGGCGGCTGGATCGAGGCGGGGCAGAAAAAGGTCGCCGCTCTCGGCGCCGTAGATGCTGCTGAGAAGTGCCGGCGTGAGCTCGTCGGACGGCCCATCATAGACGATCTTGCCCGTCTTCAACGCAATCGTGCGTGGGCAATAGCGCAGGGCGTACTCGACCTGATGCAGCGAGACGAGGATCGTGATCCCGTCCCGGCGGTTCATCTCGGCAAGGATGTCCATGACGCGGCGCGCAGAGGCGGGGTCGAGGGAGGCGATTGGCTCGTCCGCGATCAAGAGTTCGGCGCCCTGCACCAGCGTACGGGCGATGGCCGCGCGCTGCTGTTGGCCGCCGGAAAGGTCCGCGCCGCGCTTGAGGGCGTGCTCGGCCATTCCGACACGGGCGAGCGCGTGCATCGCGCGCCGTTTCTCGTCCATGGTAAAGTTGCTGAGCGTACCTCGCATGAACGGCATCCGGCCGAGCAGACCGAGGCAGACATTGGTGAGAACCGAGAGCCGGGGCACCAGGTTGAATTGCTGGAAGATGACGCCAGTTCGGACCCGCAAGTCCTTTGCGCCGCGTACGATCCGGCCACCGCGCTGAATTGGCCGACCGAATATGAAGATCGTGCCGACGCCGTCCCGTCCATCGCCGCCGGGTGCTTTCTCTATCGCGACCAGCCCCGCCATCGCACGAATGAGCGTCGATTTGCCGGAGCCCGACGCCCCGATCAACGCCACCATTTCGCCGGGACGAACCGAGAAGCTCACATCGTCCAGCACGCGGGTGCCGCGCTCGAACGATTTCGAGACCCGCCGCACATCGATAAGGGGTTGCGTTGGCAAGCGATAATCTCCCGCAATTCGGACCTATCAGCCGGATATGACAACGGGATGAATGGCGCGGGAGCGCCGGCAGGGTTTCCACCGGTTTGAGTCGGCGTGCGTCGCGCACTTCGCAACGCGCCGTCAACAGTCGTCGGATGTCGTCAGCTTGGCGCGGCGCAAAACGCGAAACCGCGCTGCCGGATTTTCCTGGCGCACCAATGCGATGTGCGTGATCGGAAGCGATCGACGCCCGTCGATGCGTTCAAAACGGGATTGCAACAATGCGATGATCGAGACGTGGCGTCCTGCATTGAGCGCGCCGGTCAAGGTCATGTGAAATCGAAAGTCTTCGAAGACAAAGGGATATCCCCAACGGTCGAGATTTTCGATCTGCCTCGCGCTCGCACCGGCCACTATGCGCTTGTGCCGCTCCTGCGGCGTTAGCGGTGACCGCATTCGATCGAACGCGGTCACGCAATCCGCCGCCAGCCGATCCAAGGCGGCGCTTGTGCTTTTGGGAACGATGGCAATGAATTGTTCAATCGAACGGATTGCCGGTTCGACGGCCACGGGCACGCGAGGGAGTGCGGCAAATCGGTCGAATTCTGCCACCAGATCGGTCTCCGAAAACGGCGACAGCAGACGGAACGGGGCCTTCAGCGTGGCGTGAAATCCATACTGCCGCGGTTCGTGCGTAAGCTCTTCCCACGCCGGCGCGTCGAGCCCAATGTCCGGCGGATGGCCCAGGTCTTCGCCGCTATAGCAGTCATAGCCGAGCAAGCGGGCACCGAAACGATAGAGATCGGAGCAGGCTGGCGGCACGAAGTAGACCGCGTATCTCGGCCCGTCCATCAGTCCGCCGTGGCTGCAGCACCCAACGCACTACGCGAGGCGATGATAATGTCGGCTTGGGCAAGATGCACGACACGGCCCGCCACGATCGTGGCGACGACGCGCGGCTGCTCGGGCGTCGACGGATCGATAATGACCAAGTCGGCGCGCCGGCCGAGGGCGATTTCGCCCCGGTCGGCTAGCCGGACGGCGTTCGCGGGCGTCTGCGACACCAGCATCCACGCCTGCTCAAGCGGAACAACGCCGCGCGCGGCCAGTGCAAAGGCCGCCAGCAGCGGCGCCGGATAGTAGTAGTCCGAGGCCAGCACCGAGCAAAGGCCCCGGCGGATCATCTCGGTCGCATCGATCCATCCGGTGTGGCTTCCCCCACGCACCACGTTAGGGGCACCGAGCACGATGTCGTCGCCCTGGGATGCGGCATCCTCGGCGGTCTCCACCGTGGTCGGAAATTCCGCCAGCCTGCAACCGAGCGAGCGAAACCAGCCTCGCTGCTGGGGACTGGTATCGTCGTGGGAAAGGAGCGGCACGCTGGCGGCATTGGCCGCCGCCGCCAGCCGCTCGATCGAGGCGGGGACCTCGTTGGCCTGGCGCTGCGTGCGCTTCACGACCGCCAGGAAGTCGTCTCGGCTCAGTCCGGAACGCTCGATCATCGGCGCGAGCTTGTGTGCCCGGCTAGCCGTTTCGACGATGCCCGACATGTGATCATTGAAGGCGATCACGTCGATCCGGCGGTCGCTGAGCCATTCGATGATTTCGGGCTCGGCGTCGAGGTTATAGGTCTCGTGACGAAGATGATACCGGGTGTCGGCGCCGAGCCGGTGCCGCAGGCGCTCGACGCCCCCCAGGATCGCGCGCGCATTCTCCGCACCACGCAGGCCGGGCTCCCACGACCAGGTGACGCCGTGGAAGACGGTGGTGATGCCGTTGGAGACGGCCTGACGATCGCTTTCAAGCAAGGCCACCTCGAGCGGAAATGTCACACGCGGCCGAGGCATCATCTGGCGCTCGAAGGCATCGCCGTGAATGTCGACGATCCCGGGAAGAACGAGCAGGCCGGAGGCGTCGATCGTACGTTCGACCGTCGTATCCGTGCCGATGCCGATAACGACGCCTGCGTCGGAGCCGACGTGAATGGTGGTGTCTTCAAGACGGCCGTCGACCAGTGCGCGTCCGCCTTCGATGCGAATTTCCATCATTTACCCCGGTTACGAATGGACGCGGCCCGCCGATTTGGTCCGTAAGTCGAATGCCGCGTTGCCCGGTCACGCAGCACGGACGCCGGTTCGTATTTGTCGAGAAAGCCTTCAACCGATTGGCCCCGGAAGTCGGGAAGAGCGGCGCGCAATCGGTCGTGATCCCAATTCCACCATGCCAGTCGTTGCAGGCGCTGCGCCACGGCGGGCGAAAACCGATGTCGAATCACTCGTGCCGGGTTACCGACGACGATTGCGTAGGGATCTACGTCCTTCGTGACCACGGCGCCCGCCGCGACCACCGCGCCGGTACCGATGGTGCGGCCCGGAAGGATGATCGCGCCATGCCCGACCCAGACATCATGGCCAATGACCACCGGACGCGCGCGGCGCGCGGCGAAAAGCTCCGCTTCGTCCGGTTCGTCGGGGAAATAGGGGCTCGCGCGATAGGTGAAATGCGACTGGGCGGCCCGCTCCATCGGGTGATTGCCGGGATTGATCCGCGTCATTGCCGCGATCGAGCAGAACCGACCGAACCTCGTGTAGGCAATTTCGCTGTCGTTGACCACATAGGAGTAATCATCGAGCACGACTTCGAGCAGCTTGGTTCGTGCACCCACTTCCGTATAGATCCCGAGCCTGCTGTCCTGGACATCCGCGGTCGGATGGATCAGAGGCTTGGTCGAGAGTGCTTTGGTGCTCATGAATGAGGGCAGTTGATTTTGGCCGTATTGCTCATGCCTCTACGACCTAGATGACACCGCAATGACAAATTGTGATTTCCACCGGGTGAGTTTGTTCGGGAATCGGAGCGGCCGGCCTGGGCATCTTTGTCAGACGATCCTAGGTCTCGGCGTCGGTTGTCCGTTATCCCCTGATCTGATTGTGCGCGGCCGGGCTGTCACCGTGATGTCATCTGGGTGTCATGGTGGCTGGCATTATGAGCGCGCAACAGCATTGAGATCTTGTCGGGGCTAACTTGACGGCGATTGATCAAGCGCGGGGCGTCTCGACGACGCATGAAAGCCATCGTGATGCGGATCGGCGCGCGGCCTTGGCTGTGCTGGCGGAAGCGCGCGCCGATGAGATCGAGCAGGGCCTGCGAGCGGTGGCAGAGCCTGTCGACTACGTCGAACTGCGTGCGACCGAGACCGGGCTGGTCATGTTGCGCGGGCGGATTGGAGGCGACGGTGATCGCTTCAACGTCGGCGAGGCGACGGTGACGCGCGCGGCGGTCCAGATTGCGTCCGGCGAGGTCGGTTTTGCCTACGTGCTCGGACGCGACCATAGGAAAGCCCGGTTATGCGCTGTCTGCGATGCCCTTTGGCAAAGCAAAAGGTATCGTGACGCCGTCGAGCGACGTGTGCTCGCTCCGGTACGCGCGCGGCTGGAGTCCGAGCGAACATCCAAGCGCGCCCAAACCGCGGCGACCAAAGTTGACTTTCTCACCTTGGTTCGCGGCGAGGACTGATGGACGTGGTGGCGCCAGCCTTTCGGGAACCGGTGACCGCAAACCAAGCCGTGTTCCGCGCCATCATGGATGCGCTCGCGCGGCCGGGCGAGGTAAAGGCGCTGGCGCAAGTGGTCACTGCCCCCTCGCCACTGAGTGCGACGGCGGCAGCTGTGGCGGTGGCACTGCTCGACTACGAGACACCGTTGTGGCTCGACTCGCCCCTGGCAGGGAAACCGGCGATCGCCCAATGGATCCGCTTTCATACCGGTGCGCGCGTGACCGCCGATCCGCGTCAAGCGTCATTCGCCATCATTGCCGAGGCCGCGGACCCGCCATCCTTCGACCACTTTGCGCTCGGCACCGCCGAGTATCCGGACCGCTCGACCACGCTCGTATTGCAGGTTGAGCGCTTCGGAAGCGGACAATGCCTGTCGCTCTCCGGGCCAGGAGTTGCCGGTGTCCGGACCTTGTCGGCCGAACCGTTGCCACCCGATCTCCATGAACGGCTTGGCGTCAACCATGCGCTGTTTCCACGCGGTGTCGATCTCATCTTGGTGTCCCGGAATTCCGTTGCGGCCCTGCCGCGCTCGGTCATCGCGCAGCGAGGTTGACGATGTACGTTGCGGTCAAGGGTGGGGAACGGGCGATCGAAAACGCCCACACGCTGCTCGCGGACGCGCGGCGCGGCGACCGGGCGGTGCCTGAGCTTTCGCTCGATCAGATTTCGGAACAGCTTGCGCTTGCGGTGGACCGCGTGATGAGCGAGGGATCGCTCTATGATCGGGCGCTCGCGGCGCTGGCCATCAAGCAGGCCCGCGGCGACCTGATCGAAGCGGTCTTCCTCCTGCGCGCCTTTCGCACCACCTGTCCGCGCTTCGGCGCGTCCGAGCCGCTCGACACCGCTGATATGGACGTTCGGCGGCGCGTCTCCGCGATTTTCAAGGATCTGCCCGGCGGACAGGTGCTGGGACCCACGTTCGACTACACCCACCGGCTGCTCGATCAGGGACTTGCCGATGGAACCGATGTCGTCGCGCCCCATACCGCGATCCCTGACGAAGCACCGGTGCGGCCGGTGACCGCGCTGCTGTTGGGCGATGATCTTATCGAATGCTCCCCGCAAGGCGCGGAGCCCGCAGAGGTCGCCGATTTGACGCGCGACCCGCTGGCGTTTCCGGCCGGGCGAGGTCTGCGCCTGCAAAACCTTGCCCGCGCCGACGAGGGGTTCCTGTTGGCGCTGGGCTACTCGACCCAGCGCGGTTACGGCCGCAACCATCCCTTCGCAGGCGAGATCCGCTTCGGCGAGGTGGAGGTCGAGTTCTTCGCCGAGGAGGTAGGCTTCGCCGTCCCGCTTGGCCGGATCGCGGTGACCGAGTGCCAGATGATCAACCAGTTCAAGGGCTCCTCGACCGAGCCACCGCGTTTTACTCGCGGCTATGGGCTGGCGTTCGGGCAGAGCGAGCGCAAGGCGATGTCCATGGCGCTGGTGGACCGAGCCTTGCGCGCGCGCGAGCTCGGCGAAGACGTGAACGCGCCGGCACAGGACGAGGAATTTGTCCTGTCGCATTCGGACAATGTCCAAGCAACCGGCTTTGTCGAGCATTTGAAGCTGCCACATTACGTGGATTTCCAAGCCGAACTCGGACTGGTGCGGCAGATGCGCGAAGATTTCGCTGCGTCGCTCAGGGACGCCAGCAAGGTCTTGCGGGACGCAGCGGAATGAACGCACCGGTCTACAACTTTGCTTATCTCGACGAGCAGACCAAGCGGATGATCCGCCGGGCGATCCTCAAGGCGATCGCAATTCCGGGATATCAGGTGCCGTTCGCCAGCAGGGAAATGCCGATGCCCTACGGCTGGGGTACCGGAGGCGTGCAGGTGACGGCCGCCATCCTCGGACCCGACGACGTGCTCAAGGTGATCGATCAGGGCTCAGACGACACCACCAATGCGGTCTCGATCCGAAAGTTCTTCGCCAAGACCGCCGGAGTTCGCACGACCACGCGTACGACCGAGGCGACCGTCGTGCAGACGCGCCATCGAATCCCCGAGACCGCGCTCAGCGAACGACAAGTCCTGGTCTATCAGGTTCCGATTCCGGAGCCGCTGCGGTTCTTGGAGCCGCGAGAGACCGAAACACGACGCATGCACGCACTCGCTGACTACGGCGTGATGCACGTCAAGCTCTACGAGGATATCGCCCGCCACGGCCACATCGCGACGACCTATGCCTATCCCGTCAAGGTCGACGGGCGATATGTGATGGATCCATCGCCGACGCCGAAATTCGACAATCCGAAAATGAGCAACTGCGCCGCGCTACAGCTGTTCGGCGCCGGCCGGGAGAAGCGCATTTACGCGATCCCGCCCTACACCAAGGTCGTGTCGCTCGATTTCGAAGACCATCCGTTCGAGCGCTATCGTCACCAAGGAATCTGCGCGCTCTGTGGCTCCACTGAAAGCTTCCTGGACGAGGTCGTGACCGACGACCGCGGCGGACGCATGTTCCTGTGTTCCGATACCGACTATTGCGAGGGCCGCCGGAATAACGCCGATGGCGGCCCGCCACCGGCGACCGCGGAGCTTCGTCGTGCGTGACCGGGCCTCCCTCCTGATCCGGCCAGCTGCGGCCGCCGACCTGCAGAAGATTCTCGACCTCTATGCGCAGCCCGATTTCGACGACGGCAACGTGCTGCCGCTCGAGACGGCGAGGCAACTGCTCGATCGCTTCGGCGATTACCCCGACTACACGCTCTATCTGGCCGAGCGCGGCGGCGAGGTCGTCGGCAGCTTCGCCTTGCTGGTGATGCACAACCTTGGCCATCTCGGAGCGCCTTCCGCGATCGTGGAGGACGTCGTGGTGGCGCCGGACTGTCAGGGACAAGGCCTCGGAAAGGCCATGATGCAATTCGCTCTCGATCGCTGTCGCTCCAAGGGCTGCTACAAGCTGATGCTGGCCTCGAGCGCCAAGCGCGAGCGGGCTCACACGTTCTACGAATCGCTCGGATTCGAGCGCCACGGGTTCAGCTTCCGCGTGGGCCTGACCCAAATCGAATCGGACCAAGTCGAATCGGATCAAGCCACCGGGCATGTGAGCGCGGGATGATGCAGCGGGACACCGATCGGCCCTTGCTGGTCGCGGAGGGCCTGAGCAAATGGTACGGCAGGCAACTCGGCTGCCGGGATGTCTCGTTCGCCCTCTACCCGGGCGAGGTGATCGCCGTGGTCGGAGAATCCGGGTCGGGCAAATCGACGCTGCTGCAACTCCTGTCCTCACAGTTCGAACCATCTTCCGGCCGCGTGCTCTATCGCATGCGCGACGGGGTAACGCGCGATCTCGCCGCGCTCGGCGAGGCGGAACGACGCTTCCTGTTTCGTACCGACTGGGGCTACGTCCACCAGGATCCCACGTGCGGTCTGCGCATGACCGTATCCGCCGGGGCGAATGTCGGCGAACGCCTGATGGCGGTGGGTTGGCGGCACTACGGCGACATTCGCCGGAGCGCGGGCGATTGGCTGCGCCGCGTGGAAATCGACGATTCCCGCATCGACGATGCGCCGACAACCTATTCGGGCGGAATGCGTCAGCGGCTGCAGATCGCTCGCAATCTCGTCAACGGGCCGTGCCTCCTCTTCATGGACGAGCCGACCGGCGGGCTGGACGTATCGGTTCAGGCGCGGATCCTCGATCTGCTGCGCGGGCTCGTGGCCGACCTCGCGCTCGCGGCCGTGATCGTGACCCACGATCTTGCTGTCGCCCGGCTGTTATCCCACCGCATTATAGTTATGAAATCCGGGGAGGTGGTTGAGACCGGATTGACCGACCAGGTGCTGGAGGACCCGAGCGCGGCCTACACGCAACTGCTCGTGTCATCGATCCTGCCGCCGTGAGGCCGCCGATGTCGAGCGTGCTCGAACTGACCGCCGTATCGAAGACTTTCAACATGCACCTGCAGGGAGGCGTCCGACTGCCGGTCGTGTCCGGCGTCGGGTTCGTCGTCCGGGTCGGAGAATGCGCAGTGCTGGCCGGTCCGTCCGGCGCCGGCAAGAGCTCGATCCTGAAAATGATCTTCGGCACGTATCGCTGCGACGCAGGCAGCATCGTCGTCCGGCGTGGTGAAAACGCCATCGACGTCGCCACCGCGGAGCCCCGGCAAATTCTGGCGCTGCGCCGCGATGCGCTCGGCTATGTCAGCCAGTTTCTGCGCGCCGTTCCGCGCGTCGCGGCGATCGATGTGGTCGCGGAACCGCTGGTACTAGCCGCCGTTCCGCGCAAGGCGGCTCGGCATAGGGCAGCCGAGCTGCTCTCCCGCCTCAACATTCCGGAGCGGCTCTGGCCGCTGCCACCGGCCACGTTCTCGGGTGGAGAGCAGCAGCGCGTCAACATCGCGCGCGGCTTCGTGTCCGATCTGCCGATTCTTCTGCTTGACGAGCCAACCGCATCGCTCGATGCCGGCAACCGCGCGGTCGTGGTCGATCTGGTGGGCGAAAAGAAACGCCGCGGCGCAGCCGTGGTGGCGATCGTTCATGACGAAGATGTGCGCACGGCGATCGCCGATACCGTCATCGACGTCACGCGTTTCACCTCGGAAGCCCAGGGAATGTCATGAGTGCCTCCGGTGTGATCCTGTCGAATGCCCGTGTCGTTCTTGCCGATCGCGTGATCGAGACCGGCTGGGTCGCCATGATGAACGGGCTCATCGTCGAGATCGGCGAAGGAGCGGCTCCGGAACAGGGGAAGGATCTGACCGGCGACCTTCTTCTGCCGGGCCTGGTCGAGCTGCATACCGATCATCTCGAGGCGCACTACATGCCGCGGCCCAAAGTGCACTGGGACCCGGTCGCGGCGGTCGTATCCTACGATGGCCAGCTTGCGACCTGCGGCATCACCACCGTGCTCGACTCGCTGCGGGTCTGGCGCGAAGAGGGCGCGGAGGACGTCGACGGCGAGGCGGAGATCCTCGCTGAGGCGATTGCAACCGCGCGCGGCGCGGACCTGCTTCGCATCGAGCACTTTCTGCATCTGCGATGCGAGGTACCGATGCCGAACGTGGTCGCGGAAACGAGAGAACTGGTCCGGCGGCCGGACGTCCGGTTGCTCTCGCTCATGGACCACACACCGGGGCAACGGCAGTTTCGCGACCAGCTCAAACTGCGGGACTACTACCGCGGCAAGAACGGCGGCATGACCGACGCCGAGCTCGACGTGCTTTTTGCCAAGCGGATCGAACATCAAGCGGCTCATGCCGAGGTGAATCATCGCGACATTGTCGCTCTCGCGCGCACCCATAACACACCCCTGGCCAGCCACGACGACACCACCTCCGATCACGTCGCCGAGGCGATCCGCGACGGCGTGTCGATCGCCGAGTTTCCGACCACGGTCGAGACCGCGCAGGCGTTGCACGCGGCCGGCGTCCGGGTCTTGATGGGAGCACCCAATCTCGTGCGTGGCGGCTCCCATGCCGGCAATGTCGCCACGGCGGAGCTGGCGCGCACCGGCGCGCTCGACGTGCTCTCATCGGATTATGTGCCGGCGAGCCTGTTGATGGCGGCGCTGGCCCTTCCGAAGGTCGTGCCCACGATCGGACTTCCGGGCGCAATCCGCACGGTCACCCAGAACCCCGCCGCCGCGGTCGGGTTGACCGACCGCGGTGAAATCGCGGTCGGCAAGCGTGCCGATCTCATCCGCGTCCGGGTCGCGGGCGATGTGCCGGCGGTGCGCAGCGTGTGGCGCGGCGGGCGGCGGGTGGCATGAGCTTGATCGCGACCGTTTTCAGAGTGTTGACGACCCGATCGGGCTTGGTCGGTCCAGGACGGTTGGTACTGGTCGTGGGGCCGAGCGGCGCCGGCAAGGATACCTTGATCGCGGGTGCCCGTGCGGCTTGCCGCGAGGACGCAACCGTCGTTTTTCCACGTCGGGTGGTGACGCGGCCCGCGTCCAGCTTCGAAGACAATGATTTCGTGTCCAAGTCCGCCTTCGAGCAAGCGGCGGCGAAGGGCGCGTTTGCCTTCTGGTGGAGAGCGCACGGCCATGAGTATGGAATTCCTCTGGCGATCGATTTCGACATCGAGAGTGGACGGACCGTTGTTTGTAATGTGTCGAGGACCGTGGTCAGTGTGGTCCGCCGGCGCTACGCTCACGTGATGACGATCCTTGTGACAGCGCCGACGGAAATTCTCGCCGCGCGCCTGGCGGCACGAGACCGAGCAAGCGATAGCTCGCTCTCGGAACGGCTGGGCAGAAGAGACGTTGCGGGCGAGACCTACCGGCCGGATGTCATCATCAACAATGTGGATGCTCCGGACCGCGGCGTACGGAAGCTCCTGGATGCTGTGTACGCCAACGGCGTCCTTGCCGGCTGAGGCGCAGACTGGGGCGAGGTGCCGCCGGCATATGCATCCAACACATGGCTGCGACCCTCGGCCTGCAACCAACGCAAATTTTGCGCGTTAGCGTTCTGAAACACGCTAAACGGGCTTGGGATCAGAATGAAAGTTTTGGGAACTCGGTCCATGCGAGCCGGCTCCTGAGTGTTCGCTGCACGGATGTGCCATGTCGACGCCAAAGGAAATCGAGATCAAGCTTGGGCTTTCGCCGGCGAGCCTGCCGCGTCTCAAGAAAATCCCGCTCATCCGGGCGATCGAGCGCTCTGCCAGGCGCACGACCGAGGTTTCCGTCTACTTCGATACCGATAAGCATGAGCTGCACAAAAAGGGTCTGACTTTGCGCGTGCGCCGCATCGGCCGCCGCCACATCCAGACAATCAAGGCGACGGGGAATTCGCGACTTTTCGAGCGCGACGAATGGGAAAGCGAAATCGCGAGCGCGCAGCCCGATCTCGGCTTGGCTCGGGGCACCGCGCTCGAGCCGTTCATCAGGCGGAAATTCCGACGGCAGCTCAAGCCGATGTTCGAGACGCGGGTAGAGCGGACGGCCTATCCAGTGACTAATGGCACGGGTGAGATCGCGCTCACGGTTGACCGCGGCAAAATCGAGGCCGAAGGGCGCTCGGCACCATTGTGCGAAATCGAGCTTGAACTCAAGCGGGGGAACCAAGCGGAGCTGTTCAACGTAGCACGCGAGCTGATGGAGGCAGTTCCGGCCCGTCTCGAGTTCAAGAGCAAATCGCAGCGCGGCTATGAGCTTCTCGACGGCGAGCGGGGCGCGTCGGACCAGGCGGTCGGCGTTGATCTCCTTGCGGGCACCAGCACGCGCGACGGTTTCAAGAGCATCGGCCGCGCATGCTTGAGGCAGATTGTCGGCAACCAACCGGCGGTGCTCAAGGGCGACCCCGACGGCGTGCATCAGATGCGAGTGGGCTTGCGCCGGCTGCGCGCGGCGCTGTCCCTGTTTGCCGATATCCTGGCCGACTCGCAGACGGCCGCGATCAAATCCGAGCTGAAATGGCTGGGCGGAGAACTCGCGCTGGCGCGCGAACTCGAAGTGCTGATGAAACGGGTCGTGGCGCCGTTGAAGAAGCGGCACGCGCGCTGGGATGGGGTCCCGTCGCTTTCGGAAGAGTTGGCTGAAAAGCGCGAAGCGGCGCTCGCGCGTGCCCAGGATGCGGTGAAGTCGCCGCGGTTTCAGGCGCTGACGCTGGAGATCGCGGCCTGGCTGGAGACCGGCGCATGGACGAATCCGCGTGACGATCTCGTGCGCAATCGTGGCGACATCCCGATCGAAGTTTCTGCTGCCGAACAATTGAGCCGGCGCTGGAAGAAGATCCGCAAGGAGGGCAAAGCGGTTCCGCGGCTCGATGCGAAGCGCCGCCATAAGTTGCGCATCCAGACCAAGAAGGTACGCTATGCCGCGGAGTTCTTCGCCGGCCTGTTTCCGGGGAAGCGGGCCGCGAAGCGGCGGAAGGAATTCTTGCCGGCGCTGGAATCGCTGCAGGATGCATTGGGCGACCTCAACGACATCGTGGTGCATGAGGAACTCATCGCCGCGATGGGAGTACGACGCCGGCGCGCGAGCCGCAAACGCGTCTTCGCCGCAGGCCTGTTGATGGGGCACGAGGACGCCCGCATTGATGCCGCCATGACCGCCGCGATCAGGGCTTACGCGGACTTGGCCAAGGTCAGGCGGTTCTGGGCGTAATCGGCCGACGCTTATCGCGGCTATTTTTACCTTGCCCCATCTGGTGGTGGCGACCGCGCTCGCAATAGCCGGGGTGTTGTCCTGGGATTTATTGGTAAACGGGGGAAGCCGAGGAAGCTTGCTCCAGGTGAGGATGGGCTCCCTCGTAGCCGAACCAGGGCCCATGCGTCATGGTTGGCGGACATAGTGAGGTGACCGTGCCGCAGACCAGACGTTTGAAGGACATAGG
>Ga0307296_10000917_pt1 | contig 14466 bp, 14 predicted proteins | sample ER_DNA_153_FD_194467 | JGI IMG/M metagenome (GOLD analysis project Ga0307296, IMG submission 194467) | Bulk soil microbial communities from the East River watershed near Crested Butte, Colorado, United States - ER_DNA_153 | ecosystem: Environmental > Terrestrial > Soil > Floodplain | place... | reverse complement strand
GGAGGCGAGCCGATCGGCCTAGTGAGGCAGGACGAGCCGCTGCCCCGGCACGATCGTGGTACCACGAAGATGATTCCGCTTCTGGAGCTGCCAGATTCCCTCACGTGGGTCGCCGGCGTAGTTCTTCGCGGCGATCGACCAGAGCGTGTCGGCCGGCTGGACGACGTAGCTCACGGGCTTGCCCGCACTTCCTGAAGGCCGGGCGGCGAGCCCCACCACGAAGGCGATGACCAGGACGACGATTGCGAGTCGAGCGAACATGCGTTCGTAGACTACCGAACACGTGTTCGCCCTGTCAAGGGGCTCCGAGAGTCACAAGCTCCGGGGTGATCCGGCGGCCCCGCACCCGCAGGACGATCATCGAGTGCACGGGTGCGCTGCGCCGCTCCGTCGGAGAACCGGGATTGAGCACCCAGATATGCTGGAACCGCTCGACCTGCGGGACGTGGGTGTGACCGTAGATAACCGCCTCGCAGTCCTCGAACCGGGCTGCCAGCCTGGCCTCCCTCCGCAACTTCGGTCCTGCGTCATGGACCATCCCGATCCGAAGCCCGTCGACCTCGACGACGCGCTGCTTCAGGAGTGCGGCCTTGAGCGCCGGCTCGTCCATGTTCCCGGCGATTCCTTCGACCGGCGGCCCGATCCGCTGCAGCTCCTCGAGGAATCCGGTCGAGACGAAATCGCCCGCGTGTAGCACGAGATCGGCGGCGGCGACGAGCTTGATGCACTCGTCCGGAAGCGCACGCTTCCCTCGCGGAAGATGCGTGTCGGAGATGACGGCGACGCGGCTCAGGAACTCGTTGCGACCAGTCCGGGCTCGTGCAGGAACTGCCCCGCCTTCCAGACGAGCTCCCCGTCTGCGTACACCTCGCCGTCCGACCTCAGGTCGCAGATCATGTCCCAGTGCAAGCCTGAGTCGTTCTCGCCGCCGAGCTTCTTGAAGCTCGAGCCGAGGGCCAGGTGGATCGTCCCCCCGATCTTCTCGTCGAACAGGATGTCGCGCGTAAAGCGGTCGATCTCGTAGTTGAGCCCGAACGCGAACTCACCGAGGATGCGCGCGCCGGCGTCCATGTCGAGCAGCGACTGCAAGTAGTCGTTCGCCGTCTTTGCCTCGGCGTCGACAACCCGCCCGCCCTCGAACCGCAGCCGGACGTCCTCGACGCCGCGCCCGTGGAAGATGGCGGGGAAGGAGAACCGGATCTCCCCTTCGGTCTCCGTCTCGACTGGACTCGTGAAGATCTCGCCGTCGGGCATGTTCAGCTTGCCGTCCGCCGCGAGCCAGCTGCGCCCCTCGACGTTGATGCGGAGATCGGTGTCGGGACCGACGATCCGGAACTCGCGGAACGTGTCGAGCTCGCGCGCACGTGCGTTCAACTCGACCGAGACGGCGCGCCAGTGCGCGACGGGATCCTCGTCCTCGCGCACGTGACATGCGCCGTAGACGAAGTCTTCGTATTCCGGGAGGGACATCTCGGCGTCCTGCGCATGCGCTTCGGTCGGAAAGCGCGTGCCGACCCACTTGGCCTCGCCGGCGTCGATGCGCTCCCAGAAGCGTTTCGTCAGCTCGCGCCGCGAAGCGATGCGCCGGCTGACACGGCCCGGATCCGCCTGGCTCAGCGAGCGCGTATTGCGATCGGCCCAGATCGTCATCACGGCGTCGATCTGCTCGACTTCGAGCCGGTCGAGGTCTGCGACGTGCACGAGCTGCTCGTCGGTTGCCTCGCCGACCGCGATCACGTCGAGTCCCTCGACCTCGATCCGCGTGCGCGGGTGAGCGCCTGCCCGGAGCGCATAGCGGTAGGCCTCCGTCACCAACGGGACGGCAACTGTCGCCGCGTCGATGCGCAGGAGCTGTCCGGGTTGCAGCTCGAGCGAGTAGTTGACGAGCAGGTCGCCGAGCTTCGCCACGCGCGGATCGGACATGGCGATTCTTATATCGCAAACTCCCGGCCGCCTGGAAGCGGCTGAAGAGGCCATGTCCGGCAACGGCTAGCCGCGGAAGGTGCGGGTGAAGACGGTCTCCCGGTCGGAGTTCGTCTCGGCGCGCAGCGTGATCTTCACGCGGTACGTCCCCTTACGGAACTTCGGCAGCTTGAAGAGAACGTCACGCGCCGCTTCGGCCGCGCCGGCGGTTCCGGTCAGGCGCCGGATGCTCGACGGCCGCGTGATCATCACGTCGTAGGAGAACCCTTCGTCCGCGCGCACGACGAACGAGCGCGGCAGCGTCTTGAACGTCGCGGTTGCACCCACTACGCGCTCCACGTGACGCCACTCCGCGGTCTTGCCGTGACACTGCTGGTTCGCGAGGATGGCGTCCTTGACCGCGCCGAACGACGCACGCCGCGTGCCGTCCGGCAGCACGACGCCGCTCTGCCACGCGGCCAGGTTGGTCTCGTCGACAGCGTGGAAGAAGTTGAGCAGCGCGACATTCGGATCGCACGACATCAGTGCGATCAGCTGCGCGTAGTACGAGCCCTGCGTCGCCTCGTCCACAACCGGCACGTTCTCCGCACCGCTGTACAAGGTCGCCTTGTCACCCGAGATGCGCGCCTGGTAGCCGACCTCGTCGACGAAGATGCGGACGTGCGGCCCCGGGCCGCTGTCACCCGTTTCACGGAAGAGCGGCTGCGCGGTGCCGTGGAACGCGTCCCACCACGCCTGCTTGAAGCGGTCGAGGTTGATGCAGCCGACCTTCGGCCAGACGTAGCCGACCGACGGCGCGTCGGTGTTGACGTTCGGGTAGCAGTGCACTGAGAGATCGTCCGCGATCGGCTTCGTGCGACCGCTCGCGCGATACGCGTCGCCGACCTCCTTCAGGAACCGGATCGGCGAGTGCGAGACGTTGCTCGGCGCGTCGAAGTCGTCGTTCCCGCGCGGCGAGAGGCCGAAGGCGATCACGTCGATGCCCGGGTCGACCGCCTTGAGCGCGTCGTAGCAAGCAGCCATCGCCTGCTCTTGCACGACGCCCGAGATGCCGTTCCCGGCCTCGTCGAACTGCGGTTGGTGGAACCGAGGCTGGTTGCCCTCGTTCAGGCAGATGACCTTGCGCACATAGGGGTAGCGCTCCGCCACCTTGGCCACATATTGCGCGAAGAGCTGCACCCCGTTCGGCGTGTCGACGAGCGCGCGCGCCTTGAGCGGATAGATCGCGAAGATGACGTCGATCCCACGACGCATCGCCTGCGGCACGGCGCGGTCGAGGAAGGCCTGGTCGTAGATCGTCGTCGGCTGGGTCGGATCCCAGAAGACGGCCATCCGGTTCTCCGTCATCCCGAGCTGGGTCAGCATCGTGAAGAAGCCGGCGCCACCGTCCTCGGCGTACTTCCCCGCGTCGTCGGCGACGCCGAAGGTCGTGCTCGAGGCAGCCCCCGCCAGGGCGAGGGCAGCGCAGGCGCATGCCAGGACCGCAGTGATCCGCCACATGCCTGTCTTGTCGGCAGATCAGGGCCGCGCGTTGAGCACTGCATCGAGGAGTTTTCCGGCCCCGAACCGGACCGGATCGTCCGCCGGCAGGCCGGTCTCCTCCTCTGCCGCCGCGATCGCCGCACGGGCTTCGCCCTCGGAGACCGTCGATGTGTTGAGGGAGATCGCGATGACGCTCGCCGGCCGCAGCTTCAGCGACATCCGCTCGTGCAGGCCGACCAGCTCGCCGAGCCTCGGGATCGGCGAGCCGGTGGGATCCCCCTCCGTGATCGTCCGGCCCACCTCGTGGCAGAGGACGTACAGGTGAGGGGCGCTGCCGTGCATCAGCCCAACAGTCACACCGGAGTAGATCGGGTGCAGGATCGCGCCCTGTCCTTCGACCCAGAGCAGGTCTCCGCGCTGCCCGCCTTCGACGACGAGCCGCTCGGCAGCGCCGGCCAGGAAGTCGGAGACGACCGCGTCGACCGAGATGCCCCACCCCGCGATCGCGATCCCCGTTTGGCCCGTCGGGACGAACACGGAGCGCAGCCCGCGTTTGCGCGCTTCGAGGTCCAGCTCGCAGGTCGCGGTCATCTTCCCGATCGCGCAGTCGGAGCCGACGGTCAGGACGATCGTCGCGTCGACCTCGAGGTTCGCGCCGGTCGCGGTGCTCAGGTCGTCCGGCGGCTCGCGCAGGTCTCGAAGCTCGACGCCGCGCTCCCGCGCGAGCTCGGGTAGGCCCGGGATGTCGTGCAGCCGGACATGCAGCCCGTTCTCGAGGTCGAGTTCGTGCGAAACACAGCTCTTGAGCAGGTCCTGCCAGTCGCCGGGGAACCGACCGCCCTGGGTGACGACGCCGACGAGGGCGGTGTTCGGCTCGTAGCGCATCCCCTCGTCGACCGTCGCGACGATCGGGACGCCGTCGTCGGTCTCCCCCGCCCGCTTCGTGTCGAGGATCGCGACGACGGACTCGCGCCGGTAGCGCATCACTCCCCGCAGCGTCTTCCCGTAGTGCGGGTCGTGCGAGAACGCTTCAGCGAGGATCAGGTACTTCTTCTCTGACACCGAGACCGGGTTCGTCGGCAGGGACCTGGACGCCGTCGGCGAACTCCACGCCCGGCCAAGGATCGTGCGCGAGCAGCAGGTTGCCGTCGAGGTCGACGTGATCGCAGAGCGCGGCGATCTGTGCGGCGGCACCGATGCCGAGACCGGACTCGATCATGCAACCGAGCATGACGCCGAGCCCGAGCGCGCGCGCAGCGTGCGTCATGCGCACGGCCTCGCGGATGCCACCTGACTTCGCGAGCTTGATGTTGATGCCGTGCGCGCGCTCGGCGCAGTCGACGACGTCCTGCAGGCGATGGCAGTCCTCGTCGACATAGATCGGGATCGGCGACGCTGCCTTCAGCCGCGCACCGGCGGGATCGCCGGCGGGCAGCGGCTGCTCGCAGTATTCGACGCCCAACTTCGCCAACTGCGGGAGCGTGTCGAGCGCTTCGTCGAGCGTCCAGAACTCGTTCACGTCCACCTGCAGCGGAGCTTCGGTTGTCTCGCGCACCGCGCGCACACGGTCGACGTCGCGCCCGTCGCGCGCACCGAGCTTCAGCTTCAGGCGCAGAAACCGGTCGGCCACCCTCGCCGCGCGGTTGCCCATGTCGTCGGGATCCCCGAGCCAGATCGTCCACGACGTCGGCGGGCCGACCCGGCGCACGCCGAGCAGTCGCCACACGGGGACGCCGGTCAACTTCCCCTGCAGGTCGTGCAGCGCGGCATCGAGCGCGGCCCGCGCGGCCCATTCGCGGGGCTCGAGCCGCTCCTCGATCTCGTCCAACGCAAAGGGATCGTCGCCGAGGGTGTCGGCTGACTCTTCTATGTACTGCAGGGCCGACTCCGCCGTCTCGCCGTAGCGGTCGATCGGCGCACCCTCGCCGAACCCCGACACGCCCTCGTGCCGGAGCTCCACCTGCACCACTTCGGCGGTGTCCTGCGACTCGCGCGAGATCACGAACGTCTCCGCGAGCTCGAGCGTCGCGATCCGGGCCGTCACCTCCATCGGGGCTAGACTTTACGGTTCGCGCCTGTAGCTCAGGGGATAGAGCGTGCGCCTCCGGAGCGCAAGGTCGCAGGTTCGATTCCTGCCAGGCGCATTCCGCGGAAGAGCCGGCTCGCCTGCGGCGAGCCATGATGCTTTTCCGCGGATTGGGCTGTGGGCGAACGTCAACGAGCGGACGCCGGCAAAGCCGGCATTCGCGGCGATGACTTTTCGACGGTCACTCCGTCTATACGTCAGGACACTGAAAGGAGACTGAAATGACGACGCATCCGGTTGCGACGCGGGACGAATGGAAGGCTGCTGTTGCGGCCGTGCACGAGCGGGAGCAGGAGCTCGGCAAGCTGGACGAGGAGATCGCGAAGCAACGGCAGAAGCTGCCCTGGGTCAAGGTCGAGAAGGAATACACCTTCGACACCGAGGACGGGAAGAAGACGCTCGTCGAGCTCTTCGACGGCCGTTCGCAGCTGCTGATCTACCACCTGATGTTCGGCCCGACGTACGAGGCGGCGTGTCCCGGCTGCACAGGTCTTGCCGACGGCTTCGACGGCACTCTTCCCCACGTCAACAACCGCGACATCACGTTGATGGCGATCTCGCGCGCGCCGATCGAGAAGCTCAAGGCGTACAAGCAGCGGATGGGCTGGAAGTTCCCCTACGTGTCCTCGTACGGGAGCGACTTCAACTTCGACTTCGACTTCGCATTCACCGAAGAGCAGATGGCGCAAGGTGAGCTGAAGAAGATGGTCGACGAGGCGGACGACTGGCTCAAGGACTGGGCCGACAACGTCGGCACCGATCTGGCTCACGGCATGGCCGAGTCGCCCGGCTGGAACGTCTTCAAGCTCGAGGACGGCGTCGTCTACCACACGTATTCGCGCACCGCGCCCGACCGCTTCCTGCTCGCGCCCTTCTACTACCTGTTGCTCGACCAGGTCCCGGACGGACGTGACGCCGACTTCCCGCTTCGCCGCCATGACGAGTACTAGGGCGACCACGTTTATTGCGACGCTCGGCGTCGCAGCGGTTGCATGGGTGATCGCGGTTCAGCAGATGGACGGGATGGACATGGGGGTTGCGACCGACCTTGGGTCGTTCGCGTTCTTCATCGCCGTCTGGATCGCGATGATGGCGGCGATGATGCTGCCGGCCGCAGTACCGGCGGTCTCGTCGTTCGCCCGCGCAACCGGTCGTGCGCTCGCGGCGCCGGTCTTCGCCGGCTCGTATCTCGCGGTCTGGACGCTGTTCGGGATCGTGGTCTACGCGCTCTACCAGCCGCATGGCGCGGCGGTCGCCGGGGCGCTGACGATTGCTGCGGGCATCTACGAGCTGACGCCGCTGAAGCGGGCGTGCCGGCGCCGCTGTCTTAGCAGCGTTGGCTCCGGCTTCGAGTTCGGGGCGTACTGCGTCGGGTCGAGCATCGGGCTCATGGTGATGCTGGTCGCGCTCGGCGCCATGAGCGTCACCTGGATGGTCGCGATCGCAGCGCTCGTCCTCGCGCAGAAGCTGCTGCCGCCGAAGGCGTTCCTCGACGTACCGGTCGCAGTGGCGATCGTCACGCTCGGTTTGCTGGTCGCAATCACGCCGACGTCCGTCCCCGGACTGGTGGTCTAACCGACCCGGTACGGCACGCTCGTCAGAATCACCCGCGGCTCAAAGAACAGCAGCCGCTTGATGTAGAGCGGCACGCCGGTTGTGCAACAGCCGCTGCGGGCCGCTGAAGATCAGCTCGGGCATGATCACGACTGCGACCGCGTCGGGATCTTCGGTGATGTCGCGGAGGTAACGCAGTAGCGGCTCGCCGATGTCCCGGAACGGCGCCTCCTCCACCTCCAGCGGAATGCTCAGCACGTTCCCCGCCCAGTCCTGAAGAAGGCGCCCCGCCGGTGCTAGTCATCGGCGGCTGCAGACTCAGCGAGTCTCCCGCACAACGCAGCCGCGTAAGCGAGAGGCCCTCCCGGCTAGGCTCGCGCGGTGCGGGCCTACCTCCGCAGCCTGAATCCTCAGCTGCCGCGCGACGTCTGGATCCTGCAGGCGGGCGGGCTCGCGAACATGTTCGGCAACGGCGTCATCGGGCCGTTCCTGATCATCTACCTGCACAACGTGCGCGGGATCTCGCTCGGCGTCGCCGGGTTGATCGTCGCGTCGAATGCCGCCGCGGCGCTCTGCTCCGGCTTCGTCGGCGGGGCCCTCTCCGACAGGATCGGGCCACGCGCGGTGCTGAGCGGCGCGCTCGTCGTCATGGCGACCGGGTTCGCCCTCTTCCCGCTGATCGACGCGCCGTGGCAGGCGTTCGTGCTGAACATGCTCGTCGGCGCAGGCAGCGGCTCGTTCTGGCCGAGCCAGTCGACGCTGCTGAGCTCGCTCACGCCGCAGGCGCGGCGGCACAGCGCCTTTGCGCAGCAGCGGATGACGATGAATCTCGGCATCGCGCTCGGCGGGCTCGTCGCGGGCGCGATTGCGCGGACGGACCGGCCGGGGACGTTCACGTTCCTCTTCCTCCTCAACGCGGCGACGTTCCTCGTCTTCGTCGCCGTGCTGCGGCTCGTGAAGGTGCCGAGCCGGCACGAGGCCCACCAGGAGGCGCCGGGTCGCTACGCGAACGTGCTCCGCAACCGGACCTTCCTCTCATACGTCTTCCTCAACGTCGTGTTCATCGGGGCGGGCATCGCCGTGATGTCGGAGCTGCTGCCCCCCTTCGCCAAGAACGCGGCGCACGTGAGCGAGCCCGCAATCGGCGTCATCTGGTTCGTCTTCTCCGGCGTCGTCGCGCTCGCGCAGCTCCCGATCGTCAAGCTCGTCGAAGGCAGGCGCAGGATGCGAGGGCTCGCGCTGATGGGTGTCATCTGGGCTGGCACGTTCCTCGCAGTGATGGCAGGCGGAGCGTGGCTGACCGGCACACAGGCCGCGATCGTCTTCGGCATCGCAGTCGGTGTCTTCGCTCTGGGCGAATGCCTGCACGGGGCGATCTACGCGCCGCTCGTCGTCGACCTCGCCCAGCCACGGCTGCTCGGCCGCTACATGGCGTTCTCGAGCGCGTCGTGGCAGATCGGCTGGCTCATCGGCCCGGCCGCGGGCGGGTTCGTCCTGCAACACGAGCCACTGGCGTTGTGGCCCGCGGTTGCCGGCATCTGTCTGCTCGCATCGGCCTATGCCCTGGCGCTCGAATCGCGGATCCCGGTACAGCTCCATCTCACGCCGCACGTGGATTCCGTCGCAGGCGTCCCGGGTACCATGGCGAACATGGCGCTGACGACCGACGACCCACTCAGTACCGATGCCAAGCCTGCCCCGCATCCGGCGGACGAGACCTCGCGGCTTCGCAGAGGCGGTCGCACCGCGCCCGGAACCACGCGTCGCTGAGCTCAGCGCCGACGGCCTCACCTGGATCCACCTCGACCCGCCCATCGACCCGGAGACGGTCAACGCGCTCCGCGCAAGATTCGGCTGGCATCCGCTCGACGTCGAGGACGTCCTCTCCAAGCGGCAGCGCCCGAAGGTCGACGACTACGTCGACGACGGCTACCTGTTCGGCGTTCTCCATTTCCCGGCGTACGACAAGAGCATCCAGCGGCTGAACGCCGGCGAGCTCGACTTCTTCCTCGGCTCGGACTACCTCGTCACCATCTCGAACGTCGAGCTCCTGCCCGTCACGCGTCTCTTCACCCGGCTGCAGGAGGACGAGCGCCTGCGCGACCAGCTGTTCGGCAAGGGCTCGGGGCGACTGCTCTACGAGGTACTCGACGACCTCTTCGACTACTGCTTCCCGATCCTCGACAAGATCGCCTACAAGCTCGACTCGATCGAGGACGACATCGAGGACCGCCGCTCCGAGGAGATCGTTACCGACATCTCCAAGGTGAAGCAGGAGATCATTTCCTACCGCAAGATCATCAAGCCGCAGCGACCCGCCCTGCGGCTGCTCGAGCGCCACATCGAACGCTTTCTCCCGGAGGAGCTCGAGCTGTACTTCGATGACCTCGTCGACGCCTCGGAGCGCATCTGGGACCTGCTGGACAACTACAAGGAAGTCGTCGAGGCGCTCGAGAGCACGAACGAGTCCGTGATCTCACACCGGCAGAACGACGTGCTCCGCATCCTGACCGTCTTCAGCGTTGTCCTGCTGCCGCTGACTCTGATCTCGGGCATCTTCGGGATGAACGTCGCGTTCCCCGGCGAGGCGACCCACACGGCCTTCTGGATCATCGTCGGCCTGATGGTCGCCGTGATTGTGTCGATGGTTGCGTTTTTCAAATACAAGCGCTGGTTATAGAGGAGTACCGTCCCTCCAGCCGAAAAAGGCCGCGTTGCTCCAGGCGATTCTCCTCACCTCGTCTCTCCTGCTCGTGATCGGCATGTGCGCGTCGTTGATGTGGCTCGCTGCGGTGCGGATCCCAGAGGCGGGCGAAGCCGTGCCGGCCCAGGCGTCCGACCCGGACGCCTAGCCCACGCGGAAACGCCAGGGCGTGAACGTTGCGCTCGCGCCCTTGTAGCGGGCGGTCAGCGTCACGATGAGTCGCTTCCCTTTGCCGTTCCTCGGGATGCGCCAAGCACAGCGCCCCGCCAGCCGCTTGCCGTTCAACTTGGCGACGCACGTGATCGAATCCGCCTTCACCGCGGTGCGATCGTCCAGGCGCAGCGTTGTGCGGTTGAGACGGAACGCCCTGCCGGCCTTCGGCTTGGCGGGAGAGAACTGCGCCGCGAGCGTGCTGAGGACCGCTTTGAGCTCGAGGTCATAAGTGGCCACCCCTGAGTCCGGCGCATCGTCGGAGGCAGTGCTGCTCGACGCGAGCCCGGAGCTCGCGAAATAGAAGAAGCCCACGGTCTCGCCGAGATCGCTGCGGTTGATCGTGACGGTCTTCCCGCCGTCCGCGAGGGTCAGCGTCGTCTGAGGCGCAGGGGCGAACGCTGTCCCCGATGCGCGCACGAGCGCGCCCCCCGTGCTGTCGACCACGATCGCGTAGTCAGCACCGCTGATGCCGGTCGTCGTGTCCTTGTCGGTGTTGAGGACGATGATCAGGAAATCGTCGGAGGTGAACGTCGTCCGGTCCGGAATCGTGAGGGCGAAGGTGATCTTGCCGTCGAGCTCGTTCGACACAACCACCTGCGTGATGTCAGCCGCGCCGCCGACCGCATCGCCCTGCGGATCCGTCAACGTCGCGGCCGCTCCGGCGCCTTCCACTCCGAAGAGCAGCAACCCGAGCATCGCGCTCAACAGAAGGATGCGACTACCCAAGGGACCCCTCCTTTCGAGAACTCAGAGAGGATAGCCGTGTGGATCGGCTGTGGGCCCCATGGCGCATGGAGTACATCAACGCCGCAGACGACGAGGGCGGTTGCGTGTTCTGCCTCGCCGCCGCGGGCGAGGATGCGGAGCGCCTCGTCGTCCATCGCGGCGTGCATGTGCTCGCACTGCTGAACAAGTTTCCATACTCGTCCGGCCACTTCATGGTGGCGCCCATCCGGCACGTCGGGGAATACGGCGAGCTCACCGACGAGGAGGTGCTGGAGCTGCATCGATTCGCTTCGGCGGGAATGGGCGCGCTCGCCGAGACCTATGCCCCACAGGGCTACAACCTCGGCTGGAACCTCGGGCGAATCGCGGGCGCCGGCATCGTCGACCACGTGCATCTCCACGTCGTCCCGCGCTGGGCCGGCGACACGAACTTCATGCCCGTCCTTGCCAACGTGAAGGTACTCCCCGAACACCTCGAAGCGACGCGCCAAAAACTGCGCAACTCCTGGCCAAACCAGTAGAAGCGACGTGTCGCAAGCGGCCCTGTCGCGGGGTCAGACCCGTGGACTGGTCCATTTCGCCAAACCGCTGCAAACGCCCGGAGACGTGCCAGGCAAGGGACCTGGCTGTAGACATGTCCACGGACACGTCCGAGCGGCTAGGAAGCACAAGGCCGGAGCGTAAGCCAGGCGAAGCCGGCTTACGCGGAGGCGAACTGATGCGAGGCGGCGACGCGAAGCCTCGCCGCGCCGCACGGTTGACGACGACCGCGGAGCCACCCCTGGAGCGCGCGGGCTGGGCCCGCGCGCGTTCCGCGCGAAGCGCAGTACCCCAACCCGAGCGAAAGCGAAGCTTTCGCTCGGCTAAGCAGCGACGCCGGCGCCGTACTTTGTGCGCAAGTACGCGAGGTACGGCTTCGGGTCGATCGTCGCGCCGGTGGCCCGCCGGAGGGTCTCCTGAGGTGAGAACTTGCGGCCGAGGCTGTGCACGTGTTCGCCGAGCCAGTCGCGCAGGGCGCCGAACTCCCCGCGCTCGATCTGCTCCTCGAGGTCGGGCACGTCGTCGAGGATCTTTTCCCAGATCTGCACCGACATGACCGTTCCGAGCAGATACGTCGAGAAGTAGCCGATGTGTCCGGACGCCCAGTGCGTGTCCTGCAGCACACCTTCCGCATCGTTCGGGACGTCGACGCCGAGGTACTCGTGCATCTTCTCGTTCCACACGCGCGGCAACTCGCGTACCGCGACGCGGCCGTTCACGAGATCCTGCTCGAGCTCGAAACGGAGAATCACGTGCATCCCATACGTGACCTCGTCGGCCTTGATGCGAATGAGTGACGGCTTGACCCGGTTAATGCCCGCGATGAAGTCGTCGAGCTCGACGTTGCGCAGCTGGTTCGGATACGTCTCCTGCGCGCGCGGATAGAAGAACCGCCAGAACGGACGGCCGCGGCCGACGAGGTTCTCCCAGAGCCGGCTCTGCGACTCGTGGATACCGAGCGAGCACGACGAGCCTGTCGGCAGCGATTCCAGGTGAGGCGGGAGCTGATGCGAGTAGAGGCCATGGCCGTACTCGTGCATCGTCGAAAAGAACGACTTCATCGTCGACGGGTCGTAGTGCGTGGTGATCCGGATGTCGTCGACGCCGGCACCCGAGGCGAACGGATGCTCGGTCGGATCGAGCCGCCACGTGTCGGGGCGAAAACCGAAGAGAGTGACGACCTCCTTCGCGAGCCGCTCCTGCGCTTCCGGCGGGAACGTGCCACGGAGGAACGAGTCGTCGACCTCGTCGTTGCGCAGCTCGGCGATGAGCCGGATCAGCTCGGGCTTGAGCTCGGCGAACGTCTCCGTCACCTCTGCGGTGCTCGTCTCCGGCTCGAAGTCGTCGAGGAGAATGTCGTACGGCTCGTCGACGTCGTCAAAGCAGTCGATGTACTGCTGTCGCAGCTCGTAGTTGCGCTCCAGTGCAGGACGGAACTGCTCGAAGTCCGACTGCGCGCGCGCCTTCACCCAGATTGTCCGCGCCTCGGCCGCAGCACGTGTCATCTCGGCGCGAAGTTCCGTGGGCACACGCACCGCCTTCTCGTAGTCGCGGCGGGCGACGCGAATCAGTGCAGCGTCGTCGGAGTCCGGGTCGAGCGACTCCTCGAGACCGCGGAGCTCGTCCAGCAGGCGCCCGGTTTCCTTGTCGATCAGCAGCTCGTGACTGATCCGCCGCAGCGTCGCGAGGTGTTCGCCGCGGTGCCGCCAACCCGCCGGCGGCATCATCGTCTGCTGATCCCAGTTGAGGACACGCGAGACGCGCTCGACATCGGTGACCTTGGTGAGGCGTTCCTTCAGCTGCGTCAGCGCATCGGCCACGGGCCGCAGATTAGCTAGCGGTCGAGCCGTGCGCTGAGTTCTTCGAATGCATTCTCGAGGCGCTCGAGGCGCGACTCGATCCCGGTGATCCGGTCGCCCCCGTCGGCGGCCACATGCTCGACAGGCGGAGCTTCGTCGGGTGCGTCGCCGCCGAGCAGCTGCACATAGCGCTCCTCCTTCTGGCCGGGCCGCCGCTCGAGGCGCACGACAAGCTCGCGTCCGGCAAGGCCATCGATCGTCTGCGCGACCTCCTCGAGCAAGGTGAAGGGGTGCAGTCGTTCGGTGCGTTGCTTCAGCTCGCCGAGCGTCTGCGCGCCGCGCAGCATCAGCACTGCGAGCAATGACAGCTCCGCGCCGGAGAGTGACAGCGCCTCGTCGAGCAGGTGCCTGTACTTCAGCGCGCGACTGCTCGCGCCGCTGGCGAAGCGCGTCCAGCCACGATTCGACATGCGCTCGAGGGCCGCCTTGATCGTGCGCTCGTCGTACTCGACGATCGGGTCGCGGTTCGTCTTCTGGTTACACGCGAGGCGCAGCGCGTTCAGCGAGAGGGGGTACTGATCCGGCGTCGTCCGCTGCTTCTCGATCAGGCAGCCGAGAACCCGGATTTCGACCGCATCGACGTCCACGGCCGGGAAGCCTATGCGCTCGCGTCGAGGCTACAATCCGGCTGCGCGGACGTAGCTCAGTTGGTAGAGCATCAGCTTCCCAAGCTGAGGGTCGTGGGTTCGAGCCCCATCGTCCGCTTCGAGAAAGCCCCGGTAATCGGCGGCTACCCCGGCGACGCGCCTGTTAGGCGAGGCCGCCGTGTCGCGAGAGTAAAGAGCGGGAGCGACCGGGACTCGAACCCGCGCTTTACCCCCGCGATCCGTGTGCGAAGAAACGGACGCGGGACTTAAGCCGGGACCTCGTGCAGGGCAATCCGGACTGCGTCCTCCGGCGTCATCGCTTTGCCTCGATCCCACGCGTCGGTGAACGCCTTCTTCCCGAGCGCCGCCCGCGCCTGCGTGATGGCCTCCTCTTGCACGCGGTCTTCGTGTTCATTGTCGAACCCGGCGCCAAGCTCCACGAAGATCGACGCCGCAGCTCCGAAAAGCTGCACGGCACGCCCTTCTTGATGTCGCGAAACCAGTGCCGCTCCGAGTCCGGCGGCGTTCATAGCGACGCCTCGCTTCCAGCCGAGTTTGGCGGCTAATCGAAGCGCCTCACGAAACGCTGCCTCTGCGGACGCCGCGTCCGAAAGCGCGAGGCTACTCCAGCCGCTCGTTCCCTGCGCCGAGGCGATCCCGCCGTCGTCTCCGAGGTCGCGAAACAGACCGATCGCGGCGTTTGCGTATTCACGGGCAGCACGGGCGTCGCCTCTTTGGTAGGCAACCGCTCCGAGATTGATGGTGGCGAACGCGATCAGGTTCGCATCACCA
>Ga0307296_10000915_pt1 | contig 14480 bp, 12 predicted proteins | sample ER_DNA_153_FD_194467 | JGI IMG/M metagenome (GOLD analysis project Ga0307296, IMG submission 194467) | Bulk soil microbial communities from the East River watershed near Crested Butte, Colorado, United States - ER_DNA_153 | ecosystem: Environmental > Terrestrial > Soil > Floodplain | place... | reverse complement strand
TGGTGTGCTCAAGCGATGTGTGCACGGCTTCTCGTCGTCCCCCCAGGCCGGCGCTCTCATTGAACCCAATGTGTTCCTCCAATGTTTTGATCCTTGCGTCCATCTGCCGCAGCTTGACTCGCAGCAAGGTCTTGCAGGAGAGCGCAGGGCGAGCAAGTGCATTGAGCCCCTAAGCGGGCGGGGCGACCGGGCCGTCGCCACGTTGGCGCAGTCGCCCCTGCTCCGCGTGAATGGGACTGGCATGGTGCGAGGCGGGGGGGTCCCAGTTGAGGCCTCAGGGCTTCGCGTCCCAGCCCCACTCACTCTCCAGTGTACGTCAGCGCTAGCGGCCCTGACGATTCAAGCGATGGGCGGCTTGGCAGGCTTTCCCGTGATGGGACGAATTAACCAGTCAGTCGGCTGCGCCGATTGTGTACTCGACTGACCACACGGGGCTTCTACTGGTATCCGAGTCGCGCCCGTCACACATACGGCGCGTATGCGGACGAGCATCGAAACCAGGATTTAACATCCGTATGTCGCCGGCAAGCGTCACTTTTCTTGCCGCACCAGCTCAGCGGTTAATCGCTCGCGTCTTACACGGTGAAACTGTGCAGACCGTCAGAGTTTGTCCGCGCTCTGAACCGATGGCCCAAAACTTTCTCTATATGGCGCACTTTAGTCGCCGAGTCTGCGGCTCGTGTCTTTGGCACGTAGCTCAGGCTCAATTCTGATAGTAGGACGCTCCGTCCACTCCCAACCCTTGCCATACCAACGGGCCTCAGTTGTGAGCGACCCTTCGATGGTGACGGCTCCGCAGTCCACGAGATCTAGTAGGCCGCGCTCAACGCGACTGTGGTGCACGCCCATCGCGCGAGCAACAGACCGAAGGGACGCCTGAATGGTTCCGTCTGCCCCCGCGTGAAGCGCGAGGCTTTCCAGAACTTCAGCGCCCCGGACCACCTTGTCCTTTCTCCACGTCTCCCGCTCCGCGAGAAATTCAGCGAGGCCATAGCGAGGCTCGCGTTCGAGCACGGTCAAGTCGTCCACTGTGCCTCCGTATCCGAGGAAATCGTCAACACCTTTCAAGTCGTCGCGCTGATAGCTCTCAATAGGAGGGGCTGCTACGTGAGCGTCTATCCCTCGTTTGCGTAGGTACGTACGACAGAACATCGCTTGCGTCATTACTGCATCGTTCTTGAACCAGTCGGCATCGGGAACGATGTAAACGGTCTTGTCGCGTAGATATCTCGTGAACGAGGCCAGCTCTGGCGCGTTCCATAGCGTCACGCTAGGGACGCTGAATACGGCCTCGCCAGCCGAGAGCATCGCATCGGCCTTGAGACATCCTTCGATCCCAAAGAACACTCGCGTTGCGCCGACAAACTTGGGCCAAGCCTCGGGGTGAACGTCAAGCCGCTTCGCTCCGTTGCCGGTGGGAAAGATGTACTTCGCCCGGTTCTCGTCCAGGTGCACACTCTGGTCATTGACACCGCCATGCTTCTTCTCGATGTGTCGCGCCATCTCTGCCGGCGCATGAGTCCACTTCTTCGGCAGGCGGTTTCCGGTGACCGGGATGATTAGCTCGTCCTGCGCTTTCGGCTCTCCGTGGTAATGCCAGTGAGAGCCCGTCACTACCTCGGTGTTCGGGCGCAGCTCGGCAGGAACGCGCGTTAGACCAAGAGGGATAGGCGCATGCCGAGCGATGACGATTCCGCCAGCCTGGTTAGCAATCCTCGCGGCCTGCTTCGTGTCCTGCCAGTGGAGACGGAGTAGTTCGGAGTCTCCCTGCCGATAAGGAATGTAAGGGCGGGCCTCGGCAACCTTGGTCGAGACGCCGCGCTTCTCAAAGAAATCCGGGGGAGCCGCGCGACCAACACGACTCCCCCGCTGTCCCAGCCCCGACGCGTTCGGAGCGGATGCGCCACTGACTCCAATGCCAGGATCGGCGGCGCAAACTTGAACGATCTCTGCATCTTCAATCGGTCCTTCGCGCGGCTCGATGCCGGCGTAGGTGGTTTCTACAAATTGGTTGTCCATGGCATTGGATTCCTTCGGTCGTGGTCATTTGGGTAGGGCGTCCCGATAGGGCAGCCCGTTTCGATTTCTAAAGACGCTTCTCTAGCTTTCAGCCGTAGCGCGGACTCTCCGCATCCTCTCGGCCATAGCCTCGCGTTGCTCGTCTGTCAGCTCGCGCTTGACGGTCTTGGAGCGCACCGAGATCAGAGAGGCCGGCACTTCGAACTCAGCCCAGGCCGAACTGTCAAAGACGCCTTCGTCTAGAAGGGTCGCAGCGGGGTTCTTCTTGAGCTTGGTAATCCAGGGACGCTGAGCTGTCCAGATGTTTGCGAGGTCGTCCTCGTCGTTGAGGCGGATGATCGTCTCGCGCTCGGGGGCCGTCAGGCTCACTGCTTCACCGCCGGCTCTAGCGGGACGAATACCTCGATCAGCTTTGCCAGCGCTTTGCAGTCCGGGCAGTGAGTCTCAACCCAGATGGGCGGCAGAACGTCCACCCAGAAGTTGCCGCACTCGGGACAGTCGTAGGTTGCCGCGGTCACGACAGCACCGCTGCGAAGTCGGAGTCAGCCAGGCGGTCGCGAATGTCCTCGGCGTGCCGGGCCTGGTCGAACAGGTGGCTGTAAATGTCGAGGGTGATGCTCGGGCGGGCGTGTCCTAGTTGCCTCGATACCTGAACCACGTCTAGCTTGAGGTCAAGGATCAGGTGTGAGGCGAACGTGTGGCGGAACAGCTTGCAGTTAGTCCCGCCAGCCGCCTTGAGCGCCCTGCGAGCGTTGCCGTAGTCGAGCGCGGTTCCGTGTCCGGTCTGAAAAATGAAATCCGTGTCAGCCGAGTAGCGGCTTGCCAGCCTGTGACGCCTGAGCAGGGCCGCGAGCTGTGGCACGAGCACCACGGCCCTATTGCCTGCATCGGTCTTCGGCGTGGGCTTGTAGCTACCAGTCCGCGTCAGTTGCCCGCGGACGTGAATGAAGCCGTCTGCGAGATCGCCCCAGCGAAGTCCAAGCGCCTCCATCGGCCTGAGTCCTGAGTAGGCCATGAGGGAGAACAGAACCCGCCATTGGCCCTCTGCCTTGCCGAGAAGCTTTCCTAGGGCCTCGTTGTCGAGGACAACAATCGTGGCCTTGCCGCAACGCGGCCTGTCGTCCTTCGGGATCCGTGCGCAGGGGTGTTCGTAGATGTAGCGGCGTGGTTCCTCAAAGGCGAAGCTGAGCAGGCGGTGAAGGCCCGAATACTCCGCGAAGGTCAGGTCTGCCTCGATGATCGTCCGAGGCGTGAGCTTTTGGATCGGCGTCGATGCCGGAAGCTTCTTGAACGCTGCTCGTAGGCGGGCGTTGAGAGCGTCCTTCGTGCGTTGCTGCTTTTGGCCCCTGTCGATCTTCCGCTGTGTATCCGCGAGTAGCTCATCGCGGACGGTGCCGAGCGTGATGCGGTTAGAAGCGACCGCCTCGCCGCTATCGACCTTCGTAACGAGAGCGCGTTGTTCTTTGCGGGCCTCGGTCAGGCTCGTGGCTCTGAGCGTGACCATCGTCCACTTGCCCTCGCAGGTGTAGCCGGCCTCGTACTTCCCGTCTGAGGGGCGCTGATACAGCCCGCGTTCGATGCGGACTCGACGCTTAGAATGATCTACCGACATGGAGCTATACCTCCGTGTCCGGGGGGCGGCTGTTTGCGCAGCGCGTCCCCATTTGATGTGTCGGCAATCACGGTAGGACCATTCGCGTCAGGTGTCAAGCAGGTAGTCACCCCTCGGGCGAACTCGTCTAGTTGCTCGCGGGTGAAGCAGAGCCTTCCGGTTGCGTTGCGGTGCACGCTGATCTGCCCGCGCTTCACGAGCGCCCGTAGTGCTGCCGGCGTCGTGTCGAGATACGCGGCTGCGTTCTGCACGTTCAGGTAGCCGCTCGGCTCAGAGCCAAGGTGTCTGGCAGCGTCAGACACTTCCTCACGCACCAACTGACGAAGCGTGTCCTCGAAATCGGGGAAGTTGACGTGCCCTTGCATGGGTCACATAGAAGCAGACGGATCTACCAAAAATGCCTGCTCAGACGCTCAAAAAGAGGGGTTTGCGGATCGTTCTTGTTCCCCCCGGATGCCCCGCCCCTGCTCCGCGTCTATTCCGTGGGGAACGAAAGGTTTTACATGGACGCCGCTAAGCGGGCTCAGTTTGAGCTTCGCTGCCTGGGGACGTGATTGATTCCCAGAGGGCGGCGATCACGATGAGCGTCCACGCCGCGGAAAGGCCAAGAACAAACCAGTCCCACCACGCTTGCGGCGGCAGAGACACGACAAATCCGACCACAGACGGTGACAAAAACAAGAGGAACGCGATAAAGGTGCCGGCATCGAATTTTCTCGCAAGGGCGGCGCGGTCAGTCGTCGCTAGCCGTTGAACGGTTTCGCTCACGAGTTGGCGCAGTACGGCCGCGCTTGCAGCGTCCTTCGGCTCAAGGTCGTCCGCAAGCTCGGTGTAGGTGCGAATCCTCCCGAGGAGCCGATTGCGGCGAGAAGCCCGGACACCAAGCCCGGCAAGCGGGGCGACTAGGCCGCCGAGAAAAACCAGAAGTCTGTCCGTGAACATAGGGGGCGACAAATTGTGCCGCCTCGCCCGGTCGAACCTGACAAATTCCTGACACGCGGCCTGCGGAGCGTCGGCGCTCTGCACGCAAACCCGCATGAAGACTAGTGGGCGGTGCCGGGCTCGAACCAGCGACCTCCTGCTTGTAAGGCAGGCGCTCTCCCAACTGAGCTAACCGCCCTTCGGCCGAGTCTACCGGCTCAACCATGCGGGTTTGAGCCAAAGAGAGGCCCTTCCGGGACCTTCCTCGGAGTGAGGTCGGGATTTGGTCGGATTCAGATGCGCGCGACGGAGGTAGAGTCGCACCGATAGCTGTCCACTGACCGAGGAGGCACGATGCAGCAGGAATCAGCCCGCAAGATCCTGGCCGCCAGCTTCACCACTCCCGACGGTGGCTCGCGTGCAGGCGGTGCGCTCGGAGGCGCCATGCGCGACAAGATCGGCAACACCGCAGTCCTCTTCGTCCGGCCGGATGGCAAGGCGAAGTTCGTCGAGTCGAAGGACTGGGGCGCCGGGCGCGGCGCGCTTCTCGGTGGTGCGATCGGCATCATCGGCGGGCCGATCGGAATCCTGGCCGGCGGTTCGATAGGCGCCCTCGTCTCGAAGCTGCGCGATTCCGGTTTCAAGAACGACCAGCTCGAGCAGCTCGGCAAGTCGCTGCAGCCGAACACCTCGGCGGTCGTGGTGGAGATCGCCGGTGACGCGATCGACACAGCAAAGGAGGTGCTCGAGCCGCTCGGCGCCCAGAACTTCGTCGTGGAGGACATCGATGAGAGCGTTGCCTCGCTCTTTGCGCAGGACGCGGAGCCCGAGACCGAGCCGGAGCCGGTCGCGGTCTCGAGCGAGTCACCGAGCTAGGGCAAAGGGCATGGCCTCTAACGTCGGCCGCCGCCCGGCGGTCCTAGAGGTTGACGCCATGAGACCGCTTCGGCGCTCCCGGCCGTGGCCGAAAAGGCGACTTGTTAGGCATGCGCTCCCCAACTGAGCTAACCGCCCTTAGCGATGAAAGCTTAGTGGTGGCAGGCGGCTATCCTTGCCCGGCCGCCCCCGTCGACTAGCGGCCTAGGTCACAGCCCTTTCAAGGCTGTAGCACGGGTTCGAATCCCGTCGGGGGCACTGACCGCGGGGCCGGTAGCTCAGTTGGTAGAGCAGGGGACTTTTAATCCCAAGGTCGCAGGTTCGATCCCTGCCCGGCCCATAAATAGGTCCATCCCCTGCCAGCCCGGCGCGAGGGCCGCAGCGGTCCGGAGAGAGAGGGGGAACGGCCCGTCTGTATGCGCTGCGCTCGAGTGCCCAACTCAGCAGACTTGGCAGTATGGGGCCCATGCCGCAAGCCGCGAAGCTCTCGGGCCTTGGCGTGCTCTTCGTAGCCGGGCTGCTTCTTGCCGGTGCAATCACAGCCGGGGGTCGAGCGGCACAGCCCACGACGACGGAGACCACCGTCGAGACGACGACAGCGCCGGGGACGACCGAAAGCACGACGGTCACGGTTCAGCAGACGACGACCCGTCGGGTCATCGTGCCGACAACAACGACCACATCACCGGAGAACAGCGCAAGCACCACGCCGACCTGGGTCTGGGTGCTGCTCGGAGCCGTGGCGCTGGCGGCGATCGGTCTACTCGTGGCGTTCCTCACGCGCCGCGGTGGGCAACGCGGCGTCCCCGGCGAGGAGCGACGGCGTCGGCTCGACGGCGCGGTCGCGAGCTGGATCGCGCAGGGATGGGCGATCGACAATCAGACGGCGGATTCCGCCGTCTTGCGCCGCGGTAACGAGGTGCTGCTCGTCGCCGTTGACGAGGCCGGACATGTCAGCGCCCGGCCGCTCTCGCAATAGCCGACGGCGAGCCCGTTAGTACTCCGATGAATATCAGAGGGGTTTCCTGCTATAACAGGCGCCGATCCGCGGTCGAAAGGGCCGTGGACAAGGAAACGAGGGGAGAGTCACGATGACACTACGCAAGCTCGGCTTGCTCCTTGGTGTCGTCCTCGTGATCGCTGTCATTGTTAGCTCGGCGGCCTCTGCCGCGAGCCGCACGGCAACGGTTCAGCCTCAGGTGATCAGCGACGCCAACCTGCAGGCGCAGACGACCACCATCGGCGGGGCCAAGCCCCTGTCGACCACCCGGACGGTCGCGCATTGGTTCGGCTCGACACTCGACCCGAACAATGGCGTTACGTATGGCTACAACATGGTCGGCGCCGATCCGTACAACTGCTCGGGCACGGGCTGCAACGTAACCGTGGAGACCGACATCATCCCGCTCAATGTGATTGTGGGCGGCATGGAGTTCGACGGCACCGACGTCGTCGCGCCGACGCTCGCATCGCCGCAGTTCGCGACGAACGACTACGGCTCCACGCCGGCTGCAACGAACTCAGGTTTTGCCAGAGGCCCTGGCGGCGCCCTCTCGCAGGCTGACGCCGGAATCCCGCTGCAGCTCCAGGATGCGACGATGCGGGCCCAGTTCGACCAGACCGGTTCGAGCAGCTACCACCTCGGGCTCAATCCCACCGTCCATCCGCCGATCACGATCGTCGTCCCGGGCAACCAGGGAACGCTGCTCCAGAGCGGCCGGGGCGTCATCTTCGCCAGCGTCAACGTCCACTGGTGGGCGACTCGGATCCAGAGCCTGGACACGTCGCTCGGCTACGTCGACCCGACGCACCTGCCCTTGTACCTCACGAACAAGATCCTCCTGCACATCGGGCTCGATCCGACGAACTGCTGCATCATCGGCTTCCACGGCGCCGGGCCCGTGCCATCCGGCAACGAGACCGCTTACGGACCGGGGCACGGCAACGGCAACCAGCCCATCCAGACGTTTGCGTGGGCCTCGTGGGTCACGCCGGGCATCTACGCCCGCCCGAACGGCGGCGTCAACTGGGCGCTGCAGGACATTCACGCCATCAGCCACGAGGTAGCCGAGTGGGCAGACGATCCGTTCATCAACAACTTCGTCGAGCCGTGGCTGACGCCTACGGCGCCGCAGTATGGCTGCACAAATATCCTCGAGACCGGCGACCCCGTCGTCGACATCGGCTTCGCGAAGGGAACGAACACCTTCGACCAAGCTGGCAACCCGAACGGAACGCAGAGCGCCGACGGGTACTACCACCCGGAGGACGAGGTCTTTCTGCCGTGGTTCATGCGGACCGCGCCCAACACCGTGTCCGAACCGACGCAGAGTCCTTCTACGAACGTCGGGCGCTACACACTGATGGGCGACTTGAATCCGTTCCCGGGCTTCCGCCAGCCGGCAACGGGCTGCTAAACCCGTCTCACAAATTCGATCGCGCTCTCTGGGGCCCGGGCGACCGGGCCCCAGATATAGCGGCGTGCACGATACAGCGCAGACAACGGTTTTTTAACGGCGGCGCGGCGAGAAGAGGCTCACCTGACTTCAACGGTCGGCGCCGGGTCCTCGGAAGTGCTCGGGCGTTCGGCTCGCCAAGCCGGTCCTGGCCCCCCCCTCTCTCTCTCTCTCTCTCTCTCTCTCTCTCTCTCTCTCTCTCTCTCTCTCTCTCTCTCTCTCTCTCTCTTCTACGGCGTCCGCAGCGGCGCCCTTGATCGCCGCCGACGGCTCGGCCGCAGCTGGCGAACACCGCTCTGAAGGCAATCAACACCGCTCTGAAGGCAATCAGGTGAGAGCTACTACGAGGACGAGTTGTTTGAGATGGCCTCCTCCTTTGCTGCCTGCGCTCGCGTCGTTTGCTCGTGCCTCCTCTACGAGGAAGCCGTGACAGCGGTTTCAGAGGGGCGTCTGTTTGCCGTTCTCCTCGGACCGGCCTCGCGCGGCGGGTCGGGGCCTCAGTCATTGCCGCATACCGACGCTTGGTGCAGGCTTGGGGTTGTGGAAGTTCCGGACGTCCATTACGTGCGCAATGGGGATGTGGCACTCGCATACCAAGTGTTTGGAGATGGGCCGGTCGAGCTCGTGTACGCGCCGCAATGGATCAACAATCTCGAGGTCGCCTGGGGCAATCCGCTCTTCGCCCGGTTTCTGAACCGGCTCGCGTCGTTCGCGCGGGTGGTTTTCGTCGACCGGCGCGGAATGGGGCTCTCGGATCGGCTCTCGGCGACAGATGCTCCGCCGCTGGAGACACTGATGGAGGATCTTCGAGTCGTCATCGACTCGGCGGAGTTCAAGCGGCCCGTGCTCTTTGGTGGCTCGGACGCGGGCTGCATCTGCGCGCTCTTTGCGGCAACCCACCCTGACCTGACATCGGCACTGATCGTGTACGGCCCGGAAGCTAGGGGGACTGCCAGCAGCGACTATCCGTGGGCGTGGACGGCGGAAGAGTGGGAGGTGTACCTCGCGGATATGGACGTTGGCTGGGGAACAGACGAGTACGCGGGAAGAATGTTTGAGTGGATCATGCCCTCGGCCAAGGCCGATCCGGAACAGCGGCGATGGTGGCGGACGATGCATCGGCTGTCGGCAACGCCGAGCTCAATGATCGCGATCGAGCGGATCTGGGCGGAACTCGACATCCGCCCGGTACTGCCGACGATTCAGGCGCCGACACTTGTCTTGCATCGCCGGGGCGATCCGGTCGAGCGCTTCGAGGCCGGCCGCGACTTCGCACAGCGGATTCCCGGAGCGCGATTGGTCGAGCTCGCGGGCGACGACTGGCCTGTATGGGCGGGCGACCAGAAGGAACTCTTCGATTCGATCGATTCGTTCCTGCGTGGCATCCGCGAGGAGGAGGCCGAACTCGATCGCGTTCTGGCGACTGTCCTTTTTACCGACATTGTGGGCTCGACTGAGAAGGCGACCGCCGTCGGCGACCGCACGTGGAAGGAGCTGGTCGAACGCCATCACACGGTCGTCCGCGCCATGCTGGGGCGTTATCGGGGTATCGAGCAAGACGTCGCCGGGGACGGCTTCTTCGCCACGTTCGACGGGCCAGCACGCGGCGTGAAGTGCGCGCAGGCGATCGTGGATGCGGTCCGGCCGCTCGAACTCGAAGTTCGCGCCGGCGTCCACACAGGCGAAGTCGGCACTACGGGGGAGAAGGCTTCCGGGATCGCCGTGAACGTTGCAGCCCGCATCGCCGCCCTTGCTGAGCCCTCGGAGATCCTTGTTTCCCAAACCGTGAAGGACTTGGTCGCTGGATCCGGACTTCGATTCCTCGACCGCGGCAACCGCGAGCTGAAGGGAGTCGAAGGTACTTGGAATCTGTACGCCGTGGCGGCATCCATGCCCTCGGGGTCTCAGTCCTTCTAAATAGCGATTGGCCCGCCTTCAACACGGACGTGCGTTTGGTTCGTCCAATGCGCGCGACGCGCGGTACTCCAAGCTCAGGACATACGTCGATGCGCCTCAGCAGCCGACCGCTGTGTGGGCCCGGGCATAGCCGATCCGCTCGAGCGCGTCGCTGATTTCATCGAGGACTGCCGGGTCTTCGATCGTCGCCGGTGTGGTGTATTTCTCGCCATCGGCGATCCGCCGCATCGTGCCGCGCAAGATCTTGCCTGAGCGCGTCTTCGGTAGGCGGTCAACGACGACCGCCTGCTTGAAGACGGCTACGGGACCGACACGCTCCCGGACGAGCTGCACGGTCTCGTCGCAGATCTCGGCGTGCTCGCGCTCGACTCCCACCTTGAGGACGAGCAGCCCGAGCGGGATCTGCCCCTTGAGCTCGTCGGCGACACCGACCACTGCACACTCGGCGACGTCGGGATGGGCGGCGAGGACCTCCTCGATCGCACCAGTTGACAGTCGGTGGCCGGCGACGTTGATGATGTCGTCGGTGCGAGCCATCACGAAGACGTAGCCGTTCTCGTCGATGTAGCCGGCGTCGGCCGTCTCGTAGTACCCGGGAAAGTTCGAGAGGTAGGTGTCGCGGAAGCGATCGTCTGCGTTCCACAGCGTCGGTGAGGAGCCGGGCGGCAGTGGCAGCTTCAGGACGAGGGCGCCAATTTCGCCTCGCTCGCGCTCGGTGCTGTCTTCGTCGACCGCCCGAAGGTCCCAGCCTGGCACCGGCTTGGTGGGCGATCCCGGCACTACGGGCAAGCGCTCGATGCCGAGGCAGTTGGCCGCGACAGGCCATCCGGTCTCGGTCTGCCAGTAGTGGTCGATCACCGGTACGCCCAGTTTCTGCTCTGCCCAACGCAGCGTCTCGGGGTCGCAGCGCTCGCCCGCAAGGAACAACGCGCGGAAACGCGACAAGTCGTAGCGTTCGATCTGCTCGCCGTTGGGATCCTGTTGGCGAATCGCGCGGAAGGCTGTTGGTGCGGTGAACAGGGTGCAGACGTCGTGCTGTTCGATCACGCGCCAGAAGGCCCCCGCGTCCGGCGTACCGACCGGTTTGCCTTCGTAAAGCACAGTCGTACACCCGTGGATCAGCGGTGCGTACACGGTGTAGGAGTGGCCGACCGTCCAGCCGATGTCAGAGGCGGCCCAGTAAACCTCGCCCGGATCGACGTCGTAGATGTTCTTCATAGTCCAGGCGAGCGCCACCGCGTGGCCGCCGTTGTCGCGGACGATCCCTTTCGGCTGTCCAGTCGTCCCGGACGTATAGAGGATGTAGAGCGGATCGGTTGCATCCACCGAGACGCAAGCCGTCGGCGTGGCTCCGGCCAGCGCCGCGTTCCATTCAACGTCGCGATCTGGATCGAGCGCGGCCTCGAGCATGGGCCGCTGGAGCACGATGCAACGCTGCGGCTTCGACCCGGCCATGTCGATCGCAGCGTCGAGAAGCGGCTTGTACTCGACGAGGCGCGCCGGCTCGATTCCGCATGAGGCCGAGACGATCACCTTCGGCTTGGCGTCCTCGATGCGGGTCGCGAGCTCGTTGGCGGCGAAGCCGCCGAACACGACTGAATGGATCGCGCCGAGCCGGGCACAGGCGAGCATCGCGATCACCGCCTCCGGGACCATCGGCATGTAGACGATGACTCGGTCGCCACGCGCGACGCCCTGCGCCGCAAGCGCGCCCGCGAAGCGCGCGACCTCGTCACGTAGCTCCCGGTAGGTAAGCGTGGCGACCGTGTCGGTAACCGGCGAGTCGTAGATCAGCGCCGGTTGGTCGGCACGACCACGCTCGACGTGTCGGTCGAGCGCGTTGTAACACGTGTTCATCCGTCCGCCGACAAACCAGCGGTAGAGTGGCGCGCTCGAGTCGTCGATCACCCGCTGCCATGGCTCGTCCCACTCGATCGCGGCCGCAGCCGCGGCCCAGAAGGCCTCCGGCTCCTCGAGTGAGCGCCGATACGTCTTCTCGAGCCGCCCCATCGCTCGATTATCGGACAGGGCTCCGCAGTGTCAACCGCTGTTCCAGAGGAGGCTGCTCGAGAAAGCCCGGTCACAGTGCCAGCCGATTTCTCGCCCTACGGAGCGTTCTCGCTCAGCTGTCCGCTACTGCCGCGCCATGGCGACGCGCAGGCGCTCTTCTGGCCCGATCAGATGGTCTGCGTCCTCCGCGTCGTCGCCCAGGTCGAGCTCGATCCAGCGCACCCGACCGTTGAACTCGAGCTCGTCCACCGTCAGGTCGTCGCTCACCGGAGTGCCGCTGTCCGAGCCAAGGTCGAGGGTCTCGTCTCCCGAGAAGAGCATGGGTACCGTGGCCTCGACCCGCCCCTCGCCAACCTTGTTTCCGTCGACGTAGAGCGTCGCGGTGCCACCCTTGCCGAGCCCGCCGCCGTCGTACGCGAACTCGACCCGCACCTGGTGCTCGCCCTCGGCGAGCGGATCCTCGCCGTAGACCTTGAAGCGCTGCAGCCCGAAGAGGTTGTAGCAGTACGCCGCCTTGCCTTCGTTGGCGTAGAGGCTCCAGCCGCCGAAGGCGCCGCCTTGCGCGACGATCACGCCCTTGGCGCCCTCCTCGGGAACGTCGATCTCCGCCGTGACCGCGTACGACTTGTTCTTCATCACGACGATCGAGTTCTCCGAGAGGCGCTTCATGCCGCCGAAGAGCAGCTGGCGATTGCCCTGGACGAGCTGCGGCCGCCCGGCGAGGTCGGCGTTGAAGCGCTCCGCACGCCGGTCGTCGAGGGGTAGCACGTTGTATTTCGCCGCTTCGATCAGGAACAGCGTCTGCAGTTCGCTCAGCTTCTCCGGCTGCTCCGTCGAGAGATCGTGTGCCTGTGTCCAGTCGTCCGGCCCGTAGAGCTCCCAGACGTCGGCGTCGAGCGGTGGGGTCTCGGTCATGAGCCACGGCGTGCTGTGCCGCGTCACGGCGGTCCAGCCCTTGTGGTAGATGCCCCGGTTGCAGAACATCTCGAAGTACTGCGTATCGCGAACCTCGGGCGCAGCCGCGTCGCCAAAGCTGGGCTCCATCGAGACCCCATGCAGCGGCATCTGCTGGATGCCGTGGACGAAGCTCGGCTCGGGGAGCCTAGCCACGTCCAGCACCGTGGCGGCGACGTCGATCACGTGGTGGAACTGCGTGCGGACCTCGCCCTTGGCCTTGAAACGGCTCGGCCAATGGACAATCGCGCCGTTGCGCGTCCCGCCCCAATGTGACGCGACCTGCTTCGTCCACTGGTAGGGCGTGTCCATCGCGTGTGCCCAGCCGACCGCGTAGTGGTTGTACGCCTTCGGTGTGCCGAAGTCGTCGATTCGCTCGGTCATGAACTCGACGGTCTCGAGCCCGGCCGCGCCGTTGAGGACGACCAGCTCGTTGAAGCAGCCGTTCGGCGTTCCCTCGGCGGAGGCGCCGTTGTCGCCAACTATCACGTAGACGAGCGTGTCGTCGAGCAACTCGAGCTCCTCGAGTGCGTCGATCACCCGGCCGACATGGTGGTCGGTGTGCTCCATGAAGCCGGCGTAGACCTCCATCTGGCGGGCGAGAATCGGCTTCATGTCGTCCGGCGTCTCGTCCCAGGCCGGGATCTCTGCGGGCCGCGTCGTCAGCTCCGCGTCCTGTGGGACGACCCCGAGCTCCTTCTGGCGCGCGAAAGTCTCCTCGCGGAGCTTGTCCCAGCCCTGGTCGAACTTTCCCTTGTACTTGGCCGACCACTCGGCGGGCACGTGGTGCGGTGCGTGCGTCGCGCCTGGGGCGTAGTAGACGAAAAACGGCTTCTCCGGCATCAGGGCCTTCTGCCCGCGGATCCAGTCGATCGTGTGGTCGGTCATGTCTTCGGTGAGGTGGTAGCCCTCCTCCGGCGTGCGATCGGGCTCGACCGGAACGGTGCCGTCGTAGAGCGCGGGCGCGTACTGGTTCGTCTCACCTCCGATGAAGCCGTAGAAGTGCTCGAACCCGCCCCCGCCGGCGGGCCACGCGTCGAACGGTCCCAACGGGCTCGTCTCCCAGACGGGCACCTCGTGGCACTTGCCGAACTGCGCGGTCGAGTAGCCATTCAGCTTCAGCGTCTCCGCGAGCGGCGCCGCCGCCTTGGGCCGGATCGAGCTGTAGCCTGGCGCGGACGTCGCGATCTCCGTGATCCCGCCCATGCCGACGGCGTGGTGATTTCGGCCCGTGAGCAAGGCCTGCCGCGTCGGCGAGCAGAGCGCGGTGGTGTGGAAGCGGTTGTACTTGAGCCCGTTCGCCGCCAGCCGTTCGAAGTTTGGGGTCTGGCACGGCCCGCCGAAGGCGCTCGACGACCCGAAACCGGCGTCGTCGATCAGGACGACCAGAACGTTCGGCGCCCCCTCGGGTGGGCGAAGCGGCTCGATCGGGGGAAAGCTGGTGTCCGGATCCTTGGCGTCGTAGGTGGTCAGCCCTACGTGCGTCCGGTCGGGGATGGGTAGCACGGAGCGCTCGATGGGCTTAGGCATATCCAAGTCCTTTCGGAAGCATCGGCTCGGCCGGTTCGCCGCGTATCTTGGGAACGTGCAAGCCGTTCCGTCATCGCCCGATCTGGATGACCCGGGCGGGACGCGGGCTGTGTCGCGACCGCGGACGAGCACCCCTGGGTAATGGCGGAGGGCTGGACACCGGCGTTGTCGGTCCATGAGCCGGG
>Ga0307296_10000913_pt1 | contig 14493 bp, 14 predicted proteins | sample ER_DNA_153_FD_194467 | JGI IMG/M metagenome (GOLD analysis project Ga0307296, IMG submission 194467) | Bulk soil microbial communities from the East River watershed near Crested Butte, Colorado, United States - ER_DNA_153 | ecosystem: Environmental > Terrestrial > Soil > Floodplain | place... | reverse complement strand
AAGCCGTGGATGTTGACGCTGTCCCAGAGGATGTTCGCGATCCAGAGCGCGAGCGCGTTGACCGCGATGGCGACAGCGATGCGCAAAAAGAGCATGGGGTGAGTCTACGAGACCGCGGATACACTGAGCAACCCGTGCCGACGTAGCTCAGCTGGTAGAGCACTTCACTCGTAATGAAGGGGTCCCCGGTTCGAGTCCGGGCGTCGGCTTAGAGAAAAGGCCCTGCTGAGAAGGCCTTTTCTGGTGGAACCCTGGTTTCCAGGTTCACTCGGTGGTGCCCACTCCGTGCCCGAACGGAAGAAAACCCCTCAGGTTGCTGGCGCATCCCTGATTCCCTCGCTTGCGTCAGTCGTACGTCAGTGACGCTCGAGCGGAGGTAGCCCCTTCCTCTCGCGGTCCGTCGAGAAGTACCACAGTAGATCGTCGGCCCTGTCGTCATCGATCCCAACCTCGAAGTCGGACAGACCTTGGGCTCGAAACTCCTGGATGACTTCGTGCCCGACCCACCCCCCTCCGGCTCCGGGTCATCGCTCGATTTCTCCGAGCACTTCGGAGACCGGAACGACCACGCAAAAGAACTGCGGCGGCGGACACGACGGCCTACCTCGCAATCACCAGTGCCGAGAAGCGGTCTGGGAAGACGCGCCTACTCGAAGTGCTCGAGCTTGTCGTGCACGCCGGCCTCCCCACCGCGAACACATCCGATGCAGCGTTGTTCCGCACGATCTCCGAGCTGGGGCCGACGCTGCTGCTCGATGAGGTCGACGCGATCTTCTAAGGCACGCGAGCGCGAGGACCTGCGCGGCCTGCTGGACGCAGGCTATCGGCGGGGCTCCGTCGTGCGGCGCATGGGCGGGGCCAAGAACACAACGCTCGAGACGTTCGAGGTCTTCTGCCCGAAAGCGTTTGCCGGGATCGGCAACTGCTTGCCCGACACGATCCTCGATCGCTCGATCACGATCGGGCTACAGCGGAAGACGCGCGAGGAAACAGTCGAGCGGTTCCGACGGCGCGACGTTGGTCAAGAAGATGAACGAGCGTAGGCGTCTCGGCGAGCGCGAGCGTGGGTGCGTCGACTGCGGCGAGACCTTCACTTTCAAGAGCACGGTTGCGGTTCGCTGCCCGCCCTGCAGGCGCAAGCGCAAGATCGAGCAGCGCGAGGCGCTGCGCGTCGCCTAATGAACCGGTCCGTCGCTGCTGGCGAATCAAAGGCGGCCGCGCCCGTGTCTTGCGGTGAGGGAGTTGGGCCGCCAACCCTCGCGGACGCGGCCGTGACGGCTGTTCGCGACGTCGAGCTCCGGGGGCGGCGCAAGTAAGCGGCCGGAGCGGGATCAGTTTTATTAGGCCGGGCGGCCGGAGGACTCCCACCGGGGAGTGGGGGATAAGCGTTCCCACGGCGGAAGGGGAGAACGACCGCCCGGCTTAGTTCTAAGGGTTGCATTCCTGGAGGCGTTGCCGCTGGCTAGCCGTCTTAGCGAGATCTCGCAGCCTGCGACGTAGGCGAGACGGGTTCGTTTCAGCCGGCATCCGCGAGTAGCCGCGCGCTGGTACCCGGTGGCGGAGGCAGCTCGGCTGTGGCTCTCAGGCGGGAAGAGGGTGATCACCCGAAGCCGCCCTGGGGTCTGGAGGGCGTGCGCCTGCGCCACCTCCGCATGCCGGGCGAAGTGCCGAGTGTACGCCTTCCGCGCTGCGATGCAAGCGCAGTTCCGTCCGCCGAGGTTTGAGCCGCTAACGCTTCGAGCCCGCCGCCGACTAGTCGCTCTTTCGGCTATGGCGCGAAGAGCCAGCGCCGCGTCCTGGTAGCGGTCTCCGGCGAGAGCGGCGAGGCAGGAGGCGAGCATCGCCACCTCATCGATCGTCGCCTCGTTGCATTCCTCGAGGTAGCGGAGCAGCCAGCGCGCGGCGACGCGTGGATGCCGGCGTGGATCCTTGCGCGCGATCACGATCGTGAGCTCGAGCGCGTCATTCAGGTCGAGCGGCGGCAGCTCCTTCGCTACTGCCTCTGCTGGGCGACTGCACGCCTGCCGCTCGTATGGCACGATTCGCCTCTCGGGGGCATGTGTCGCCCATCGGATCTTCGAGATGGAGGGGTGAGCATGAAAAGGAAGGTGCTTTTGCTTCTGTTCGCGTTGCTCGTGGCCGCGCTCGCGGCTGCTGCTGCAAGAGCGGTGACGCCGCTACGGCCGGCGCCGACACCGCCGGACACGGAGAGCGTCCTGATCCTGCACGGTGCGTTCAACTACCCCGGCTACTGGTGGGACCACACTGACCTGACGGTGGCGGTGCAGGCGCACCCGAACGTCGATGAGGCGTCGCTGGCTGCGGTGCATCAGGCGATCGCCGACTGGGATTACGCACTGCGGCAGGAATTCGGCGGGCTGATCACGCTCACCGACGTGACCGACCAGTACACGGCCAAGCACAAGGCCGACATCGTGCTGCACTACAACCCCACGGCGGGCGGGACGGTGTTCGGCGGGTATGCAATCTGCGGGGCGCATTCGTGTCCGAACGTCATCGTGCGCTCGGATCTGCCGCTGCCCATCAATTTCACGTACCCACCGCAGTACCTGTACTACGTGACGATGCACGAGCTCGGCCACGCACTGGGCCTCGGGCATGCCCAGCCGCTGACCGAGTCGACGGACCTGATGGGTTACGGCTGGCACTGGAGCAACGGAATCGTGCCGACGCTGTCCGAGTGCGACCTCGCAGGCATCGCGACCGTGTTCGCGTGGGCGCTCCAAGGCGTCGACCCGTATCCGCCGACGCAGCCGTCGGTAGCCTGCGTCTAAGGATCTCCTTCGGGAGGGGCAGCCGCTCGGCTGTCCCTCCCGAACGCCGCCCAGCTTGCGGCTAGTTCACGGAAACTGAGGCGGCGCGCCGGGCAAGGTCGTGCTGCTTGGAAGGTTGCGGCCGGTGCTGGCCATTTAGGTGAATTTACGTTTAGGCGGCAGGCTCGTACAGAAGCCGGAGTGTGAGATCGGCCGAGAACCCGTACTCAAGAAAGCGGACAGCCTCCTCCTCGGAGATCTCCACTTGGGCGGCCAAGACGAGAGCCGCGCAGGGAGTCGCGCCCGCCTTCACAAAGAGGTTCAAGCGCCGACGAAGTAAGCACTCGACCTCAGCCGCAGTCAACCGTTCAAATTCTGCCGCAGTCACACCGGACTCCTTCCATGCCGCATTAGCCGGTAAGGCTCGTATCGGTTCGAGAGCGGCACGGTCCTCTCCCTCCTTCTAGTGGAGTTGGCCAGGAACCAGTCCCGCGGACGGCTGCTCGTCTGGGCCAGTGTTCCGGAATGACCCGCGCCGCTACTCACGGCCCTCTTGAGGGCGAGCTTGAGCGTTCCCACACCGATGTTCCCTCGCAATAGCTATCCGCGCCGACGCTCGGGACACCGATCACTGGCGCATTCGGTTCCGGCACGCCGCCACTTTCGCCCACCGAATGAACCGCCGCCAACTAAGTAGGAGGATCGCCGCAATGCAGAGTGCTGCTACACGTGGTTTCACCGTCGTCACCGTCGTAACGCTGATCTTCACGCCGGTGTGGAAAGGAAAGCACTGGATCGATGTTCTGACCGGCAGGAAGACAGAGACGACGATCGTTAAGTGCCAGTCGAGCGATCCCTGTCCGGCACACAAACACATCACGCAGAAGATCGTTCTGCCGCACCCGTAGGTGTCGTCGTATCTCCTGCTCGCGTTCGCGACCTTCCTGGTCGCGTTCGACTTTCAAAACCTGCGCTCCTGGAGCGGAGGGCAGACAATCAAGCCCGGCCGCGAAAAGTCGCAAGACTTCACGATCGTGGTGCCGGTTTTCGGGCATCCGCGCTATTTCGAGGCCGAGCGCCTTCTCCAATATCGCCACAAAGTTCTCGTCGCGATGGAGATCAGCTCGCCGTCGATGGCGGCGTTCGCCGACGAGCTCGACGCGCACGGATGGACCGTCGAGCGTCTCGTCGTGGAAGATCCAAACCCCGCAGCGCTCGTGGCGGCTGCGCTGCCCGCCGTCGACACTACGTATACGTTCCGGCTCGACTCTGACACCGACATCGGAGACGATGCCGCCGCCGCAGTCGCTGCGGCAGATGTTGCCGGAGCCGATCTCTGCTCGATCAAGTGCGCGGTCGGCAACCGGAGGAACGTCGTCACCAAGCTGCAGGCACTCGAATACCGGATGGCTATGCTCAGTCGCCACTTCCGTCCGTGGCTGACCTCTGGCGCGTGCTTCCTCGCGCGCACCGACGCGCTGCGCCAGATCATGGCGCGGCACTCCAAGTGGACACCGGGCGAGGACATCGAAACGGGGAGGACGGCGCTCGCCCTTCGCATGCGCATCCGCCATCTCGACATGGTCGTGCACACCGACGCGCCGGAAAGTTGGAGGGCGCTGTTCCGGCAGCGGAGGCTCTGGTGGGCAGGCACGTTTCGCCACTGGTGGGTCAACGTCGACCGGAACTTGCTCCACCTCCCGGTGCTGACTAGCTATTACCTCATCGCGATCTGGGTGACGTGGTATGTGAAGTGGTGGACGATGCTGAGTCCCGGGGCGGTCATCTCGAGCCTGCCCTACGTCTACTGCGCCTACCTCTTCGTCACGGTGACGGCGAACCTGCAAGTCGCCTCACCGTGGATGGTCGTCTTTCCCTTCTATGCACTCGTCCAGGTGCTCGTGATGCCGGTCTTCGGCGCACTGACGTACTTCGAGCTCGCGCGGCGTCGGCGGCACGTGGGGCGGTACAAGTTTGGGTATCGCCGCCGCGAGGTTCTGCGGGTGATTCGACGCGTGACGACCTACCCGTCCGGGCGGTCAGAGGCGCAAGCAGTTAGCTCACTACGAGCTTCTAGCTCCAGCGGTTGAATCGGTGGGAGACGTTCGTCGTCTTCGCGACCACCCGAAGCGTCTTGTGAAGGTCAGTCGCCTGCGCGAGAGTGCTGTCACTCGATCGGCCCATTTCCTGCCGGCGCTAGAGGCGGGTCCAAAGGCGCACTGTCCCCTTGCGGGGGAAGCAGTACGCCTTCGATTTCTGCCGTCTGCTGTCGGCCTCGTCGTCGGCCCGGAGCTCGAGCGCCCGGTCGTGCTCTACCGCGTGGGGGCTTCTCAGTCTTGCTCCCGTCTTGCCCGAGTGCCCAATCCGTGCCCAAACGCCCGGAAACCGGCTCACGGAGCAAGGCGGCGAAACGCTCCGCCGGCGGGGCGTTTCGCCTGCTTCTAGGCCACTTCCCGCCACCCTCCGACACACCCCGCCCGAGCGCCTGAGTTCACTCGTAATGAAGGGGTCCCCGGTTCGAGTCCGGGCGTCGGCTTCATGTGTATTTCTCCGAGACAGATCCACACGTGACTTCCAGGTATCTCGACTTCACTCCATGAACTTCTAAAGGACGCCGGCGAAGGGTGCGGCAGCGGCGCGCCGCTGAGGTTTTACCGACGGAAGGTCGGTGCTACTGTTGTAAGCGAGGTTTGTCTTGGTGTCGCCGTCGCACCGAGTAGGTACTAGCGTCGCTGTCCTGCGTTGCGCTGAGGAACTCGAGCAAATGCGTGATGTCTGGGGCGATTGGCCACGGCCTGACGCGGATCTCGATTTCTTCGAGACAGTCGTGGAGTCACGCGCAGAGGTCGTCGCGCCACATGTCCTGCTAGTGACGCGAGGAAGAGAACGGGTTGGCACTGTGGTGGCTCGCCTCGAGCGCGTACCACTCGACTGCAAGATCGGGTACCGAACGATCTACAAGCCCCTCGTGCGAGCGATCACCGTAGTACCTGGCGGTGTCGAGGGCGCGGACGACTCCGACGTTGCGAGCGCCATGATCCAGGAGTTCCGTGCAGAGCTTGCGCGAGGTGAAGCTGATCTCGTCAATTTGGCCCATCTCCCCATAGCCTCGCCACTTTGCAGACTTGCACTTGAAAAGCCAGGCTCCGCCTTCCGACAGCACGCCACCAGGACAGACCCGCACTGGACAGGACAGATCCCCGCCTCACTCGATACGTATCTCCGCGGGCGCTCCCGCAGGACACGCCAGAACGTACGCCGCTACGGCAAGCGGTTGCTCCGCGAGTTCGGCGACCGTGTGAGCGTGGAGGTGCTCAGGTCCGGCGCGGATATCGAGCGAGTGTTCCGGGAGATTGATGCTGTCGCAGAGAAGACCTACCAGCGACGGCTCGGGGTGGGCTTTGCAGACACGAAGGAGCAGCGGCGCTTGGTCGAACTCGGACTGAAGAGGGACTGGTTCCGGGCATGGGTGCTATTGATCGACGGCGAGCCCCGTGCGTTCTGGCATGGGATGGCGTACCACGGGACCTTCTTCATCGGCTCACCTGGGTACGACCCTGCTCTCGCAACACACCATGTGGGCATGTTTCTCCAGATGCGCATGATCGAGGATTTGTGCCGCGACCCGGCGGTATTCGCTATCGACTATGGGTTCGGCGACGCCCAATACAAGCGAAGCTTTGCCGATGAAAGCCGGGACGAGGCTGACGTGAGGATCTTCGCGCCGAGCGTGCGCGGGACATGGCTTGAGCTCTCGTGGACGGCGTCCCTGGTGCTCGACCGGATCGCGAGATGGGTGGTGACACGTGTTGGGATTGCAGATCGGCTCAAGCGCGCGGCTCGACGCGGCAGCGTGATCCTCTCAGGCTGAGCCCACCACAATCGAGCTCCAGCTCTCAGACTCGCTACGCCGCTCCGGCCCCGGGGAGGAGGAGCGTCGGCGGCCTAGTCGGCCCACTCCTTCGCGAACGTCCAATCCGGGAACTCCCGCTCGAGAAGCGGCAACGCGTCGTGCCAATCGCCGACGTCGAGCGGGCTGAGCGGCAGCAGTTCCGCGGCGCTGCCCGCCTTCGTCGCGTATCCCCACCGGAATCCGAGGCAAGGTTGCGAGACGCGGCTCAGCACGGCGTCGGGACTCGCGGTGAGGAACGAGTCCGCGGCGAAGCGGATGTCGCTCTCCGTCGACGCCGGCGCGTCGAAGAGCGCCGGCCGTGGTCCGAACGAGACGAACGGCACGCCGAGTCCCTTGAGCTGGGGAGGGCCGTCGACCCAGGCATGCTCGCCCGGCGGAGCCTTGTCGCTTCCGGGGACGAGGGACTCGCTCGCCTGCGAGACGGTGATGCGCACGACCTGGATCCACCCCATCACGGCGGCGTATCCGTCGCCGTCATACGTCACGGCGGCGTCGAGGACCGGCAGGTCTTCCGCGAGCCGCATCGGCCACGGCATTCCGAGCACGCCGTAGCCCCACCGCTCCGGATCGTCGTTGCGCCCGTATTGCACTTCGACCGAGCCGTCGACCCGGCGCAACCTGAACGGGAAGGCGCCTTCCACGGCGCGATTCTCGCATCGAGCTGCACCGCGCGTGCCCGCTCGCGCACTCGACTATTCGCTGCTCAGCGGGCGAGGATCGCCGCGAGCTTCGAGGCGTCGATGTTCCCGCCCGAGACGATGCAGCAGACGGTCTCGGCCTGGACGCGATCCCTGGCCGCCAGGGCGAGGGCCCCAGCGCCCTCCGCGACCACGCGCGCTCGCTCGGCCAGCAGTTGTATCGCCGACGCGGCTTCGTCGAGGGAGACGGCGAAGGCGCCGTCCACGACCTCGCGGAGGCGCGGCCACATCGCCGGCAGGAGCGCGGGCCCGCCGGCGCCGTCGACGAACGACGGCTGAAAGTCGATCTCCACCGGCTCGCCGGCCGCGAACGCGGCGGTCAGGGGGGCGCCGGTCTCCGGCTCGACCGCGTAGACGCGCACCGCCGGCCGCAGCGCCTTCACCGCCGACGCGATTCCGACGCTGAGGCCGCCGCCGCCGAACGGCACGAGAACCGCATCGAGCGACGGCAGGTCCTCCAGAAGCTCGAGCCCGATCGTGCCGTTGCCCGCCATCACTGCAGGGTCCTGCACGGGATGCACGAAGAAGCCGTCGAGCTCCGGATAGGCGGCTTCCTCGAGCGTCTGCCACCAGCGTTCGTACGGGACCTTGACGATCCGGCCGCCGAGGCGCTCGATCGCCGCGAGCTTCGTCGCCGGCGCCTGATCCGGCACGACGACGCTGCAAGCGACGCCCAGCTCGCGTGCAGCCCAGGCGACGCCCTGGCCCATGTTCCCCGCGCTCGCCGTCAGCACGCCTTCCTCGAGCTGCTCGCGCGGAGCGAGCGCGATCGCGTTCAGCGCTCCCCGCAGCTTGAACGAGCCGATCGGCTGCAGATTCTCGAGCTTCAGGTGAACGCCGTCCAGCTCGACGAGCGGCGTTCGCAGGACGCGGCCGGCCAGCCGCTCGCGCGCCGCCCTGATCTCGTCGAGCGGAATCATGCGAACAGCCTCGCCAGCTGATCGCGCTCGTCCGGCGAGAGCCGCAGCTCGACGGCCGCCAGCGCCTGTTCGAGGTGCTCCGGGCGACGCGGGCCGACGACGACGGCCGTCACCCGGGGATGGCTCAGCACCCACGCCATCGCGAGCGTCGCCGGCGTCGTGCCGCGCTCCGCGGCGTGACGCCCGAAGGCCTCGAGCGCGGCGAACGTCTCCTCCCGCTCGAGGTCGGAGTACGGCTCCGGGCGCAGCGTCATCCTCGACCCGGCCGGATACGCCTGGTCGCGGCGATACCGGCCGGCGAGCCAACCGCCGGCTAGCGGGCTGAACGGCGTGAACCCGAGGCCTTCTCGCTCGCACACGCGCAGGACGGCCTCGGCCTGTTCGCGCCGCAGCAGGCTGTACTCGTTCTGCACCCACTCGAATCGCGCGAGGCCGAGCCGCTCGCTCATGTCGAGCGCCTGTTCGAGCTGCGCAGCGTCGAGGTTGCTCGCCCCGATCGCGCCGACCTTTCCCGCACCGACGAGCTCGTCCAGCGCCCGCAGCGTCTCCTCGATCGGCGTCTCCGGATCGGGCTCGTGTGTGAGGTACATGTCGACCCGCTCCACGCCGAGCCGCTCCAGGCTCCCGTCGAGCTCCCGCAGGATGCGCGAGCGGGAGAGGCCCCGGTCCTCCGGGTCGCCCGTGACCGACCAGTACACCTTGGTGCTCAGCACGAGCGGCAGCCCGCGCTCACCGCGCCAGCGCCCGACCCACGTCTCGCTGCGCCCGCCGCCGTACGAGGCCGCGGTGTCGAAGAAGGTGACGCCGCCGGCCCAGGCCGCGTCCATGAGCGCGAACGCCTCATCCTCGCTCTCGCCGGTGCCGAACAGCTCGGGGGCGGAGCCGATGCCGCCGAAGTTTCCGCACCCCAGCCCGACCCGCGAGACCGTGAGGCCGGTGGCGCCCAGCTGCCGGAAGTCCACAGGCGCAGCCTATTCCCGAGTTGGTGGCGCACGCCGCGACGTGGGAGAATCCCAGCGTGACGCGCCACGCAGTGTCAGAAGGCGAACTTCAGGCGAGCCGCGCCGACGGCGACACGGCCGCGCGCGCCGTCGCGATCGATCGGGGCTTCGGCTCGGAGGTCCTCGAGCTCCACGTCACGCGCTTCGACCCGGGACGTTCGCAGCAGCGGACGCTCGAGGGCGTGCAGGAGATCATGTACGCGGCCGATGGAAGCGGGAGCCTGATCGTCGACGGGCGGTCGGACCGGCTCCAGCCGATGACGGCCGCCTACGTGGGCGCGGGCGAGACGTACGAGATCGAGAACCCCGGGCCCGGGACCCTGCTGGTGATTTCGGCGGTCGCGCCTCAGACCGACGGCGGCCCGCAAGTCGATCGCCGCACGGTGCGCTACGAGGATCAGGAGCCGCTGCCCGCGAGCGGCGACCGCGAGTTCCGCTACCTCGTCACCGACGAGGTCGGCTGCACCGAGCTGACGCAGTTCTTCGGGATCATCGCCCCGGGGCGGGCCCCTGACCACAGCCACGTCTACGACGAGGTGATCTACGTGCTCGAGGGCGAAGGAATGCTTCACATCGACGACTCGCACGAGCCGGTCGGTGCCGGAACGTGCATTCATCTCCCGCCATTTCTCGAGCATTCGCTCGAGAACAGCGGGGACGGCCCGATGAAGGTGGTCGCCACCTTCCATCCCGCCGGCGACCCGGCCTCGCGGGCCTACGAGGCAAACGAATGAGGACTACCGGAGTCTCAACCTTGGATAGGGAAACTCGGAGGAGGGCAACGTGAAGAAATTCGTAATCGCCGCGGTTCTCGCGGCAGGGGTGGCTGCGCTCGCAACGGCCGCCTTCGGAGCAATCAATTCGCCGAGCCGGACAGCGGCGCCAAGCGCCGTGTCGGCGGCGACCGTCAAGTGCGGCTCGACGCGCACGATCGGCCTCGCGGCCCCGATCACAGGCCCCGCGGCCGCGATCGGGAACCAGCAGGTTCGCTGGGCGAAGTACTACGTCAAGCGCTGGAACGCCGTGAAGGCGAATAAGAACAAGAGGATCAAGGTCGTCGCGGGCGACACGCAGCTGGGCGTGGATACGGCGTTCGCGGTCAAGGTCGCCAAGTCGTTCAGCTCGAACTCGAAGATCCTCGGCGTCGTCGGCCCGGCCGGCAGCCAGGAGGTCGTCGCGTCGACGTCGGCGTACAAGGGCGGAAAGCTCGGGTTCGTCTCGGGCTCGGCCACACGCACGACGCTCACGGACGGCCACACCGACGGCAACCGGCGCGGCTACTTCTTCCGCACCGTGCCGAACGACGCCGCGCAGGCCCCGGTGGTCGCCAACTGGATGACCAAGAAGCTGAAGTGGAAGCGGGTCTACATCATCGACGACCAGGAGACGTACTCGCAGGGCCTCGCGAACGGCGTGCAGTCGCGGCTCAACGCGAAGGGCGTCAAGACCACCCGCGACTCGATCAGCCAGACCGACTCGGACTTCTCGTCGAAGATCGCGAAGATCCCGAGCAACACCCAGGGCATCTACATCCCGTGGCAGCTCGCCCCGCAGGCCCAGGCCTTCGGGCAGCAGCTGAAGGCCGCGGGCAAGGCCAAGATCAAGCTGTTTGGCTCGGACGGCCTATTCGCCCCAGGTGTCTGGAAGATCGTAGGCTCGTACGACTCGGCCTTCCCGTACAACCCCGCCGATCCAGCAGTGAAGGCGTACATCAAGGCTCACCACGGCAACGGGGAGTTCTTCGGGCTCCCGTCGTACGTGGCGGCCCAGGTGGTTGTGGGCGCCGTCACGAGGGCCTGCGCGGACGGCAAGGCAACCCGTGCCGAGGTGCGCAAGCAGATCGCGAAGACGAAGCTGAAGACCTCGATCATCGGCTTCCCGGTCTCGTTCGCGCGTACCGGCGAAATGCACGCTCCGGCCACCTTCGGGGTCTTCCAGATCCAGAAGAACGGCTCGTTCAAGCGACTCGGCTGAGCAAGCGCCGCGGTTCGAACAACGACGTGCGGCCCATCCTCGATGGGCCGCACGTCGCTCTGAGAGAGTTAGGGCCGGCGTGAACGCGGCTTCCTCACAGCGGCTCGGCAACCTGGCCGGCCTCGGGCTGGCCCTCGTCGCGTGGATGTTCTACGCGGTCTACTTCTCGCCCACCGAGGGCTGGGTCTTCTTCTTCCAGCTGACGGTGAACGGGATCATCCTCGGCAGCGTCTACGCGCTGATCGCGCTCGGCTACTCGATGGTCTACGGGATCCTGAAGCTGCTGAACTTCGCCCACGGCGACGTGTACATGATCGGCGCGTTCATCGGCTTCGGCGTGCTCACGCTGCTCGGCGGACCGCTGAACCCGGCGATCCCCGTGGCGGTGCTCGTGTTCTGCATGTTCGTGGTGGCGATGCTCGGCTCGGGGCTGCTCGGCCTCGCGATCGAGCGCTTCGCCTACCGGCCGCTGCGCGACGCGCCGCGGATCGCACCGCTGATCTCCGCGCTCGGGGTCGCGTTCTTCCTCGAGAACTCGGCGCTGCTGCTGTTCGGCTCGCAGTTCCGCAACTACGACGGCTTCGAACTGATCAGCTACAACGGCATCCATCTCGGCGGCGACAGCGGCGTCTTCATCCAATACCTCGGCGTGATCGTGATCGTCGGAGCCCTTCTCCTGATGCTGGCGCTGATCGCCCTCGTGCGCTGGACCCGCCTCGGCAAGGCGATGCGCGCCGTCTCCTTCGACCGGGAGGCGGCCGCGATGATGGGCATCGACCCGGACCGCGTGATCGCGGCCACCTTCTTCATCGGCTCCGCGCTCGCGGGCGCCGCGGGCGTGATGTTCGGCTTGCTCTTCAGCCAGATCTACCACCTGATGGGCTTCCTCGCGGGCCTGAAGGGGTTCACCGCCGCCGTAGTCGGCGGGATCGGCAGCATCCCCGGCGCGATGCTCGGCGGCCTGCTCGTGGGCCTGGTCGAGTCGTGGGCGCGGGGGTACCTGAACGGCAACATCTCCGACCTGGTCGTGTTCGGGATCCTGATCGGCGTGATGCTCGTGCGACCGAGCGGGCTCCTCGGCACGCCCGCGCTGCAGAAGGTGTAGGACGCCGTGAGCGAGAACACTCCGGGCATTCCCGAGAGCGCCGGACAGATCGGCGTCGATCAGTGGGTCGAGCGCGCGGACGAGCGCACCGAGCGGCGCGGAGGCCTCGCCGGCCACATCGGCCGGCTCTGGGAGCGTCTGCCGCCGGCCGGCAAGCTCGCGCTGCTGACGCCGGCCATCCTCGTCCCCTTCCTCCCGTTCGTCAGCGAGGGGAACCTCTTCAACTACGGCCTCTTCATCCTGATCTACGCCCTGCTGGCGCTCGGGCTGAACGTCGTCGTCGGCTTCGCGGGGCTGCTCGACCTCGGCTACGTCGCGTTCTTCGGCTTCGGCGCCTACACCTACGCGTTCCTCTCCGGCACGCACTCGAACAAGGGCCACGTCTTCACCCACCACTGGGATGCCCAGTACTCGATCCTCCTCGCGGTGCTCGTCTGCGCCGTGCTCGGGCTCTTCCTCGGCTCGTCCTCCCGCCGGCTGCTCGGCGACTACCTCGCGATCGTCACTCTCTTCTTCGGCCAGGCGTTCGTCGTCTTCACCAACGCCGCCGACCCGTACGGGATCACGAATGGCTCGAACGGGCTCGCGAACATCGCGCCGCTCACCTTCTTCGGCAGGTTCACGATCAGCACGACGCGCGGCTACTACTGGTTCCTGCTCGGCTGCGTCGTCCTCGTGCTCATCGTTCTCTACTGCATCAGCGAGTCCAGGACGGGCCGCGCCTGGAAGGCCTCGCGGGAGGATCCGCTGGCGGCCGAGATGATGGGCATGCCGGTGAACCGGCTGAAGATCATGGCGTTCAGCCTCGGCGCCGCCATCGCGGGCCTTGCCGGAAGCGTCTTCGCGGCGGCGCAGACCGGCGCGTTCCCCCAGAACTTCGGCACCCAGGTGCTGATCCTGATCTACGCGGTCGTGATCCTCGGTGGCACCGGCAGCCTGACCGGCATGATCGTCGGCGCGATCGCGATCATCGCCTCGAACCAGGTGCTCGACTCGACCTCACCGCCGAATGTCGCGCGCGTGCTCTTCTACGCGGCGCTGATCGCAACCGTCTACTTCACGATGCGCAGGTCCTGGCCGCGGCTCATCACGGCCTTCGCGGCGACCGTGGTCTTCGGCTTCGCGGTGCATGCGATCGTCGACGCGGTCTGGTCGCGCGGCACGGCGGGCCAGGTCACCTCCGGCGGCTTCCTGACCGGGGTGATCCGGAACTGGGTGCTGCTGCCGACCAACCCGGGGCGGCTCGCGGTCTACGGCTACCTGCTGATGATCGCGTGCGTGATCGCGCTGGTCCAGCTCAAGGGCTGGTGGCGCCTCGCCGTGCTCGTGCCGACGCTCTACCTGACGGCGTTCGTCTGGGAGAACCTGCTCGTCCAGCAGCCCGCGGTGACGCGCTACGTGCTCTTCGGCGCCCTGCTGATCGCGGTGATGACGATCAGGCCGCAGGGCCTGTTCGGGACGGCGAAGGTGGAGATCGGCTGATGGCGGAGCGGCTGCTCGAGCTCAAGGGCCTCTCGAAGGCCTTCGGCGGCCTGCAGGTGATCTCCGACCTCGACCTCCACGTCGACGAGCACGAGATCGTGAGCGTGATCGGCCCGAACGGCGCCGGCAAGACGACGCTGTTCAACCTCATCACCGGTGTCTACGCGCCCGAGGCGGGGGAGATCCTCTTCGAGGGCGAGTCGCTCCTCGGCCTCGCTCCGAACCGGATCACCCGCAGAGGCGTCGCGCGCACCTTCCAGACCCTGCGCCTGTTCCTGAACATGACGGTCAAGGAGAACGTGATGGCGGCGGCCTACGGGCACACCCGCGCCGGGATCGTGCGGTCGGTGCTGCGCACGCCCGGCATGCGGCGCGAGGAGCGCGCCATCGCCGCGCTCGCCGAGGAAAAGCTCTCGTTCTTCGGCCAGCGGCTGATGGGCTACCGCTGGGACCAGCCGGCGTACTCGCTCTCCTACGCCAACCGTCGACGGCTCGAGATCGCCCGCGCGATGGCGACGAACGCCCGGCTGCTGCTCCTCGACGAGCCCGCCGCCGGGATGAACCCGGTCGAGACCCATGAGATCGCAGAGCTGATCGGGAAGCTGCGCGACGACGGCGGCTACACG
>Ga0307296_10000912_pt1 | contig 14503 bp, 12 predicted proteins | sample ER_DNA_153_FD_194467 | JGI IMG/M metagenome (GOLD analysis project Ga0307296, IMG submission 194467) | Bulk soil microbial communities from the East River watershed near Crested Butte, Colorado, United States - ER_DNA_153 | ecosystem: Environmental > Terrestrial > Soil > Floodplain | place... | reverse complement strand
GATAAGTCCAAGATCATCAGCAAGGTGGTTTGGGGAGGTGACGTGGCGGAATCCACGGCCCAACCACCGTCGACCGACTCCTACGACCGGCTCTTTACGGTCCCGAACCTGCTGAGCGTCCTGCGGCTGCTCGGGGTTCCGCTGTTCCTCTGGCTGTTACTCGGCCCGCATGCCGATGTCGCGGCGCTCGTCGTGCTGGCACTATCCGGCCTTAGCGATTGGGCCGATGGGGTCCTCGCCCGACGGCTGAACCAGGCCAGCCGGCTGGGTGAGCTGCTGGACCCGCTGGCGGATCGGCTCTACATCCTCGCGACGCTGATCGGCTTGACGTTGCGGAACATCATCCCGTGGTGGCTCGCCGGGCTGATCGTGTTGCGAGACGTTATCCTGCTAGCGACCGTCCCGGCCTTGCGCCGACGGGGATATTGGTCATTGCCGGTGCACTATCTCGGCAAGGCCGGCACATTCTGTCTGCTGTATGCGTTTCCTTTCCTGTTACTGGCCTCACATGAGGGGACGGCCGCAGACATCGCCCGACCAATCGCGTGGGCGTTCACCATCTGGGGCGTTGCCTTGTACTGGTGGGCGGGTGTGCTGTACCTGATGCAATTCAAGCGACTGTTGCGGCGGCGATCGGAATGACGAGCGCACCTCCCCAGTCATCCAGCGTGCTATCGACCGCCTACCTCACCGATCTGGTGACCAACACGCTCGACCCCGGCTATGCGGCCGCCACGGCCCGCCGGAGCGCCGATCCCCGATCGAGGTGGTGGGACCGCTGGAGCCGCCCGGCCGTGGCGATCGGCTGCCTGCTCATAGGGTTCACCGTTGCTGTCGCCTGGGTACACACCAACCGGGGAGCCCCAGCCGCAGCCCGCGTCCACGCCGATCTCGTCACCCGCGTGCGGGCGGCTCAACAAGCCGACAGCAGTCTCGCCGCAACTGCAGGCACTCTCGCCGCCGAGGCCAATCGGTTACGAGACGCGGCCTTGCCGTCCGACGGTGCCGTTCGTTCGCAGCTCGATCGGGAAGAACTGCTCGCGGGCATCACCCCGGCCACCGGGCCGGGCATGATTGTCCGGCTGGCCGATCCGCCGCGGACGAACCCCACCGCTGTCGGTGGCCGGCCGGGAACCACCCCCTTGGCAGACACCGCTGTGCTGACCGATCGGGATATCCGCGCCGTGGTCAACGAGCTGTGGCATGACGGTGCTGAGGCGATCTCGGTGAACGACGTCCGGTTGACCTCGACGACCGCTATCCGGTTCGCCGGACAGGCGGTACTGGTGGACTTCCGACCAGTCACTTCGCCGTACACGATCCGAGCCATCGGCGATCGGAACGCTGTGGAGACCGCGTTCGTCGATAGTCCGATTTCCAGTCGGTATCAGACCCTGGCCGGAGCCCGTGGGGTGGCATTCTCGTTCAGCCAGGCCGACCATCTCACGCTGCCCGCGAGCGCCGCTGTCACGCCTCGTTACGCGCAACCTGGGAGCTCGCCGTCCGCCACCCCGGGACGTAGCCGGTGATTGCTGCACTCGCCCTGGTCGTGGGCATCGTCCTCGGCCTGGTCCTGCGACCAACCGTGCCGAGCTGGCTGGAGCCCTACCTGCCAATCGCTGTCGTGGCTGCGCTCGACGCCGTTTTCGGCGGTGTGCGCGCGAGGTTGGACGGGCTATTCGACTCCAAGGTTTTTGTTATCTCCTTCGTGTCTAATGTTCTGGTGGCGGCGCTTATCGTGTTCCTGGGCGACAAGCTCGGGGTCGGTGCAGCGCTCTCGACGGCCGTTGTCGTCGTGCTCGGCATCCGGATCTTCGGCAATGCCGCAGCGATCCGACGGCACATCTTCCGGGCATGACCGCCGAGCACGACGCGGAAACCCGCGTCGAGGACCGAACCGACAATCTCGGCGAGATTGCTGCCGAGTCCGAGGCTGCAGACCGCGCCGAGACCGAGCCGCAGCCCGAGGGCCCAACCGACAAGACTGAGCCGCAGCCCGAGGGCCCAACCGACAAGACTGAGCCCGCGGCCGAGGACCCAACCGACAAGACCCAGCCCCAGCCCGAAGCCGAGGACCCAACCGCCAAGATCGCCGAGACCGAGCCCGAGCAAAGCGCCGACGATCCCGCAGACAAGACCATCGAACCTGACCCCGACGCTGGAGACCAGGCCAGGAGTGGGTCACACGATCAGGTCGGCGGTGCGGCAAGCCGCGCGCGGAACAGATCATTCCGGGTGCGGGCCGGCGTATTGATCGGCGTCCTGGTCGCGTTGCTCGGTTTCGCGATTGCCGTCCAGGTGCGTTCTAACTCGTCATCGGACAACCTCTCCAGCGCGCGGGAGGAGGATCTCATCCGCATCCTCGACGATCAGAACGTGCAGGCGGCTCGGCTGCGCCAGCAGATCGCCGATCTGCAGCGCACGGTTACCCAGTTGCAGGCAGGCGGCGACCGAAACTCGGTCGCCTTGCAGCAGGCCGAGCAGCAGCTCGCGGCACTGGGCGTGCTTCTTGGAACATTGCCGGCCACTGGGCCCGGAGTCGTGGTCACAGTTACCGATCCGGCGGGCAAGCTGCAGCCGGAGGACTTGCTCGACATCGTGCAAGAGCTGCGGGGCGCAGGCGCGGAGGCGATCCAGTTCGGCGGCGTTCGAGTCGGCGGGTCGACCAGCTTCACCGCGGCGCCCAATGGCGTCCAGGTCGACGACATGGTTGAGCAGCCGCCGTACGTTGTCCGTGCGATCGGCGACCCGAAGACGTTAGACACGGCATTGAACATCCCGGGTGGCGTCGCCGCGACCGCCCGCGCGGCCGGAGGTGACGCCGAGGTAGCAGAAATGCCACGCGTGACGATCACCGCGCTGCGTCAGTTGCCGAACCCCAAGTACGCCTCGCCGAGCGGCAGGTAGGGTGCCCTCGAACCGCACGACACAACCCGAGTGGAAGGGCGGATCGGCAGCGATGGCGGAAGTACCCGACGACCTGAAATACACCGCAGAGCACGAATGGGCGCGCATCTCCGGCTCCACGGTGCGGATCGGAATCACCGACTTCGCCCAGGAGTCACTTGGCGATGTCGTGTATGTGTCGTTGCCCGAAGTGGGCACGTTGATCACCAAGGGGGAGCCATTTGGCGAGGTCGAATCGACCAAGAGCGTCTCGGAGCTGTTTGGTCCCGTCGACGGCACGGTTACTGCGCGCAACGACACGCTGGACGGCCAGCCAGAGGTGATCAACTCCGACCCGTACGGAGCCGGCTGGATCATCGAGGTCGAGGTTGCTGAGACCTCCCAGTTCGACGCCTTGCTGGACGCCGGGACCTACGGCACGCTCAGCGGCTGACTCTCATTCAACTGCGATTGACCCTTGGGATCAGGCGGAACTAGGCTCGCCGCAGCCACCGGCACACCAGTTAACGACGGCGGGGCGGCGCACCGGCGGCATCGCGACTGCGCAGTCGAACCCCACGTGGCGGGGCGGTCTCAGACCGTACCGGCCAGCACAGAAGGGCTTACCGCGAGTGTTCTGTACTGCTTGTGGCACGGAGAATCCGGCGGGTAGCCGCTACTGTGCGAACTGCGGCGCCGTGCTGGCGGACAGTCTGCCTGACACGACCAGTGTTATCGGATCCCATGTCACGGTGCCGGAATCCGACGGGGAATTCTCCACCGAAGCTCATCAGGGTGCGATCGACGCGCTTGCTCCTGGCTCAGCCCTGCTCGTGGTGAAGCGAGGACCTAACGCTGGCAGCCGATTCCTTCTCGACCAAGACGCGATCACCGCCGGTCGGCACCCGGACAGCGACATCTTTCTGGACGATGTAACCGTGTCGCGTCGGCATGCCGAGTTTCGTCGAGAAGGCAGCGGCTATACGGTGCATGACGTCGGTTCGCTCAACGGCACATACGTCAATCGCGAACGCATCGATGCGGTTCCGCTGGCGGGAGGGGACGAAGTGCAGATTGGCAAGTTCCGCCTGGTATATCTCACCGCCGCCGTGCGCAGCGGTATTGGGGCCGGACAGGAATGATGACCTCGTGAGCCCGTCCGGCGCCACGGCTTCGGCGGCCGGGCCTCGGGCGACACTGTCCATCGGTGAGGTGCTGAGCCAGCTCCGTGCAGACTTTCCGGATATCACGATCAGCAAGATCAGGTTCTTGGAGACCGAGGGCCTGATTCGTCCGGAGCGGACGCCGTCCGGCTATCGCAAGTTCTCGGCGAATGACGTCGCCCGGCTGCGCTATGTCCTTGGCCAGCAACGCGACCACTACCTGCCATTGCGGGTGATCAAGGACCAGCTGGATGCGATGGATCGCGGACTCGTGCCCGCTGGTCAGGGCGGCGTGCCGCGCGTGCCGCACCTCGCCATTGCGGACAATGCGCCGAGCGCTGATCACTTCGTTCCGACGGCTGCAACATTGCGCATGTCCCGCGAGGAGCTGCTGAACGCAACTGGCCTGACCGCAGATCAGTTGCGGGAGCTCGAGCAGTTCGGGCTGGTCGTGCCACGCTCCGGTGGCCGGTACGACGACGACGCTCTCGCGATCGGCCAGGTCGTGGTCGAAATGGCCCGATACGGGCTCGAGGCGCGTCATCTGCGGGCTTTTCGCAGCGCCGCCGAACGGGAGGTCGGCCTGTTCTCCCAGGTCGTAGGACCCATGGCCCGGCAACGAGGATCGGAGGCGCGCGCCCGGGCCGAAGAGACGGTTCGAGAACTGGCGGCACTCTCGGTGCGGCTGCATGCCGCGCTCGTCCAGATCGGATTGCGCGATGTCATGGCGGGTACTGGCTGAAGCACCGCGCACCTAGAACGAGCGTGTAGCGTCTTGACCGTGCATCCGTTGCGAGTCGTCGGAGTGCGGGTGGAGTTACCGGCCAATCAGCCGGTTGTTCTGCTGCGGGAGGAAGACGGGGTCCGTTACCTACCGATCTGGATTGGCGCCGTCGAGGCCTCGGCCATCGCATTTCACCAGCAGGGCGTACAGACTCCGCGGCCGCTGACGCACGATCTCGTCCGGGACATGATCAGAGCGTTGGGCGTTCGGCTCGAAGCCGTACATATCACGGAGCTTCGAGACGACGTGTTCTACGCCGAACTTCGATTTGCCGGCGGAATCGCGGTGAGCGCTCGGCCGTCGGACGCCATCGCCGTGGCGCTGCGATGTGACGTCGCCATCCTGGGTAGCGACGGCGTTCTCGATGCCGCGGGGATCGAGATCCCTGACGAGCAGGAGGACGAGGTCGAAAAGTTCCGGGAGTTTCTCGACAACGTTTCACCCGAGGACTTCGCCTCGGGAAGTTGACTGCCGTGCGGTATCCAGCGCTCAACCTTCGATCTCAAGCTGAGAGTTACGGATTGGTCTCTGTGCCCGCGCGTCGCGTTGACCGCCACGCCGTCCCGGACATACCGTCATCGAACGGTGCCCGGCCGCTGGTGTGAGCACGCTGCGGCGGTAGAGCACGGTAGGCAGATCTGGAGGTGCGGGATGGGCGAGGTAGCCGAACCCGGGCAGCACCCGGAACAGGGCACGCTGTTCGCGGACCCGGCGCTGGGAGAGGCACCTGGCGACAACGTGGGTTACCGCGGCCCTACGGCCTGCGCCGCTGCGGGCATCACGTACCGGCAGTTGGACTACTGGGCGCGCACCGACCTCGTTGTGCCGTCCGTCCGCTCGGCGACGGGGTCCGGCAGTCAGCGGCTGTATTCGTTCAAGGACATCCTGGTGCTGAAGGTCGTCAAGCGGCTGCTGGATACCGGTGTCTCCTTGCAGAACATCCGCAGCGCGGTCGAGCACCTACGGGCCCACGGTGTCGATGACCTGGCCCGCATCACGTTGCTTTCCGACGGCACGACGGTCTACGAGTGCACCTCGTCGGAAGAGGTCGTCGATCTGTTGCGCGGTGGGCAGGGGGTCTTCGGAATCGCGGTGAGCGGCGCGCTCCGTGAGCTCATCGGCTCGCTCGCTCAGCTGCCCAGCGAGCGTGCGGACAGTGCCGAACCGACGCCGGTTGAACCCACCTCCAGCGGCCAGGATGAGCTGGCACGGCGGCGGCAGCAGCGAACGGCCGCGAGCTGAACCGCCTACCGAAAAGACCGCTACCCAGATCGCCTCGCCGCGCAGCCGGCTGGTACCTTCGAACGTGACCTTCCCCGCGCGGGAGAGTTCGTCCGGCCATCGCCGGGCGGCGCCGAAGGGGCAACTTCCCCGGAACCTCTCAGGCACCAGGACTGTGCGGACGGCACGTCGCCAAGGTCGCTCTGGAGGGCTCACCAACAGAGGGGGACGCTGCGCCAGTCGGCGCGGCTGTTCCGTCTTTGTCAGGAGTGAGCCGCCCGATGAGCCTTTTCGATCTCGAGCATGACGACGCCTTCGCGAGTCGGCACATCGGCGTGGTCGATCCCGCCGACACCCAGCAGATGCTCGATGCGATCGGCTTCAGCTCGCTCGAGGAGTTGCTCGACGCGGCGGTGCCGGAGAGCATCCGCGACCGGCGCGCACTAGGCCTGCCGCCGGCCACCTCCGAGGCCGAGGTCGCCGGTGAGCTGCGGGAACTCGCGGGCCGCAACCGGGTGCTCTCGTCGATGATCGGGCTCGGCTACTACGGCACCGTCACCCCGGCCGTTATCCGACGCAACGTGCTGGAAAACCCGGCGTGGTACACCGCGTACACGCCCTACCAGCCTGAGATCAGCCAGGGTCGGCTCGAGGCCTTGCTCAACTTTCAGACGGTGATCGAGGACCTCACGGCGTTGCCCGTGGCGAACGCCTCGCTACTGGATGAGTCCACCGCGGCAGCCGAGGCCATGACGCTCATGCATCGCACGGCCCGGCAGGGCGACACTCTTGTCGTCGATGCCGACGTGCTGCCGCAGACACTCGACGTCGTGCAAACCCGGGCGCGCCCCCTGGGGCTGCAGGTGGTTACCCACGATCTCGACGACCCGTTGCCGGATGGCGACGTCTTCGGCGTGCTCGTCCAGTACCCGGGTGCATCCGGTCGGGTACGGGACCTGGCGCCGATCGTGACCGCCGCCCACGACCGCGGTGCGCTGGTCACGGTCGCCGCTGATCTGCTAGGTCTGGCCTTGCTCGTACCACCCGGTGAGGTCGGTGCCGACATTGCCGTGGGCACCTCCCAGCGATTCGGGGTGCCACTGGGCTTCGGTGGTCCGCACGCCGGCTACATGGCGATCCGAAGCGGGCTCGAGCGCCAGCTGCCGGGCCGCTTGGTCGGCGTCTCGATCGACGCCGACGGCCAGCCGGCCTACCGGCTCGCCTTGCAAACGCGCGAGCAGCACATCCGGCGCGAACGTGCCACGAGCAACATCTGCACCGCGCAGGTGCTACTCGCGGTGATCGCCGGCATGTACGCCGTCTACCACGGCGCCGACGGCATCCGGCGCATCGCACAGCGCGCGCACCGCATGGCGGCAATACTGGCGGCAGGTCTGCTCGAGAACGGCATCGAGGTGTCCAGCGCGCCATTCTTTGACACTCTGAACGCCCGCGTCCCGGGCGCTGCGGCGGATGTGGTGGCGGCTGCCCTCGTCGAAGGCATCAACCTGCGACTCGTCGACGCAGACACCGTGGGCATCGCCTGCGACGAGACGACCCACCGTAACAACCTGGTCGCCGTTTGGCGGGCGTTCCGCCTGACCATCGGCTACCACGACATTGATCGTCTGGACGAGAGCACCTCCGACGGATTGCCGGTCGTCCGGCGCACCAGCCCGTACCTGACCCACCCGGTCTTCTCCGCCCACCGTTCGGAAACCGAAATGCTGCGCTACCTGCGCCGGCTCGCCGACAAGGACTACGCGCTGGATCGCGGGATGATCCCGCTCGGGTCATGCACGATGAAGCTCAACGCTACGACCGAGCTCGAGCCGATCACCCTGCCCGGCTTCGCCGACGTACACCCGTTCGCGCCGGAAGGCCAGTACGACGGTTACCGCCACATCATCAACGACTTGGAGCACTGGCTCGCCGAAATCACCGGGTACGACGCGGTGTCACTGCAGCCGAATGCGGGATCCCAGGGCGAATTCGCGGGACTGCTGGCGATCCGCGGCTACCACCGCGCGCGGGGCCAGGAGCATCGGGACGTGTGTCTGATTCCGGCCAGTGCACACGGCACGAACGCGGCCAGCGCGGTCATGGCCGGCATGCGCGTCGTCGTCGTCAAGACGGCTGGTGAGGCGGGAGAGATCGATTTCGACGACCTACGTGCCAAGATCGCGACGCACGCAGATGCCCTAGCGGCGGTGATGGTGACCTACCCGTCGACGCACGGAGTGTTCGAAGCGAATATCGCCGAGCTGTGTGCGCTCGTCCACGAGGCCGGTGGACAGGTCTACGTCGACGGAGCGAACCTCAACGCGATGGTTGGTCTAGCGCGCCCAGGTCAGTTCGGCGCCGATGTATCGCACCTGAACCTGCACAAGACGTTCTGCATCCCGCACGGTGGTGGCGGGCCCGGGGTCGGCCCGATCGGAGTGCGCGCCCACCTGGCGCCGTACTTGCCGAATCATCCGCTGCGTGCCGACGCTGGTCCCGCCTCCGCAGCCGGGGCCATCGCGGCGGCGCCGTGGGGCTCGGCGTCAATCCTGCCGATCACCTGGGCGTACCTGCGACTGATGGGCCCGATCGGCCTGACCCGAGCCACCGGTGTCGCGATCCTGTCGGCCAACTACCTGGCGAAACGGCTGGCGGCCCACTATCCGGTGCTCTACACCGGAGCGCAGGGCCTGGTGGCGCACGAGTGCATCCTCGATCTGCGGCAGATCACCCGGGACACGGGCATCACTGTCGAGGACGTGGCCAAGCGGCTCATCGACTATGGATTCCACGCGCCGACCATGTCCTTCCCGGTCGCGGGCACGTTGATGGTCGAGCCGACCGAGTCGGAGAGCCTCGTGGAGCTGGACCGATTTGTCGCGGCGATGATCGCTATCAAGGGTGAGATCGCGAAGGTCGCGTCCGGAGATTGGCCCCGAGAGGAGAATCCGCTCGTCAACGCCCCGCACACGGCGTGGTGCCTGACGGAGAAGTGGGCCCACCCGTACACATTGGCCGAGGCAGCCTACCCTGATGGGGTCGATTCCGCGGCCAAGTACTGGCCACCCGTCCGTCGCATCGACGGAGCGTACGGCGACCGCAATCTGGTCTGCGCCTGCCCGCCGGTGGCCGACTACGCCTGACCGGCGGGTGACATACCATCGCCCGCCCAGCCACGTCGCGGGGCGGGCGAGCCGGTAGGGATCAGGACTTGCGGTGCGCTGCCGCGGCCAGCAACTCCTGACGACGTGCCGCGATGCTACGACCGTCGGGCAGAAGCTCTCCGGTGTCCTCGAACAGCACGACCCCGTTGCATAGGAGGCTCCACCCTTGCTCGGGGTGCGCGACGATCACGTGTGCGGCGTCGCGGTCGAGCTGCGCGGCAGATGGGCACGGCGGAGTGTGCGTGCACACGTGCGGCGCTGGGGCGGGTGGTGCAGTGATCATCTTCGGTGGGTCCCCGTAATCGTTTGCAGGTTGTTCTTGCAACGTCAAGTGTGCTCCGTGTTGCGCAGATGTCCAGCATCTCAAACATATAAATTTAGGTGTGTAATACGCAAATCGCTCGGCACTGTCATCAAATTGTTGTCGACCACCACATACTCTGAGCGGGAAGTGAGTACCGACCGGATGTTTCCGCAGCAGATTTCGCGCGATGATCTTGAACTTTCCGTGGCCGGAAGGCACCGAGTCCAAGATCGCGAGGGATCCAGCTCGGACCATTACGCGCGCCCCAGCCAGTCTTGCGCCTCACGCAGGCTCGGCGCGCGGGGTACCCAATCGGCCAGGATGGCAGGGTAGCCGGCAGCGATCGCGGCCTGCACAACCTCGGTGTCATCGTCGACGAACGCTGCGATCGAGCGAGCGCTGAGCCCGCGCAAGACACCGAGCTTGAACAACCGCGCGGGCCGCCGGTCGCCGTTCCCCCGCAGATGAATCTCGGCGTGCGGCAGGCCGTATTTCGCGAGCCAGTCCCGGGTCACCGGCCGCAGCCATTCCGGACGACCGGACAGCCAAGCAACCTCGTGCTGCGCGCCCAGCTCATTGACCAGCGTGATGCCTTCGACGAGAGCCGGATCAGCTACCGCCGACTCGTGAAATCGTACCCAGTCCTTCCGCCGGCCCTCGATATGGTGCAGCCGGTGCCGAACATCGGCGACGACGCCGTCGATGTCGAAGACGGCCACCGTCACGGTCGAGAGCCTACGTGCCGGGCGGGTGGGATGATGGGGCCCGTGCGCTTTCTCGGGCCCCCACCCCCGTATGACCTGACCTACGACGACGTGTTCATGGTGCCGGCGCGCTCGGACGTGAGCTCCCGGTTCGACGTGGACCTGTCGACGGTCGACGGTAGTGGCACGACAATCCCGATCGTCATCGCCAACATGACGGCGGTGGCCGGCCGCCGGATGGCCGAGACGGTTGCCCGCCGGGGTGGGCTCGCGGTACTGCCCCAGGACATCCCGGTCGATGTCGTGCGTGATGTCGTGGCGTGGGTGAAATCCCGGCACCTCGTCTTCGATACGGCGTTGACGCTTATGCCGACCAGTCCGGTTGGAGACGCACTCGCGTTGCTGCCCAAGCGGGCCCACGGCGCCATCATCGTGATCGACGACGGACGCCCGGTCGGCGTGGTGACGGAAGCAGACTGCCTCGGCGCCGACCGATTCGCGCAGCTGCACCGGGTGATGTCGACGCCCGTCGTGACGGTGCCTGACTCGGTGGATCCCCGCAAGGCCTTCGAGATGCTCGACCTGGAGCACCGCCGACTGGCGGCGGTCGTCGACGCGACAGGCCGCCTCGTGGGCATTCTGACCCGGACGGCCGCCCTGCGGGCGACCCTTTATGAACCAGCGATCGACGCGTCCGGCCGGCTGCGCGTTGCGGCGGCGATCGGTGTCAATGGGGATGTCGCCGGTAAGGCCAGCCAGCTGCTCGACGCCGGCGTCGATCTGCTGGTCGTAGACACCGCGCACGGCCACCAGCAGCGCATGATCGACGCCCTCAGCGCGATACGCGCGCTTACGCCAACGGTCCCGATCGTTGCGGGCAATGTCGTATCGGCCGAGGGAGTGCGCGATCTCGTCGCGGCCGGGGCCGACGTCGTGAAGGTCGGCGTAGGTCCCGGTGCCATGTGCACCACCCGCATGATGACGGGTGTCGGTCGTCCACAGTTTTCGGCGGTTCTGGAGTGTGCCGCGGCGGCGCGCGACCTCGACCGGCACGTGTGGGCGGACGGAGGGGTACGCCATCCGCGCGACGTCGCGCTGGCCTTGGCCGCCGGCGCCTCCGCGGTCATGATCGGGTCATGGTTCGCCGGTACCTTCGAGTCGCCCGGTGATCTGCACGCCGCTCCCGACGGTCGCCTGTACAAGGAGAGCTTCGGCATGGCCTCCGCGCGTGCGGTAGCCAACCGGACCTCCGGCGAGGACGCGTTCGAGCGAGCCCGCAAGGCGCTGTTCGAAGAAGGGATATCCACTGGCCGGATGTACCTCGATCCGCTGCGGCCTGGGGTCGAGGACCTGATCGACGCGATCGTCGCCGGCGTGCGGTCCGCCTGCACTTACACCGGGGCGGCCGACCTCGGCGAGTTCGCTCGCCGCGCTGTCGTCGGCGTGCAGAGTGCCGCCGGATACGCAGAAGGCCGTCCGCTGGACGACAGCTGGTAGTGACCTGAGCGGGACGCTGCGGACGCGCTAGGCGGCGCCGTAACCTGTCGGGTCTGCGGCCGCAGTGACAAAAGTCGTGGGCGGACAACCTCGCGCTCGGTTAGCGTCAGTGTGAGATGTTGATTCGCCTGCTTCGAGCATATCTGCAGCCTTATCGCCGGGCGTTGATGGCGGTGGTGGTGCTGCAGTTCTTCAGCACCCTCGCCTCGCTGTACCTGCCGACCTTGAACGCGGAGATCATCGACCGCGGCGTGGCGCTCGGGGATACCGGATACATCATTTCCACCGGCGGGATCATGTTGCTCGTCACGCTGGTTCAAATCGTCTGCTCGATCGCCGCGGTCTACTTCGGCGCCCGGACAGCGATGGGCTTCGGACGCGACGTGCGCGCGGGGCTTTTCGCCCGGGTCGGCACGTTCTCCGCACGTGAGGTGACGACCTTCGGGGCGCCGTCGCTCATTACCCGGACCACCAACGACATACAACAGGTGCAGCTGGTCGTCCTGACCGGCTGCACGCTCCTGGTGGTCGCGCCGATCATGTGCGTGGGCGGCATCATCCTGGCATTACGGCAAGACCTGGGGCTGGCCTGGCTCCTGGTCGTCAGCATCCCGGTCTTGCTGAGCGCCGTGGGACTCATCATCCGCAAGATGGTGCCGCTGTTCCGGATCATGCAGGTGAAGGTTGACGGGCTCAATCGGGTACTGCGCGAGCAGATCGCCGGCATCCGCGTCGTTCGGGCATTCGTCCGAGAGCCGTTCGAGACCCACCGCTTCGCGAGCGGAAACGCGGAGCTGACCGACTCGGCGGTGCGGGCCGGCCGGTTGATGGCGCTGATGTTCCCGACCGTGATGCTCGTGTTCAACACCTCGAGCGTGGCGGTCCTGTGGTTCGGCGCGCACCGCGTTGAGGCCGGCCAGATCCAGATCGGTTCCCTGATTGCGTTCCTCAGCTATCTCGTGCAGATCCTGCTGTCGGTCATGCTGGCGACATTCATGGCAGTGATGTTGCCCAGGGCAACCGTGTCCGCCGAGCGCATCGTCGAAGTACTCGACACCGAGACATCCGTCCACCCGCCGACAAGTCCGGTGTCGGTCGGTCTGCCCGAAGCGGGCGTCACGATGACCGGCGTCGAGTACCGCTATCCAGGTGCCGAAGCCGCGGTAGTTTCGGACATCAGCTTCCGGGCGCGGCCGGGCGAGACGACTGCCATCATCGGCAGCACCGGTTCCGGCAAGACAACACTGATCTCGCTCGTCCCACGCCTGTTCGACGTAACCGCCGGGGCAGTTCGAGTCGGAGGCATCGACGTCCGGGACCAGGATCCTGAAGCATTGTGGCGCCGGATCGGCTACGTGCCACAGCGGCCGTACCTGTTCACCGGAACGGTCGCGTCCAACTTGCGCTATGGCGATCCGGATGCGACCGAGGAGCAGCTGTGGCGCGCGCTCACGATCGCTCAGGCGAGTGACTTCGTGTCGGCCATGCCCGGTGAGCTGCAGGCAGCGATCGCGCAGGGCGGTAGTAACGTCTCAGGCGGTCAACGCCAGCGGCTAGCCATCGCCCGCGCCATCGTCCGCCGACCCGATATCTACTTGTTCGACGACGCATTCTCCGCGCTTGACCTGTCGACAGACGCTCGGTTGCGCGCCGCGCTGGCGCCGCACATCCGCGCCGCCACTGTGATCATCGTGGCCCAACGCGTATCGACGATCATGAATGCCGATCAGATCATCGTGCTCGACGGCGGCGCCATTATCGGACTGGGTACTCACCCCGAGTTGATAGAGAACTGCCCGACCTACGCGGAAATTGTCGCGTCGCAGATGGCCGCCGGGGTGCCGGCGTGACCAGGTTGTCGACAGCTGCGCCACCTCGGCCCGTCGGTCGCGGGCCCGGATCGGGACGAGGCCCATTCGGGCAACCGCTCGGCCAGCCAGGGGAGAAGTCTCTCAACTTCGGAACGTCGTCCCGCCGGCTGCTCCGGCGTTTGGCACCTGAGCGGAGCATGGTCGTGCTGCTCGTTGCGCTAGGTGTGATCAGTGTCGCGCTCAGCGTGATCGGCCCGAAGATCCTCGGGCATGCCACGGACCTGATCTTCGACGGTGTGGTCGGACAACGGTTGCCGGCCGGCATCTCTAAGGCTCAGGCAATCGCCGAGGCCCGGGCGCGAGGCGACAGTAGGTTCGCCGACCTGCTGAACGGAACCGATGTCATGCCTGGGTCGGGCATCGACTTCGCTGCCCTCGGACACGTTCTTGTCCTCGTCTTGTTGCTGTATGTGACAGCGTCGATCTTCATGTGGGCGCAGGGATATCTCGTCGCCGGTGTGGTCCAGCGCACCGTGTACCGACTACGGTCCGACGTGGAAGCCAAGCTCAATCGGTTGCCCCTGTCGTATTTCGACAAGCAGCCCCGCGGCGAGATCTTGAGCCGGGTGACCAACGACATCGACAATCTGGGCCAGAGTCTCCAGCAGACGATGAGCCAGCTGCTCACGTCCTTGCTCACCGTGATCGGCGTCCTGACGGTGATGGTCGTCATCTCGCCGCTGCTCGCTGTCGTCGCGCTAGTGGCGGTTCCCTTTTCGCTGCTCATCACCCGGGTGATCGGCAAGCGATCCCAGCCGAAGTTCCTCGCCCAGTGGCGAAACATGGGCGAGCTCAACGCCCAGATCGAAGAGGTGTACACCGGCCATTCGATCGTCAAGGTGTTCGGGCGCCAGCATGACGTCGAACGTACCTTCGGCGAGAAGAACGAGGAGCTCTACGGCGCAT
>Ga0307296_10000910_pt1 | contig 14516 bp, 10 predicted proteins | sample ER_DNA_153_FD_194467 | JGI IMG/M metagenome (GOLD analysis project Ga0307296, IMG submission 194467) | Bulk soil microbial communities from the East River watershed near Crested Butte, Colorado, United States - ER_DNA_153 | ecosystem: Environmental > Terrestrial > Soil > Floodplain | place... | reverse complement strand
TGGTACCTCGGCGTTCACGGCCATCCTGCGCCTCCGTGCCGAGCGGCGCGCACGCCCCACGACGTGCATTCACCGCGCTCCGTCGCGACAGGTCACCTGCCGCGCCTATCGTACGGTTTGCCCTGGCTTCCGGTAAAGAATCGCCTGACCGATCAACGGGCCCGATCGCGGAGGAGCCGGACCGATGAGAGTGGTGCGCTTCTACGCGCCCCGGGACGTGCGGGTCGAGGACGCCCCCGAGCCCACGGCCGGCCCCGGTGACCTGCTGATCCGGGTCCGCAACTGCTCGGTCTGCGGGACCGACGCCAAGATCTGGCGCTCCGGCCACCCCGACCTGCGCCCGCCCCGGGTGCTCGGCCACGAGGTCGCCGGGGAGGTGGTCGACGTCGGCGAGGGCGCCGACGGCTGGTCGCCGGGCGACCGGGTGCAGGTGATCGCGGCCATCCCCGACGGCACCTGCCACGAGTGCCGGCACGGCTGGCAGACGGTCTGCCCCAACCAGGAGCGGATCGGCTACCAGCACGACGGCGGCTTCGCCGAGCTCATGCGCGTCCCGGCCGGGGTGCTGGCCGTCGACGGCGTCAACCGCGTCCCCGCGGGGCTGTCGTTCGCCGAGGCGTCGGTGGCCGAGCCGCTGAGCTGCGTCATCAACGGCCAGGAGCAGGCCCGGGTCGGCGAGGGCCAGACGGTGGTGGTGGTCGGGGCCGGGCCGATCGGCTGCCTGCACGTGCGGCTGGCCAGGGCCCGCGGCGCGGCCAGGGTGCTCCTGGTCGAGCTGAGCCGGCGGCGCCTGGCGCTGGCCGCCGGGCTGGTCGGCCCCGACGAGGCCATCGCGGCCGACGCCACCGACACGGTGGCGGCGGTCCGCGGGCTGACCGGCGGGCGCGGGGCCGACGTGGTCATCGTCGCCGCCGGCTCCGGCCAGGCCCAGGAGGAGGCCCTGCGGATGGCCGCCCGCCGGGGCACGGTCAGCTTCTTCGGCGGCCTGCCCAGGGACCGGCCGACCATCACCTGCGACGCCAACATCGTCCACTACCGCGAGGTGGCCATCGTCGGCGCCAACGGCTCCAGCCCCGACCACAACCGCCAGGCCATGGAGCTGATCGCCTCCGGCGCCGTCCCGGTGGCCGACCTGATCACCCACCGCCTCCCCCTGGAGCGGGCGGTCGAGGGCATCCAGGCCGTGACCAGCGGCGAGGCCATCAAGGTGACGGTCGAGCCGACCGGGCCGACCGGCGAACCTGCCGGTCGGAATCTGTAGCCGTCGGCCGCAGGCCGACTCAGAGCCGTTCAGTCAGGGGTCACGTAGGCGGCCGACAGGCCGCCGTCGACCAGGAACGTGGCAGCCGTGATGTAGCTGGCGTCGTCGGAGGCCAGGAAGCAGGCGGCGGCGGCGATCTCGGCCGCCTCGGCGAAGCGGCCCATGGGCAGGTGGACCAGGCGGCGGGCGGCCTTCTCCGGGTCCTTGGCGAACAGCTCCCGGAGCAGGGGGGTGTTGACCGGGCCGGGGCAGATGGCGTTGACCCGCACTCCCCGCCGGGCGAGCTCGACCCCCAGCTCGCGGGAGAGGGCGAGCACGCCGCCCTTGGACGCGGTGTAGGAGATCTGCGAGGTGGCCGCGCCCATCACGGCCACGAACGAGGCCGTGTTGACCACCGCCCCCCCGCCCCCGGCCAGCAGGTGGGGGATGCCGTGCTTGCAGCAGAGGAACACCGCCGTGAGGTTCACCTCCTGGACCCGCCTCCAGGCCTCCAGGCTGGTGTCGAGCGCCGACACGTCGTCGGGCGGGGCGATGCCGGCGTTGTTGAACAGCACGTCGATGCCGCCGAAGCGCTCCGCCGCCCGGGCGTACATGGCGGCCACCTCAGCCTCGTCGGTCACGTCGGCGTGCAGGTACAGCCCGTCGACCTCGGCCGCCACCTCCTCCCCGGCCTCGTCCGACAGGTCGACCACGCACACCCGCGCCCCCTCGGCCGCGAACCGCCGCGCGCTCTCCCGCCCGATCCCGCTGGCCGCCCCGGTGATGACGGCCACCTTCCCCTCGAGCCGACCGATGTCGACCCACCTCCTTCCACGCTCGGAGCCGGCCCAGTATGTCGCCGCGGCCGCCGTCCCGCCCGCCGCCGCTGCGGGTTCGCCCTGTTCGCCTCCGTCGAGCCACTTGCAGCGCCGACGTCCGCGGTTCACCGTTCGGGATGCCTGTCTTGGTGGTGGGAGGTCTCCGAAGGAGGCGCGCCATGGCGCAGAACGGTCCGTCCCCCAGTCTGGCCCGGGAGGCAATCGGTCTCCGCGAGGTCCTGTTCCAGTCGATCACCCACATGGCCCCGGCGGCGGCGGTCGCCTTCTCGATCATCGTCGGGGCCAACTACGCCGCCGGGGCCCTGCCCCTGTCGGTGCTCTTCGCCCTGGTCGCCTGCCTGCTGGTGGCCATCTCGATCGGGCAGCTGGCCAAGCGCCTGCCGTCGGCCGGCGGCTTCTACACCTACGCCGCCCGCGGGCTGCACCCGGCCGTCGGCTTCCTGGTCGGCTGGGGCTATGCGTTCGTGGAGCCGCTGGTGGCGCCCCTGCTGTTCCTGATCTTCGGCAACGTGGTCGCCGGCACCCTCAACCAGGAGTTCGGCTGGAGCTACGACACCTGGTGGGTGGTGTCCGCGCTGGCCGCCGCCGTGACCGTGTTCGCGCTCGGCTACTTCGGGGTCCGGTTGAGCACCGGCGCCGGCACCATCCTCGGCCTGTTCGAGATCCTGGTGTTCGCGGGCCTGGCCGTCACCCTGATCTTCCAGGCCGGCGACGCCAACACCCTGTCGGTGTTCGGCACCGGGTTCGCCGACGTCGACGGCTTCGCCGGCCTCTCCGGGGTGATCGCCGGCTCGGTCTACACCATCCTGGCCTTCATCGGCTTCGAGGCCGCCGCGCCCCTGGCCGAGGAGGCCAAGGACCCGCGGCGCACCATCCGGCTGGCCGTCCTCTACTCCTGCCTCGGCATCGGCCTGTTCTACGTGCTGACCACCTACGCGGCCACGGTCGCCTTCGGTCCGGGCAAGTTCGCCGAGTTCCCCACCTTCGGGGGCGGCAACCCCTGGGACGCCCTGGCCCGGGGGGCCTGGGGCGCCGGCTGGGTGCTGGTGTTCCTGGCCGTGGCCAACTCGGCCATCGCCAACGCCAACGCCTCGGCCAACGCCGCCACCCGGACCTGGTTCGCGATGGGGCGGATCCGGCTGCTGCCGCGGCCGCTGGAGCACGTCAACCCGCACTGGCGCTCGCCCGACGTCGCCGTCGTCGTCCAGTTCGTGGTCGGGGTCGGGGTCGCCCTGTGGCTGGGGCTGCAGTACGACCCGCTGACCGCCTTCGCCATCGTCGGCACCATCGTCACCGCGGTGATCATCATCATCTACATGGTCGTGAACCTGGCCTGCCTGGTCTTCTACCTGCGCGAGGGCCGGGCCGACTTCAACCCGCTGCTGCACGGCCTGGTCCCGATCTTGGGCATCCTCGCGTTCCTGCCCGCCTTCCTGACCGCGGTCGGGATCAAGGCCTTCGACTTCGTCAACGCCCTCCCCTACCCGATCAGCCTGGTCGGGCCCGTGGTCGGCATCTGGTACGCGATCGGCCTGGTCTACCTGGTGGTGCTGCTCACCACCCGACCGGAGCGGCTGCGCGAGACCGGCAGGGTGTTCGAGGAGGAGCCCGCCGCCGAGGCGGGGATCCGCTGACGCGAAGGAGGCGCCATGGAGGTGCTGAGCTACCGGCCGGACCCGGCCGAGTTCGCCTGGACCTTCGGCGGGGTGCCGCCGGTCCGCCGGGTCCGGCCGGGCAGCATCCTGGAGCTGTGGACCGAGGACGCCTTCGGGGGCACGGTCCGGGGGCCCGAGGACCTGGTCTCCCGGGTGGTCGAGTTCCCCTTCGTCAACCCCCAGACCGGGCCGTTCTACGTCGAGGGGGCCGAGCCAGGGGACACCCTGGCCATCCACTTCGTGTCGATCGAGCCGTCGCGGGACTGGGCCGCCTCGACCACCATCCCGCTGTTCGGGGCCCTGACCGGCACCCACGCCACCGCCCTGCTCCAGGAGCCGCTGGACGAGGTCGTGTGGATGTACGAGGTCGACCGGGCCCGGCGGACGGTGTCCTTCCAGGCCCGGCGCGGCGACCTGGCCGTCACCCTGCCGCTTGACCCGATGCACGGGACCGTCGGGGTCGCGCCGGCGTCCTTCGAGGCCCGCTCGTCGCTGGTCCCCGACGCCCACGGCGGCAACATGGACACCCCTGAGATGCGGGCCGGGGTCACCTGCTACCTGGGCGTCAACGTCGAGGGGGCGCTGTTCTCGATCGGCGACGGCCACTGCCGCCAGGGGGAGGGGGAGAGCTGCGGGGTGGCCGTCGAGGCGGCCATGGACACGGTGCTCGCGGTCGACCTGGTCAAGGGGGCGGCCACGCCCTGGCCGCGGCTGGAGAGCGACACCCACCTGATGAGCACCGGGTCGGCCCGCCCCCTGGAGGACGCCTTCCGCATCTCCCAGGTCGACCTGGTCCAGTGGGTCGGCGAGGCCTGGGGCCTCGACCAGCTCGACGCCTACCAGCTCCTCACCCAGGCCGTGGAGGCGCCGGTGGCCAACGTGGTCGACCCCAACTACACCTTCGTCTCCAAGCTCCGCAAGGACCTGCTGCCGGCCACCGACCTCTACGGCGGCACCCACGCCCGCCTGCGCCAACTGGGCCGCGACTACCTGTCCGACCGGGGCTGACCGCCGGCATCGACATCATGATCGGCACGTCTCCACCGGCCGACCTCGGTCGGGCGCGGATTGGGTACAGTGCCGCCGTGCGTCTGGACTCTGAGCACTTCGCCACCTTCGTCCCGGGTGATCCGCCGCGTGCCGGCGTGCTTGCCGTGTGGGGCGGCGGGCAGGGCCCGGACGAGCTCGACCTGGTGCTGCCGGCGGGAACGGCAACGCGTCGTCGTCGGGTCCGCGGGCGGCTGCTGCCGCTCGCGTCGGCCCTGCCGGCGCTGCTGGCACCGGCCGCCGGCGGCGCCAGCGCCTCGGTGGCCGCCTGGTCGGCCGCGGCGGCGACCGGTGTCGGGCTGGTGGCCCGGGGGCGCCTGCTGCCTGCCGCCAGCCTCGGCGGGTACGGCGCGTGGCGGGTCGGCCCGCTTGATGCGGCCGACCTGGGCTGGCTGCGGCGGATCGCCGCCGCGATGCCGCCGCAGGGACACGCCGTGGCCGTCGACGGGCGGCGGCCGCTGCGGCTGCGCTCGCCCGAGGGGTTGGTCCGCGAGCTGTGGGATGCGATCGCCGACACCCTGGTGCGGACCCCCGCGGCGGTCCACGCGACCGGGGCGCCTGCGTTCGCCGCGGTCGAGCCGGTCCGGGTGGATGAGCTCGCCGGCTGGTTGGCGGAGACCGACCGGGGGCTGGACGCCGGGGCGCAGGTGCAGCTCCGGATCGAGCTCCCGGTCAAGGATGAGAAGCCGTTCGCCGCCGTGGTCCAGGTGCGCAGCGCGGCCGACCCCAGCCTGGTGGTGGACGCCGGAGAGCTGTGGACCGCCCCGGCGGCGGTGCTGGCGCGGCTGGGCGATCGCGCCGAGACCGATCTGCTGCTGGCCCTGCGGCGCGGCGCCCGGGCATGGCCGCCGCTGGCGCCGCTGCTGCGCTCGGCGGCCCCGACCGAGGTCAGCCTCGACGAGGAGCAGGTGGCCGAGCTGCTGGAGACCGGTGCCGAGGCGCTCGGCGGTGCCGGCATCGAGGTCCGGTGGCCGGCGGAGCTGCTCGGCGAAGGGCTGGATGTGCGTGCCACCGTGGCGACCCCGACACCGGCCGGCGCCGCCCAGCCCGCGTTCCGGCTGGAGGCGCTGCTCAGCTTCGACTGGCAGGTGACGGTGGGCGCCGAGGCGCTGACGGCCGAGGAGGTCGCCGCGCTGGCCGAGGCCAAGCGTCCGCTGGTGCGGCTGCGTGGCCGCTGGGTGCGGGTGAACCGCGAGCTGCTGGAGCGGCTGCGGCGCCGGCGGGGCCCGCGGATCAGCGCTGCCGAGGCCCTGGCCGCCGCGCTCACCGGCAGCCTGGTGGTGGACGGCGACCGGGTCGAGTTCCACGCCGCCGGGTCGCTGGCCGACCTCGTCGACCGGCTGGCCGGCGCGGGGCGGGTCGCCGTCGAGCCTTCCGAGGGCCTGCGGGCCACCCTGCGGCCCTACCAGCGCCGCGGCCTTTCCTGGCTGGCCCAGATGTGCGAGCTGGGGCTGGGCGGCTGCCTGGCCGACGACATGGGGCTGGGCAAGACCGTCCAGGTGATCGCGCTGCACCTGCACCGGCGGCCGCTGGAGGCGGGGCCGACGCTGGTGGTCTGCCCCACGTCGCTGCTCGGCAACTGGCAGCGGGAGCTGGCCCGCTTCGCCCCGGACGTCCCGGTGCGGCGCTACCACGGCGGCGGCCGGCACCTGGAGCGGCTGGCGGCCGACGAGGTGGCGCTGGTCACCTACGGGGTGGTGCGCCGCGACCGGGCGGTGCTGGCCGAGGTCGGCTGGGGCCTGGTGGTCGCCGACGAGGCGCAGCACGCCAAGAACCCCCTGTCGCGCACCGCCCGGGAGCTGCGGGCGATCCCGGCGCCCGCCAGGGTCGCGCTGACCGGCACGCCGGTGGAGAACCGGCTGACCGAGCTGTGGTCGATCCTGGACTGGACGACTCCAGGGCTGCTCGGCCCGCTGGAGCGGTTCCGCCGTTCGGTCGCGCTGCCGGTCGAGCGGTACCGCGACCCGGACGCCACCGAACGGCTGGCCCGGGTGGTGCGGCCGTTCCTGCTGCGGCGCCGCAAGAGCGACCCGCGGATCGCTCCGGAGCTGCCGGCCAAGACCGAGACCGACCGGGTGGTGCCGCTCACCGCCGAGCAGGCGACGCTGTACGAGGCGGTGGTGCGCGAGACGCTGGCCAAGATCGCCTCCAGCGAGGGCATCGAGCGGCGCGGGCTGGTGCTTGGGCTGCTCACCGCCCTCAAGCAGATCTGCAACCACCCGGCGCAGTACCTGCACGAGGCCGCGCCGCTGGGCGGCCGCTCCGGGAAGCTGGCCGCCCTCGACGAGCTGCTCGAGGTCATCCTCGACGAGGGGGAGGCGGCGCTGGTGTTCAGCCAGTACGTCGAGATGTGCCGGCTGATCGAGGAGCACCTGGCCGACCGGGGCGTGCCCACGCTGTTCCTGCACGGCCGCGTGCCGGCCCGCCGCCGCGAGGAGATGGTCGCCCGGTTCCAGGACGGCGGGGCGCCGGTGTTCCTGCTCTCCCTCAAGGCCGGCGGCGTCGGCCTGAACCTCACCCGGGCGACCCACGTCGTGCATTACGACCGCTGGTGGAACCCGGCCGTCGAGGACCAGGCAACCGATCGGGCCTACCGGATCGGGCAGCACCGACCGGTCCAGGTGCACCGGCTGGTCACCGAGGGCACGCTGGAGGACCGCATCGCCGCGCTGCTGGCGTCCAAGCGTGGCCTTGCCGAGGCGGTCGTCGGGGCGGGCGAGGCATGGATCACCGAGCTGTCCGACGCGGAGCTGGCGGAGTTGGTCAGCCTCCAGGGAACGCCATGAGGGACCTGCCGCAGGCGGATCGCCGGCCGGCCGGGGCGCGGCGGCGCCGCCGCGACTTCGGCCGGACCTGGTGGGGGGAGGCCTGGGTGACCGCGCTGGAGCAGCGGGCGCGCCTTGACCCCAACCGGTTGCCCCGCGGCCGCAGCTACGCCCGCGGCGGCACCGTCGGGGAGCTGACGATCGCGCCCGGGGAGGTGCGCGCCGCGGTGCAGGGCCGCCGCGCCCGGCCATACCAGGTCCGGATGCGGGTCCGGGTGCTGGAGGCCGAGGAGTGGGACCGGGTCTTGGACGCGATCGCCGCCCAGATCGGGCACGCCGCGGCCCTGCTCGACGGCGAGCTGCTGCCCGAGGTGGCCGAAGACGTGCGCAGCGCGGGCACCGACCTGCTGCCCGGCCCAGGCGAGCTGCAGCCCCGCTGCTCCTGCCCCGACTGGGCAGACCCGTGCAAGCATGCCGCGGCGGTCTGCTACCTGGCGGCAGGTGCGCTGGACGCCGACCCGTTCTCGCTGCTCCTGCTGCGTGGCCGTCGGCGCGACGAGGTGCTGGCCGGGCTCCGCGCCCGCCGCCGCCCCGCCGAGGCCACCATGGCCGCTCCCGACCGGTCCCAGCCGGGCACCGATCCGGGGGTCGACGCCCGCCAGGCCTACCAGCGCCCGTTGGCTCCGCTGCCGGCGCCGCCGCTGCCGCCGCCGCGGCCGGGCCAGCCGTCGGTGTTGTCGGTGGACCCGCCACCCGGCGCCGGCCTGCGGCCGGAGGACCTGGTGGCGCTGGCCGCCGACGCCGCGGCGCGCGCCTTCCAGCTCGCGACCGGGTCCGGAGACGGTGGCCTGTCGCTCGACCTCGAGGCCGACCTCGCTCGCCGCGCCGCTGCGCTGTTGGGAACCGGACGTGGCCTGGCCGCGCTGGCCGCGTCGGCCGGCATGCCCTCGTGGGAGCTGCTGCGGTGGGCGGTCACCTGGCAGCATGCCGGTCGTGGCGGGCTGGACGCGCTCCGCACGACCTGGCAGCCCGCGGCCACCGACGTCGCCGAAGGGCGGGCCGCGCTGGACCGCCTTGCCGGCCAGGGTCCGGTGCGCGCCTGGCGTAACCGCCTGACTCGCGGCGAGCTCCAGCTCCGGCTGGGCGGCGACGGGCAGTGGTACCGGTTCGTCCGCTCCGGCAGCGAGTGGGTCATGGACGGTCCGCCCTCCCCCGACCCGGATGCGTTGCGATCCGCCGATTGACCCGGCCCCGCCGCGGTCAGGTGGCGATGAACACGTTCTTGAGCTCGGTGTAGTGGTCGAGGGCGTGGGGGCCGAGCTCGCGGCCGACGCCGGACTGCTTGAAACCGCCGAAGGGGGTGGCGACCCGGACCGAGGTGTTGGAGTTGACCGACAGGGTGCCGGTCTCCAGCGCCCGGGCCACCCGTAGGGCGCGGCCCAGGTCGCGGGTCCAGATCGACCCCGACAGGCCGTAGATGCTGGCGTTGGCCAGCCGGATGGCCTCGGCCTCGTCGGCGAACGGCAGCACCACCGCGACCGGGCCGAAGATCTCCTCGGTGGCCGCCCGGTCGCCGGGCTCGACCCCGGTGAGCACGGTCGGCGGGTACCACCAGCCGGGCCCGTCGGGGGCCGAGCCGCGGATGGCCACCGGGGTACCCTGGGGCACGAACGAGGCCACCGTCTCGCGCTGGCCGGCCGAGATCAGCGGGCCCATCTGGGTCCGCTCGTCGGCCGGGTCGCCGACCACCAGGCCGGTCACCGCCGGCTCCAGCAGCGACAGGAACTCCTCGGTGGCCGCCCGCTCGACCAGGATGCGGGAGCGGGCGCAGCAGTCCTGGCCGGCGTTGCCGAACACGGCCAGCGGGGCCGCGGCCGCGGCCGCCTCGAGGTCGGCGTCGGCGAAGACCAGGTTGGCCGACTTGCCACCCAGCTCCAGGGTGACCCGCTTGATGGTCCCGGCCGCGCCCTGCATGATGCCCCGCCCGACCTCGGTGGAGCCGGTGAAGGCGATCTTGGCCACCTGGGGGTGCTCGACCAGCCGCCGGCCGACCACCCGGCCGGGCCCGGCGAGGACGTTGACCACCCCGTCGGGGATGCCGGCCTCGGCGGCCAGCTCGGCGAAGGCCAGGGCGGTCAGCGGGGTCAGCCCGGCCGGCTTGAGGACCACGGTGTTGCCGGCGGCCAGGGCCGGGGCCAGCTTCCAGGAGGCGATAGTGAGGGGGAAGTTCCAGGGGACGATCAGCCCCACCACCCCCAGCGGCTCGCGGAAGGTCAGGTCGACCCCGCCGGCCACCGGGATGGTGTCGCCCAGCAGCCGCTCCGGCGCCCCGGCGTAGTAGGCGAAGGTGTCGACCACCATGCCCATCTCGCCCCGGGCGTCGCCGATCGGCTTGCCGGTGTTGCGCATCTCCAGCTGGGCCAGGCGCTCGCGCTCGGCGTCCAGCCGCTCGGCCAGCCGCCGCAGCAGCCGGGCCCGGTCCCCGGGCGCCACCGCCCGCCAGCCCTCGAACGCGGCCGCGGCCCGCGCCACGGCGGCGTCGGCGTCGTCGGCGGTGGCGGCCTCCAGCCGCTCGATCACGGCCCCGGTGGCCGGGTTCGTTACGTCGAACAGGGTCACAGGCGCTCGAAGCCCCGGAACCGCTCCCAGTCGGTGACGGCGGCGTCGAAGGCGTCCAGCTCGACGGTGGCCATGTTGGTGTAGTGGTCGACCACGTCGGCCCCGAAGGCCTGGCGGGCGACCTCGCCGTCGGCGAACAGGTCGCGGGCCTCGCGCAGGGTCCTCGGCACCGACGGCTTGTCGGCCAGGTAGGCGTTGCCGGTGAACTCCTCCTCCAGGGGGAGGCCCTTGTCGACCCCGTGCAGGCCGGCGGCGATGATCGCGGCCAGGGCCAGGTACGGGTTGACGTCGCCTCCCGGGACCCGGTTCTCCAGCCGCAGCGAGTGGCCGTGGCCGACCACCCGCAGGGCGCAGGTGCGGTTGTCGTGGCCCCAGGCGACCGCCGTGGGGGCGAAGCTGCCGGCCGCGTACCGCTTGTAGGAGTTGACGTTGGGGGCCAGGAACAGGGTCAGCTCGCGCAGGCAGGCCAGCTGCCCGGCCAGGAACTGCTCCATCAGCTCCGAGTAGCCGTGGTGACGGCGGTCGCCGGCCATGACGGCCGCGTCGTCGTCGGCCGAGCGCAGGCTGAAGTGGATGTGGCAGGAGTTGCCCTCGCGCTCGTTGTACTTGGACATGAAGGTCAGGCTGCAGCCGTCCTGGGCGGCGATCTCCTTGGCCCCGTTCTTGTAGATGACGTGCCCGTCGGCGGTGGCCAGGGCGTCGGTGTAGCGGAAGGCGATCTCGTGCTGGCCGTAGTTGCACTCGCCCTTGGCCGACTCGACCCGCAGGCCGGCCCCGGCCATGGAGTTGCGGATGCGGCGCAGCAGCGGCTCGATCCGGGCCGTGCCCAGCAGCGAGTAGTCGACGTTGTAGTCGTTGGCCGGGCGCAGGTCACGGTAGGCCTTGGCCCAGGCCTCCTCGTAGCTGTCACGGAACACGATGAACTCGAGCTCGGTGCCGGCGTAGGCGACCCAGCCGCGCTCGGCCAGCCGCTCCAGCTGCCGCCGCAGCACCCCCCGGGGCGAGGCCAGCACCGGGCTGCCGTCCTCCCATTCCAGGTCGCACATGACCAGGGCGGTGCCCTCCTGCCAGGGGACCAGGCGCAGGGTGGACAGGTCGGGCTTGAACACGAAGTCGCCGTAGCCCCGGTCCCAGGAGCTCATCGCGTAGCCCGACACGGTGTTCATGTCGACGTCGACGGCCAGCAGGTAGTTGCAGCCCTCGGCGTTGTGCTCCAGGACGTCGTCCAGGAAGTGGGTCGCGGCCAGCCGCTTGCCCTGGAGGCGGCCCTGCATGTCGGCCATGGCCAGCAGCACGGTGTCGATGCGCCCCGCCTCGACCTCGACCCGCAGCTCCTCGACGGTCAGCATCGGCGCACTCCTTTCGCGCGCGCCCGCGGCGCGCCCGGCACGGATCTTGTTGGCAGGCAACCCGAGCTGTCAACGCCGGTTATGCTGTCCCGCCGAGCGGCACCGACGGAGGAGGTTGTCCCTTGCCGGCCAGCACCGCCCTCAGCGAGGCCGTGCTCGAGCAGCGTCGGCTGCTGGAGCGGCTGCTGGTCCGGGGGCGGCGCGACGCCGGCGAGGAGCCCAGCCTGCGCAGCCCGGACGCCCGCGACGCCGAGTTCGTCAAGAACCTCCAGATCTTCCTGCGGCTGGTGGTGGACGCCGACGCCCTGCACCTGCGGGCCGCCCACGGCCTCACCGGCGACCCGGGGCAGGCCGCGGCCGTCAACGGGCGGCTGGAGGAGCTGCGCGAGCGCATCACCCTGCCCACCGACGTCCCGCTCACCCTCGAGCTGCTGCTGGGCCGCCGCTTCGAGCTGGAGCGGCTCCTCGTCGACCTGGGCGACCGGACCTATCTGGCCGGGCGGCTGGCCGACGTCTACGACGAGCAGCCCGGCACCGTCGCCACCTGGCGGTCGCTGTACGGCGACGAGCTGCCGCCGCTGCTGCCCGGCGGGGTCACCCGCCACCCGGAGGCGGCCCAGCCGCCGGGGGCCGAGGAGGTCGAGGCGACCCGCCAGCGGCTGGCCCGGCTGATGCGCGTCAAGGAGTCGCAGGCCCACATGGTCAAGGCCCGCTGGGCGCTCAAGCGGCGGGTCGCGACCCCGACCATCCTGGTCCTGCTGCTCGCCGTGGCCGCCTTCGCCGCCGCCGTGGCCCGGATGGCCGCCGACGACCAGGCGCTGTGGTCGGCCGCCGCCGCCGGCGCCGCCGGGGCGGCCCTGGGCGGCCTGCTCCGCCTCCGCGACGAGGTCACCCTCGGCACCCAGGCCCGCCAGTTCTGGCTGTTCTTCCTCGGCCAGGTGCTGGTCGGCGTGGCCGCCGGCGTGCTCACGTTCCTGGTCGACGACGGCGGCCTGGTCGCCGTGGCCGGCGGCAGCGCCGGCGTGGCCGCCGTGGCCTTCGCGGCCGGCTTCTCCGAGGCCGCCTTCGTCGGCCTCCTGGCCCGCCTGGGCGGGTCGGTGGCGGCCGGCTAGCCCCTGGCCTCGTGCCGGCCGCGACGGCGCAGCTTGCCGCCCAGCCAGGCGATCGGGTCGTAGCGGGTGTCGGCCACCCGCTCCTTCAGGGGGATGATGGCGTTGTCGGTGATGGTGATGTGCTCGGGGCAGACCTCGGTGCAGCACTTGGTGATGTTGCACAGGCCCAGGCCCATCTGCTGGCTGAGCAGCTCGCGCCGGTCGCCGGTCTCCAGCGGGTGCATCTCCAGCTCGGCGTAGCGGATGAACATCCGCGGGCCGGCGAAGCTGGGCTTGTTCTCCTCGTGGTCGCGGATCACGTGGCAGACGTCCTGGCACAGGAAGCACTCGATGCACTTGTGGAACTCCTGCACCCGGTCGATGTCCTGCTGGGCCATGCGGTAGGTGCCGTCGGCCTGGCGGGGCCGGGGCGCGAACGGCGGCACCCGCTTGGCCATCTCGAAGTTGAACGACACGTCGGTGACCAGGTCGCGGATGACCGGGAAGCTGCGCAGGGGGGTGACGGTGATGGGCTCGTCGCGCTCGAAGATGCTCAGGCGGGTCATGCAGAGCAGGCGCGGGCGGCCGTTGACCTCGGCCGAGCAGGAGCCGCACTTGCCGGCCTTGCAGTTCCAGCGGACGGCCAGGTCGCCGGCCTGGGTCGCCTGGACGCGGTGGATGGCGTCGAGCACGACCTCGCCGTCCTCGCAGGCCACGGTGTAGTCGCGCAGCTCGCCGCCGCCCTGGTCGCCGCGCCACAGCCGGAGGTTGACGTCATAGGTGGTCATGGACGGGGCTTCTCCTCGAACAACGTCTGTAGATCTTCGGGCATCTCGTCCAGCGGCTCCCGGCTCACGGTCACCTTGCCCTCGCGGTCCCGGACGACCATCTTGACCTTGCCCAGCTCCGGGTCGGGCTTGGGGTAGTCGTCGCGGGTGTGGCCGCCGCGGCTCTCGCGGCGCTCCAGGGCGGCCAGGGCCACGCACTCGGCAACGGTCAGCAGCGAGCGCAGGTCCAGGGCCAGGTGCCAGCCCGGGTTGTACTGCCGGTGCCCCTCGACCCCCACCTCGCCGGCCCGCTCCTTGAGGGCCGCGATCCGCTCCAGGGCGCTCTTCAGCTCACCCTCGGTGCGGATGATCCCGACCAGCTCCTGCATGCAGTCCTGGAGCTCCTGCTGGACGGTGTAGGGGTTGACGCCGCCGTCGGCCCGCTCGAACGGGGCCAGGGCCTCGCGCTGGGCCGCCTCGACCTGGTCGGGGTCGACCGCCGGCTGGTCGGCCGCGGCGGCCGCGTGCTCGGCGGCGTAGCGGCCGGCCCGCAGGCCGAACACCAGCAGGTCGGACAGGGAGTTGCCGCCGAGCCGGTTGGCCCCGTGCATGCCCCCGCCGGCCTCGCCGGCCGCGAACAGCCCGGGCACGGTGGCCGCCTGGGTGTCGGGGTCGACCCGGATCCCGCCCATCACGTAGTGGCAGGTCGGGCCGACCTCCATCGGCTCCCTGGTGATGTCGACGTCGGCCAGCTCCTTGAACTGGTGGTACATCGACGGCAGGCGACGCTGGATGTAGTCGGCCGGCTTGCGCGAGGCGATGTCGAGGAACACCCCACCGTGGGGGGTGCCCCGGCCCTCCTTGACCTCGGTGTTGATGGCCCGGGCGACCTCGTCGCGGGGGAGCAGGTCGGGGGTGCGACGGTTGTTCCTGCGGTCGTCGTACCAGCGGTCGGCCTCGTCCTCGGTCTCGGCCGTCTCGGACCGGAACATCTCGGGGATGTAGTCGAACATGAACCGCCGGCCCTCGGCGTTGCGCAGCACCCCGCCGTCGCCGCGCACCCCCTCGGTGACCAGGATGCCGCGGACCGACGGCGGCCAGACCATGCCGGTGGGGTGGAACTGGACGAACTCCATGTCGACCA
>Ga0307296_10000909_pt1 | contig 14526 bp, 12 predicted proteins | sample ER_DNA_153_FD_194467 | JGI IMG/M metagenome (GOLD analysis project Ga0307296, IMG submission 194467) | Bulk soil microbial communities from the East River watershed near Crested Butte, Colorado, United States - ER_DNA_153 | ecosystem: Environmental > Terrestrial > Soil > Floodplain | place... | reverse complement strand
AGCGACGAGTCGATCACTGCCTCGTACTCGCCGTCCGGCAGTTGTTCAAGCTGCCGCCGGCTCAGGCAGAAGCCCCAGTTTTCCTGGTAGTAGGAGGTCCGGAACGGGATCCAATCGGGGTTCTCGGGGTGCGTGAAGAGGTGCTCTCGCAGCTCGCCGAGCGGCATGCGCGCACGAACAGGGACGCTGTAGCCGAGGACGTGCAGGTTCGAGCTGTTGAAGTCGACGACGCGCGCGCCGTTGGGGCCTGAAATCCACGCGTCCCGAATGTTCCATTCGCGCGGAAGCGTCCAGTCGAAGACCTGCGTGCCGCTGGGGATCTCGGTGATCTCGAAGGGCACTGTGCGCCCGAGAATCGAGAAGGTCTCGCGGACGCCGTCACCCGTCAAGCTGCGGCAGATGGGGTAGAGCTCGGCCATGAGCCGGTGCATCTCGCTCCCGACCGCGTCAGCCGTGGGGAGCATTTCCCACTCGACCCCTGCCACCGCCAGATTCCCCGCTACCCGTAGACCGTCGTGTGCGGGATGGGGACCACGAAGCGGCAGCCGAAGGCTCGCACGTGGCTCATCTGCTCCATGATCTCGTCCTTCAGGTTCCAGGGGAGGAGGAGGAGGTAATCCGGCTTCGTCGATTCGACCTCTTCGGGGGCGAGGATGGGTAGATGCGTCCCGGGCTGGAAGAGACCCTGCTTGTGAGGGCTGCGATCGACGACGTAGTCGACGAAGTCGCCGCGGACTCCACAGTAGTTGAGGAGCGTGTTTCCCTTCGCAGCCGCTCCGTAGCCGACGATTGACCTCCCCTCCCGCTTTGCGCCGATGAGGAAGTCGAGCAGGTCTCGCTTCACCAGACGCACGCGCTCATCGAACTTCGTGTACGTCTCGAGGCGCTCCAGACCGGCTTTTCGCTCGCGCTCAAGCAGGGGCTCGACGCGATGTGAGGTGGGCTTCGAAGTGTCCCCTGGGTGCCGGAGGTAGACGCGCAGAGAGCCGCCGTGCGTTGGCAGCTCCTCGACGTCGAACAGCCCCAGCCCGGCTTGAGCGAAGAGACGCTCGACCGCGATCAGCGAGAAGTACGAGACGTGCTCGTGGTAGATCGTGTCGAACTCGCCGTTCTCGATCAGCTGGAGCACGTGAGGGAATTCCAGCGTCACGACGCCACCCGGCTTGAGGAGGAGCTTGAGCCCCGCGACGAAGCCAGCGAGATCTGGCACGTGCGCGAGGACGTTGTTGCCAACGAGGAGGTCCGCTTCCTCATCCGACGCGCGGAGTTCGTCGGCGGTGTCGAGACCGAAGAACTCGACGAGGGTGGGGATTCCGGCCTCCCGCGCGGCCGCAGCGACGTTGGCGGCGGGTTCGACGCCCAGCACCGGCACGCCGCGCTCCTTGAAGTACTGGAGGAGGTAGCCGTCGTTGCTCGCGATCTCGACGACCTTGCTCCTGGAGTCGAGACCGAAGCGCTCGATCATCTGCTCCGCGTACGCGCGCGCGTGTCGAAGCCAGCTCTCTGAGTAGGACGAGAAGTAGGCGTAGTCGCTGAACATCTCTGCGGGCGTCACGACCTGCGGCAGCTGAACCAGGAAGCAGCCCTGACAGACGTAGACGCGCAGCGGGTAGAAGGCCTCGGGCTGCTCGAGTTGCGCCTCGGTCAGGTAGGCGTTGGCCAGCGGGGAGTTCCCGAGGTCTGCGAAGACGTGGCTGAGGCGCTCGCCGCACGAGCGACAGCGTCGGAGGACTGCCTGCTCGGCGTCAGCGTGCGCCAGCGTAGGCATCGACATGCGCCGTCCATTCGAGACGATCGTTGACGAGCCCCCGCTCACGTAGCCCCTCCAGCACGAAAAGCCTGATGAACGGCGAAGAGCGGAACTCCGCGTCGGCGAAGTCGATCCGCTCGAGTCCCTCTTTCAACCCCTCGATCGCCATACGGATGTCGACTTCCGGTTGGTGATCAGGGGCGAGTGCCTGGTAGCGCTCGAAGCTGACGCGATAGGAGCGGCGATCGGGCCCGCCCGTGCCAACGAAAGAGACGTCTACGTCGGGGATTGCGCGCGCAACCGCGTCCGCAAGCTCGCGAACGCGGTAGTTCCACTGGTCCGATCCAGCATTGACAGCGAGGAAGGCACCGCCGTCTTCGCGATCGCGGGCGATTGCCCAGTCGATCGCGCGGGCCATGTCCGCAACGTGGATGAGCGGGCGCCACGGCGTTCCGTCGCTGAGGATGGTGATGGTCCCGGTAGCGATTGCCGATGCCACGAAATCGTTGAGCACCACATCGAGGCGCAGCCGGTCGCTCATGCCGCAGGCCGTCCCGAAGCGGAGGCTCGTGACGATGAAGGTGTCATTCACCAACTCCCGGAGGCCCTTCTCGGCAAGCCACTTCGATTCGGCGTATCGGCTGAGCGGCTGAGCCGGTGAGTCTTCGGTTGCGACGGCGTCGCTGCTCACGCCGTAGATGCTGCAGCTTCCCGCGAACACAAAGGAGCGCGCTCCCGCCGCCTTCGCCTCGCTCGCGAGACGAACCGTCGCTTCATGGTTGATCTCCAAGGTGACGTCGTCGTAGGCGTTACCGATCGGGTCGTTCGAGATCGCCGCGAGGTGAACGACCGCGTCGACGCCGTCCAGAAGTGAGGGCGGGATCGAACGCACGTCGCCGAAGTACTGGCAGTGGAGGCTTCGCTCCGGCATTGCCGAGCAGCCCGTGAGGCAGTGGGCGAAGTAGCCGGCGTCCAGGCCGATCAGGGAGGCGTCCGGGTACGACTCGCGTAGCCGAGCGACGACGCTCGGACCGACGTAGCCCATGTTGCCGGTGACGAGGATCTTGGCTGGCCGGGCCGGCGCCGTCACCACACCTTCCAGGCCGGGTTCCCCGACTTCCAATCGGCCTCGAGAACCATCTTGTCTCGGAGCGTCTCCAAGCTCTGCCAATAGCCTCGGTGCTTGTAGGCGGCCAGCGCTCCCTCGTAGGCCAACCGCTCGAGCGGCCGGCGCTCCCAGACCGTAGAGTCGTCGGGGATGTAGTCCAGCACTTGCGGCTCGACCACGAAGAAGCCGCCGTTGATCCAGCCGCCGTCGCCCTGCGGCTTCTCGTGGAACGTCGTGATCTTCGTCTCCTCGGTGCCAAGTACCAGGGCGCCGAAACGGCCCGGCGGTTGGATGGCCGTCAGCGTGGCGAGGGCGCCCTGCTCTCGGTGGAATGCGACCAGCTCGCGGATGTCTACGTCGGCCACGCAGTCGCCGTACGCGAGACAGAAGGTTTCGTTGCCGACGTACTCCGCCACCCGCTTCAACCGTCCGCCGGTCATCGTTGCCTCACCCGTGTCTGCGAGCGTGACCGTCCATGGCTCGATCCCATTGTCGCGCAGCTTCGTCATCGACTGCGTCCGCAGGTCGAAGCGCACGTCTGACGTATGCAGGAAGTACGTGGCGAAGAAGTCCTTGATGACCGCGCCCTTGTACCCGCAGCAGATGATGAAGTCGTTGATTCCATGTGCGGAGTAGATCTTCATGATGTGCCAGAGGATCGGCCTCCCGCCGATCTCGACCATGGGCTTCGGTCGAACGACGCTCTCTTCCGTGAGGCGCGTTCCGAAGCCGCCGGCAAGGATCACAGCCTTCACGTCGCTCTCCCCCTCTCCCTCGAAAGGACGTGCATTAAGGCCGATTGTAAACGACGTGCGCATCGCTTTCGTGCTGGTTCCTGGCGTCGGTCTTCGGTCAGCGGTGCCTGATTTCCCAGTCGTAGGGAATGTCGTTGCCGAAGGGGTCGAGGCGCGTCGTTCGTGACGGGTCGTGCGGATGGGTGCAGCAGTTGGCGATGATCGCGAACGGATCGCTCATCCCCTTGCATCCGTTCCAGACACCAGGCGGGATGACGACGAGTTGATGATTATCCGGCCCGAGGAAGATTTCCTGGAGCGTGCCCATCGTCGCCGAGTCCTCTCGCTCGTCGTAGAGCACGAGCTTGACGCGACCGAAGATGCACGCGTAGTTGAGCGTCATCTCCCGGTGTTTGTGCCAGCCCTTGACGACGTCGCGGTAGATGGTCGTGAAGTAGATCTCGCCGAATTGCAGGAAGTGCTCGTCCGTGCACTTGAGCATGTGGATGATCGTCCCCCGTTCGTCCGGGATCCGAGCGAGCGGAACGACTACCACTCCCTTTATGGCTTCTTCTCCCACAGCCGCTCTCTCTCCCACAGGTGAACTCTTGCACGCGCCTGGAACTTCGACCAGGCTCTCGAACTCATCGTCTTCTCAAAGGGGGGTCATGGAACCAAGAGGTCTCCTCGCGGCAAGCCCCGCGGGGCCGAAAGGAGTGAGATACCACGCATGAGTTGGGGGAGTCTCGAACACGGAGCCGGGCGCGGGCAAAGACGAGCTCCCCGTCCCCCTAGGCCTAGCGGACCGTGAATGCGCTCTGGCCGAGCAGCTGACCGTACCGGCTCTTCGAGCGCGGGCCGAAGCCGGGCCACACGTACCAGTGATACGTCCCTTTCTTCAGTCGGAAGAAGCGACCCGAGTAGGACCAGCTCCGCTTCAGACCGAGCCTGGAGGCGCTCGGCCATGCGCTGAGGATCTTCTTTCCGCCGAAGTACAGCTGGACGTTGTAGAAGGTAGCTTTCGCGACCTCGGCCCAGACGAGGCGCGGCGGCGCGTGAACGACGACGCCGTCCTTCGGCGAGCTGAGAAGGGCGCTGGGGGGCACGACCACGGGGATGCCACGCGAGGCGTTGCCGGCGTGGTCGTAGCTGATGATTGCGTACCGATAGTACGTTCCGTTCTGGAAGCGCTTGTTCGTGTAGCGCGTGCCGGTGCCCTTGTAGACCAGCGTTCGCGGCTGCCCCTTTGCCCCCTTCGAGCCCTTCGCGACGAGGACCCGCACGTAGTCGAAGTCAGCATCCGGCGGACGGCTCCACGCCAGCTTCAGAATTCGGTAGCCGATGGTCCGTTTGAGGCCGCTGACGTCTCCCGGCGCAGTGGTGTCCTTGACGGTCCAGCCATAGCTGGCTGCGGCGCCGGTGTTGCCCGCTGGGTCGGTCGCGCGCACCGCGAACGTGTGGGCGACGGCGGCCAGCTCCGAGTACGCCGCCGGGCTCGTGCAGGCCGAGAAGGCGCCGCCGTCGAGCTGGCAGCCGAAGGTCACCCCGACCTCGCTGTCGGATAAGACGAAGCTCGCGTTGGTTTCGTTCGTCGGGTTCGCCGGGCCGCTGCCGACCGACGGGGCAGGGGGCGGCGTCAGGTCGATCACCCATGAGAAGTTCGCCGTCGGCCCCGTGTGGTTGAGCAAGTCGGTCGCTTTGACGGAGAAGGAGTGCGCACCCTCGCCAAGCGGACCGTACGTCTTAGGGCTCGTGCAGGTCGAGAAGGCTTCACCGTCGAGCTGGCATTGAAACGTGCTCGGGTTCTTGTTCGAGCTGAAGCTGAGGCTCGCGCCAGTCTGGTTCGTCGGGTTTCGCGGCCTATCTGCGATCGTCACGAGTGGATTGACAAGGTCGACCAGCCAGGTATAGCTCGTCGTGCTCGAGTTGCCTGCCGCATCCGTCCCCTTAAGGGTGAAGGTGTGTGTGCCGTTCGGGAGCCCCGAGTAGTCCTTCGGCGAGGTGCAGCCTTGGAGGGCCCCGCCATCGAGCTGGCACTGATAGGTCACGCTCGTCTGGTCGGTAGCGCCGAACTCGAAATGCGCGGTCGAGACCCCGCTCGGGTTCGGCGGCTTCGCCGTGAGCGAGAGGGCGGGCGCGACCGTGTCGATCGTCCAGGCGTAGCTCGTCTGCCCGAGGTTGCCGGCCGCGTCGGTCGCTCTCACGGTGAAGGTGTGCAGCCCATCGGCGGTCGCGCCGAACGTCGTCGGGCTCACACAGGCGGTGAACGCGCCGGCGTCGAGCTTGCACTGGAAGCCGTTCGGAGTGGGCTCGTCGGCGGTGAAGGCGAAGGTAGGCGTTGCGTCGTTCGAGGGGTTCGGCGGCTTGGTGCTGAGCGTGATCGTCGGCGCGACCGTGTCGATCAACCACGTGTACGAGACGATGTCGCTCGGGTTCAGCAGGATGTCGAGCGCCTTCACGTCGAATGTGTGGGAGCCCGCGGCGAGCGGGCCGTACGTCTTGGGGCTCGTGCACCCGCCGAACCCACCGCCGTCGATCTGACACTGGAAAGAAGTCGCCGTCGGATCGGTGTCCGAGAAGGTGAAGCTCGCGCTGGTTGCGTTCGTCGGGTTCGCTGGATGCGTATCGATCGTGGGCGCGGCCAGCTGGTCAGCCGCGGCCGAGGCGAGCGGGACGCCCAGAACGACCGCGGCCAGCAGAACGGCGTAGAGGCGGACGCGGCTCATGACAGGAGGAGCGCGATCGCGAGGCTGAGGCCGGTGGTGATGTAGATCACGACGGCGGTGTAGAGAAGCGGCTCACGTCGGTCGGGGACGACCGCCTGGGCAGGCCTCGGCAGGACCCAGAGCGGAGTCAGCGCGAGGCCAACGAGAACAAGCGAGAGCCCGAGCGTAATGGCGAGGGCGAGCGGCACAACCATCGACGACGAGCTCGAGTTGACCTTACTAACCGTGAGGACGGTCGGCGAAAGGGCCCCCAGCCCGGGCCTGACGGGCTTGCGTGGCGGGGTGAGCGGGGTCGTGGGTTGGGTCTTCGGCTTCGACGTCTTCTTCGGCCGATGGGGGTGCTGGCGGACGACGTGCCGGGGAGGCGTGGTCACGCGCGGCGGCGTTACAGCCGCGGCCGGAGGCGGAGGCGGCGGCGGCGGCGGCGGCACGTACGTGCGCGCAGGGGGCGCAGGAGGCGGCGGGGGCGGGTCGGGCTTCGGGAGGGTGGTGGTCGCCCGCGTAGCCGCGTGGGACCCCCCGGCAAACGCGTACGTCAGGGCGAAGCCGAGCAGAACGAGACCGGCGAGCAGCGCCAGCCGAACAAGGCGTCGTGACGCGCACCACGCGGCGGTGGTAGACCGGAAACTCGAATTCTCTTTCACCGGCGCCTTCCCGGGGGCTGCTAAGCCCGTCGACAGTAGCATCAAGGCGCTCGGATCCTCAAGGAGGACGCAGACGCGATGCGCAGCGCTGCCACGCTGGCTCGAGCACTACAACCGGCGCAGGCCGCACAGCTCGCTCGGAGACCGGCCACCGCTCAGCGCGTTCACAACGTCCGTGGGTAGCACAGCTAGTAGGCCGTAACCGAGGCCAAGGCGATGAAGCGGCCCGTCACAGCGCACCTCGCCCATCTGCGTGTCGCACTTCCAACAGAAAGCGACACGGCTGCTCGCCCACGAGCGTTGGGGTTGCAGCCATGAGCCAAGCGCGCCTTGTTTAGGGTGTCCGTGATGGAGCGCCGGCTGACGGTCGAGTTCGGGCCCTCACGCTCGAAGCGGTTCGCCAAGGCGGTGGCCGCGGCGCAGAGCGGGCCTGGCGAGTGCCAGGAGCTCGAGCCGGGCAGGTACCGGGTCAGCTTCCTGCTGGGCAGCGACGCGGCCGTCTACGTCGGGCTCGCCCGCCTACCATCCGAGACGCGACATGGACCGCGATGCCGCGAGGCGGGGCACCCGGCGTACGCTCCACTCACCGGTATGCAAGCCAAGCCGCACCTGCAAGCCGAGCTGTGTGACCGCCTCGTCGATCGCTAGCGCGCAGCGGATCGCGCGCCCCGGGCCGTCGACCAGCGCGAGAAAGCCATCGCCGGCGGTGTCGATCTCTTCGCCGCCGAATCGATCGAGCCTTGCCGTCAGCTCCCTTGGCATTGACGAGTCGTTTCCCGCGTCTCATGGCCGAGAACAGGCGAGCCAAGCCATCAGGGGCGCGAGCGGTCGATAAGCAATGTGGCATCTTGTCCTCGGCTTCTCGTCGACTCCCCAACTCGCCACTGGGGCCGAAGATGAAGCGCTGCAACGTTGAGTTGCCGCAGCTTGCCAGACTGCAGCCGCACGATTCGCTTCCTGCCGATACGCATGTCTTCGACACGTCGGAAGCCTTTCGGCAAGTCGTGGATAGCTAGTTTGGCGCGGCCGACCAACACCAATTCACGAATTTTAAGAATTCCGGCCTCTTTGACCTCTAGTCGAGGACGGTAGTACAAGAGCACGATGGATGAGGAGCTCGGGTAGATCAGAACCGCCCGGCCGGTGCCTGCGGGGCCGATCTGCGCGGCCAGGTCGCGCCAATCGTCGCGCTCAAGTTCGCGCCGGTTGGCGATGACTGCGGTTGGGGCCAGTAACGCTGCCGCTGCAAGCAGCCCAGTGACAGCTATGGCTGTTCGACCGCGAAGGGGCGCAAACGCAACTCCGGCAAGCAGCAAGAACGGCGGCAGAACTACGATCAGATTCCGGTAGAAGAACGCGCTCGGGATCAGCACCAGGGGCAACGCGAAGGCCGCAAGACCCAATGTGAGCAATAGGAGGGCATCACGTTGCTCGATCCGACTTGCACGGCGCCTGATGCTGAAGAACGCGGCTGCCGCGACCACCAGGCACCCGCCGACGAGGTACACAGCTGGGTAGTGGGCCAGCCTTGGTCCACTACCCAAAGCTGAAGTCTCGTAGTTGCCGAGGAAGAGTTCGTTCCCTGTATCTCGCACGCGTGTGGACAGCGATATCTTCGTAATGAAGCTCGAGTGGCCAAGGTTTCGTTGATGGATTGCAAGCGGGAGTAGTAGCGCGGACGTCGCGAGAGGAAGTGTGGTAGCTGCGAGCAGACGGCGAATCCGGCTGCGGTGGATGTATATGAGCAGCGCCGCTTCAGGAAATACAACGAACGCCGCGAAATAGTGTGTTGCGATGCCGAGGCTCGCGGCGATCGACCACCCCGCCAAGTTGCGCGGCGAAACGTCTTGGCGGGCCCTAAGAAAGAAATAGAGCGACGAAGCAACGAAGAACACCACCAACGAGTAGGCCCGCGTCTCTTGCGAGTACCAGATCAGCATCGGATGAGTTGCCGTCAGCGCCCCTGCAATGAAGGCGGCGCGGCGGGAGAATCGGAGACGAGCTGCCGCATAGACGACCAGGACGGTCAAGACACCGAAGCACACCGAGAGCGAGCGGAGGGCAAGAGCGGTGCTGCCGAATAGCCGTACCCAACCCCACAAGACGACGTAGTAGAGCGGAGGAGTAGATTCGGCTCTGGCAACGTCGTGCAGCATCCCGCCGAACGGCTGCTTCGCCAGGGTTTCGCTAACGATCTCGTCGAACCACAGGCTCTGATGGTCGAGCAGCGCAAGACGTGCTCCCGCAGCAATCGCGGCGAGAAGTATGGCCGGCAGGAACGGGTTCCGCCTCAGACGGCCCGCAGTCGCTTCGTTCTGCCCGCCCACGATCAAGGCCGGCTATTCCCTCCGTGCCGGCTGATGAATCCGGGGACCAGCACCACGTCCAGCGGGCCGCTACCCGTACCTGAAACGCGTTGCTGAGACCGCTCTCCGCATAGCAAACCGGCGTCTGCACGCTACGCATTCTCCCGCGACGCATTGGGATGCGGCAGCGAGCGGACAAGTCGCTTGGCGCAGGAGGCCCTCAAAGTGCGTCACCGGGCGGAGCAACTGCAGGCTGGGCCAGTGTTCCGGAATGTCCCTCGAACGCTCCCGATAATACTCGACCGAGGCTCTCTCTGCAGATGCGTCACTTGTCCTGCAGCGCGGGAAAGAGGATGATCGCCTTTGTTTCTCTCGCCTCTGTTCACTGCGGCAGGCAGTAGCCGAAATAGGGAGGGGAGATGAAGAAGATCGCACTCGGGCTCGCCGGTACGGCCCTGCTCGCCATTTCCGCAGGTAGCGATGACTGCGCCAGCCTCGGCCGCGCCGCCCATCATCACTCGCGACACCGTCACCAGTCCGATCTTTGAGACCGGCCTTACGGACGACTGTCTTCCGGGTCTCACGGGGACGATCGTCGGACCGGACGTCATGAGCTATCAGAGCGTCGAGACTCTCCAGGGTTTCCACATCCATGGGACGTTCGTCGACACAGGCCGCATCGACTGGAGCGACGGGTCGTACACGCTCATCGAAGCGGTCGATCACTTTTCGTTCAACGCCGTCGGACACGGCACCACCGTCTTCACGGAGACGCACACGGATGCGGGCGACTTCTTCTCGGCCGTACCAACGCGCGTCTCATAACCCGGAGGTCGCAGGTTCAAATCCTGCCCCGCTATGAACCTACGATGGTGATCTTTTGAGCGGCCTCGAGGCGCTCCGCGGTTCGGCGCCGCGGTTCTCGAGGAGGGCGTTTCTGACCTGAAGGCTCCATAAAGCGCTCCATACCTGTCCCACATTCGAGGAACTGCAAGTGGATCCGAAACCAAAAGCCCATTACGCTGGGCTTTTGAGAGCCCTCTGACGGACTCGAACCGTCGACCCCCTCCTTACCATGGAGGTGCTCTACCAACTGAGCTAAGAGGGCGCGGGACGGAGTGTAGCCCCGGTTCGGCTGGGCCGGTTACAGGTGGGGGCGGGAGGATTCGAACCTCCGTAGGCTGAGCCGACGGGTTTACAGCCCGTTCCCTTTGGCCACTCGGGCACACCCCCAGGGGTCGGCCATTCTAGCCGCGAGCCGGTTGCACGGTGTGTGCACAATCGGAGAGGATCCCGCTTCCGCAGCAACCGACGGAGGGAGGATTCGATGGAAGCCGGGACAGCCGGCTCACCTCGTCAGTTCGACCACCTGCGCGAGCACTCCATCGGCCTGCCGCAGGTGCTCTTTCAGTCGATCACGCACATGGCGCCCGCCGCAGCCGTTGCGTATTCGATCTTCATCTCGGTGCCGTACTCGCAGCAGGCGCTGCCGCTCTCGGTAGGCCTCGCGCTGATCGCGTGCATTTGCGCTGCGACAGCGATCGGACAGCTGGCCAAGCTGTTCCCGTCCGCCGGCGGCATGTACACGTACGCCGCACGCTCGCTCGGGCCCTGGGCCGGTTTCCTGGTGGCCTGGCTCTTCATCCTCTTCGAGCCGCTCGTGGCGCCGTTTCTCTACCTGGAGTTCGGCTGGGCGATGAGCGACGTCTTCAGCAACGAGGTCGGCTGGCACTACACCGGCCAGTGGTGGATCTGGGTGCTGCTGATGACGGTGATCGTCTTCCTGCTCACGTACCGCGACATCCGGCTCTCGACGACCGCAGGCGTGATCCTCGGTGCGTTCGAGATCGTGATCTTCGCTGCGCTCGCGCTCTGGATGCTGTTCTCGAACGCGGGTGACCTGAACCTGCAGCCGTTCAACCCGACCCACGCCCAGGGTGACTGGAGCGGGGTGTTCAAGGGGATGGTGTTCGCGATTCTCGCCTTCATCGGGTTCGAGGCGGCGGCGCCACTCGGCGAGGAGGCGAAACACCCGCGCAGGACGGTTCCCCGCGCCGTCGTCGGCTCGGCGATCGCGATCGGGCTCTTCTACGTGCTCTGCTCGTACGCCTGGGTCTTCGGCGCCGGCTTCGACAACTTCGTCAAGCAGGCGACCACGAACCCCGACCCGTGGCGGAGCCTCGCGAAGGTCTTCTGGGGCACGGGCTGGGTGCTGGTCTTCCTCGCGATCTGCAACTCGATAGCGGCGAACTCGAATGCAGCTGTGAACGCGGCGACCCGTGTCTTCTACTCGCTGGCCAGGAACGGCCTCGCGCCGCGGCCCCTCGCGCACACGCACCCGCGCTTCAAGACGCCGCACGTGGCGATCATCTGGATGTCGATCATCGCGCTCGTGATCTCGATCTCGTTCGGCTGGAAGTGGGGGCCGCTGACCGGCTTCTTCATGATCGCGACGATGGCGGTGCCGGTCGTGATCCTCGTCTACATGCTCGTCTCGGCCGGATGCATCGTTCACTACCTCGGGCCGAGGCGGCAGGAGTTCAACGTGCTTCTGCACGCGATCCTGCCGATTGGCGGAATCGTGCTGTTCTTCTTCCCGCTCTACTACCAGTTCTACAAGTTCCCGCCGACCTACCCGGTCAAGTACGCAAACTGGGTCGCGATCGCGTGGACGGTGCTGGGGCTCGTGCTGACCGTCTTCCTCGTCGTGTGGCGGTCTGACCGCTTGCGCGACATCGACCGCGTGTACGTGGACGACGACGAGACGCCGGCGACAGTGGCAGGTGAGCCGGCCTAGATGGCCGTCGCTGCCGCGCACCGGCTCTCTCGCGACCAGGTGATCTGGTCGTTCGGGCCTGACCTCGAGCCCGTTCTCGAGGTCAGGCCGGGCGACACCGTCACCTTCGAGACGAACGACTGCTTCACGGGCCAGATTCGCAGCGAGGACGACCTCGTCACCGCGATCGACCTCGAGCGGATCAACAGCGCGACGGGGCCCGTTGCAGTGGAGGGTGCAGAGCCCGGCGATTCGCTGGTGGCGGAGATCCTGGACGTGCGCCCGATCGAATGGGGCGTAGCGACGCTGATTCCGGGGTTCGGTCAGCTGATCGATCAGGTGCAGGCGCCGCTGACGCGCCTGTTCGAGGTGCGCGACGGCGAGATCCGGATGAACGAGCGTGTCGCGTTTCCGGCCCGTCCGATGGTCGGCGTGGTCGGCGTCGCTACGGATGGAGACACACTCTCCAACGGGCTGGCCGGGCGGCACGGCGGCAACCTCGACGACCACCTGCACGGAAACGGCGCGCGGATCTACTTTCCGGTGCGCCGGCCGGGCGGGCTGTTCGCGGTCGGCGACATGCACGCCTCGATGGGCGACGGCGAGATCTGCTTCACGGGAGTCGAGATCGCCGGCGAGGTCGACATTCGCTTCGACCTGCTCAAGGGCAAGCAGGCGACGTGGCCCGTGACGGAGCTTCCCGACCGCTGGATCCCGCACGCGACCGCCCACGACTTCGAGGACGCGCTGAAGCTCGTCTCCGAGGAAGCGGCACGGCTGCTCGTGGACGAGCACGGCTTCTCGCTCGAGGACGCCTTCATCTTTCTCTCGGTCGCCTGCGACGCGGGTGTCGCCCAGGCCTGCAAGCCGGCCCCGGACTTCGGGACGATCGCCCGGTTCTCGATCCCGAAGATCGCCGCCTGCCCGGGGCCGTTCGGTACCTAGGCCGTCGCCGGACATTGACGACGTAAGCTGCCGTCGTGGCCAGCACCTACGAGGTCGTCACGGTCAACCGCGCCGGTCGAGAGCACCGCCGGCCGTACACGGCTGAGAGCGAGCTTGCTCCGGGCTCGGTGGTCCGGCTCGACGGACGGGACTGGCTCGTCGAGGCGGTCGAGGACGGTCGCGTCGTCGCGAAGCCGGCGCGCTACCGGCTCACGCTCAGGCACCCCGACGGGCGCGAGGAGGTGGGGGCGATGCGGCGCTACCGGCCAGACGCGCCGCGGGTTGGCCACATGTTCGCCACCGGCCAGGTGAGCTGGCAGGTCATCGACGAGCGGCTGGAGCGAGACGGTGAAGGCCCGTATCTCCAGCTGGTGGCCGAGCGAGACTTCGGCGAGGTCGAGGGCCTGCCGAACCACGAGCTCGAGCACGCCGAGGCCCGAGACGAATTGCCCGAGCCGGCCCAGGCCACGTTCGCCCGGGCCGACGATGCCGGCCTCGAGGTCGAGCTCGTCGCGCTGGAGCCGGGCGAGGCGCCTGACTGGGCCGAGGCGGAGGCTTACATCGACGCGCTGATCCTCGAGGAGATCGAGGACGACCTGCTCGAGCAGTGCGGGGTGGACCCGAACAACGATCCGCGCGAGAGCTGGCTCGACAAGGTGAAGGAGCGGCTCCGCACGGACCTCGAGCGGTTCCGCGCCGACGTCGAAGGCGACCACGACGAGATCGAGGAGTGGGACTTCCGCGACGGGCGCATCTTCGCGTCGGTTGGCAGCTACGAAGACGAGAGCAATCCGGACAGCGGGCACGGCTGGCTGTGCCGGCTCGCCGACGTGGGCGCGCTCTCCGCAGCCGGTTTCCAGCGCGTACGAAGGGCCCAGCTCCTGCCGTAAGGCCTCGCGCGCGTGCGCGCGCGGCTGCTAGGACGGCGCCGGTGCGGGCACGGGGACGCCCCGGCCCCGGAGCAGCCGGGCCGTCACGGCCAGCGCGACCACGTCGAACAGGACGTAGCCGCTCATCGCGCCGCTCGGTGGGTTGCCCATCGCAAGCCCGGTTCCCGGCGCGGTCGCATGCCATTGCCACAGCCCGATCGCTGTGCCCCAGATCTCTAGGAAGAGCACGACCACGAAGACCCCGGCGTAGATCGCCGGAGCGCGACCGCGCAGGAGGAAGAAGAGGAAGAGCGCCACGCCGATCGCGCCGCCCACGTCAAGTCGGGGAAGCACGAAGAGCCCGGCGATCGCCCAGGCGGCCGCGCAGCACGCGACGGCGCCGACGAAGAGCTGCGTCCGGGCACGGACGAACGCGGTCTGGCTCAGGCTGATCCCGCCCAGATAGACGAGCCCGTGGCCGGGCGGCACGAACAACGGCAGGTTGTGCAGCCGGTACGTGTAGACGCCCCAGAGGATCGACCCGACGACCTCCATCCCCGTGGCGACGAGCACGACGAGCAGCGTCTGCAGGCGTCGTTCGGTGGACAGCGGCCGGAGCGCCGCGAGCAGGACCGCCCACGTCACGCCTCCGAGGAAGAGCTGCCCGT